>Ga0209488_10005211_pt1 | contig 10014 bp, 11 predicted proteins | sample Rivendell_Oct201_8_FD_188349 | JGI IMG/M metagenome (GOLD analysis project Ga0209488, IMG submission 188349) | Vadose zone soil microbial communities from the Eel River Critical Zone Observatory, Northern California, USA -... | ecosystem: Environmental > Terrestrial > Soil > Vadose zone >... | reverse complement strand
CGCAATAATCATGGTGGATCTACTCAATGTACGCACGCTGCCCCCCTGTATCACGGCTGTTCGACCGTGGAAGCGTACCGTATGCCGCGAACATCCGCTTAGTGGCACGCACTCACGGCCATCGAATGACTCAAAGTGGCCGGTCGGAGACCTACGACTGAAAGGCTCGAGCTCGCACACCGGTGTATCCCTACGCAGCCCTACGTGGCCCCACATACCGCGAAAATTCACAAGCCCATCACACTTGAGATCCGCCATCGCGCCAAACTGCTTGATTTCAAGCCCCAGAGGCGCAGCCCGTGTGGGTTCGATTCCCATCGCCCGCTCCACTTTTCGTTGCCTGGCGTGTCCCTGCGTTGCCCTAGGACGCGACTTAGCTTGTCGCCCGGTTCCCACAGTCTCAATGCGTGCCAAGTGCCCGCAATCCGCCATGCCGGCACCGAGTGTTGCTTCGCGACAATTTCACAATAGGCGATTCACGTTTTGTGAATCACGATTTGTGAATTACACTAATCGCACCTTAGTTTCCAGGAAAAGCCATGCCGGCCGTCCCCTCGCGGCACAACCCCTTCGAGTTCGGCGGAGAACTGAAGGCATCAGCCCTGATCGATCGCGAACAGGAACTCGACTTGGTGATTCGTACTATAGAGAACGGCGGCAAGTTATTCCTCATCGGGCCGCGCCGTTACGGCAAGACTTCAATTCTGGCCGCCGCCGAGGAAAAACTGAGTGATTCCGGCATCGCCGTGCTGCGCTACGACGCCGAGGTCTACGAAAGTCTGGGCCACCTCGCCGAGGCACTTTTGGCCGGTGCTGCCAAAAATCTTACTCCAACCCTCGAAAAAGCGGGGGAGGCTATTAAGCGGTTTGCGTCCAAACTCAAACCTCAGGTGGACTACGATCTCGCGGATCAGACCTTAAGCATTACTCTGGGCACATCTGGGAAACCGGAAACGAAAGGTCTGCCGCTTCTGACCGATGTGCTCAATATTATCGACAGAATGGCTGCGGCCGCCGGTCGGCGAGCGGCTGTAATTCTAGATGAATTTCAACAGATCATCGAAGAGGGCGGTGCAACCGCTGAGCGTCAGATACGCGGCACGGTCCAACGACATCACAACACTGCTTATGTGTTTGCCGGTTCCAAGACACGCATGCTCGCCGATATGACGAACGATCCCGGACGTGCATTCTGGAAGTTGGGCTCACGGCTATTCCTCGATCCGATCCCGCGCGCCGCATGGCGCGAATTCCTGATTCGTGGATTTACGCGTTCGAACTTCAAAGTTCAATCCGCCGCACTGGAACACCTGATGGACGTAGCCGAAGACGTACCATTTAATATTCAGCAGCTCGCAAACGTATGCTGGGAGCTGCTGCGTGAGTCCGGTGGAGGAACTCTAACCTTAAGCCGCATCGACGATGCGTTGGTGCGCCTGGTAACCCGAGAGAACTCCTCGTACACCCAAATTTGGAATAGTCTTGCGCGACAGCAGAAGATTGCGCTCAAGGCGGTTATTGAGGAGGGCGGCACGGACCTGCGCTCTGCGGCGGTGCTGGCCCGCTACGGTATTGCTGCCTCGACAATGCATAAGATGCTCAAGGTCCTGGACTCTCGAGGACTGGTCCGAGAGGAAGAGACTATCGGCTCGATCCGCTACCGCCTAGAAGATCCATTCTTCGCCCGATGGTTGCGACTGGTGCAGGCGAACGCGTAACGCCGCACCAATCTCACCAGGAGTCGATGCAAACGCGCGCAGCGCAATAGGAGCATCGAATGCCGAGGATCTGCAGGCCCATCAATCCCATGGAAGGGCGGGACTATCTGACACTCGATGGCCGAGTTCGACCCTGTGCGGCCCTTGGCGACCGACCGCTTACAGGCGATTCGATCTTGCACTCTGGATAGAGCGCAATGCCCAACCTTATATCAACGCGTGGAGCTTCTGGTGAGAATCCCAGGAAACCATCTTCATTCAGGCTAGCTCTCAGGGCTTGAATTCTTGACGTTGTCGGCCAGCAATTGGCGGACTTCGGTGGGCGTTCCTTCAACTAGGCACTGATCTGGAAGCCACAGCATCCACAGTCGAGAGAGCTTCACCAGTACGCCGTTCGAGTAGATCGCGGGTTTTAGAACCGCAACCCATTTCAAATGGGAATTGCCGAATGCGCCATTCGTGTCGATACCGTTTGCATCCATTGAAACAGTGGTCGTCGTGCCCTTCGTTCGAAATTGCCTTCGGGCTTTGGTTAAGTTTCTGCGTAGAAGAAACTGGCCAAGAAAAGAGAGGCCAACCATTAAGGCGAAAAACAGCGCGATAAAATATGAATAGTTTAAAAGCCAAAAAACAATCGCGGCTCCTAGTGTCCTGAGTTAGAAGTTCGCATGCAAAATCGCTTGATGCTTTCAAGAATTTGGTCAGCTGTTTTCGTCCATACGAATGGTTTCGGGTCGCGGTTGTTGACGGACAGGTAGTCGCGGATGGCACGTTCCAACTCAACGGTGCTGCGGTGAGTACCGCGGCGGATCTGGCGCTCGGTCAGCGTGGCGAACCAGCGCTCGACCTGATTGAGCCAAGAAGCCGAGGTCGGTGTGAAGTGCACGTGGAAGCGAGGATTGCGCGCGAGCCATCGTTGGACGGTAGGAGTCTTGTGGGTACCATAGTTGTCCATCACCAGATGCATCTCGAGTCGGTTCGGCACCGCCTCGTCAATCGTGCGCAGGAACTGCAAGAACTCCTGCGATCGATGTCGCCTGTGCAGCTCACCGATGACTTTGCCGGTGGCGATATTGAGGGCGGCAAACAAGGTGGTGGTGCCATGCCGGCTGTAGTCATGGGTGCGCCGTTCAGGCACCCCAGGCATCATCGGCAGAATCGGTTGCGTGCGATCCAAGGCTTGGATTTGGCTTTTCTCGTCCACGCACAGCACCAAGGCTCGCTCCGGCGGGTTCAGATACAGCCCCACGATGTCGCGCACCTTCTCGATGAACAGCGGATCGGTGGAGAGCTTGAATGTCTCAGCGCGGTGCGGCTGCAAACCAAAGGCGCGCCAGATGCGTACTACCGCGGTTTGCGACAAGCCGCTGGCCTTCGCCATCGCGCGGCTGCTCCAGTGCGTGGCCGCGCGCGGCTTATCGTGCAGGGTCTTGGCGATCACTTGCTCCACTACCGCATCCTCGATCGTGCGCGGCGCACCGGGCCGCGGCTCATCGAGCAGTCCATCCAAACGCTTGCGTGCAAAACGCGTTCGCCACTTACCGACCGTCTGCGGCGTGATCCGCAACTGCTGCGCAATCTCGCCATTGGCACGATCCCCCTGACAGCTCAGCACGATGCGTGCTCGCATCGCCAGCGCCTGCGAGGTCTTATGCCGTCGAGTCCACTCAGCAAGACGATTGCTCTCTTCCGTCGTCAACACTATGGGTTCCAGTTTTCGGCCGCGTCGCATCGGATCTCCCTCAATGTCCATTCTAACTTTGGACATCGAGGGCACATAAATGTTCAACGAATTAATGACTCACCACACTAGCCATCCAGACACGATTCGACAGCGTTCATGCGTGCGAAATCAAATTCTCAAAGTCCGCAATCAAACCCGGTGTGGTCGGCGAAATGCGCCAAAAACTGGAGAAATTGCAACTTCCTCGGAAATTCTCAGTGAGGCCGGTATTGATTCACGTCAATGGCGTTCACTCTGAAGTAGTTCGCAGCCAGTTTTTTTCGCAAATCGTCGATTTTGGTGAGTTGTTGACCGCCTGATTCGATGCACCAGCCCAAACAGGGGCTCGCCGTAGCGCTCCCCTGTATAGATGGCGCGTCGAGCAAACAGCGCGTCGTAGTCCTCGAGTTCCAGGTCGGCGGTCGCAGCCCGTGCCCCGGCTACGGGGTGCCGTCCGGCGAGGCAGCGCTCGATGACTCATAGCCCTCATCGTGAACAGATCATCTCGCTGGGCCGGGCCGGCTGCCGACATCACCGGGGCGCTCAAGATGGCCTGGACTCGATGACCACGTTCGCTGAAATACGCACACAAACGCTCAAAGTCTCAACGACCGCTATGGAGTCGTCAGATTGCTGCCGACGGCGGGTCATGGCCCCATGGCCCGTCAGAGACCCATGACTGGTAGTCCCGAGCCCGGGGTTGCGCCCACCGATGTATCCCTACGCAGCCCTACGTGGCCCCACATACCACGAAAATTCACACGCCAATCACACTTGAGATTCGTCGTCGCACCAAACCGCTCGTTTTCAAGCTTCGGAGTCGCCGCCCGTATGGGTTCGATTCCCATCGCCCGCTCCATCACTGCTTGTGGGCCGCAGGCCTCAGTCGTGGAGCTTCGGCCCCGCGCAAGAACTCCTCGGCCTTTTTCGCGAACCCATCCGTCACGCTGGTCCACACTGATTTTTTCAAGTCCGGCGGCAATCGCCTTTTTACTGATGCTATCGCCTCCGGCACCGACCTAGCAGTGTCGAGCATCTTCGACCACAGGTCGGGGTCCGGCAGGGATTGCGCAAGCACCTTGAAATGGCGAGGCTGAATCTCGTTCCACCTGTAATGGGGTCGGTTTCCGGTGCGCATCGCCATCGCCATTTTGACTTTCTGTGGCTGTAGCTGGCGGGCCTTGTTTCCAATGACCGGCCACGCGGATAGTAGATCGTAGAGGGGTGTCAGCCCATAGCCCTCACGACGCAGGAAGATGGAGAAGTTCTTCGCATGCCCGTCCGTGGCAGCGAGGAACCAGAACATGAGCTGCGAGAGCGCAAAGAGGCTGCTGTCACGCTCAGGTGTTTCGCCGCGGGCGAGAATTCTCAGGATCTGCGTCATGCCCGGACCGCCATCCTTCTCGTACTTTGCATTTGAGGGCAGGCCGGTTGCCTGGCAGAAATCCTCCTGCGGAAGTCGCGCAATCCAGGCATCCGAGGGCGGCTTGAATCGCGCCGCGTGCGGATCAAGAGTGCCGATATTGCTCCAGAGACGATCGAAGCGCTCGACTACGAGCACGCGCTGATCGCCGAACGTCGCGATCTGGGTACGCGCGACGGGTAACTGTATGGCCTCGAACAAGGCCGCACACAGCCACTCGTTATCTACTGAGTCAGACAAATCCAGCTGCAGCCCGCCGCCGACGATGCCAAGCGGGAGCTTCAGGATATGAGTCGTGGGCGTAGCCCCAAGCGGGCGATGCCAAGCGTTACCGATGCGAAGCAGCGCTGTCTTCTCCTGCGCCCCGGCAATCGAGATGCGAAAGTCCTCATCGTCCTCGGACTGGGCACTGAGCGGGCCGGCCGTCGTTGGGACGGCGCGCAGGATCGCCTCGACGTCTTGTGCTTTGAGCAATTTCGATTCGATCCGGTTCCACCCGATCGGAGTCTGTCCTGGTGGCATCAACTGCACCGCGCCCACGCAGTCGCGCCCTATTGCCTCCAGAAGATCGAAAGTCTCGGCAGATCGAACGTGGTACCGGCTGCGCATTCTTTCCCGGATTTGCGAATTGTCCGGCAGCAGGTTGTCGAAGTAATTGCGGACGAGGGGAGATGTGATTTCCCGCGATGCAGTCACTGGCAGCGACAGGGACAGCGGTCGAAACTGCGGATCCTCTAGCCAGGCCTCCTCGTAGACAAACTGATCACGATCGCCGCGGACTTTCCGCCACACCCCGACGTGACGACCGTTCATCCAGACACCAAGTGCACTCACCACTCGCCTCGAGGGCGGTTTTCAATTTGGTGTGGCGTCGGCTTAAGGCGCAGCAGCACTTCCACACCCAGCGCAGCGAAAAGATTCAGGAGCTGAGCAGTGGAGACCGTCTCGGGGTGCCTTTCGATATCTGCGAGGCGTGACTGGCCAATTCCCAATCGTTTGGCGAGCTGAGCTTGGGTGAGCCCTCGCGTCTTACGTAGGGACTTCAAATGCGCCGGAAGTTGCGCTGGCGAATGCAATAATAGGGTGTCCATGAGCCCTCCTCGCATTCATTTTATCGTCTACAGCAGATATTTGCAATATATGGCTTATAGCAGATAAGTGCAAAAAATTACCTTTGGGCGATAGAAGCAGTCTATGGGTTATAGACGATAATTAGAGGCCCCGCTAGCGGCCATCTTGAAATAGCTGGAGACTCAAGGCGGCTAACCCTCCGGCATCATGACGTACGCCGAGCAATGCCGCGCGATGACTAAAGAGAATCGGCTGCCAGGTACCACCGTATCGCTCTAATGGCATGCTGACGCATGTCGCCAGAATTGTCGCCGATCGGCCACAACCAGTCTCTCCGTAGGCGGACACCGCCGCCTCTGAGCGGCCATTCGGGTCGGGATGAGCGGTGGGTCAATGAACACGCGCGATAAGTTGATCGGAATTCGCATTTCGAATACTGAAACCTCTGCCAACGTCCCCTGTGAAGCTAAGATTCGCTAATTATTTAGCCACTGGATTTGAATATGGATATGGATGTCGTTCGAATTTCCCGTCGTATAGCGATTTCAGCAATTAGTGCTTTCGCATTGTTTGCACACCCGGTCCATGCCGATACCCGGAATTTCGCACTTGTACGATGTGACGAAGCCGCCGGTGAATTGATAGTCAAGGAGGATTCCACGGAAGACGATGGCCACAACTACAAGACGCCTGAAGGGTATCAATTGAAATGGCTGGACGATTTGGTTGAGTACATATCACCGCCCGGCGGAGCCGCCGACAATGCTACGAGCGGAACTTATCGCCATAAACTTAGGGATTGGCAACTCTCGTGCACGCTGAAAGGGGCCGTCTATAGCATCGTAATATCGCCGTGGAGCGTCAACGACATGGTAATGGGCGAGTGTGGAGGCGGCGATCCGGACTTGGCACTCACTGTTCGCCGGGATAAGCGTTTGCTCGTTAAAGATCTCCAACTTGGCGGAACATGTTCAATCGGTCCAAATGACGCAGTTGTTATCGAAGCTCTCAAGCTGTCAGAGCTGGAACTGGTTGCTATGCTGGATGACAGGAAGATCCCAGCGAGGTTGCGACGACACAGCTACTCGGGCAGATTCATCCTCCGCAGGAACGCTTTGTAACGTGGGTCGGCTGCTAGATTCTTGAACAACGGCTCGCCGACGATTTCGACGAAACCACTGTCCTTCTGTTTGTACGCACGTTCGAGCCATTGAAATGCAAGATCATGATCATCCCGGTAGGCATAGTTCATCGCCACGTAATAGGCGTCGCTGTCCGCGAATTTTGAAGTGAGCGCTTTCAGCGCCTCGTCCGCCTCGGCCTGGCGGCCGGCCGCCTGCAAGACTATCGGCATCATGTCTAGTCGGTTTGCCTCGTCGATTTCCTGTTCGGCCATCGCAAGCGCCGCCCCCGGCTTACCTTCCGCCAGCAGCGTCTTCGCGAGGTACGCGCGTGCCCACGCATAATCTGGTGCGAGTTCGATGAGCTTGCGATACTCGGCCTCGGCTGCGGCGAATCGACCGGCACGGTACAGCGTTGTTCCCAGATCCCAGTGGATCTGAGGGTTCAACGGATCATTAACAAGCGCTTGACGAAGATATCGCTCGGCATCGTCCCAACCCCCGATCGAAGCGGCAACCTGACCGTTGAATTGCAGCGAATTCCAAGCCTTTGGGTTCAGCGCTAGACCCTGGCGTGCTTCGGATTGCGCGGCCGCCCAATCCCAGTCGTAGGTACGATGAATATATCCAAGGAGAAGATGTGCGTCGGTGAGATCCGGACTGAGCTGTAGCGCATGCTGCCCCAGCTGTCGCGCACGCTCGTAACCATCACGCACGGGCAGCTCGCGAATTTGCGCCAAACTCGTGTTGATAAATCCAAGCATAGTCCACGCGAGGATAAAGTCTGGGTCCAGTTTAATCGACTGCTCTGCGTATTTGCGGGCTTCTTTGATCGCTGTCGCAGAATACGCTAAGTTCTCTTTACCGGCTCGTAGGTACAGCAGATACGCTTCAAGATTTTGTGTACCACCCTTCTGGCGCGTCAATGGTCCACCCATCAAGGAGATTTGCAGGGCCTGCGCCACCGCGTTGGCAATCTCGTCCTGCACCTCAAATACATCGTGCAGATCCCGGTCGTAGGTCTGTGACCATAAATGGTACCCACTGTCAGCGCGCACCAGCTGCGCCGTGACGCGAAGATGATTTCCGTATTTGCGCACGCTCCCTTCAAGCACATGGGCGACCATGAGCCTACGCGCTATGGTGGGAATGTCATCCGATTTGCCTTTGAAGTAGAACGACGAAGTGCGCGCCGGCACCCGGAGATCTTGGATCTTCGTCAGCATGTTGATGAGCTCTTCCGCCATGCCGTCCGCGAAATACTCCTGATCCTTCTTCTCGCTCATGTCGAGGAACGGCAGCACAGCGACGGACTTGTCAGAGATGGCCGTTGCTGCGGGCGCGGTGCCGAGTGCGACTGACGCTGTGGTCGTTGCCGGTTGCTCGGTCGTAATGTGTTGCGACAGCCAGAACTTATCGGCGACGAAGTACGTGAGCGCCACGGCCATTACGGCGAAGATCGCGCGGTTGAGCCGCTGCGCCGTCTGCTTCCTGATGGACCGACTTGGCTCCACCTCTACCGTCGGCTTCAGTCCCTCCGGCGTGATCTCGTACACCCATGCGAATAGGAGCACCGCCGGGAAGCCGACGGCCATCAGCACGATCACCAGCCGATTCGCCCAGGCCGGCACCTCCAGCATGTGAAAGACGACATGTACCGGGTCGAGAATCAGCCAACACGCGACCAGATAGAGGATTCCGACGCGGATCACGTTGCGGTGCTTCAGCTGCTCGAGGAATCGGAACTCTAGTGCCGGGTGGTGGCCGTGCGTGTGCTCTGGGATATGCGATGCGCCATCGTCCTTCCCCTTGGGCGGGGGCTGAACAGCCCTCGGCGGCTTGGTCGGCGGGGGGCCTCTGGACTTGGGCACTTGTCGCGACATTACTTGCTCCCAAAAGATCTGAGTTCTTGCCGACAGGATGCGCCGGGGGTATCGGGCTGGCAACTCGTGACCTATCACCCCGCTCTCTTCAGTTTGCGGCTCGGGGCCGTTTAGACGTGTCGGCCTGTTGCGAGTGGCTCCGGGGGGCATTCTGAACCGCTGCGTGCCCGCAGTTGGCCGGCAAGAGACCTAGGCCAGGTAGGCTCGAACCCCGGATTTCGCCCACCGATGTATCCCTACGCAGCCCTACGTGGCCCCACATACCGCGAAAATTCACACGCCCATCACACTTGGTGTCCGTCATCGCGCCAAACTGCTTGTTTTCAAGCGCCGGAGGCGGTGCCCGTGTGGGTTCGATTCCCATCGCCCGCTCCACTTTTCGTTGTCTGGCGTGTCCCTGCGTTGTCCTAGGAGGCGGCTCAGCTTATCGCCCAGTTCCCACAGCCTCGACTCTGCTGCAACCGTTCCTTTGATCGAATGCGTCGAGGTGAGCGTAGGGGCGAGGATTTTGGTGCCGTCACTGCCCGCTTGTGATCGGAAGAGAGAGTGACAAGATCGTCGCTCTCAGGTTTCCACACTTTTCGGCGTGTGTTTCTGTTCGGTCCGAGCGCTCCAACGGTACAGATTTTCATCCCCACAATGTGGACATTTGATCGCAGTCAATTGGTCATCGAAATCCGTCAACGCTTTGCCGCCCGGCGCTGTGTCCGCAATCGCAATGACTCGCCCGCACGATCGACTCTTACACAACCAGCCTACGTAGACCTCGCCCGCCACCATCTGCTGCGGCGCCCTGACATCGACGTGGCGCAGTGGGGCTGACGCGACCGGTTTGTGTGATGGCGTACCCCGGCTCTTTGTTGGACGTTTGATCGCCATTGCCACCTCTCCGCTGTGAACATAGGAGAGCCTACCGCGGCCGCAATGCATCTGCCAGCCCCGATTCAACGGAAGAAAGCAGGACATTATGTCTGGGCTCTACTCGTCGGCAGGCAACCGTTCCTGTAATCGAATGAGTCGATCGGCCCCTCGGTCGATTTAGTTCTCGATGGTCTCATCCGTCCGTCATCGACCC
>Ga0209488_10005210_pt1 | contig 10017 bp, 9 predicted proteins | sample Rivendell_Oct201_8_FD_188349 | JGI IMG/M metagenome (GOLD analysis project Ga0209488, IMG submission 188349) | Vadose zone soil microbial communities from the Eel River Critical Zone Observatory, Northern California, USA -... | ecosystem: Environmental > Terrestrial > Soil > Vadose zone >... | reverse complement strand
CGCCGGCTCGCTCCCCAACAACAGGGACTTTCTCGACCCAGATGGATTCTCTGCGTCGTTCAGCAAAGCGCCTTCGATCAACCTGACAGGCGCTTTCTTTCAGAGTCTCGGAACCAACGGACGCGCTTGCGTGACTTGCCACCAACCGAACCAAGGCTGGACAGTGTCGGCGCTCGGCGCCCGATTTAAGTTCGACGAAACTCAAGGCAACGATCCGCTGTTCCAGTTCGACGGCCAGAACTGCGTCGGTGCGGATCGATCCACCGTTCAGGCTCGACGTGCAGCGTCGAGTCTCATGCTCAACAAAGCCGTCATTCGATTCATGCGCGCAATTGCACCGACGGCCGAGTTCGAAAGCATCGCGGCCGAAGGCACGTACTGCAACACGACCAACAACTTGAATATCGTAATTTATCGACGCCCGCTGCCGACAACAAACTTCGGCTCGCTGAATACGGTGTTTTGGGACAACCTAGGAAGCGTCATCGCTCCCACGATCGATGGTGTACTTAGCGGCGTTGCAGTTGGAGCGACGCGACTCCACGCGCAGACATCGCTGGTGATCTCGAACGAACAGATCGCCGATATCGTCGGATTTATGCGATCTCTGACAACGGCGCAAACTTTTCTGTTCCCAGTGCTGCGTCTCGACGAACAAGGAGGACTCGGGGGACCCGAGAATCTTGCGAATGCCGATTTAACGGGACCGAGTGGTTTCGGCACCTACGCTGCTTGGACAAATGTATCCGGCAATTTCGGAGATTTCGCACGCCGATCCGTCGCGCGAGGTGAAGCGCTCTTCAACACGCGTCCGATCAACATTACGGGAGTCGTCGGTCTCGGCGATCGCGTCGGGACGTGTTCGGGTTGTCACAGCGTACCCAATATTGGCAACAGCAAGTTCGGCGGCACACTCGGGATCGGCACCGCGGATGCTGCCCATCGTTCGGCGGATCTTCCGCTTTATACGTTACGGAACAAGACTACTTTCGAGACGGTACAAGTGAGTGACCCAGGTGCAGCACTCGTAACAGGCAAGTGGGCGGACATCGGCCGATTCAAGGTGCCGGCGTTACGAGCTCTTGCCGCTCGAGCGCCGTATTTTCACAACGGAATCGCGAGAGACCTGAGGGAAGTGGTCGACTTCTACGACACACGATTCAACATGGGCCTTAGCCATCTTGAAAAAGAAGATCTTGTGAGCTTTCTGCGGAGTCTCTGAATCGGCAGGCGCGACGTAGCGCTAGCCATTCCGGGGAGGCATTTGCCTCCCCGTCCCGCGGAGCGAGACGGACAGACATGCAGACGGACAAGCGGGAGATTTAGTTTCTTCGCCTCTCGAGTTTACGAAAATTATTCAGATGAGAAGCAGATTGCGAACGCGAAAGACCTGACCGGAATTCCCCGATAATCTCAACTCCGGTACCGAAGTCCTTTCCTGGGGTGTAAGCTCCTTCGAAATTACGAGGGCATCTTTATGCGCACGCACTCTCGCCATCTGGCTTATTCCGGTCTCCTCGCCTGCTTTCTGTCGGTACCTCTGTCGGCGGAAAAGGTGACGCCGGCAGGCGCGGCGCAGCCAGAGGAAGATCCGCACGCCGCCTGCGCCGCTGTCGGTTGGGTGCCGCGCGAGATTCTCGAGCGACCCACCGTGTTGCAGGCCAATACCGGAAACTCAACTGACGTTGCCGTTACGGCCTCGAACGAGGCGCGCGCGTACTACCTTCAAGGCCTCAATTACTTGCACGGTTACACGTGGATCGAAGCGGCGCGCTCGTTCAATCAGGCGCTGCGCATCGATCCGAAGTTTGCTCTCGCGCATTGGGGGCTGAGTCGGACTTACTCGGGACTCGACGACCACGAGACTGCGGTGAACGAAGCCAAGCTCGCTCAGCAATTGGCAACGACTCCGCGTGAAAAACGCCGCACTGCTTTGCGTCTGCAACAACTCGATGCGATCGCGGATCTGGGCAACGCTGCGTTGCACGCCGCATATAAACAGGCCATCGACAAAGCACTTCAGGAGGACTCGGGCGATGTCGAGTTGTGGTTGATTCGCGGTAACGCCGAGGAGCCCACTGCTTCCGGGCGCGGTCAGCGCGGCTCGGTGGCGTCCACGGCGTTCTATCAAGAAGCGCTGCGGATTTCGCCGGACAACGCCGCAGCCCATCACTATTTGATTCATTCGTACGAAGGCTTTGGAAAAATCGATCAGGCGCTCATCCACGGCGAAGCCTATGCGGGTCTCGCTGCAGCGATTCCGCACGCTCATCACATGTGGGGCCATGATCTGCGACGCGTGGGTCGCATCGACGACGCAATCAAGGTTTTCACGCGCACCAACGATTTGGAAAACGCCTACTACGTCGCGGAGCACATACCCTCGGAATTGGATTGGCATCACGTGCACAACTTGGATCTGCTCGCGACTTCTCACGAACATAAAGGTCAGATGAAAAAGGCCGAAGCATTGTTGCGTGAAGCAGTGTCCGTCAAAGCCGTGACCGAATATCAGGAATTCAACCAGAAATCGTTGGCGGTGTTCCTTCTCGGACGCCAGCGTTGGCGCGACGCATTGAGCGCGTCGAACAAATTGATTGCAGCAAAGAGCACCGCGACGCGCGCTGTCGGCCACGTATTCGCCGGTCATGCGCAGATGGGACTGCACAATCTCAATGCCGCGCAAACTGAACTCGCTGCGGCAGAACGTGAGATGAAGAGCATCCCGGCGTTGGCGGGCGGAGTTGCAATCAATCGCGGCGCCGTGGTTCCTTACATAGATGTATTGCGCGCCGAGCTATTGCTCAGAGACGGAAAATCGGAAGAAGGTCGTATGCTTTCGAAGGATGTGCAAGCCCGCCTGCGTGCACTGCCCGGCCCCGACGCTTGGACCCAAGCACTCTTTCGCCTCGAAGCGCTTGCACGTATCGCGCGTGACGTTGGCGATTGGGATCTTGCCGAATACACCGCGCGCCAAATGCTCGATCACGATGCCGCCTATGCCGGAAGTCATCTCGCACTCGCGTTGGTCGCCAATCAGCAGCACGACATCGGTCTCGCAAAACAAGAAGCCGCCGCCGCACGCAAGTATTGGAAAGATGCCGATCGCGATTTGAAGGAATTGACAGAAGTGGATGATCGGCGATTTGCGGGGAGATAAGAGGAAGAGGGGACAGACGTCGAACGCGCGTGAGTCGACCGCTTCCGGCCTAAAGTTGCCACTCGATCTTGTCTGCCTTCACTGAAGCACACAGCGGTTCGCCCTTTTTGTCGGTGAGCTTTAGGGTCGCTTCGATCACGCCATTCGCTTTCATCGCCTTCTCGACGGACTTCCATTCGATGTAATTGAGATGAATCTTCGCTCGACGAAATCCGAGCCACGCTTTTCCGTTTCTCTCGCCCCAGCAGAGATACAAAAATCGCTCGGTCGGCGTTCCATGCGCGAAGGGCCCGAGAAAATTCGGTTTACCGGTTTTCGAATTCTTCTCCACGCGCAACGGAAACGAAAATACGACCTCTGGCGCATCGCCGAACACATCGTCGATCACTTCATCGCTCTTCTGTGCGCCGACTTTGATATTGAGTTTGCCGGCGAATTTTCGTCCGGGCAACTCGATGCACCGCAGGCGAACCGTGAGTTGTTGCTGTGTGGAAGTCAATCGGAGGCAGGCCATTCGTGTTAACGCAATTGTCCTAGACCAAACAGAATAAAGCCAACTGATAGCGCAGTTTGACCTTAACGAACACGGAGATTCATAAATGGTGCCGCAGCTCTTCTCTGACTACTCACCATTCACCATTCACTCGCGTCAGCGTGTCGGCGCCAGCCTAAAGATATTCCCGCCGCTGATCCAGCAGGAACGGCCGATCGATTTGCGTCGCATAGGAATCGATGTCGTGGCGTGTGACGCCTTGGGCTTTGAAATGCTCTTTCCAACTCTCTACGACACGCGCGACGGTACGCACTTCCCTTTTTGCTCCCTTGGCATCGAGTCCGAAGAATTGCGCCATCGACAAGGCATTGTCGATCGTCGAGTCGGCTTGCGTCTCGCCGACGCGCATCTGTTGAAAGCCGAGCGCTTGACCTGAGGGCAGCACGTCGAACGCGGGCGCCAGTGCATAGTGCTGCGCATCGGTCATCGTCAACGCATGGTTCTTTTCGTGGTCGTCGGTATTGTCGATGAGAATGTTGAACACCATGCGCCGGAAAAGCTCGCGCATGTCCGCGAGATAGAGGTCTTGGGTGATGACGCCGCGACGGCGCAACAACTGCGCGAGTTCCGGGTAACCATAGCGTTCCGCGGCCGCCCGCAACGCAACGTGAGCCGACAAACAATGTACACGCGCGCCATCTCTCCGATCGAATCGTTTAATTGCCACTGCATGACCGTCGGCAAGTCGAATCGGCTTGGTCTCGGCAACACGAATATTCGCTTGCGACGCGAGCGTCATCGCGGCGTGCTCGATGAGCGGCACATCGGCCGGCTCGCCCGCGGAAAACTTGACGACCCACTGTTCGCCGTCAATGTCGATCAACGCCTTAGGTTTAGCACCGCCAAGACTGACGCCGGGGGAGATCAATCTCTTTTGCTTCTCGGGCACCGGCTCATTCGCGAGAATCTTGCGTACCAATTCCTGGATGCGATCCGCATCGCCCAATGTCGGCAAAGGTCCTTGGCGACGGGGCACGTAGTCGTTTTCACTTGTCGACACGCCGAGCGCGCCGAATCGGTCGTCGCCTGCGAAGTACAAAAATTCCAGCAACGACAGTCGCGGGGGTTTGTCGATGACGCGAATGACTTGTTCGCCCCAGCGATCCGGCCGCGCGTCGTCGAGAGCGCCCACGGCAGTGGCTTTGTCGGCGGGAATGAATTCTTGGGTGATCAGCGGTAAGTCTTCGCTGAGTGCAAATCCACGCTTCAGCCATGAAGCTGCATACCGCAGCGAGACACCTTGATTCGACCGCACCAGATTCAAATCGCCGATCAAGACAGGCGCTGCGGGCTGAATGAGCGACCACAGATATAACGTGTCTTGCGGTACGTATTTCAAAACTGGGTTGATGACTTGGTTCATGAGTACTTATGACTTGCGCTTCGATGCTTTGATCGATTCGGGGATCGATTCGCGGGTCGATTCATTCGGGCGTGCCGAGCGGCCACGTCGCAGTGCGCGGCGGACATCGTTCTCAAGCGCACCGCGATCGGCAGCGGGCGCCGCCAACTCCGAAAGCCCACCGACTGTGCCCATCAACCACAAAGCGGTGGCGTAGATGCCGGCGCCAACGCCAGGATCGCCTTTCTCCATACGAATAAGAGTAGGGACGGAAATACCGAGACGCTTGGCCCAGGTACGCTGCGATTCGCGGCGACGGACACGGGCGACCCGTAAATTCTCGCCGAGCGTCTTTAGCGCCGATGCCGCCGCGGGCGGGATGGTAAGCAGAGCTTGGGAGGTCTTTGGCATAACATAGAGTTTATCAATACTGGCGATTTGGTCAAGTCTATGTGAGTATTATTAAAGAGACACATCGGACTTCCTGTCACGAGTGTCGCGATCGAAGCGAAAAGCGTGGTTTTTGCCTCGATCCGCCGATTCGTCAAGCGCGAATCGCGGGACCCGTCCGTGGTCCCGACTCAAAAGTCCGGAGTCGGCCGACTGGGCGGCCGAGTGGGTGTCCAATGCCCTCACATTGTAGTTCGCAATCCTGCACCCGACATTGCAGACATTAATGCCCGATGGGTGTTCTCATCCGCGCGACTCATACTTTCTGCACCACGACCCGTCCTTGTGCGTTGACGAAAACATGATAACGATTGCCGTCCTTGCACGAGGCGATGTAATCGCTGTCGCCGTTGCGTTTAACGTCGGCGACCTGATCGCAGGTCATGCCCTGTAGTGCGATCGTGGCTTTGAGGTCTTTGCTAAACGCTGCGTCATCGGCGGCGAACGAAGGTGCACCGCAGAATATCGTCGTTGCGATCGTTGCAAGAATGGCTATGCGCTGACTCATAAAATCTCCGTGCATCTTTTAAATTTGTGAGAACTTGTTCGGATCTTTGAGAATGTCCCAGATGGCTTCACGCGACGACGAGATCGCGGAGGCGAGCGCTGTGTCGCTGTCCTGCAATAGCGTGAGGACCTTCATCAATAGTAAATCATAGCGTTGCCGCAGCGCGCTCAGCGGAGTTTTGATTTTCCCGCGGTAGAAGTCGCGAAATTCATCGAGCAGATCGTCCACCTGATTCTTGAGCGAAAGCTTGGTAAAGGTGCCGATGGCGTGCGTGTCGCGGAGACGCTGCTCCAGCGATTTCAAATCAAGCGCCTGCGCTGCCGGCGTTTTGTTTTGCGCGATCGTAGCTTCGAGTTGCTTCGCAGTCGGCGTCGCGTTCGCAACAGGTGCAGCGGGTTTCACCGGAGCCTTCGTGGCGGGGGGTTCTGATTTTGAAGTGCGCGTGTCCGTCGCTTTCGGCGGCGCCGGCGCATTCGCAATCGGAGCCGCGGGTTCAACCGCCGCGGCCGGTTTCTGCACCGGCGCGGATTGAGTCGGCTGAGTGACTGCAGGCGGCTGAACCGCAGAGGGTGACGTTGCGGCGTGTTCCTTTGCTTTGGCAGTCTGCGGCGTAGCCGGTTTCGAGGCAGCGCATCCGAAAAGTGAGACAACGGCCAAGCATCCGATGATCGTTATCCCGTGTCGCCGCGTAGATTGAAGTTGGTTCAATTCCCGCATCGCATCTCTCCGCACTCGCAACAAGGCTGACGCATTCGATGTGCCGATTTTGCTCCGAATGACCGGCAATTGCTAACGTGAAGGACCGGGCTGTGGTTCCCTTTGGCGGGGGGCTGCCTTCGCGCGTACTCGTCTATTGCGGAGCCAGCGCGAATGCGGTGAAGTCAGGTCTCGGCTAACGAACACGAAGGATCGTAGGGTATCGACTCGTCGCCCATGATCGCGTGCTTCCGCCCTTGCACGACAATGCATAGACTCGGTGCGTATATGGTTGGCAACGGCTGAACTACTTGGCTAGCGCGAATGAACGCGAGCGGAGCGAAAGCGGTTTGGTTTACGCCATCGGTATTGACGGCACGCGCGATTCGTTCGACGAGTTCCGCCTGACGCGGATCGATCGGCACAATTTTTTTAACGCCGGGGCCGGGGACCTTACTCGCGGTCGGCTGATCGTGGATGGACATGGACATTCTCAAAAAATAGTGGAGTCGCAATAATACGCGAGCTGCAAGCAGTTAGAACCCCGACTCTAATCGACTCGGAGGATCGGGCAAGAAATCCGTAGGACTGGACTGTCTCCCGCCTGCGTGAAAAACTATTCTAGCGGCTACACAAGTGGGGAGGATTCACATGAACGCCAAAATTTCGCGACGACGTCTCGGATTGGAATTGGATGTATCCGCAATCGGTTTGGGTTGCATGGGAATGTCGGAGTTCTACGGCGACGCCGATGAGTCGACGAATTTGCAGGTATTGAATCGCTCCATCGACATCGGCGTTAATTTTCTCGATACCGCCGATATGTACGGTGTCGGAACCAACGAGGTTCTATTGGGGAAGGTTTTGAAATCTCGCCGCAAGGAAATTGTGCTAGCAACAAAATTCGGCAACATGCGCGGCAGCGGCGGCGAGTTTCTAGGAGTCAACGGCAAGCCCGACTATGTCCGGAGCGCCTGCGATGCGAGCTTGGCGCGTCTGGGCGTCGACCATATCGATCTCTATTATCAGCACCGCGTAGATCCGAAAGTGCCGATCGAAGACACCGTCGGTGCGATGTCGGAATTAGTGCAGGCGGGCAAGGTGCGCTACCTCGGATTGTCGGAGGCGGGCGCCCGAACGATTGCGCGCGCCGCAGCGGTTCATCCGATAGCGGCCGTGCAAAGCGAGTACTCGCTCTGGTCTTTAGATATCGAAGCTGAAGTGTTGCCGGAGTGCCGCAAGCTCGGTATCGGTTTTGTCGCCTACAGTCCCTTGGGCCGCGGGTTCTTGAGCGGTGGAATTCAAAACAAGTCGGATCTCGCTGCAAACGATTGGCGTCGCATGATGCCGCGTTTCGAGGACGGCAATTTCGAGCAAAACAAACTCCTTGTCGATGCCGTCGCTGCGATCGCAAAATCTCGTGGCTGCACGCCCGCTCAGCTGGCACTCGCGTGGCTGCTCCATCAAGGCCAAGATATCGTGCCGATTCCGGGTACTCGGCGCATTGCTCGGTTGGACGAGAATGCGGAGGCTACTCGCTTGACGTTAACCGAGGTCGAGCTTGCCGTGATTCGCGCCGTACTTAAGAACGCATCCATTGCCGGCACGCGTTATCCGGCTGCAATCATGGCGGGCGTGAATCTCTGACTAGCGGAATACACACGCGGTCAAGATGCGCGAGTGAGGGACGTTCCGGCCGGAACGCAGGTTCAGTAGATGCGCGACTTATCCACAAAAGTCTCCGCGGAAACGTTCCGTGCGAACGGAGAACAGAGAACAAAGGCGACAGATCTTTTTCTCACGAATTGAAATTCATCCGAGGTTCAGTGCAACGCAATCAACTCACCGGCGCAGAAAAGTTCATCGTGGAAATAGAACAAAGAACCGGCGAACGGATTCTCAACAGAATTCGCGGGGGACTGACAATCGGCGACTGAAAGTATTTAAATGGATCGGTCCCTGAGGTTTCCCCACGAATCATGATGGGATTTGCAGCTGGGCCAAGAATAAAGACGGTGGATGAGTGAAGGTGATGATCAACATTGTCGGTCTGCACCGCGAATCTGCGTGTCGAAGCGCCTCCCAACCGATTCGTAGTAGCGAATAGTGTCTGCGCGTGCGATTAGAGATAATCCCGCCATATTGCACGAGTGCTTGAGCTGCGGATAAGGACAATGCCGCCAGCCAAGCGACAAATGTTGCCAAAGCGTGAATCAAGAGCAATACGGCGATGCGTTCTGGTTTGCGTGTCAGACTGTAATAAAAGGCACAGCCAAAGCGTTCGCATTTCAGATCGCGGAAGCTTTGTTCAATTTGCATTCGCTTTGCATAGAGCTTGACGATTTGGCGTGCGCTCAACTCTTTCAGCGACGGCGAAGCGACTAGAAGCCACGGCTCTCGTTCGCGACGCTCGGCAACCATGCAGGTGCGACGGCGACTCCGAACACCGTGACGATTAAGTCGGACGCGACCACGAGGTGGCTTCTTGTATAGGATTAGATCGGCGACCGATGGCGCATAAGCCACCATGGTCACCGATTCGATGCGCTTCGGTTGCGCAATCGCGTTTGCCAAAAGCCTGCGATTATCGAACCAATCGCTGCCGTCGACTCTGATCAATGTACGATGTCTAAGTCGACCGACATAGTGCCAGCCGAGTTTGGCAACGGAGCGGAACCAAGGGCCGCGAAAGCCTGCATCGGTCACCAAGATCGGCGTCACTGTCTTTGGCAGCAGCGCTCTCAGTCGTCGCAGCAGTTGCCTCTCGGCGATCGGCGAGCCTTTCATCGATTCGGGAAACACCATATCAAGAACCGTGATGCTGCGACCACCCACTGGAATGGCAGCGCGCAGTAGTTGCCATCGGCAGTCCTCATGCAAATCCGACCAGTCGATCAGAATCACAGGCGTTGAATTTCGAATCAGCCACTGCATCATCGCGGCGTAACACGACTCGCGCTCTACATGAAGGTGAGAATTACTGAGCAGTCGATCCAAACACTTCAATGGCGCTCGCACTCGTTCTGCACCCGGCCAGGCACGTGCCATATCCATAAGGATCAACCGGCGACTCGAAAACAAAGCCTGCACCGCCATCATCAGTGCGCGAGCGCGAACCGCATGCATCGCACCGATGACGCCGGGCAAACACTTCTGCAATACTGACGCTGCTGCGTGCATGATGAGAGGCTCCTTTCAGCTTGGTAACTAAAAGGACGCCACACCTTGTCATGCACGCGGCGTTTTTCCAGAGTTTATCTTCTAACTAATTGATCGCAAATTAATGTTCGTGGGGAAACCTCAGGATC
>Ga0209488_10005209_pt1 | contig 10018 bp, 16 predicted proteins | sample Rivendell_Oct201_8_FD_188349 | JGI IMG/M metagenome (GOLD analysis project Ga0209488, IMG submission 188349) | Vadose zone soil microbial communities from the Eel River Critical Zone Observatory, Northern California, USA -... | ecosystem: Environmental > Terrestrial > Soil > Vadose zone >... | reverse complement strand
TCGGAATGATTATGAATAAGCATGATTAGCAACAATCGCATCGGACACCTGGCCAATGTAGTCCTTCCAGCTGGGGATGGAGAACGAAAGAACATCAACAAGAGATAAGACAGAAGGAAAGAGCCGGAAAAGAATATTCACGTTTAGAGGCACACGGGAGGTGGCGGTGATTGTCCATATCAGCTTGATCATTGACAGATCATCCAGATCATCCACCTCGCCGTATCCTTGCTATCCAAGTATGGTGAGATTGCGGACCCCGAAGTAGCGTCTGGAAATGACTGGAATTGGCCTGGAATTGGCCTGGTGGGACCTGGGTCATACGGAGATAAAGCGTGGGAAAGAACTACAACAGTTAAGGTCAATAAGGTTCATCATCGTCCCACTCGAAGATATTGCTAACTAGCTACCACAACACCCACGCACATCGGCATCCGCAACAAGAATGGGCTGTACGTCGTCTGCAGCGGCTCTCGACTGTAACTGATCGCTGTTCATCTTTGCAGCTAACAAACCTCGCGGGTTGCAAGCAGCACGCAAGCTTAGGAATAGTCGTCGGGACAACCGTTGGGTGCGTTTCTCATTTATCTGACCTCGACCCCCATACTGATCCGCTAACCCTGCCATCTTTCTCTTTCTCTCTCATCTCGTGGGGTCTTCCATGCAAATCTAGGCGGACAAATCGTACAAAAAGCGCGCCCTCGGAAACTTTTACAAAACATCACCCACAGGAGGGTCCTCACACGCAAAGGGCATTGTCCTCGAAAAGGTCGGCGTCGAGGCGAAGCAGCCCAACTCCGCCATCCGCAAGTGCGTGCGCGTGCAACTCATCAAGAACGGCAAGAAGGTCACCGCTTTCGTACCCGTGCGTGTTTTTTTCCCTGCTGCTTTCCTCATTTTGCAAATCGCTCCTCAGAACGATGGTTGCCTCAACTTTGTCGATGAGAACGACGAAGTCCTCATCTCCGGTTTCGGTCGTCGTGGTAAGGCCAAGGGTGATATTCCCGGAGTTCGATTCAAGGTGGTGAAGGTGTCCGGTGTGGGTCTGCTTGCCCTCTGGAAAGAGAAGAAGGTTCGTGCGATCCCGTTCCTTTCGGTTACTGAGGCCCCTCCCTTACCTCGCCTCGTAGGAGAAGCCCCGTTCATAATTCAGAGTTCTGTGATTCCTTTTCGCTATGGCCATTGCCATGCTTGTACTGCATCCCATGCATCTCCGAATAAAACTTAATCCCACACATCGACCATACGTTTTTTCAGAGTGGAGTGGTTACTGATCAAAGAACGAATTGGGGGTACAAGTTGAGTTGAGTCGACACGATAGCAAGTGGGAAATATGCTTATACTATGGAACAACGAAATTGCGAAAACAGCATGGCGATGTGCCCAGAGACTTTTAGATCGTGATGCCCTGGCCACGGAGATAGTACTTGAGGTCCTTGATGAGCTCCAGTTGCTCCTCGATCGTGAGGCCACTGACGATCGTTTGAAGTACGGAGCCGACGGTAACGTGATGCTCGCGAATGAAGCTGCTATAATAGACGTAGACAAACACGCCCATCAGGAACCTGGCGTTCGAGTCACTCGTCAGCACAACAATGTCCACATATGAGGGTCAGATCGACGTACTGGCAATCCATTCGGTCTGTCATGCCGCCATGTCCTGGAATGCTGTCTCCAAAATCCTTGATATTGAAAGCGCGCTTGAAACCCGAAGCGAAAAAGCCACCAAATGGTGCAACCAGCGAAGCGAAGCACGCCATGGACAGCAGATGGAACTGATACGGCGTATACGAAATTTTGTGGATTTCGCCAGGGAACTACACGGATGTTTTTTTTTTAAAACTCATGAATTCGAATTTATCAAGGAGATAGACGCACGACGGTTGAAAGGAATTTCGCAACGGGTTCCCAGATAACCCATTCGCGCCAGACGAAGGCTGGATTCGGCGTGCACTTCATATTACTCCACGCGTTGACGCCCAAGTCGTGGACTGGGCAAATCATATAGTTGAACTGGCTCCAAAGCGTGCCCCACACGATGGCGAAGACTATGGTACACAAAAACGCGCCGATAAAACCCTCAACCGTCTTCTTGGGTGAGAGCTTGATGAGGGGCGTGCGGCCCATGGTAATACCACAGATGTACGCGAAGATGTCGTTGCAAATAACAAGGGACACGGGAACAAAGAACCAGATGAGACCTTCGAGAATATTATTTATGACGAAGTGGCTGAGAACCGCGTTAGATGGATAACTGACGGCCTTGCAAGTACAATCCTACCTGGAGACGACGATGAGCAGGAGTGTCATGTGAACCCAACAAAATAGGCCGAATTGCTGCTTCAGCTGACCCTTCTTCAGGGACATGACAAACCCTACAAAACCGATTGTGTAGAGCGTAAAGCTGATAATCCTATGGTTTGCGGCGAACGGGAGGAAATTTGCGTCTGCAAAGACGACATGCTATGTTCAAAAAGAGTGAGGAGTTCGAACGAGACGTTGCACAGTGGATGTGCACCTTGAAGTAATAGATGATGCTCTCGCCATACAAGAAATAGTTGACTATGGCGAAGAAGTACCAGCTCAATGTTTTGCTCCAAGGATCTTTGCCCTTATACTCGACGGGTTTCGAATCCATGAGCGTAAATAACCGTGTCACCTCGCGATACACAAGGCTCTGGCAAAGAAAGACAAGGATGATCACGCAAACGTGACCCATGAGCAGGCAACCTAAATTGATTCGTATTAATCCACGAGTCGCTCTCTACTAAGGGACTGGCTGACCTAAAAACCCCCCAAGCATGATGAAGGTCCACAAAGTACGGACAAAAACATTGTGGCCCTTCTTGGCAGCCTTCTCAGCTTCCGGATCTGTTCCAAGTGTTGGAGCAGCAGGCCCCTTTGGATCATTCGACGGACGACTCAAAGCAGAGTCGGAAGATGGAAGTGCCTGTTTGGCCGGCGAACCGGAATGGAGGGACTGAGAAGATGGCTGATCTACAGTTGCCAGTATGTCGGGTTGACGAATGGAGGAAACACTCGGCGGTTCCGTAGGAAGGGTTAGCCGTGGATCCTTGTGCTTTGTCGGTTGTCCATTTAGCGCTGAAGGAGGTGCTTCGTCCCGTAGGGGGTTAGCAGTCACCTTGGGGGGTAAAGGTTCGGGAACATCGATAGGGTGAGGCCCTGCGGAGCTTCGATCTGAGGGGACGGGTCTGGCATCAGGTTCTGTAAGAGGCACGGTTGGTGCCGGAGATAGACGTTCATACGTGTCACCCCCTGATAGAGGTACACGACTCTGGTGTTTCTTTTCTTGACGGGCAGCCTTCGCCGCTTTTCTTTGAGATGCTTTAGAAGGCTTGGACGGCGTATCTCTGCAAGAATGGAATTTGAGCTTTCTATGGGAAAGTTGAGATGGTAGCTCTACACACTGGACCGGCGGAAGGGGCACTTCAGGTTCGGAGAGGACCTCATCCTCCGACTCTTCACCTGATTCGACGGTGAGGATGTCGAAAGCGGTACGTGAAGCAACCGAAGACTTGTTTTGTTGTAATAGGCTCATCCTTCCTCGTCGTGGGTGGTCGAAGGAAGAGCCGACGGGAGAGTAAATCACCAGACGTTTTCACGTGAACAACGGTTTGTCAAAAAATATTACATAAACATTCCCTCGTTCCTGTGCTTTGGCCGCTCGGGGAGAGAAACTATTTGAGCAACTACTTTGCGGCGTCTCTTCATCATTCATGGAATCATTCACTTTGTCATGTTTTCAGGGACCAACTGGAATGTTCCTTTGCAGACGTTTATAATGTAAAGAGCCTTCTCTGGTAATGTCGTGGTAGGTCAAGGGGTCCTTACCATGTGGATCCGTCGACAGTTAATTTCTCGACACGAGTTTCCTCATGCAATCTTTCCCCTGTTGGAAAGCACGTTTTTCTGGTTTTTTTCTGGCGCGCGTTCATTTGTACATATCCGGCATTCGCACAGTACGTCCGAGGGCTCGGCGATAGAGGTACGCCGTGCCGCTCAGCGATGACAGTTGGGAATAGCCGCGTGACCTGTGCGAGTCCCAAATGACGAATCTGCGGTAGCTATTGAGAGGTGGCTAGGCGAAGCCCACAGAGCGATGGGCCGGAGGGGATAAAGCAGGGGGCGGTGTTGGTGAATGCTTGCGAGAGCCGAATCCCGAGCCGCCTGGCTGGTCAACCCGAAACCGGAGAATGTGCCGTCAAAGGAACGGCCTTGGTTTGGTCCTTGGGAATTGTGTGATGTGATCGCTAATGATTTCCCTCTTGTGCACTTCCCTAGTGTTCCGCATATATCTCTCTCATCTTTCCTTATACCGATAGCCGTTCATTTCCCCCCCTTCCCATATCCTTCCCCTCAACAACTACCTTATTTCTCATGCCCGGAGTTGTCGAGAATGAGCAAGCCCGCCGTATTAGCAAGTCTATTGACGAGGATCTCAAAGTCTGTCCTCCTTCAACGTATCCGTGCCTAGATCTCACCTTCTTTCACAGCGCGAAAGGGAAGAGATCAGGAAAAGACAGAAGCAAAAAAGGGATGTCAAGGGTGTGTTGCCTGCCTCGTCCTGGCCTCCTTCGTTACTACGTGGTCGTTCTCTGACTGGTGCCTGTTCTCAGTCATGCTTCTAGGACAGGCAGAGTCGGGCAAGTCCACACTACAGAAACAATTCCAATTATATCACGCTTCCCCGACTTTAGACCGGGAGCGTCCATCGTGGCGACCAATCGTCTACTTCAACGCCATCAAGGCCGTTCGTACTATCCTGGATGAACTCGACTGGGACTTCACTACACACGCCAATCGGGAGGAGGAAGCCTATATCGATTCTAATTGGCAAATACAGATCTCCCGCATCCGCCACAAGCTCCTCCCTCTGGTGACCATCGAGGACACTCTAGCTTCCGAACTCAGCGGCGGTGTCACCGTCGCTGGCGGGCGCTCTGGCGTGTACGTTCGTGCTGGCTGGCAGTCTGTCGTAACCTCGACGCGATCCTGGCCAGTCGCCGATATGCAAAGCGGGGCGTCCTCCGGGCAAAGCGTTGTTACCACCATGGCCGCTCGGTTACTCGCAGAGTTGCAATACGATGTTGCGGAACTATGGCAGCATCCTGCAGTGAAGACCCTTCTTCGAATGCGAAGGTTACGTTTGGAAGAGTCGGCAGCATTGTTCGCACATTCACTTAATTCATGGGCTACCGTCCTGACCCCAGTCCGCTAGCTTCTTGGATGAAATTCATCGACTGGCCGAGGCCGACTATTTACCGACGACCGGTGCGTCAATACACTGTCGTCCTTCCACTATGTCTGATATCCTCGTTAGATGACATCTTGCACGTACGTTTGCAGACGTTGGGAGTCACAGAACATGCGTTCGACATCAATGTCGGCGGAAACCATTATTCGTGGATATTATATGATGTGGGCGGTGCTGTGCGTTGTTCATCCTTGACTTTACTCTTCCTTTGTTGACGTGCCCTCGATCCCTGGTAGAGAGGCCAGGTACGTAGGCTCCAAATGATGACAGCGCACCAAGACTTATTAAGTTCTGTTAATACAGAGGCATGCTTGGGTGCCTTACTTCGAGGACGGTGGGTATCAACTCAATTCCTTCTCGCCTAACTAGCGAAGGCTTCGATTCTCTCGCTTCTTTTCCTTCCGGATTGATCACGAGAGGAGAGGCACAGGGGTCAAGGAGTGGGGCCGATTTATACCCTTATGTTTCATGACCCACACCACTCCAACGCTCATTTGTCCATCTTTGTCGTGACTAATACCTATCTTTGTTCAGCTACTGCGATTATTTTCCTGGCTCCCATTTCTGCCTTTGATCAGGTGAGCGCTCATGGCGGGTCATCAGGCCCCAAGATACGGAGCGCTCTGGATGGCTCCGCAGCGCTAACACCCTATTTCCAATAGTACCTGGAAGAAGATCCACGCACAAATCGTATCGATGACTCTCTACAACTCTTCACGTCCACGTGCTCGAATAAATTGTTGAAAAATACAACCATGGTTCTAATGCTGAATAAGGTGGGTGGCTCAAAGTTGGGTACTTTGGCCACTCATCGAGGGAGAAACAGACCGATATCTTAAAGAAAAAAATTCAAGCAGGAGTGATGGTTAAAAAATAGTGCGCCGTCCAACTTGCGTGTCTCGTCCTTTTATTCACTCAAGCTGCCTTGCAATAGCATCACTTCGTACGGCGAGCGCGAAAACAGGTATGAGGAAGTAGCAGAATATTTCCGCGCACATTTTGCGCAGGTTCACAAGCGCAAGGGCGTACAAAAGCAAGAACTATACATTGTACGTATCCATCTCCTTTCACCTGTACTCTTGTGTCAACCTGTCTTGCTATAGCATTTCACATCTATGCTGGTGAGTTTCTAAGTCAAGCCCCATGTGCCCTGAGTGACGTCTTTGCTACCTGCCAGGATATACGCGCTACTCAAAAGATCATCGTCGATAGTGAGTCTCGTCTATTCAATTGGAAATCATTGAGCGGATCCTTGATTTGTTTTATAGTTAATGAAGCCATTATCAAGTCATACTTGGGCCAGTCAATGCTAGTTACATGAACGGTCCGGTTACCACAGTTATCCTCAACACGCATCGCATCAACAATTCCTTTTGTCTGTTCATTCACCGTTATCACTCGAGGGCCTAGGGCCGTTGTCATCAGCAGCAGTCAGTTGTAGTAGTTTGATGATTCCATCTTCATGTCTTGCTTGGTATCTTGTACTGTCCCCATCGATATAATTAACCGTGAGAATTTGCGAATAACATGAAAAATTCCAAAAATTCTAATTTCAAGTGCACTCTCAGTTCACCACAATGTCTACCAGCGGTCTCAAAGCTATTGCGCCCGTGCCAACCGCGGCAGATTTCCTAGACATCGTATTGTCTAAGACCCAGAGGAAAACACCTACCGTGCGTCCTCATTGATAGTCCGTGTCTCGATATTGATCGTATCCTTCCTTAGGTCATTCACAAAAACTTCAAAATTAGTCGCATCCGCAACTTCTACATGCGCAAAGTCAAGTTTACGCAAGATTCCTTCGACGAAAAGCTCAGCGCAATCCTCTCGGAATTCCCGATGCTGGACGTATGTCCTCTCGTCTTATGCTTTCCGGCGGACTCTGGGTTCTCATCATGAACGCATGCAGGACTTGCATCCGTTCTTGTCATCCCTGATGAATGTATTGTACGATAAGAATCACTACAAGCTCGCTCTTGGCCAATTACGCACCGCGCGGCATCTTATTGACCAAGTCGCAAAAGATTACGTCCGGCTACTCAAGTTTGGAGACAGCCTGTACCGGTGTAAACAACTAAAAAAGGCGGCTCTAGGCCGGTGTGCATCATTCTTTTTCCCTCTCTGCCAAAGTTGATGGACGCGCAAAACTCGTCACAGAATGGCGACAGTCATGCGCCGCCAGAAGGATCCCCTGGCGTACCTCGAACAGGTCCGGCAGCACATATCGCGGCTGCCGGCCATTGATCCGAACACGCGCACCCTCCTCATATGCGGTTATCCCAACGTCGGGAAATCGTCGTTCATCAACAAGGTCACGCGCGCGGATGTCGACGTCCAGCCGTACGCGTTTACCACCAAGTCTCTTTTTGTGGGGCACCTGGACTACAAGTACCTTCGATGGCAGGTCATCGACACGCCTGGTATCCTTGACCACCCGTTAGAGGAGATGAATACGATCGAGATGCAGAGTATCACGGCGTTAGCGCACTTGAAGAGCTGTGTTTTATACTTCATGGATCTCAGTGAACAATGTGGGTATACCGTTGAAGCCCAGGTGCGCGGTGTTTTTTTTGTTGTCGTACGCTTATTTGTGACTTCGATTCGCAGTGTAAGCTATTCCATTCCATCAAACCATTGTTTGCGGGCAAGCCTACGTTACTTGTTATCAACAAGATCGATGTCGCACGCCTCGAAGACCTTACCCCGGATAACCGCTCGCTTGTGCAAGAGATTATAGACGCTGAAGGCGTGCAATGTGTGCAAGTGTCGTGTTATTCCGAGGAAGGTGTCATGGATCTCAAAAATAAGGCTTGCGATGCCCTCCTCGCGCAGCGCGTCGATGCGAAGCTCAAAGGCAATAAAATTAATACTATCATCAACCGTATTCATGTCGCTCAACCCAAGCCGCGTGATGACGTTGTCCGTGAACCGTTCATCCCAGAAGCGGTCAAGCTACGCAAACAGCACAATAAGAATGATCCCGATCGGCGGAAGCTCGAGAGGGATATTGAGTTAGAGGAGGGTGGTGCCGGTGTATACAACATCAACCTCAAAAGTGCGTAAGGTTCTTTCACGGTGCTCTCGTGATACTAAGGGCAGCGCAGAGGACTACATTCTCGCGAATGACGAGTGGAAGAAAGACATTATCCCTGAAATCATGAATGGCAAGAATATCGCTGATTTCATCGACCCCGACATTGCCGAAAAGCTAGAAGCTCTCGAGCGTGAAGAGGAGATGCTTGAAGCTGAAGGCTTCTATGATTCTCATGGGGAAATGGTGAGTCCAGTGTCCCAGAAATTCGCGTCACGCGTCACAGATTTCTCATCTACTCGACAAATGCTTTGGGTTGGCAGCTGGACTCGGATGATGAGCGTGAAGTAGCCGCTGCAAAGGTTGGACTCGTCCACAAGATGGCGGCACAGAGCAAAAAGAAGATTAAGAACAAGGCGCGCCTCCCGCGCACGGCGGGCCTTCGCACCCTCACGGACTTGACGACCGACCTGACTAAAGCGGGCATCGACCCGAGTCGTGTGCAAGAGCGCGCAGTGGTGATCGCCAAGGTGCGCGCCGCGGAGCGTAAGCGCAAGCGCGACGAGGACGAAAACGGCATGGACGTCGACGATGCGGATGTGGACGATTTCGCCTCGGGCGGAGAGGAAGAGGACGGGTCGATGATGGACATGGACGGCGATGGCGAAGAGCAAGAGGGCACGCCGCAAAAGCGCAGCAGGGCCAACTCGGGCGCCGTCATCGCGCGGAAGCGGGCGCCGCGCTCAAATCGACAGCTTGCGGGTTTGCGGGACGAAGCGGTATGTCGCCGTCAAACAAACTTCACACCCCAACAATTCTTTCTTTCTCCTTTCCTTCAACTAGACTGGAGACAAACGCTGATCGGCCTTTTTTTCTTTTTTGCTTTGTTCACACAGCAAGCGTCCAAGGCCGTGCGATTACGGAACCTTGGTCAGCGCGGGCGCAACATGCTCGCAAAGGCGGGCGAGAGCGACCGCGCCATCAGAGTCAAAATGGTGCGTCCCCGCTATTTCTTTATTTCTTTCACAGTACTCTCCTGCGTTTCATCATGTGTGGTGTTTTGGCGGCGCCGACGCGCGCGCTTGCTGGCTCCCCCCCCTCCCCCCTCCGCTCTGGCGTTTCCTGTTTCGACTTATAAATTTTCGTTAACGCCGGACTTGATCTTCCAGCCGAAACATCTCTTCTCGGGGAAACGGAAGGCAGGGAAGACCAACCGCCGATAGGTACCGCCGTTCGGAGACGGAGACGACATATACATGTACTGTACTTACGTTACCCACTCTTCTTTGTCCATCTTCAATTTTTCATGACATACACCGTCAAGCAAGTTTCTGCATCATTACACGTTCATCACAACGCGCTAATATCGAGACAAATCTAAGAGGTATGTACATCATGAAAAATCTAGTATAGACAAGTGCGCAACCCCTGGAAATATGGAGACAGCCCAAATACTGTAGTTGCTATCGGTATCATCACACACCCTGTAGTTCACGACTCGAATCATAACAAAGTCAACAAGAATCGTGCCATGCACGGAAAGGAATAAGACATGTGTTAAACAAAAACAGCCCATAAGTAGTGGTATTCATAGGAAGTGAAAAGAGCTGGGAGTTATTCACAGATTACAATCATCTACCCAAGAGAGTGCCGCCCTGCGACAGTGTTCCCTGGGATCAACGGTACAATAGGACTGATAATGTAACAGATAA
>Ga0209488_10005208_pt1 | contig 10019 bp, 11 predicted proteins | sample Rivendell_Oct201_8_FD_188349 | JGI IMG/M metagenome (GOLD analysis project Ga0209488, IMG submission 188349) | Vadose zone soil microbial communities from the Eel River Critical Zone Observatory, Northern California, USA -... | ecosystem: Environmental > Terrestrial > Soil > Vadose zone >... | reverse complement strand
GTTTCCCACAGAGCGTCCGTCGTATCCTGGATGAGTTGCCGGATACTCTTGACGAGACATATGGACGCGTACTCCGGGAGATCCAAAAAGCGAACCGGGAAATTGCTCATCGACTAATGCAATGTCTCGTGGTTGCTGTCCGCCCACTTCGAGTCGAGGAACTGGCCGAAGTCCTTGCCTTTGACTTCGACACGGAAGGAATCCCGAAACTAAATCCGAGTTGGCGGTGGGAGGATCAAGAGGAAGCAGTGATGTCCGCTTGCTCGAGTTTGGTGGTGACAGTCAAGGACGGAGATTCGAGGATTATTCAATTCTCGCATTTCTCTGTGAAAGAATATTTGACATCGGACCGACTTGGGGGGCCAAGCAAAAATGTGTCACAGTATCGGATTCTACCCGAAACTGCACACACAATTCTCGCTCAAGCCTGCCTTGGAATTCTCCTCGGGCTGGGCGATGGTGTTGATCGTGAGAAGATCAAGGGCTTCCCGCTAGCCCAATACGCTGCTCGACACTGGCACTCACATACGCAATTCTCAAATATGACATCACATATCCTGGAGGGGATGAAATGCCTATTTGATGGGGACAAACCGCACTTTTCCACTTGGCTCTGGATCGACAACGAAGATGACTTTAGTGGTTCGATGTCCACCACGCGGCCAGAGAAACCTGCAGCAGTCCCGTTGTATCACGCGGCACGACTCGGATTTGGTTCCTTGGTTGAATACCTCATTACGAAGAATCCAGAACACTTAAATGCCAAAGGAGGTTTTTTTATGACACCGTTACATGCATCAGCCTCTCGCGGAGATACCGCAGTCTTTTTACTACTAATCGAGCATTTCCCAGATGTGGATATCCGTGACAGTCTTGGCCAGACTGCACTGCACGTAGCGGCGTATTTTGGACGGGTGGGAATTGGGCAATTGCTACTCCGTCGCGGCGCAGATATAAATGCCCTTGACAAAGACAACTGGACTCCCTTACATGGAGCGGCGGTTCATGGGCATCTCGAATTCATTCGAATGCTACTCGAGCACAAGGCAGAGCTTAATATCCGTGATCGTGTCTTCGGCCAAACTCCACTGTTTTGGGCATCGGAAAGGGGACATGTCGACGTTGTGCGATTATTGCTGGAGCATGGCGCAGATCCCAAGGCGAGGAGAAACGATGGAAGGGTGCCATCTGAACTAGCGTCGGGGAGAACACGACAAGAGATTATTAAGCTATTATCTGAATACGAGGCCAGTTTCTAAAGTAAAGCAATAGTGTGGTGTGTGCTCGTTGACTTCGTGATATATGATTCTGCATGATATTGACTTCCCGCACTGACAAGGACTCGGAGAAAAGACAGACACCCTTGGCTCTGGGTTGCCGATACGTACGATGACATATAAACCATGGCGAGAGTGTGTACTATACGAATAAAATACGGTCACGGTGTGGGCTCCCATGGCATAATATTGTTGCTTCGTGACGTTAAGGGGAGATCGGCGTCGTCGAGTGTGGTGTATCGGCACCAGGAGACATGAGGGCCACTGTGTGGTGGAGGACTCGGAGCTTGGTCGTCGTGACAGGAAGTTTGGATCCCGCTCCTCTGCGCCCTCTGTGGTCGCCCGGCGTGTGTCGACCGCTGGAATGCGCACGTGTTAAACCTGCGCGCGCTTAACGTGACAGGGAACGGGGTCTGTGCGCGAGTGTAAGGTGGGAGTGTACTCTCGTATTATACCTGATGGTGACAACCCCACGGCAGCCGTTACTGTTCAGGTTTCAGATTCACCTGCAGTGGGGGAATCGATGGGTGGTACCGATGTAATTTGCCAGCGGGACTGTGAATCTGATGTCGCCCAGCCTACTAGTGGGGTCCCCAGCATGAGCCGGTTGTTCTTTCTTCGAATACTGCACGTCCCAGAGAGTTCTCTCATTGCCAGCGCCTTCCGCCCTCCGAATCAGGTGGGAACGTATTGCATAGAGAAAGGGCCAGGGATTTCCAGTACAAAGGCTGCGAGCCAGTCACCCGGCCGTGCAGCCTGAGGAACGGCACTGGAAAGCAGGCGGAGGTGCCAGCATGATAGCCAGCTGAGCTGAGACAAAGTTACGTCTATCATAGAGGAGGTCCGGGGAAGCCAATTTCAAGTTAACGCCCCTTTAGGAGTGTCAATCTGAGGCGGGTTTCATGAGAACTCCTCTGAACTTTTCATCTCAGCATGCCAGTGGACGAGGACAACAAAAGCATTCAGACTTGTTTTCAAGTTAAACTAGTGGCCCGCCGTGCCTTTTGGAATCAACTGAACGATTTGATCACGTACTACAACACCATTTGTTTTACACAATTCTTTTCTTCTTGGAGGCACCGTACACAACAACGCATGACTTTGACAAGAATAAATGGGCTCAAATCTGACCAGTCAGTTCGCACCTCTCACTGCTTTGCTGGAGTGACCGGCTGCGAAGGTGTTACACGGTCAATATGGCCATTTAGTTTCAGCAACGCGTTCTCAGCCGTGCCGTCACCCTAGACGAAGTTATCAGGTACCACGATAAACATACTTGAAGGGAGACGCTCACAATCAACTTGTTCGGGAAGCCCGGCTCAAACGGCGCTGCCTTCTCAATACGCTCAATTTGCTCAGCGGTCAAAGAGATATCGAGGGCTGCGATATTTTCGTGGAGCTGCTCGACTTTGCGACCACCGATGATGGGAAACACGTAGGGAACCTTGTGTAGGTGGTACGCAATGGCAACTATGAAAGCGTCCGTCTAGCTCTAGTACTCAATCTTTGGGATGTACAAGCATTGACATACCTGCCGTGATTCCCTTGGAACCGACTTCCTTGGCGATCTCCTCAAGGACATCGCACACCTTTTTCTGTTCAGGGGTACGTTCCCATTCGAGAGAGAAGACTGTGCGACCATTCTCTCCACTCGCCTTGCGGCGAGCTTCTTCGGCATTAGTACGGATCTTTCCGCCCGCAAGGACACCCCAGGGAGCAAGTGCAAGACCCTCTGAACGGGCCATCGGGATGATGTCGCGCTCGAAGGACCGCTCGAAGATGGACCATTCACCCTGGTAGATGCTGAACGGCGTTTTTCCATGGTCCTTGGCGTACTGGTTTGCTTTGGAAACAACCCACGCGGGAGTATCCGAAATGCCCTGGTAAAAGAGGGGGGGGTTGGAATAACGAAGAGGGGAACGAGTAGATGACGTACGAGGTAGAGGATCTTTCCTTGAAGAACGAGTGTATGGAGTGAATCTACGATCTCCTCGACAGAGGTACCATAGTCCCACCAGTGCAGGTAGAGAATGTCGATATACGAGGTGCGCAGCTTCTTGAGAGAGGCGTCCACGGAGACACGAAGAGATTTGGCGTTGTTCCCTGCATAGTTAATCTTGTGGGTGATATCATCTTGGCCTCGCTTGAAACCTGTAGTATACTGAGACGGGGTTACAATGACTGCAAGTAGAATATAGAAAGGCAAATAGCACCTTGGTTGCGAGAATTAACTGTTCGCGTATGCCACGTTTTTCAGCCCACTCGCCAATGAAGTCCTCGGAACTCTCGTCCTGGCTAATTAGATGGTAAGAAGGTGATGTTAGCGGCGTAGAAGTACGGCAGTAATCTGACTAATTGTTTGCTGTATCAACGATGTTGCCCTGTAAAAGAATCAGGAGATGACAGCGCAGGGCAAAAAATAAACGCACACCAGCGTCAAAGTAAGCGTCGAGGAGCTTGAAGGAGCTTTCCTTATCCATAGAACCCATCCCAAGAGCCTGCCACTTATCGCCGATGCTCATAGCACCGAGCTGCAAGGGCGAGACACGCACCCCAGCCAGGGGCGAGAGGGTGCGATAGCGAGCAAGCTTTGTGGGGGGAGGAGGAGGAGGAACCCAGATGGACATTAGAGAGAAGATAGGGTGTGTGAGAGAATACGAAAGCCATTATATGCGGCAAACGGGGCAGGGTGGATGTGCTTCTATGACTGATTGCTAAGAGAGAATGCTCAATGACATCACCGCTGACCTACCCTCTCGCTCCCGGCCCGCTCGGTCCATTCACTCCAGGTCACACCTCTAGTGCGACAAGACAGCTCCAACAGAACACCTCTCTGCGAACATTCCTCCTAGCCTAGAGAGGGAGTCCTTCGAGGCTGCCCCGCCATCCTTCCCCACTGCATGACCTCGCTTCATGCCCATTTTCATAACCGCAACCAAGCTGCATTCCAGCGGCAGCTTTCAGCAGCCGATGTCAACGCTCGTGACTGGTTAGGCCGCACCGTACTCCATATGGCATGCGCCTCCGCAGACAAAGCCGCAACCGAGTATGTTCGCCTCCTTCTCGCTCACCCTGCCGTCAACTTGAATCTGCAAGACACGGAGAGCCATTGGACCGCCTTGCACCGCGCTCTGTATAATGGGAACATTCATGCTGCGTATGTGGTTTATCGTGTCGTCTAGCGCGACAATGTCAAACCGACAGCTTCTCCAGCATCCTTCTGCTGCAGAAAAGCGAGATCGATACGTCTTTGAAGGACTTTGAGGGATATCGCGCCTTTGACGTCTACAACACCACAGTCGAGGACACCATACCAAGCAAACGTGCAACTCCGGGTGGCCTGGAACTGTATACGTGGGGGGCGAATAGGTGAGCATATCGGCTCGTAGACGTTCTACGTTCCCGTCCGCCTTCTTCCCGCTTGACGGTATTCATTCTAGGAATGCTTCCCTTGGCCATGGTGACACCAATGACAGGACCCATCCTGAGCAGGTCGTCCTAATGCACCTCGATCATCCTCTAGACGACCCGATAGTCCGCGAAAAGATCTCCTTCAAGCTGCAAGCTGTCCTGGTTTGGGATGTTCAATTGTCTAGATTACATACCGGTATGGTATTTTTTTTTCCATCAAAGTCTATCAGCGTCGGAGAGACTCCCTCTCTGTGAAGTAAAATATCTGTGATCTCTGAGAAGCGCCGTCTTTCTGACTCATCTTTTCGGCAGTGGTACTCACTGACGAGTTGCGTGCCAATATCCGTGCATGTGGTTTTGCCAGTTCTGGGCGGCATGTTCACCTCATTCCTCTGCTTTACCAGTGACTCATACCGACTGCCACATAGACTTGGCCCTGGTGGGGGTCAACATACTCAACCTTCACTGTTACCGGCGGTCAATTCACATTTCCGGTTTACCGCCATCGCGTTGGGCCAGGACCACACACTTGCTCTTACGGCCGACGGCACTGTTTTCTCCTGGGGTCTTGGGCGGTTCTCTCAATTAGGCTACCAAGTGCCAGCACCGTATGTGCAATCCTCCCCACGTGCTGTCGCTGGACCATTAAAGCGTGAGCGCGTCCGAGGTATAGCTGCTTGTAAGAGTGCAAGCGCTTGTTGGACTGATACCGTGCTATATATGTGGGGAAAGAATAACGGTCAGTTTGGATACGACAAGAATGCAAGCCCTACGCAAGCCATCCCGAAGGTGGTCACCAAAGTTACGAAACCCGTAATTTCTGTTGCTCTTAACGTGCGTGTATTATATTGTGTAAGATCTCATGTTCACCTTTCAGTTCAGGATACTGCCATGGCTTGTCTTCTCGCAACCCAAGACGTCGTTCTTCTTTTCAATGACACGCAGTCTCGTATAACGTTTCCCTCTCCCGCACGGCTCCCTTCAGACTTTTTGGCCTACCGACCACCCCAGGCGGCCCGAGCCATAACAACTCCACGTATCATATGCAATGACAACACGTTCGCCACCGTCTCTTCCGCGGGCGAGATTTTTACTTTCAGTGTTCCAACTCCCACCCTTTCCGGAGAACGCCCGCTTCCCATACAGCCACAACGCGTTTGGGATTTTCGAAAGCAGTGGAGTGCTGTACACGTACGGGTTTGATCCTACTTCTACTTTCTTTTCCCGAACACTGAGGGAATATTTTTAGGATGCAGCCCTCGGCAGTGACCGCTCGCTTATCATTTGCACCCAATCGGGGCACGTTTTTGTGCACTCACGGAGTGGTGGTGCCAAGGCACCGCGCTTCGCACGTGTGACCGGATTGCAACGTGCGATCGCGGTGCGCGCCGACGACTCTGGCGCTCTGGCTGCGCTGCGGGAACCTCACCTCCCACCAGACATCGTACCAATCGGGAACAACCTTTCGGAAGACCTCTCCCGTTTGCGGCCCTACTTCTATTTTACCCGTCCAGAGCATGAGGGCGTGCGCATCGAACCAAAGCTGGAGCGTTTGGTAGATGCAACAACCGAGGCACCGCCCTATGTCACGACATATGAGGAAGAAGATGAGGGAGATGAGACGGAGTTGCTTGCATGCGACGCGCAAGAAGTTCTGCATCTCTGGGATGTCCTCGTACAGGATCGAATCGCACGACGGCGGCCTGATGGCCCCGGAAAAGGACTATTCGCGCAAAGCAAACCTCCCCATGGCGCAGACCTCATGCTCCGCATCCAAAGCTGGACCGAAATTCCCGTGCACGGGGTCGTGCTCTCTGCCCGTTGTGCTGTTCTTGCACGCGTACTCGGAGGCCTGGGCAGTCTTCATGATCGCGAATCCGGCGTTTCGATAAAACTCCTCCCTGCGCCGGTGCAGAGAAGCGGTGGTGCTGGCCCACCGCGGACACTGGCCGAGACGCCTCGCCTTGCCATCACTGGCGTGCACGCCTTTTCCGTTTTAGTATTACTACATTATTTATATACGGACGTGCTCCTGGCCGTCGGCGATCCGCGGCTCGCACGTCTCACCATGGACGCGTTCACGCACGGCCGCTTGCCACCAGCACAGGCGGTGTACGAACTGCAAACGCTCTCACGTGTGCTTCGTCTCGGGCCTCTGGCTGATGCCCTGCGTGGCGCGATGCGACGGGTGCCGTCTCCGTCGCTGAACGCGCACGTTCTGGCGATATATGACGCGCCGATGTCGGTGTCGTCCCCCGATGTTGTGCTGCGCCTTGCGGATCGCGAGGTGTGCACGCACTCATTCATCCTACGTGCTCGCTCGCCATTTTTTGAGTGTTTCTTCGCGGATGAGGTGTGGACGAGGGATCGGTGGGAGAGCGATGGCCTTTTACGTGTGGATCTCTGTCATTTGGAATGGCGATCCACGCAGTATGTGCTACGATTTATGTGCTGCGGAGAGGAGGCGGAAATGTTTGAAAGGCTGGGTAAGTGGGCTGCCTGAGATACTCGATGTTTCAGTGAGGCTTGACCTTTCTTTTCGGCAGACTTTGTGGACTCCGCCGATGAGCTACTGTCCCTGTTATTGGATGTCATGTTTGCTGCGGTAAGTCCCACGTTGGTCCTGTCTTCATATCTCATCCTCAATACAAACTCTAGAACGAATTGCTCTTGGATCGGTTGCTCCTGATCTGCTCTTCAATAGTCGTGAAATATATTACGATCAACAACATCTCATCTGTCTACATGGAGGCAGCATCCCTGCATTGTCCGCAGTTGATGGATAGCTTGCATCAGTTTATGTCTGTCAATATGGAAACGTTACTCGAGGCGCGGCTACTTGACGACTTGTCGCCTCAGCTCGTCAAGCAACTTGCGAGCGCCGTGCAAGTGCACCAGGCTGCCAAGTCCCCATTCTCCCGTATGCAGCTGCCCATCAACCTCGCCGCGTCGGTTCACGAACACCGCGAGTGGCTTTCCACGCAAGATATTCCTTATCCCATAGTCCGTTCACAACAGTCGAAAGTGCAGCCGAAACAATCTCCAAGGGCGAGCAGGAAGCCATCGCAGCCCCCGTCCCCGAGGGGCAAGCCCTCCCTACCTCCCCAGCCGCTTATCCCGCTTCTTGCCAACACGAGCGAAGACTTGTTTCGCATGGACGAGGCACTGGTCCCTCCCCTGAACCTGGATGTAGGTGCCTCGCCCTTGCCTGATGGATCATGGAGCGGCGGTCCGAAGACGGTAGGACCATGGAGAGGCCAGTCTACTCCCAAGTAAGTCTCCACTTTGGAGTTGTAGTCTTTTCAAAAGTGTTCTCGGATTCTGATATGCGAGGCTTTGTAGGGTCGACATGAAGGCGATTCTCGCAGAAGCCCAGCAGGCCAGTGGACGTACGCAGCAACACATCACGTCGAGCTTGACGCCTGCGGCCGTGCATCGGCAGAAGTCTGGCGACGGGATGCGCGTTTCGTTCTCGCTTCCTAAGACACACCTTGCACCGCCCTCCATCTCTCCAGGTAGTTCGCGCGCCGCTGCGTCCTCCCCGGCTTGGAGAACCCCGCCACAATCAGGAATAGCAGAGCGGCATGTGAGCTCCTCTCCCGGTCGCGCGCCGACTGCCCAAACCCAAGCGCGCACTCCCTCAGGGAGCGCGCAGCCGTCAACCTCAGCAAAGGAAAAGGCATCCATGGCTCCAGCGATGCAGAAATCTCGGAGCGCGCAGAGCTCTTCTCCGGGCTCGTCGACCGTGACGCGCCCAGCTCTACCTGGTTTGGGACCCGTCATCAGCCCAGTTAAGGCAAAGGCAGGTCTGACAGCAACCCGGCATACGTCGTACGTGCACTTCCTTACCACAGACGTGTTCGGCTTTTAACGTCCCACGCTACAGCGGGAACGCGTGGGCCTTACCTCCCGCAGAGCCGGTCTCACGGTCGCCGTCCACCAGTGCGCCGATCTCGTTTGCCGAGATCCAACAGCTGCAAAGCCAGCCAAGCACAGCGGCGATGAAGGAGCGGCGCTCGCTGCGGGACATACAGGCGGAGGAGGCGGAGCTGCAGGCCGAGGCTGAGTTTATGATGTGGTGGACGGCAGAGGAAGAGCGTGTCCGTCTGGAGGACGAGGCGGTCGCCGCGTCGTTGATGGTGCAACAGCAGCCACAAAAACAACAGCACCGCAGTGGCGGCGGCAGCAGCAGCAGGAAGAACAAAAAATCTACTACGCCCGCGCCCGCGGAGGGCAAATCATCTCGGAAAGCACCTTATGCAGGAGAGCGGGATCACCAACCACATCATCATCCAGTAGGACAGCGCGTTCCATCGGATGGAAAGGGGAGCTGACTTTGACTTTTACATTATTTATTTATTATTATGTTATGATATGTTGTTATTTGGTAGAAAATCTTGGACTTGTGTAGTGACTGTGCCCCACAAGATATCGTCCATCTTCCTTTGGGATAATCACACGTACGGGAACAAAAGAACGATTAGGTCAACTATGGATTTTTTTGTGTGGGATTGTCTGGTTGCTTTATGCTAGGATCACGTGAAGTTTCGGCGACGGCAAATGAGTTCGGGTTCGGATGATGCTCCTCTATCCATCTCTTCGGTCGCTTCTCTACCACTACAGTTGAACGCCATCTTGGATGGGGACCATGCCTGCTACTACCGTCGTTGTTGTTCCCGTTGTTTCCGTCTGCTCCGTCGTCGGCGAAACGACCGCGTTGGGGGTGTGCGGGACACGGGAGCAGGTCGGAGGCGGCAGAGACGGTCAAGACGCAGGCGAGGAAGGTGAGGCTGAAGAAGGAGGAGGAGATGGAGCGGGCGCGGCGGGTCGTCAGGCGGAATGGGCGTGGGTGGTGCGGTGATGAGAAGACCATTCTGTGAGATGCGGACTGGAGAAAGCAAGTGCAAGTGAGCATTTGGGGTGTGTGTCGGGATCTGACGGTTGGGGGTTGCATGTCGTGTCATTTACGTACCGCAACATTTACAACACTCCCTTTTTTACTCGCGATGGAAGTGCTGGTCGCCTGGAGGCGTACGCAACAATTTAGCGCTGTGGTGGAGGGTTGGTGGTATGGGTTGGGCTCGGAGTTGTTTGGAGACGCAAATCCGCTGGCACAGGCGCCGTTGTATTTATAAGCCCCCAAAAATAAATATTCAGAAAAGATTTTCGACACGACATCAAGATAGCACGAGCTATTGTATGCCTACGCTCATATACTGGGATACTGGTTCTGAAATGCAGCGCCCGTGAAGAAAGACGAGATAAACAGCAAGGACAAAGATCCTATAAGATACCCGAACAGCAGAACCGGCGGAAACCGGCGCGATCCGC
>Ga0209488_10005207_pt1 | contig 10019 bp, 10 predicted proteins | sample Rivendell_Oct201_8_FD_188349 | JGI IMG/M metagenome (GOLD analysis project Ga0209488, IMG submission 188349) | Vadose zone soil microbial communities from the Eel River Critical Zone Observatory, Northern California, USA -... | ecosystem: Environmental > Terrestrial > Soil > Vadose zone >... | reverse complement strand
TGGCGAGCAGCGCCTTGTTGGCGGTGACGACGTGCTTGCCGTTGCGGATCGCCTCGAGCACCAGCGCCTTTGCGATCGTGGTGCCGCCGATCAGCTCGACGATGATGTCCACCTCCTTTGATCTCACCACCTCGAAGGCGTCCGAAGTGAGCTTCGCCTTGTTCCTGATTATTTTCTTCGCAAAAGCAAGCGCCTTGTCCGCCACCTGGGTGATGCGGATCGCGCGCCCGGCGCGGCGCTGGATCTCGTCGGCGTTGCGGCTGAGGACATCCCAGGTGCCGCCGCCAACGGTGCCGATGCCGAGCAGCCCGACGTTGATTGGTTTCATCGCCTCTTTTCTTATTGCGGAAGAGAATTTCGTGAGAGACGCAGATGCAGGTGCTTCTTCACTGCCGGCCACTCCTGCGCGAGCACGCTGTACATCACGGTGTCCCGGATGCTGCCGTCGCGTCGCGGGACGTGATGGCGGATCACGCCGTCCTTCTTCGCGCCCAGCGCCTCGATGGCCTTCTGCGAGCGGAAGTTGAAGTTGTCGGTACGAAGGCCGATCACCTTGCAATCGATTTTTTCAAATCCGTGCGAGAACAAAAGCAGCTTGCAGGCGGTATTCACGTGGCTGCGCTGACAGCGCTCGGCATACCACGTGTAGCCGATCTCCACGCGATCCGCCGCTGCGATGATGTCGTGATAGCGCGTGCTGCCGACGATCTCGCCGCTCCTCAGGTCGCGCACCGCCCAGGGCAGCATCTCGCCTCGCTCTTGGCCTTTCAATGCATCTTCGACGTATTTTTTTGCATTTTCAGGCTCTGGAACCGACGTAAAGAAAAGCTCCCACAGCCTGCCGTCCTTAGCCGCTTCGGCGAGTCCTTTTTCGTGCTCGCTCGAAAGAGGCTCCAACCGCACGCCGTGGCCTTCCAGCGTGGCGGGTACCACCTTGATCAAGCCGCCCCTCTCAGCAGACCGTCCTTCTTGAACATGTCGCGGATGCCGCGCGCCGCCTGGCGCAGGCGGTGCTCGTTCTCGATCAGCGCGATGCGCACGTGGTCGTCGCCGTAGTCGCCGAAGCCGATGCCCGGCGCGACCGCGATCTTCGCTTCCTGCATCAGGCGCTTGGTGAACTCGATGGAGCCGAGCTTGGCGTAGAAGTCCGGGATCTTCGCCCAGATGTACATCGACGCCTTCGGGCTGTCGACCATCCAGCCGATGTCGTGGAGCCCTTTCACCATGACGTCGCGGCGTTTTTGATAGTTCGCTCTTATTTTTTCAACGTCATGCTGAGGACCTTCGAGAGCGACGATCGACGCGATTTGAATCGGCGCGAACGTGCCGTAATCGTGGTAGCTCTTGATGCGTGCGAGCGCGTGCACCAGGTCCTTGTTGCCGACCATGAAGCCGATGCGCCAGCCCGCCATGTTGTAGCTCTTCGACATGGTGAAGAACTCCACCGCGATGTCGCGCGCGCCCGGCACCTGCATGATCGACGGGGCCTGGTAGGAATCGAAAACGATGTCCGCGTACGCGAGGTCGTGCACGACCAGGATGTCATGCTGCTTCGCCAGGGCGATGATCTTTTCAAAAAAGGGCAGCTCGACGCACATCGCCGTCGGGTTCGAGGGGAAGCCGAGCACCAGCATCTTCGGCTTGGGGGTGAGCTCGCGGATCGCGCGCTCGAGCTCGGCGAAGAAGTCGACCCCGGGGGTCATGCGCACCGAGCGGATGTCGGCGCCGGCGATGATCGCGCCGTAGATGTGGATCGGGTACGACGGATTGGGCACCAGCACCGTGTCGCCGCGCTCCAGGCAGGCGAGCATCAGGTGCGCGAGGCCCTCCTTCGAGCCGATGGTGACGATGGCCTCGCTGTCCGGATCGAGCTCGACCGCGTAGCGGCGCTTGTACCAGTCGCAGATCGCCTTGCGAAGGCGCGGGATGCCCTTGGAGACCGAGTAGCCGTGCGTGTCCTGGCGCTGCGCCGCCTCCACCAGCTTGTCGACGATGTGCTTCGGCGTCGGCCCGTCGGGATTGCCCATCGAGAGGTCGATGATGTCCTCGCCGCGCCGGCGCGCGCCCATCTTCAGCTCGTTGGTGATGTTGAAGACGTAGGGAGGAAGGCGCGAGATGCGCGGGAAGGTTCTCATATCTTAGTGCTTGAAAATTCACGCATTGTAGAATTCTAGCGTGAAACTCCACGCCTCCGGCCCCAGCCGCTACAACACCATCACCGGCTACGGCGAAGACTACGTGCTCGTGAACGGCGAGCGCCACGACTCAAGCCTGGTCGTCCTTCCAGACCGGGTTTTGAATTGGCCTGTTTCTGATTTCACGGAGTTGAAGGCAGAGGATTTCAAAACCCTGGAAAACCTGGGCGCCGAGATCGTCCTGCTCGGCACCGGGCCGAAGCAGCGCTTCCCGCATCCGCGGCTCACTTCGGGCCTGTCGGGCCTTGAAGTCATGGATCTCAAGGCGGCGTGCCGCACCTTCAACATCCTGGTGGCCGAGGAGCGCAAGGTCGCCGCCGCGCTGCTGTTCAGGTGAGAGCCGCCCACCTCGCTCTGCTGCTGGGCCTCTTCGCCCTGCTGCTCTTCGGCACGCTCGGGCTGCGTCCGCTCTACAAGGCCGACGAGAGCCGCTACGCCGAGATCCCGCGCGAGATGGTGGCGAGCGGCGACTGGCTGACGCCGCGGCTGAACGGCCTCAAGTACTTCGAGAAGCCGCCGCTGCAGTACTGGGCGACCGCGGCGTTTTTCAGGCTCGCGGGCGAGAGCGACGCCGCGGCGAGGCTGTGGACGGCGCTCGCGTGCTTCGGCGGCGTGCTCATGGCGTGGTGGGCCGCAAACCGGCTCTTTTCTCCGCCCGCCGGGATGCTCGCGGCGATGGTGCTCGCCGGCAGCCCCTTGTATGTCCTGCTCGGCCAAATCAACACCCTCGACATGGCGCTCGCCTTCTTCCTCTCGGCGGCGATTTTTTCGTTCGCGCTCGGGCGCTATTACCTCTTCTGGGCCGCCTGCGCGCTCGCCGTGCTGAGCAAGGGCCTGGTGGGCATCGTCCTGCCGCTCGGAACGATTGCCCTGTATATCTTGCTCAGGCGCGATTGGGCTCTGCTCAGAAGAATGAGAATCTTCAGCGGCGGCGCGCTCTTCCTTCTCATCGCCGCGCCCTGGTTCATCGCGGTCTCGGCCGCCAACCCCGAGTTCGCGCACTTCTTCTTCATCCAGGAGCATTTCCAGCGCTTCACCACCAAGATGCACGGGCGCTACCAGCCCGCCTGGTATTTCCTTCCGATTCTCGCGATCGGCATCGGGCCCTGGCTGCTGCCTTTCTTCGCTTCTTTGGCGAAAGCTTTCCGCAAGGACGCTGCGGGAGGATTCGATGCCGGACTGTTCCTCGCGTTGTGGGCATTGGTCGTGTTCGGCTTCTTTTCCGCCTCCGGCTCGAAGCTGCCCTCTTACATCCTGCCGATGTTCCCGCCGCTCGCGGTGCTGATCGGCCGCTGGATCGCGCTGGCGCAGCCGCGCCGGCTGCTCGCCGTGCAGGCTCTGCTCACCGCCGCGTTCGGCGCGGCGCTCGCCGTGGCGGCGGCCGTCCTGGTGGAGAAGGCAGGCGTGCGGGCGGATCTTGGCCCGGCTTATGTGCCGTGGCTCGCCGCCGCCGGCCTGCTCCTCGCGGCTGCGGGACTCGCCGCCGCGGTATCGGCCTGGCGCGGCAGGATCGTCCCCGCGGTAGCGCTGCTTGCGCTCGGGGGCTGCGGCTGCGTGCTTACCGCGCTCGCCGGGCACCGCGTGCTCGCGCCGCTCTACAGCATCGCCAGCCAGGCGGGCGCGGTGCGGGAACAGGCGGGGAGCAATGCGCCGGTCTTCGCCGTGGATTTCTACGATCACACGCTGCCCTGGTATTTCCGGCGCACGGTGACCATGGTGCGCTACAAGGACGAGCTCGCGGAGCCCGTGAAGTGGGAGCCGCAGAAGTTCATCCCGGACCTCGCGGGGTTCGCGCGCGCCTGGACGGAAGCGCCGGCCGCCTACGCCGTGTTCTCGTCGGCAGGCTTCGAAGCCATGAGAAAAGAAATCAACGTACCGATGGACATCGTCTCGCAGGGCCCGCGCTACATCATCGTGAGGAAGCCATGACCCTCTTCAGCTTTTCCTTCATCCTCGCCGGCGTGCTGCTCAACGCGGCGGCGCAATTGCTGCTGAAGGCCGGGACCAACGCCGAGCCGCTCGGCTTGCGGCTCGCTATCGAGCCGCACATCCTCGCGGGGCTCGCGTGCTACGTGGTGAGCGTGGTGGTCTGGGTGGTCGCGCTGTCGAAGGTTCCGGTCAGCATCGCCTACCCGATGCTCTCCATCGGCTACGTGATCAACGCCATCGCGGCGTATTACTTGCTGGGCGAGAACGTCACGCCGATGCGCCTCGTGGGAATCGGTATCATCATCGTCGGCGTGTTCGTGGTTGCCCGCTCGTGAGATATTTTCCGGCATGAAAGACCTCCTTCCCTTCACTCGGCCCGATATCGACGAGGCCACCATCGCCGGGGTGGCGGAGGTGCTGCGCTCGGGCTGGATCACCTCCGGGCCGCAGGTGAAGGCCTTCGAGGCCGCGCTCTCCGGGCTCTGCGGCGGGCGGCCGGTGCGGGTGTTCAACTCCGGCACGATAACCCTCGAGTTCGGCTTGCGGCTCGCCGGCGTGGGCCCGGGCGACGAGGTCATCACGACGCCGCTTTCCTGGGTGGCGACGGCGAACGTGGTGCAGGAAGTGGGAGCCCGCCCGGTTTTTGTCGATGTGGACTCCGATTCTCGAAATATCAATCTGGATGAAGTCGAAAAAGCCGTAACCGCAAAGACAAAGGCAATCATCCCGGTCGATCTTGCGGGGCTGCCGGTCGACCGCGACCGGCTTTATGCGATCGCCAAGAGGAAGAATCTCAGGGTGGTCGAAGACGCGGCGCAGGCCCTGGGCGCCTGCTGGCGCGGACGGCCCATCGGCTCCTTCGGCGACCTGGTGTCGTTCAGCTTCCACGCCAACAAGAACATCACCACCGCGGAGGGCGGCGCGCTGGTGCTGCCCGACGAGAAATCGATTCCGCTCGCCGAAAAGCTGCGCCTGCAGGGCGTGGTGCGCACGGGCGAGGACGGCATGGAGGTCGACGTCCTCGGCGGCAAGGCGAACATGACCGACGTCGCGGCGCGCATCGGTCTCGGTCAATTGCCGCATCTGGAAAAATTCACGGCAAGGAGAACGGTCCTTGCCAGGCGCTACTTCGAGCGCTGGGACCGCTCGCTCGGCTGCGAGCTGCCGGTGGCGGACTTCGAGAACTCCAACTGGCACATGTTCCAGGTAGTGCTGCCGCCGCAGGTCGAGCGCGGCCGCTTCATCGCCCGGATGCGGGAGGCCGGCATCGGCGTCGGCGTACACTATCCGGCAATGCATCTCTTCGCGCTGTACCGCGCCCTGGGCTGGCGCGAAGGCCAGTTTCCCCACGCGGAGCGCATCGGCCGCTCGATCGTGACGCTGCCGCTCTTTCCCGCCATGAAGGACCAGGATGTGGAGCGGGTCTGTGAAGCGGCGCGCAGGGTCTTGCAATGAATCTGTCGGTGGTGATTCCGGTCTACAACGAGGAAGCGGGCCTCGCCACGCTGTTCGCGCGCCTCTACCCGGCGCTCGACGCGCTGCGCATCCCCTACGAGGTGATCTTCGTCAACGACGGCAGCCGCGACCGCTCGGCGGCGCTCCTGCGCGAGCAGTTCGCGCGGCGCCCCGACGTCACGCGCGTGGTGCTGCTCAACGGCAACTTCGGCCAGCACATGGCGATCCTCGCCGGCTTCGAGCGGGTGCGCGGCGAGCGCATCGTGACCCTCGACGCCGACCTGCAGAACCCCCCCGAGGAGATCGCGAAGCTGCTCGCCAAGATGGACGAGGGCCAGGGGCACGACTATGTCGGCGGCGTGCGGCGCACCCGCCACGACTCGGTGATGCGCCGCTGGCTCTCGCGCCTCATGAACCGGCTGCGCGAGCGCATCACGCACATCCGCATGACCGACCAGGGCTGCATGCTGCGCGCCTACAACCGCGATATCGTCGAGGCGATCAACAGCTGCCGCGAGGCGAGCACCTTCATCCCGGCGCTCGCCTACACGTTCGCGCGCAGCCCGGCCGAGATCGATGTGGCGCACGAGGAGCGTGCGGCCGGCGTCTCGAAGTACCCGTACTACCGCCTGATGCGGCTCAATTTCGACCTGATCACGGGCTTCTCCCTGGTGCCGCTGCAGCTCTTCTCGTTCTTCGGCATCCTGGTCTCCATCGGCTCGGTGCTGCTCTATTTCGTCGTCATGACCAAGCGCATCGTGGAAGGGGCGCCGCTTGCCGCGCTGCAGACCTTCTGGGATCGCGACATCCTGCAGTTCTTCCTCACCGGCATCGTGCTCTTCGGCCTGGGCCTGGTCGGCGAATACGTGGGGCGCATCTACCAGCAGGTGCGCAACCGGCCGCGCTACCTGGTGCAGGCGGTGCTGGAAAAAAACACCTCCGATTCGTGGCAGCAAGAGCGGTCGTCTTCGGCTACGGCGACGTAGGCGTGCGCTGCCTCGCCGTGCTGCTCGAGGCGGGCCTCGAGGTGCCGCTCGTCGTCACGCATCGCGACGACCCGGCGGAGAAGCGCTGGTACGCGAGCGTCGCCGATTTCGGGCGCAAGCATGGGCTTCCGGTTTTTGAAGATGTAAAGACAGAATTGCTCGAAAAAGAGATCGCGGCGATCAAACCGGACTTCATCTTCTCCTTTTACTACCGCAAGATGCTGCCGCTCGCGCTGCTGAAGATGGCGCGCCGCGGCGCCTTCAACATGCACGGCTCGCTGCTGCCGAAATACCGGGGGCGCGCGCCGCTCAACTGGGCGATCCTCAAAGGCGAGACCGAAACCGGCGCCACGCTGCACGAGATGGTCGAGAAGCCCGACGCCGGGCGCATCGTCGACCAGCAGGCGATTCCGATCGGCCCGGACGAGACCGCTGTCGAGGTCTTCGCGAAATTGACCGGCGCGGCGGAATCGGTTTTGCGAAGAAACATTCAATCATTCATCAAAGACCAGATAAGGCTGAAACCCAACGACCTTTCCAAAGGCAGCTACTACGGCCGGCGCACGGCGGAGGACGGGCGCATCGACTGGTCGAAGAGCGCCGCCGAGATCCACAACCTGGTGCGCGCCGTGGCGCCGCCCTTCCCAGGGGCTTTTACTGAAAAGATGCGTATTTTCCGCACCGCTTTGACAAAGAAAACAAATCCTGGAAAACCCCTCGGGCCCTACCGGGAGGGCGAAGAATGGTTCGCCGCCTGCGGCGATGGTAAAGTCCTGCGCCTCCTCGAATACGAAAAATCATGAAGCGAATCCTCATTCTCGGCGTCAACGGCTTCATCGGCCACCACCTGTCCAAGCGGATCCTCGGCACCACCGACTGGGAGGTGTACGGCATGGACATGCAGACCGACCGCATCGCGGACGTCCTCGACGAGCCGCGCTTCCACTTCTTCGAGGGCGACATCACCATCAACAAGGAGTGGATCGAGTACCACATCCGCAAGTGCGACACGGTGCTGCCGCTGGTGGCGATCGCCACGCCGGCGACCTACGTGAAGGACCCGTTGCGCGTCTTCGAGCTCGACTTCGAGGCCAATCTGCCGATCGTGCGCGCCTGCGTGCACCACAAGAAGCGCCTGGTGTTCCCCTCCACCTCCGAGGTCTACGGCATGTCGCCGGACGGGGAGTTCGACCCGGAAGCCTCGCCGCTCGTCTACGGGCCGATCAACAAGCAGCGCTGGATCTACGCCTGCTCGAAGCAGCTCATGGACCGCGTCATCCACGCCTACGGCATGCAGCGCGGGCTGGATTACACCCTCTTCCGGCCGTTCAACTGGATCGGCGCCGGCCTCGACTCGATCAACACCGCGAAGGAAGGCTCCTCGCGCGTCATCACGCAGTTCCTCGGCCACATCGTGCGCGGCGAGAACATCAAGCTGGTGGACGGCGGAAAGCAGAAGCGCGCCTTCACCTACATCGACGACGGCATCGACGCGCTGATGAAGATCGTCGAGAACAAGCGCGGCATCGCCTCGCGGCAGATCTACAACATCGGCAACCCGCGCAACAACTACTCGGTGAAGGACCTCGCCGCGATGATGGTGAAGCTCGCGCTCACCTTCCCCGAGTACGCCAATGCCCGCAAGGTGAAGCTCGTCGCCACCTCGGCCGACAAGTACTACGGCAAGGGCTACCAGGACGTGCAGAACCGCGTGCCGAAGATCGCCAACACCTCCAAGGACCTCGCCTGGCGCCCGCAGGTCAACATGCAGGACGCCCTGAAGCGGATCTTCGAAGCCTACCGCGGCGACGTGGCCGAAGCGCGCGGCCTTGTCGACTGACGCTTGATTCTTGCCGTAAAGATAGACGTCGATACCTACCGCGGCACGCGCGAAGGAACACCGCGGCTGGTCGAGCTCCTGAAGCGGCACAATGCCGGCGCCACGTTTCTCTTCAGCCTCGGCCCCGACCATACCGGGCGGGCAATCGCGCGGGTTTTTCGTCCCGGCTTTCTCGGCAAAGTAAAAAGGACCTCGGTTCTGAAGCACTACGGCCTGAGAACGGTCCTCTACGGCACCCTGCTCCCCGGCCCCGATATCGGCCGCCGCTGCGCCGCCGAGATGCGCGCGGCGCGCGACGCGGGCTTCGAGGTCGGCATCCACTGCTGGGACCACGTGCGCTGGCAGGACCGCGTCGCGCTGGAAGACGCCGACTGGACCGAGCGCGAGATGCGCCGCGCCTTCGAGCGCTTCGAGAGGGTCTTCAACGACCGGCCCGGCACGTGGGGCGCGGCGGGCTGGCAGACCAATCGCCACGCCGCGTGGGTCGAGGAGAATTCCTTTCCCTATGCCTCCGACACGCGCGGCCACTGCCCCTTCAAGCCGCTGTGGGAAGGCGTCGCCATCGGCTGCCCGCAGCTTCCCACCACCCTGCCGACGCTCGACGAGATGATCGGCCTGGACGGCGTGGACGAATCCAACGTCAGCGAGAAGCTGCTCGGCCTGACGAGCGACCAGCGCGACCACGTCTTCACCGCGCACGCCGAGCTCGAGGGCGGAAAGTTCTTCGATGCCTTCGACAAGCTGCTTGCCGGCTGGAAAGCGCAGGGCTACCAGATCGCCGGCCTGAACGCCCTTTACCGCAGCCTCGACCTGTCGCAGCTGCCGCGCCACGATGTGGTCTACGGCGAGATCCCCGGCCGCTCGGGCAAGCTCGCGCTTCAAGCGAAGGAGGCCTACGCGTGAGCAAGCTTTTTAAGGGTTTCTCCGCCAGAAAAATCAAAACCAGCGGTGCAAGCATCAACCTCGAAACCGGCGGCGAAGGCCCGGCGGTGCTGCTGCTGCACGGCTACCCGGAGACGCACGCGATGTGGCACAAGGTCGCGCCGGCGCTCGCGCGCGAGTACACGATCGTCTGCCCGGACCTGCGCGGCTACGGCGACTCCTCCAAGCCGAAGGGGAAGCCCGATCATTCGAACTACTCGAAGCGCGCCGTCGCGCTCGACATGGTCGAGGTCATGGAGGCCCTCGGCCACGACAGGTTCCATGTCGTCGGCCACGACCGCGGCGGCCGTGTCGCCCACCGCCTCGCGCGCGATCACGGCAAGCGCGTGAAGACCCTCACTGTGCTCGACATCTCGCCGACCCTGAAGATGTACGAGAGCACCAATTTCCAGTTCGCGCGCGCCTACTACCACTGGTTCTTCCTCATCCAGGAAGCGCCGATTCCCGAGCGCATGCTCGCCGGCCTCGGCCCGTTCTACATCTTCAAGCGCCTGGGCCGCGGCAAGAGCGGGCTGAAGCATTTCGACAAGGCCGCCATGGCCGCCTACGTACGCGCCTTCAAGGACCCGCGCACCATCCACGCCACCTGCGAGGACTACCGCGCGTCGGCGACCATCGATCTATTTCATGACAAAAAGGATTTATCAAGAAAAATAACCATGCCCCTCCTCG
>Ga0209488_10005206_pt1 | contig 10019 bp, 16 predicted proteins | sample Rivendell_Oct201_8_FD_188349 | JGI IMG/M metagenome (GOLD analysis project Ga0209488, IMG submission 188349) | Vadose zone soil microbial communities from the Eel River Critical Zone Observatory, Northern California, USA -... | ecosystem: Environmental > Terrestrial > Soil > Vadose zone >... | reverse complement strand
AGATCCGTCGTTTCGTTTGCACACCGATCAGGAGTCGGGACAGACAATCATTTCCGGAATGGGCGAGTTGCATCTGGAAATTATCGTTGACCGCATGAAGCGCGAATTCAAAGTGGAAGCGAACGTCGGCAAGCCGCAGGTGGCCTATCGCGAAACGATTCGCGCCAAAGTCGATCAGGAAGGCAAGTTCGTGCGTCAGTCCGGCGGACGCGGTCAGTATGGTCACGTGTGGATCACGCTCGAGCCGTCCGAGCCCGGTAAAGGTTACGAGTTCGTCAACGCCATCGTCGGCGGCACGGTGCCGCGCGAATATATTCCGGCGGTCGACAAAGGCATTAAGGAAGCGACGCAGACAGGTGTGCTGGCCGGCTATCCGGTAGTGGATGTCAAAGTGACGTTATTCGACGGCTCGTACCACGATGTCGATTCGAACGAAATGGCGTTCAAGATTGCAGGCAGCATGGCGTTTAAGGAAGCGATGTCCAAGGCCAAGCCGGTGTTGCTCGAGCCGATTTTTAAGGTTGAAGTGGTGACGCCGGAGGATTACTACGGCGATATCGTCGGCGATCTGAATCGTCGCCGCGGTCAAATTGTGAGCATGGAAGACTCGGTGTCCGGCAAGATCGTGACGGCTGAAGTACCGCTCGCAGAGATGTTTCAATATTCCACCGCTATGCGCTCGATGAGCCAAGGCCGCGCGACTTATACGATGGAATTCAATAAGTACATGGAAGTGCCAAAAAACGTGGCCGATGCAATTAAAGATACGTGATTTTTTTTAACTACCCTTCCCGCCAATTATTACTTTAGAGGATTGCTGTCGTGGCCAAAGAGAAATTTGAACGTACCAAGCCGCATGTAAACGTGGGGACGATAGGGCACGTGGACCATGGGAAGACGACGTTGACGGCGGCCTTAACGAAGGTGATGGCGGAGAAGTTTGGCGGGGAATTCAAGGCGTACGATCAGATTGACAAGGCGCCGGAGGAACGTGCGCGCGGGATTACGATTGCGACGGCGCACGTGGAGTATCAGTCGGCGAAGCGGCACTACGCGCACGTGGACTGTCCGGGGCATGCGGACTACGTGAAGAACATGATCACGGGCGCAGCGCAGATGGACGGTGCGATATTGGTGGTCTCTGCAGCGGACGGTCCGATGCCGCAGACGCGCGAGCACATTTTGTTGGCGCGGCAGGTGGGCGTGAAGTTCATTGTGGTGTTTTTGAACAAAGTGGACATGGTGGACGATGCGGAGCTGCTCGAGCTGGTGGAGATGGAAGTGCGCGAGCTCTTAACCAAGTACAACTTTCCCGGGGATAAGACCCCGATCGTGAAAGGCAGCGCGTTAAAGGCGCTGGAAGGGGATGGGAGTGAGATTGGGGTGCCGGCGGTGGTGCAGTTGGTGGAGACGCTGGATGCGTATATACCGCTGCCCGAGCGGGCCATCGATGGGGCGTTTTTGATGTCGGTGGAAGATGTATTTTCGATCTCGGGACGCGGCACGGTGGTGACCGGGCGTATTGACCGGGGCATCGTGAAGGTCAACGATGAAGTGGAGATTGTGGGATTGAAGCCGACGGTGAAGACCACTTGCACGGGGGTGGAGATGTTCCGCAAGCTCTTGGACCAAGGGCAGGCGGGGGACAACGTGGGAGTGTTGTTGCGCGGTACCAAGCGCGAGGAAGTGGAGCGCGGTCAGGTATTGGCGAAGCCGGGCAGCATTACCCCGCACACGCAGTTTGAGGCCGAGGTGTATGTCCTGACCAAGGAAGAAGGCGGGCGGCACACGCCGTTTTTCAAGGGCTACCGGCCGCAGTTTTATTTTCGGACCACGGACGTGACGGGTGCGGTGGAATTACCGGCGGGGGTTGAGATGGTGATGCCTGGGGACAACATCAAGATGGTGGTGGAGCTGATTGCGCCGATTGCGATGGAAGACGGCTTGCGCTTCTCCATCCGCGAAGGCGGCAAGACGGTCGGCTCGGGCGTGGTGGCGAAGATCCTTAAGTAACAAATGAAGTGACTAGCGGGTGGCGGATAGCGGATAGTGAATCGACTCGATTCTGACTTAACCGCTATCCGCCCTCCGCCATCCACTTCGGGAAAGACATATGGCAACCAATCAGAACATTCGTATTAGCCTGAAGGCGTTCGATCATCGTTTGATCGATACGTCGGCAAAGGAAATCGTCGATACGGCAAAGCGGACGGGCGCCAATGTGCGCGGTCCAGTGCCGTTGCCGACGAAGATGGAGCGTTTTACGATTCTCGTGTCGCCGCACGTCGATAAAGACGCGCGCGACCAGTACGAAATCCGCACCCATAAGCGTCTACTGGACATCCTGAACCCCACTGACAAGACGGTGGATGCGCTCATGAAGCTGGAGCTGCCGGCCGGCGTGCATGCCCAGATCAAGGTGAACTAGTTCTGGAAGCGGTTAGCGGCTAGCGGATGGCGGATAGTAAAGACCTGTAGGGTTTTCTGACCATCCGCCATCCGCTAGCCGCCATCCGCTAGCAATTAGCGCTTGCAAAGCGCTGATTCATCGCTAGAATACGCGACTCTTTTGCGCCGAGGCCTGGCCCTGACGGGGTACCGCTCGAGCGGCGTAACGAGCCAATCGAGGCTGTCGTTACTCCTCTCTCGAACGATATCTTTTTTCGAACTCACAGCAGGCACGGGCCCGCTGCGAGGCGCTTCTCGCAAAATACCGTAGTGGCTTTGCTAACCAGAGTCGGCCAATCGCAGCCGGCATGCGTCCGAAGGCAACTTCGGCGCGACGAACGAGGACTGAAACTATGACTACAGGTGCCGCCAAAAGTGTGGGCCTGGTCGGCCGCAAGGCCGGCATGACGCGCGTGTTTACCGAAGCGGGTGAAACCGTTCCGGTGACTGTCATCGAGGCGTTGCCTAATCGCGTGACTCAGGTTCGTACCGCCGAAGTCGACGGCTATCGCGCTCTCCAAGTCGCGACCGGCATGCGCAAACCGTCGCACACGAACAAGCCAGCGACTGGACACTATGCGAAGGTAAAAGTGGCTCCCGGCAAATCGCTCGTGGAGTTTCGTTTAGCCGACGGCGAAAAGTCAGATTTGCAGCCCGGTGCTGAAATCAAAGTCGATATGTTCACGGCTGGGCAAATAGTCGATGTGACCGGCACCAGTTCCGGCAAAGGCTACGCCGGCGTGATCAAGCGCCATAATTTCGGCGGCTTGCCCGCATCGCACGGCGTATCGGTTTCGCATCGTTCGCCCGGATCCATCGGTCAGCGTCAAACGCCCGGCCGTGTATTTCCCGGCAAGCGCATGGCGGGTCGCATGGGCGGCGATCGTCGCACGATCGAAAATCTCGAAGTGGTGCGCGTCGATGCAGCGCGGAATTTGCTGCTGATTCGCGGCGCGGTGCCCGGCGCTCCCGGCGGCCAAGTCATCGTCCGTCCTTCGGTGAAGGCGGCGCGTCAGGCGGCTCGCGTCAAGATCGCGCCCGCGAAGAAATAATTCAGTCATAGCGAAACAGACCGCCCGTTACCGATATGAAACTCAAGCTGGTCAACAAAGGCGTGCAGGCATCGGAAGTCGAAGTTTCCGACGCTGCGTTTGCGCGCGAATTCAACGAGTCGCTGGTTCACCAAGTGGTTACGGCATATAGAGCCGCGGGCCGCGCCGGCACGAAACGCCAACTCAGCAAAGCGGAAGTGCGCGGCGGCGGTAAGAAGCCCTGGCGTCAAAAAGGCACCGGTTCGGCTCGCGCCGGATCGATTCGCAGCCCGCTTTGGGTCGGCGGCGGCCGCACCTTTGCAGCGCGTCCGCGCGACTTCACGCAAAAAGTGAATCGCAAGATGTATCGCGCGGCGATGCAAGTGATGTTCTCCGAGTTGGTTCGTCAGGACCGACTCGTTGCTACGAATGCGATCGAACTGGCAGCGCCGAAGACCAAATTGCTGGTCGACAAGTTGAAAGAGTTTGGTTTGGAAGCGAGCGCTCTCATCCTGATCGAAGCGCACGACGAGAAACTCGAATTGGCGGCTCGCAATCTGCCGCATGTCGATGTGTTGCCGGTGGCGGAGATCGATCCGGTTAGCCTGGCGCGTTTCGACAAAGTGCTGGCCACGGTCGGCGCGGTGCGCATGATCGAGGAGAAGCTGGCATGAAGACGCAGAAGGCGCCGAAGACTTACGGCAAAGAACAATTGATGAGCGTATTGCTCGCGCCGCATGTCTCTGAAAAAGCTGCGCGCGCTTCCGAAGCGGGCAACCAATTTGTGTTCAGAGTCCGCAGCGACGCCACCAAGCCCGAAATCAAAGCGGCAGTCGAATTGATGTTCGAAGTCAAAGTACAGGCTGTGCAAGTTGTGAATACCGACGGCAAGCAAAAGCGTTTCGGTCAACGCCTCGGCCGCCGCTCGGATGTAAAGAAAGCCTATGTGCGTTTAGCCGAAGGTCAGACCATCGAGCTGAGCGGCGTGCAGGCCTAATCGCGAAAGACCCGAGTAAAGATAATGGCACTCATTAAAGCAAGGCCGACCTCTCCGGGACGGCGCTTCCAAGTAAAGATCGATCGCGGTCACCTGCACAAAGGCGGTCCGGTCGAGTCGCTGATCGTGCGCAAGAATTCCACGGGGGCGCGCAATCACTTCGGCCGCATTACGACACGGCATCAAGGCTCGGGTCACAAGCATCATTACCGCTTAGTCGATTTCCTGCGCGACAAAGACGGCGTGCCCGGCAAAGTCGAACGTCTGGAATACGATCCGAATCGCAGCGCGCACTTGGCGTTGGTGTTGTATGCCGATGGCGATCGTCGTTACATCATCGCGCCTAAGGATTTGAATCCCGGCGACAGCGTGAATTCCGGTCCGGAAGCACCGATCAAGCCGGGCAATGCGATGCAGCTGCGTCATATCCCGATCGGCACCACGATTCACTGTGTCGAACTCAAGCCCGGCAAGGGCGCGCAATTGGCGCGCAGTGCAGGCGCCTCCGTGATGCTGGCTGCTCGCGAAGGTATGTATGCAACGGTTCGACTGCGTTCCACCGAAGTGCGCAAGGTGCATGTCGAATGCCGCGCCACCATCGGCGAAGTCGGCAATGGCGAACACAATCTGCGCAGCTTCGGCAAAGCCGGCGCGAAGCGCTGGCTCGGTATCCGCCCGACGGTCCGCGGCGTTGTGATGAATCCAGTCGACCATCCGCACGGCGGCGGTGAAGGTAAGTCCGGTCAGGGCAATCCGCACCCGGTCTCGCCTTGGGGTTGGAAGACCAAGGGTAAGAAGACCCGTAACAACAAACGTACGGCCGGCATGATCATTCGCCGTCGTAACTGATTGAAAGCGGATAACGGATAGCGGATAGCAGATAGTGTAAGAACCGAGAAGATTTTCGATAAATGAGCAGAGCGATGAAAGCAGCAGGTCGGAGTCGTGGCGCGAGGCAGTGTGGATTTATTTATCCGCCATCCGCTATCCGCCATCCGCTACTTCTTTCGACGCTAAGCTTTCAGCTTTGAGGAACCTACTGTGCCTCGTTCGATTAAAAAAGGTCCGTTCGTCGATCTGCATCTCGCGAAGAAAGTGCGTATTGCGGTCGAGAGAAATGATCGCAAGCCGATCAAGACTTGGTCGCGTCGCTCCATGATTCTTCCCGACATGGTGGGGTTGACCATCGCCGTGCACAACGGCCGTCAACACATGCCGGTGTTGGTATCGGAAAACATGGTCGGTCACAAGCTCGGCGAATTCGCGCCCACACGCACGTTCAAAGTGCACTCGGGCGATAAAAAGACGTCGGCGCCGGCGGAGGCTTAAGACGTATGCAAGTCGCAGCAATTTTGAAGAACGCGCGCATCTCGCCGCAGAAATGCCGCCTGATCGCCGACATGGTGCGTGGCAAACCGGTGGGCGCCGCGCTGTCGACGTTGAAGTTCACGCCGAAGAAGGGTGCCGATCTGCTCTACAAGGTGTTGTCGTCCGCGGTCGCCAATGCGGAAAACAACTTGAGTGCGGACATCGACGAATTGAAAGTTGAAACAGTGATGGTCGATATCGCGCCGGTGCTCAAGCGCTTTCATGCGCGCGCCAAAGGTCGCGGCAATCGCATCATCAAACGCAACAGCCACATCACGGTCACCGTCGGTGACGGGAAGAAAGAATGAAGGCTACTGGCTACAGGCTGCTGGCGACTGGCCAGAGTACGAAACTGTTGTCGGCGGCTATTTGCCGGTGGCCGGTTGCCACGAGCGGAGCGAAGTAAAGTTATGGGTCAAAAAGTCAATCCAATCGGCATTCGCCTCGGGATCACCCGCGACTGGTCGTCCAAGTGGTACGCAAATTCGCGCGATTTCCCCGCGTACATTTACTCGGATTTCCTCGTACGTGAGTTTCTGAAAAAGAAACTGATCGAGGCCTCGGTGAGCCGCATTCACATCGAACGCGCTGCCAGCAAGGCGAACATCACGATCTATACGGCACGTCCCGGCATCGTGATCGGTAAGAAGGGCGAGGACATCGAGAAGCTGCGCGGCGAAGTCGCCAAGCTCATGAAGATGCTCGTGACTAACGTGCGCATCAATATCTCGGAAATCCGCAAACCCGAACTCGATGCGCAATTGGTCGCGGAAGGCATTGCGCAACAGCTGGAGAAGCGCGTGATGTTCCGCCGGGCGATGAAGCGCGCGGTCACCAACACCATGCGCATCGGCGCGCTCGGCATCAAAGTGCGCGTTTCGGGCCGCTTGAATGGCGCGGAAATCGCGCGCACCGAGTGGTATCGCGAAGGCCGCATCCCACTGCACACCTTTCGCGCCGACATCGACTACGGCTTGGCCGAAGCGCGCACGACGTATGGCGTGATCGGCGTCAAGGTATGGATTTTCAAGGGCGAAATTCTCAAGCAGGAGTCCGTGACCGCGGCGGCCGAAGTTCAAGAAGCGCCGGCGGCGCCGGCAGCGGAGGCGACGGCCTGAAGAGGCCATTGGCCCGCTGGTCAACTGGCTTCTGGCCAGATGCCAGCAGCCGCTAGCCAGTAGGCCAGAGTGAAACGATCATGATGCAACCGAAGCGAACTAAATTCCGTAAACAATTCAAGGGCACGCTGAGCGGCCTCGCGCAGCGCGGCAACACCGTAGCCTTTGGCGACTATGGATTGCGAACGACCAGCCGTGCGCGCATGACAGCGCGTGAGATCGAAGCTGCGCGTCGTGCGATGACGCGCTACGTAAAACGCGGCGGTCAAATCTGGGTACGTGTGTTTCCCGACGTGCCGATCACCAAGAAGCCGCTCGAAGTACGTATGGGCAGCGGCAAAGGCAACGTGGAGTACTACGTGGCCAAGGTGTTGCCGGGCAAAGTGCTGTTCGAGATGGAAGGCGTGACGGAAGCGATCGCTCGTGAAGCGTTCCGTTTAGCCGCGTCCAAGCTGTCGGTCGACACTCAATTCGTCACGAGGCATGTACGCTAATGAACGCGAAAGAATTACGGCAGAAATCCGCCGCCGAGCTGAAGGAAGAACTCCTGAAGCTGCGCCGCGAACAATTCAATTTGCGCATGGGTCAAGCGACCGGCCAGTCGGGCAAACCCGATCAATTTTCCAAAGTGCGTCGCAACGTGGCGCGCTTGAAGACGGTGCTCGGCGAACAAAGCCGCCAGGCAGCGCTTAAAGGTGCCAAGTAATGAGTCCGCAAAAAAAACAAGCCAAGAGTTCGAGCAAGTCCGCGAAGAAGACGGCGAAGCCATCTGCGAGCAAGGCGGCGGCCAAGCCCGTCAGCGCCGCTCCTAAACAGGCAGCCGCTCAAATTGCGAGCCAGGCGCCGGCACCCGCTGCGGCACAGCCCGCGGCAGCGCCGACCGGCAAGACGCTCACCGGCAAGGTCATCAGCAACAAAATGCAGAAGACCGTGTCCGTGCAAATCGAACGCTTGGTGAAACACGAAACGTACGGCAAGTATCTACGGCGCACGACCAAGTTGATGGCGCACGACGAAGCCGACGAGTGCCGCGAAGGCGATGTGGTGTCGATCACGGAATGCCGTCCGATATCGCGTCACAAGAGTTGGCGTGTGGTGCGCGTGATCGAACGCGCCCCGCAGTAAGCAGCGCACAAAGAAGCGAGTAGAACCATGATTCAGATGCGTACATTGCTCAACGCCGCCGACAACAGCGGAGCGCGCAGTTTGATGTGCATCAAAGTGCTGGGCGGCAGCAAGCGCCGTTATGCCTATGTCGGCGATGTCATCAAGGTCAGCATCCGCGACGCAATTCCGCGCGGCAAGGTGAAGAAGGGCGAGGTGTACGACGCGGTGGTCGTGCGCACTAAGTTCGGCGTGCGTCGCGGCGACGGCTCGTTGATTCGCTTCGACGGCAATGCCGCGGTGTTGCTCACGAACAAATTGGAGCCGATCGGTACGCGTATTTTTGGACCGGTCACTCGCGAACTGCGCACTGCGCAGTTCATGAAGATTATTTCGCTGGCGCCGGAAGTTTTATAGGGCGTAAGGGCGCGAGGACCTGGGGCCTGGGTAGGAAATTTTCTGACCCGAGCCCACAAGCCCCAAGCCCCAGGCCCAGAGATCAGGTTTTAAGTTTATGAACAAAATTCGCAAAGGCGACGAAGTGGTAGTGATCTCCGGTCGAGACAAAGGCCGGCGCGGCAACGTTTTGGAAGTGCTCGAAGGCAAGATTATTGTCGAGGGCATCAACGTTGCGAAGAAACACGTGAAGCCGAATCCGCAGCGTCAGCAGCAGGGCGGTATTCAAGATCGCGCGATGCCGTTGCCGATTTCGAACGTGATGTTGTGGAACGCGGCGGCGAAGAAAGGCGATCGCATCGGCTTTCGCACGCTGGGTGACGGCCGCAAGGTGCGTTTTTTCAAATCCAACAACGAAGTTGTGGATACAAAGTAGTTTCTTGATGCTCCAATGATTCAGTTAAAGAATCGGAGCACAGGCGAATAGGTGTACAGATGGCTAGGCTTAAAAAAATATATCGCGAAACGATCGTTCCCGAGCTCCAAAAAAACTTGGAACTGAAGAACGTCATGGAAGTGCCGAAGATCACCAAGATCACGGTCAACATGGGCGTGGGCGAAGCCGTGGCCGACAAGAAGATCATGGATAACGCGGTGGGCGATCTCGCGAAGATTACCGGCCAGAAGCCGCTGGTTACGCGCGCGCGTAAGTCGATTGCCTCGTTCAAAGTGCGCGATGACTTGCCGATCGGCTGCAAAGTCACCTTGCGCGGCGCGAAGATGTACGAGTTCCTGGATCGCCTCGTCAACATCGCGATGCCGCGTATCCGCGATTTCCGCGGTGTCAGTGCGCGCTCGTTCGATGGCCGCGGCAATTACAACTTCGGCGTGCGCGAACAAATTATTTTTCCCGAAATTGCCTACGATCAAATCGACGCGATCCGGGGCATGGACATCACGATCACCACCACGGCGCGCGACGACAAAGCGGGACGTGCGTTACTCGAAGCGTTCAATTTTCCGTTCCGTAAGTAATTCAGAATTTTTGGCAGAGGACCCGGCGCAAATGGCTAAGACATCGATGGTCAATCGCGAAGTAAAGCGCGCGGCGATCGTGAAACGCTACGCCGCTAAACGCGCGCAGCTGAAAGAAACGATTCGCAATCCGAAGACGAGTCAGCAGGATCGCGAAACGGCGCAGGCCAAATTTCAGGCGCTGCCTCGCGATGCGAGTCCCAGCCGACAGCGCAATCGTTGCGCAATTACCGGCCGATCGCGCGGCGTGTACCGCAAGTTCGGTTTGGCCCGCACTAAGTTGCGTGAGGCAACCATGCGCGGAGAAATTCCCGGCCTCGGAAAGGCCAGCTGGTAACGGCTGGAACCACTGGAGCACCCAATTATATGAGCATGACCGATCCCATCGCGGACTTCCTGACGCGCATTCGCAACGGCCAAGCGGCCGGACGCACGCACGTGAGTCTGCCTTCTTCGAAAGTGAAACTCGCTTTGGCGAAGGTATTGAAGGACGAGGGTTACATCGACGATTTCACTACGCAG
>Ga0209488_10005205_pt1 | contig 10021 bp, 9 predicted proteins | sample Rivendell_Oct201_8_FD_188349 | JGI IMG/M metagenome (GOLD analysis project Ga0209488, IMG submission 188349) | Vadose zone soil microbial communities from the Eel River Critical Zone Observatory, Northern California, USA -... | ecosystem: Environmental > Terrestrial > Soil > Vadose zone >... | reverse complement strand
CGGTCAGGACGGCGCTGGCGGCGCGGAATACGAAACGACCACGGCCAAGGTCACCGCACTCGCTTGCCTCGATTCCGCAAAGTGAATTCCTAGGAGCGTCCCGGGCGCGCGAAATGTAGCTGTCACGAATTCGAGAATCGCTTAACATCGGGAGATGGATGGCAACCCACAGCTGCCAGCGTTCCGGAAACCCCGCGCAGTCGAAGCGCTCTTCAATCGCGCATTCGGATTCCTGGTCGGGTTGGGGATTGGGCCGCAGTACATGCGCCTGCTGCAGGTGCGCGGTCGAAAAACCGGACGCCTTTACTCCTCGCCGGTTAACCTTCTGGAGTATGGCGGCAAACCCGTTCTGGTAGCGCCGCGCGGGCGCACGCAGTGGGTACGGAATGCCGAAGCTTCCGGGGAAATCACGCTCAAGAGAGGGAAAGTCGAAGGCAAATACCGCCTGCGTGCGATTCCCGACCATGAAAAGCCGGAAATTTTGAAACTCTACCTCGATAACTACAAATCCGCTGTCCAGCGCTACTTTCCGGTGCCTGCCGGATCCCCGTCAGAAAACTTCCGCGCTATAGCAGGGAACTACCCAGTCTTTGCGTTGCTCCCGGCCTGAAGATCCCCATCCATAAGGTAATCCCGGTAGCGGCTTTGCCAGAATGGGAGAATTCCTCAACCGGAATTGGAGGAATCACCTAATTTCAGGTTATCCCGGCGGAGCGTATGGTGTACCCAGAAAAGCCGACGGGCCCCACATTGACCCGGATCATGCGTGTTGCTTGCGAGCACTGCCCCCGCCGGTTCAGGGGCCCCGGCATAAGGACCTAAACAAAGCGATGTTGTCACCCTCGTACGATATCCTCAAGAAGGACGCTGCTGCCTTGGTTTGGGTGGAAGCGGTCAACGACCTCGAAGCAGCAAAGGTGCGGATTCAACAGCTAGCGGCGCGGTCGGAAGGCGAATACGTCATTTTCGACCAGCGCACCCGCCAGATCGTAGCTAGAATCAACGCTCCTACCCACGCTTAGCTGCTTTTGGAACTCAACACTGCGCGGGCCTGCCAGATCAGATTCTGCATACCATCCGGTTTGGAAAAAACGGCCGTCACACCGGAGGCCAGCGCCTCTCGTTCCGCGGCTGTGCTGTAATAGCAGGTCAGCATGAGTAGCGGGACTTCCGGCATCAGCGCCTTCAACTGTCGCGCCGCTTCGAGACCGTCCATTTCCGGCATGCGCAGGTCAAGGATAATGAGATCCGGGGCGAGCCTGTTGGCCTTGTTTATGGCATCGAAGCCGTTTTCCGCTTCGCCGCACACCGTGAATCCCTGCTGGTGCTCGAATGCAGCACGGAGCGCGCGGCGCACCGCCGGATGGTCATCGACAATAAGTATGGACGGCAAACTTCCTCACCTTGACCTCCGGCGCAGGGTATCAGGGAGGGAGTGTACCCGCTGCGGGGCGGTCGACCTGAAGATCTATTTGCGCACGCGCGGTTACAGCGGCGCAATTGGGAGTTCACCTTAGTACTCGCGCTAGCCGAGCTTTAGCCCCGCATCGGTGCCAACTAAATTTGCTGGCGCTTCCAGCGGCCCCGTTTAAACAAAACGATTCCCGCCGCGGCAATCGCCCCCTCCGCCGCCACGATGGAGACGAACGCTCCTCGCGATTGCATGTGCAGGGGAATCGCCAGTGCATAAGCCAGCGGAATCTCCAGCACCCAGAAGCCGAAGAAATTCACGATGGTCGGCGTCACCGTATCACCAGCGCCATTAAACGCTTGCAGCATGACCATTCCGTAGGCATAGCCAATATTGCCGTAGCTCAGAATGCGCAGGCAAGACGCCGCCAGAGCTACCACCTCGGGATCATTGGTGAATAACCGCACTGCCGGCTCGGCGAAGAAGATGAAGAACACGCCGATGGCGCCGAGGAACAACATGTTGTAAAAACCGGTCCGCCACACGGACGTTTCCGCTCGCTCCGGCTGTTTTGCGCCGAGATTTTGGCCCACCAATGTGGCCGCGGCGTTGCTCAGTCCCCAACTCGGAAGAATGATGAAAATCACGATGCGAATCGCAATGGTGTAGCCGGCAAGCGCGGCCGAACCGAACAAGCTGACGATGCGCACCAGTCCAATCCAACTGGTGTGCGCGATGGCAAATTGTAAAATGCCCGTCAGTGACACGCGCACCAGGCGCCACAGCACCTGGAACTCCAGGCGGATCTGCTGGCGCAGGATGCGAATGCGCTCCGTGCCGCGCAGCAGCCGGTAAAACTGGTAAAGCACCCCGATGCTGCGGCCCGTGAACGTCGCCAGCGCCGCACCGGTGACGCCGAGCTTCGGGAACGGTCCCCAGCCGAAAATGAGGCACGGATCGAGAATCAAATTTATGATGTTGGAGACCCACAGCAGGCGCATAGCGATCGCGGCGTCACCCGCGCCGCGAAAGATGGCGTTGTTGAGAAACAGCAACATGATTGCGCCGCTGCCCCCCAAGGCGATGCGTGCATAGCCGCTGCCCACCGCGACGATTTGCGGAGATGCCCCCATCAAACCCAGCAAGCGCGGAGCCAGAAACACGCACGGCACGCCAAACAGCAGCGAGATCGCGAGTCCGATGGCTATGGCTTGCACGCCCGCGACGGCGGCGCCTGCGGGATCCTTCTCGCCGATTCTCCGCGCCACCATCGCGGTGGTCGAGAGGCTGAGCCCTAGACCCACGGCAAAGACCAGACTCAACATCGATTCGGTTAGACCCACGGTGGCCACTGCGTCGGCGCCCAGGCGGCCGACCCAGAAGACGTCGACGACGGCGAACAGCGACTCGAGAACCATCTCCAGCACCATGGGAATGGCCAGGAGGAGGATGGCGCGGTTCAGGTTGCCGGTGGTGAAGTCCTGGTGCGAGCCCCGCAACGCTTCGCGAATGGAGCTCCAGATTGGAATTGGCGGCGTCTTGGCGGCAATCTCTTGCGTTTCCATAAGACCTATACATTTCTGCGTGGAGCGCGGCTTGTAAAAGCCCGCTCGCGCGGCTCAAAGCAATCCATTTGGAAAGAAGAAGGGAAATCATTTCCGCCAAACTGGCGGTTTATTCGATGACAGTCAGGACGTGCGTGGAGGTAAACATTTTCGTTTTCCTGAGTAGCGAAGAGGGAATTGTAGCTGGCGATTTCTGCTTTGGCTACAGAAATCTGGCGGGTTACCGCCGCAACCACGCGTTGCGTGGAGCGCCCAGCACGTTGTCGCTAGCTCGCGCCACCAGCACCATTTCCGCCACGTCGTGCACGCGCACAATGTGCGCGCCGCTAAGAATACTGGCCGTCACGGTCGCTGCAGTGGCCCACATGCGCTCTTCCGGTGGCGCGGGCCTACCATCCTTGACCAGCGTCGCTCCCAAAAATCCTTTGCGCGACGTGCCCACCAGCAACGGATACCCGAGCTTCGCGATCTCCGGCAGCCTGCGTAGCAATTCATAGTTCTGCTCGAAGCTCTTGCCGAACCCGATCCCCGGATCAATCACGATCTGCGACTTGCGGACGCCCGCTTTCCGCGCGATAGCAATCGACGCGCGCAGGCCGCTTTTGACATCCTTCATGACCTCGCGCGCAAAAGGTGCTCTCTGCATCGTTCGCGGCTCTCCGCGCATGTGCATCAGGATCAGCGGAACGCCGTGCCGCGCGGCAACCTCCGCGATTCGCGGATCGTTTTTAAGGCCGGAAACGTCATTGATGATTTCGGCGCCGACGACGATGGCCGCCTCGGCGACTTCCGCCTTGCGCGTGTCAACGGAAATGGGAATCTTCACTCTACCGCGCAGCCCTTCCAATACCGGCACGATGCGCGCAAGCTCCGCATCCGCCGAAGTGCCGGTCGAGCCCGGCCGCGTGGATTCGCCCCCAAGGTCCAGCAAATCCGCTCCCTGGCGCTCCATTTCTAACGCGTGGTCAACCGCTCGTTGCGCATCGAGGAATTTGCCGCCGTCGGAAAAGCTGTCCGGCGTGACGTTGAGCACGCCCATCAACAGCGTCCGCTCACCCAGAATGAGCGCGCATGAAGGCAGGCGCAATTTGAATTTAGGACGTTTCCTCATCGCAGGGCTAGGAGTTTAGCGTGGCAGACAGAGAAAAAGGCAACGCGAGAGCAAAAAGAGGAACTTCGATGGAGGGCGCCGAGAGCGGATTGCAGAATCTAAGGTCAGAGATTCAGTCAAGGTCAAAATCGCGGATGGGCTTGCCGGCTGGCGCGTCCTTAGCTTTTTTCATGGCTTCTTCAAACTTCTTGGCCAAAATGTCTTCCTTGTTGGTCTCCTGGAACCAGGAATCAGCGAATTTATCTTCCCGCTGCCGCTGCTGCTCGCTCAAGATGCCCGCGGCATTGGTTAGGTCCACGTCAGGCCCTTTGCGCGCCGGCTCTTCATGAGACAGCACCACACCCAGCGCAGGGTCGACCGACATCTTCGCCTTGCAGCAAGGGCAAGTGACCTTCAAAGGTTCTTGATTCTTCCCCATGCAAATATTCTACGCTTTTTTGGCGGATGTGAGACCTGTAAATGGATAGCTTATTGGCATGGCCCCGTCAGCTTGCCGAAATGCGCCATTTCTCGGTAGATGCATTTTGCGCTGCTCGACAGCAAAAATGAAATCGGTCGCGTAGATGCGTCCCCATCACACCTCGCCAAAAATTAATTTCTCATTGAACCAACGAACGTCTACGCCTCCATTCTCTTCGTCGACGAACCTGAGTTCCACATCGGGGCCGGGCTCGCGCGCTCCCGTATATACCCGTGCAGTCCACGGCCCTGGCTTCATGGTGTCCGGCAGGATTTGAATCAGTCAGCGTGTGCGTTGGGGGGAGAAACCTTTCTTGCTCGTGGAAAGCTCCGTGACCGGATTATTGAGTGTGGTCGATCTCAATTCTGGCCGAATGGCTCTTGTCAAGCGCTGCCGCACTTCGGGAATCCCTGCACCATGGGTCTTTGGAGAGCACCCGGCGAAGCAAGGGTGGCCAACAGAAGGCATAGGAAAGTCGCGCGCATAAGCTATTTTCTCCTACGAGCTCGGATTCAAGTGTCGTCGTCTCCATCCGGCCTCACAAAAGAAAAGGGGCGCGGAACCGCGCCCCCAACCGTGCGATTTGCTTTACATCAGGCCTTCGCTGGATTCTCCCCGCGCGTAAATCCTGGCGCAGGCCGCAACTCCGGCCGCACCACCTTCGGATCCGTGCTCGGCGCCGCCTGTGGAGTTGTCGGAGGCGTCCGCGGCTTTTCCGGCAGCGGCTTGCCTTCCATCAGCAGCTTCACCTCGTTGGCGTCGATCACTTCGCGCTCAAGCAAGGCCTGCGCGATGCGCTCCAAAGTATCGCGGTTATTCGACAACAGGTTCTTGGCCTTGTCATAGCCGCCATTGACGATGCGCTTCACTTCTTTGTCGATCTGGATCGCCGTGTCCTCGGAGTAGTCCCGATGCTGGGCAATCTCGCGTCCGAGGAAAATCGCTTCATCCTTCTTCCCGTACGCCAGCGGGCCGAGTTCGCTCATGCCCCATTCGCAGACCATGTTGCGAGCGATGTCCGTGGCCCGCTCAATGTCATTGCCCGCGCCGGTGGTGATGTGCCCTAGGAAGATCTCCTCCGCGGAGCGCCCACCCATCAGCACCGCAAGCATGGTCTCGAGATATTCGCGTGTATAGGTATGCTTGTCGTCTTCGGGCAATTGCATGGTCAAGCCCAGAGCCATGCCGCGCGGAATAATCGTGACCTTATGCACCGGGTCCGCGCCAGGAGTCATCGCCGCCACCAGTGCGTGTCCGGCCTCGTGATACGCCGTGTTTTTCTTTTCTTCGTCGGACAAAATCATGGACTTGCGTTCGACGCCCATCAGCACCTTGTCTTTGGACATCTCGAAGTCCGACATCATCACAAACTTGCGGTTCTGCCGCGCCGCCCACAAGGCCGCCTCGTTCACCAGGTTCGCCAGGTCCGCACCGGAAAAGCCCGGAGTACCGCGTGCTATGATCGACAAATCCACGTCATCCGCAATCGGCACCTTGCGTGTGTGCACGCGAAGAATTTCCTCGCGGCCCTTCACATCCGGTCGCGCAACGACGACGCGGCGATCAAAACGGCCGGGACGCAGCAGCGCCGGATCAAGTACATCCGGACGGTTGGTCGCCGCAATCAAAATCACGCCCTCGTTCGACTCAAATCCATCCATCTCCACCAGCAGCGCATTCAACGTTTGTTCGCGCTCGTCGTGCCCTCCGCCAAGCCCCGCTCCCCGATGGCGCCCGACAGCATCGATTTCATCAATAAAAATAATGCACGGCGCGTTTTTCTTGCCTTGCTCGAAAAGATCGCGGACGCGACTTGCGCCCACGCCCACAAACATTTCCACGAAATCCGATCCGGAAATCGAGAAGAACGGTACGTTCGCTTCGCCGGCAATCGCCCGCGCCAGCAAGGTCTTGCCCGTTCCTGGAGGTCCGACCAGCAACACGCCCTTCGGGATGCGCCCGCCAAGTTTCTGGAATTTCTGCGGATCCTTCAAAAACTCAATAATCTCCTGCAGCTCTTCTTTAGCCTCGTCGGTTCCAGCAACATCCTTAAACGTGGCTTTTTTCTGCTGCGCCGAAAGCAGGCGTGCCCGCGATTTTCCAAAGCTCAGCGCTTTGTTCCCCCCTGCTTGCATCTGCCGCATCAGGAACAAGCAAAATCCAACCAGCAGAATCAGAGGCGCGGCGTTCAGCAGAATTAAAACCCAGTCTCCGCTGCGTACTTCCTTCACCTTGATCTGAACCGCCTTATCCTTCAGCTGTTTGGTCAGGTCTGGCGCGGCTTCCTTGAAGATTGTGACGTGGAACTTACTATTCGCCGGGCGAACGTATTCGCCCTGGAGTTCGTAGCTGTTCGGCGAGAGGTACATGGTGACCTCTTTCACATCGCCGTTATCCACCTTAGCCATGAACTCGCTGTAGCTCGGCTCGAGTTCGCGGGCGGATTGCCCGTTCTGGGACACCAGCTTCCAGAGCATCACGCCCAGGAACACGATGGAGATCCAGAACAGAATTGTCTTTGCAGTGGAACTCGAATTCACGTCAACCTCACCTTGGCCCCGAGCCCGCGAGGGCTCTACCCTGGGACCTTACTTATCTCTTCGGCCTTGCCCGCTTTTTCGTTAGCAATTGTACCGACAAGGCCTTTTGATTGCGTCCCATTCCATTCGACGCCGCCAATCCGTAACCTACCCATAAACCATTAGATGCAGTTCGGAACCCAAAGTAATCGGGCTCCAGCGCGACGCGACGCTGTTCCGGCTTGTCCAAAAGCACCGCCATACGCAACGACCGCGGCTGGGTATCCCCCAAACTGCGCAGCAAAAACTCTTGCGTTACTCCGCTGTCCAGTACCGCATCGATCACCAAAACGTCGCGGCCCCGAACCGCCGGACCCTTTCCAAAGGTCACCTCGCGCCGCGCATGACCGCTCTGCTCCACGTCTCGAACATCCGCATGCACGAAGTGGCAAACTACCGGCGCATCGACGTTGCGAATCAAATCCGCCGCAAACATGAATCCGCGATCCATCATCACCACCACATCCACGCGGCGTCCATGACATGCTCTCGTAATCGCTCTGCCCAGTTCGGCGACCCGTGCTGCAATCCGGCCTGGGGAAATTGTTGCCTGCCGTTGTGCGCCTTTGGCCGCCCTGCGACCACTCACGAGACAAATTCCTCGACGATCACGATGCCTGTCCGCGTCCCTTCGCTTGCCGCAAACCCTGCCGCTACCGGAAAGCCGCGAACCCACACCAGCGCTTCACCACTTGTCAGCACCGGCCAAGCTTCGCGCTCGCTAAGGTCGATGTGTTTTCGGTTCAACAAGCGCTTTAGCTTGTGGGCATTGCGGTGACCGAGAGGCTGGAATCTGTCTCCTGGGCGCCAGTTCCGCAGTACCACAGGAGAACGCAGCGCATCTCGGTCCAACACCGACTCTCTGTTAGTAGTTTCGCCTCTCTTCGCGGGCCAGTCAATCACCTTGAGGCGGAAGACGCAACTTAGTTCCGGGACGCGAATGTCGTTCCCCGTACCATCCAAGTCAATGGTGCGCTCGAATGCGCGCCTCTCGGGCGGCTTGGTCCCTTTTTCGTCCTCCGCCGCGCTGAAAATCAACAGATGGTGCTCGCGCAGAACCGCAAGTCCGCCGGGCAGCTGCAAGCGCTTGCCGTTATCTCCGCACGCGGCCAACTCCAATACCGCCCGTACATGTTCGGCACCAAGCTGTCCTGCCCGCGGTTTGATTCCTTTGACGATCTTCCGCACCATTCGTCCGCTGACCGCAATGTTCTTCTCGCCATCGGAGCTCCAGGGACTTGTCTGCGCTCTTGCGTTCGCTTCTGACGTTGGTCTGTCGAGGCCCAAGAGATCGCCAGCCCGGATGCTCGCCGAAGTCCTTGTTTTCTCAACACAGGTGTCAGCCCGCTCCTCGGCCAATGCCCCAAGGAATGCTTCATCCGCGCGGGCCAGTTCCGCCAAGGTCGCCAAGTGTTGCACCACCCCCGGCTGGAACTGCTTCTCTAGAATCGGCATGAGCTTCTTGCGAATCCGCGCCCGCATCCTGGTAACATCCCGGTTGGTCGCATCCTCGCGCCAGGTCTGTTTCCGGCTCCGCAAATAGGCCCGTAACTCCGCTCGACGCTCGCCGAGCAGCGGTCGCACGACATGGCCCGCAACGGGATGAATTCCCCCGAGTCCCGCCAGCCCCGTACCCCGCAGCATGTGTGCCAGCACTGTTTCCGCCTGGTCGTCGGCGGTATGCGCCACGGCAATTTTATCCAGGCGTTGTTTGTTGATCTGCTCCGCAAAAAATTCATAGCGCGCACGCCGTGCCGTATCTTCCAGGTTGGCTTTATCACGCTTGGCTTTCGCCTTGACATCCGCACGTCCTGCGTGGGATGTCAGTCCATGCCGCGTGGCCAGCTGGGCCACAAATTTCTCGTCCGCGTCCGACGCTTTTCCCCGCAAGGTATGATTGAAGTGCACGACGCTCAGGACCACGCCCAGCTTCGCGCGCAATTCCAGCAACAGCAGCAGCAGCGCGACCGAATCCGCTCCACCAGAGACGGCTACACCAACGCGCTCACCGGCGCACAGTAACTCCTGCTGTTCGATTGCCTCCTGGACGCGGCTAACCAGGCTCTGCCCCATGTCCGCACATGGTAGCAGTGGCCGAGCCGAAAGGCAGCCGCATCGTTGTGCCGGTTAAAGAATCTGAAATGCGCACTGCACAGAAGCGCTTACGGTAATTTTCTCCGGCTGCGGCAGGGCCGGCGGACTCGCCGGCGCAGCCTTTTTCCCCTCCCCCAGCCTGCACCGCCGCTCGAGACCTCCAGGCTTTCGGTGGCCAAATATGCTGGAAGCGGATAAACATACATGCTCGAAAGGTTGATCAGCTGCTTCACCCTCCAGGTTGGCGAACCGGAGCACTCCTACCTTCTGCCCCTTGGGCTCGAGGGCCGCACTGGCCCGTCCCACCGCCCGGCGCATGGCCTCACTCACCGCTCGCTCCTTCGCCGGTTCTTCATTGGCCAGCGTGTAGGTCAACGAGCGAAAATCGGTGATGCCGTCGTCCACCGATCCCTCCATGATCGGGCCAAGCTTTGAGAAGTAGCGCACACGCAAGGTCATCTGCCCTTCGACCGCTTAGGATTTTGCCTTTTTTCGCTTGGCGCCCTCGTAGTACGGCCTCACGGCTAGCGCCCCGGAAGATACGTCGGCCTTCGGTAAGCCGTTCTTCTCGGCCAAGGCCGCGATCCTGCGCATGGATTCCGAGGCCCGGCCGTAGGTCGGTTTCCATTCCTTGTCCTGCGCGGAAATGAGGAACGTCAGGGTCGCTACGTCGGGATCAGATTCATAGCTGCTTCCGCCTGTACCACCAAGGTATCGGCGATGAATTTCACCTCGGCGTTTGGCCCCTGCGCGCCAGCCGCCAAGGCACAAATCACCGCGATCACGAACGCGAACACCGGT
>Ga0209488_10005204_pt1 | contig 10024 bp, 9 predicted proteins | sample Rivendell_Oct201_8_FD_188349 | JGI IMG/M metagenome (GOLD analysis project Ga0209488, IMG submission 188349) | Vadose zone soil microbial communities from the Eel River Critical Zone Observatory, Northern California, USA -... | ecosystem: Environmental > Terrestrial > Soil > Vadose zone >... | reverse complement strand
TCGAGTCTCGAACATCAACTGATTGAAGAATGTTACAACTATGTGGTCGAGTCGAGGGGTATCAATTCGGGCCTCCAAGTAATCGCTGGCATCGCTGAAATCCAAAGCGGTGAGAGAAGGAACGACAGCACGGCGTGTGAGCGGAGGCGGGCTTCTGTTTGTTGAGTCGGGACGAGACCGATGGGAACGGAATCGTAAGAAGAATTGTTCCGGCCTGGGCAACACCGACAGACATGCGGCCATCGCCTCAGGTGGAATGTACCCGGAATGCGGAATATCGGAAAGGAGAAGTTGAACAAGGTCGCTAGAAGACAAAAGTAGTTTGTGCATTCCTGGAAGAGGAGTACATGTTAAGTAGAGTTCTCGTAGTCGTGGAGCAGAGCCACCCAAGAACAAGTTGGGAATGGGCCGGGCCCCATCTCCCAACGAAATTTCCAGACGGGTCAGCTCTGGGAATGGCTTCTGCATAGCTGCTGCCAATCGTTCCCAAAGCAAACTATCGAAGAGCCTGATTCCCCGTACACGAGCATGATGCTCGGAATCGAGTGCGGCGACCACGTTACCCGCACGGGACGATTCAGATTCAGGGTCATTGGTGAATAGTTGTATGAGTATAGGTAAGGCGGGCCAGGTGTCTAACATCTCTGTCATAGGTTGATTTCCTCCGTAGTCAAGTTGCAAGTCCAGGCTGCGCGGGGATGCAAACACGACACATCGCCACCTTCGGCAGACATGCACCAGTGTATGCCAATCGTTTGTCTGTGCGAGTCGGTCCCTCACGTAGAAATCGAATATCTCTAGGAGGACATCATCAGGGAGAGATTCGATAGTTCCCGATTGGTAATGCCTGTCTGCACCACTCGATTCAGTCATCGTTGCTTGAAAAAAGGGATCTGTGCATTTACGCTCACCCGAACCATTTTCAGTTGACAGTTCTTCTTCGTCATATACAACCTCCGTTCCCTTATCTGGGCCCATCAAAGCGGTGCTGTGAACTGGATAGTTGGTGAGATGCCAGTTTTATGCAGGAACGGACGGCTAATGGGTTTTGGAGACCGAAGTAAGAGTTGAATCAGTGTGAGGAATGTCAACTCGGGGTTGACGGAACTATCAAAGAGCTGTAGACGTACTTGGGCTTATGGCGGCAGAGGTGGAACAGTATCGAACCTCGGAGAATGGATTATCTGCCAACCCTAGGCCATAAGGATGTTGTCTCAGAAACGCGTGTCGTCGGCACAGCCTCCAGATTGATTCAGCTTACGGTGGTACTGAACTCAGCAGGGTGGAGAGATCTTGGATTTGGGTATAGTAAATCGGTCCGGGCCGGGCCATGTGGCATGCCAGCAGGGGCTGCCGAGCCGAGTGGTGTCGTTCAGTACTTGACGTGCATGTCTCGACAGTCACTTAATGCCGTCCTCTCACGGTTTCGGTTTGTGGAGATTAGTTGGTCGTGAATAGCAAGGTTCATATCATGCTAACGGTCTTCACAGGGAAAATCCATCCATCTCTGCTGCGAGCCCGGAGTTCACTGTGGGTACGAACTGGTTTTCTCTGAGCATGGTCTTACTATCCTGCTAGCTTCGTGCCGTAGCTCTCGGCTTACTTATAGGCTGCCTTCTTTGCTTCACAAACCTATACTTCGGGCTGCAAACCGGATGGATCAGCATGTAAGGTGTCCCGTCACAGGTCGACCTTCATCCCCGTTCACCTACATGCGCTTGAAGGATGTCTCTTCAGTCTTCCATTATCGGGTTTTTAATATCCAAGCTCATTTCGATACGTATTACTCCCCAAGAGAACGTTGTCATTCAAACGACAGCAGTTGCTACCGGAACTGTTTGTGTCAACTACCCCAAGCCAAAAGCGACATGAAAACCTCAGATTTTCTTCCTCTAGATGCCGTTAGCAGCCGGGTTTGTTGGCATCATCCCAGCACTGAGCTTACTCGACGAGAAGAAAGACGGGTCTCACGCTGTCACTCTGACTTGGACATCTGCCGTAGGCTGGTCTTGTGCGATCGCCTATTTTGGGTACGTCATTCCCTTTCCGCCTTAGTATATCGCTTGATTACCGTTTAGAGTCTTTATGTCACCTCTAATCCGAAAGCGAATGGTACGAGAATTTGAAAACATATCGGTCGGAAAGGTGGGCAAGCTCAAAAATGGCAGATCGTCGAAGAGCAACTCGCATTCCCGTCAGGAACCGCGACTGCCCATATCATATCGGTACTTCACAAGATGCCTTCAATCAGTTCTGGATTACCACCGCCACGACTTGGATATAGCTCTCTTAACCAGAACGATGGGGAATCATCCCCTTCACCGGATGCTGCTGGTGACAGCCTGGTCCCTGAGGGTGAAACAACTGACGTAGTCCGAACTGAGGCCTGGCCTTACCTCGCGTGGAGCTTCCTCTCTTCCATCGTGCTCACTGTATCTGTTTCAACTGACTCGTTAACCAATACTGAAATTGGAGTTCTCTCTAGTTAATTGCCTATTTCTTTCCTGTGATATTTGCTCTCCCTTTGTTTGGAGGTTACCTAGCTCAACATTGGCTCTGGACGTTCACTCCAAGCCTGTCATACGTTGGACAAGGTAAGCTTGATTCTGGACCTTTGATGTGACTTTCGAAGGTAAACGTATGTAGGTATGATAATGGGATTCCCAACAACTCTGGGCATGAACCTTGTGAATGGAATTGTTCAGGGTTATGGCGTTTAAGTTATTGATGTCTGAGCAGGGCATGCTAGTTGGGTGGGGTTTTCTGTCACCCCTCTCCAAGTACTATGACTGGGCTCCGGGACCTGTTGGCGACATGTCTACTGGGGCTCGAGGCTGGATTTTATGGACGTCTCTGGCAATAATGTCCTCCGACAGCTTAGTTGCTTTAATACCTACTGCTTGGGATTATGCCAGCAAGGTGGTCGCCGACGTTGGTAACAGATCAGATCATCAATCCGAAGATGAAAGGAATGACAGGCTTGTGCCTACACGGTGGGTACTTCGGGGTATCGTTTGTAGCATGACTGCCGGAGTTGTCCTCGTTTGGGTTATCTTTGGAAAGGAGGGTATAAAACCTTGGGCAACCTTACTTTCTTTCGGTGTGGGGGCACTGCTGAGCATCCTAGGGTATGTGGCATGTTGCCCTCCCTAGAAGCGGGTTTTCATTTCCGTAAGGGTTCGCGCGCTCGGAGAAACGGATCTGAATCCGGTCAGCGGGTTAGGGAAAATAAGCCAACTGCTGTTTGCAGTTATTCAGCCCGGAAACGTTGTTGCCAATATCATCGCTGGTGGTGTGGCTGAAGCCGGCGCGCAACAGTACGTTGGCAGTCGATGATATTGCCCTACGCGTATCATGTTTTTGATTCCCCGCCACAGAGCAGGAGATCTCATGCAAGACTTGAAGACTGGTCACCTCGTACAAGCTTCTCCGAGAGCGCAGTTCTACGGACAGCTCATTGGCTCAACCCTTTCTATCCCAGTCACGGTGACTGCTTTCTCGCTGTACAATAGGGCGTACACAATCCCTGGCCCCATGTTCCCTGCGCCGATGGCCTACGTCTGGCTCAGCCTTGCGAGATTACTTCGTGAGCATCACATGTCTAATATCATGCCCTGGTCACTTTGTTAACCGAGCGTACAGGTGACGGTAGCCTCCCCGAAAAGAGCGCCACCTTTATGCTTTTCTCTGCAATTTCGTTCGCCTTGATTTCCGCGTTCAAGTCCCATGCCTCTAGACGTGGATTGTGGTACGCCAAGTGGATTCCCTCCGGGGTGGCGTTCGCCATCGGGTTCCTGAACACGCCGTCTTTCTCGCTCGCCCGCCTCGTCGGAGGCATCATTGAGTACATCTACCATGCCAGGCTCGCCTCACAAGGCAAAGACGACGATTTACCACTAATTGTGGTTGCCAGTGGCTTTGTATTGGGTGAGGGCGTGATGAGTGTTGTTTGCTTGGTTTTACGTATGTATGGCATTGGGGTGGTGAGCTGTTGGGGGTGCAACTTTGGCATGTGTGGAGGGTGTCCGCCTTGAATAGAAATCTGTGGGATGGTTTATTGGATGATTTATGGGACCACGTATATATAACCACCGATCGAAGTTACTGGCACTAGCACAGCATACAGACCCGTATTTAGATGTGACCATCTCAATCATTACCACGCGTTTTCAACGTGGTATTAGCGCGCCTACACGAGTTCAATCTGTCCTATCAGCATCGTCTTTCGTCCTTCGGCCTCGAAAGTTCGGATAATCCAGCCTTGTTCCTCTGAGCTTTCTACTACTACGCTATGTCAGACTCTCAGGTCAGGCTCGCCGACATCCCTGCCCTGACGTTTCACAAGGACAAACCAACGCTATCCCGACGAGGTCAGCCCATCCCCCAGCTCGTTTGCAAAGGCAAGTCCTGCAGCTTATTCAAACCGGATGTGGTCCGGTGTATCAACCTTGGGGGAGAGGGCACGAACGTGGACTGGAAGGTGCGTTCGCGGGGATTACTTGCTGCTTCTTCCGAGGAGCCTCCCTCATACTTTATCTAAAGTGCGAAACGGACCTGCCCGAGTCTTTGCGATTGGGTCGTGTTCAGGTGTCCTGCGAAGGGTGGTCGGGTCCAGGGGACTCTTACGTCTTAGGAGGTACGCAAGAACAACTGGAACTTTTGGGTTCCGCTGTTATGACACCACCAAATACTAGGTTCGTGCTCTTTGGAGTACCGCCTTCAGGAGGTACCGGATATCCTCAAACCTTCAGCCAATCATCTCAAGCCACCAGTGCCGTTGTCCACCTGTAAGTCCTCCTATTGCTATGTTCACATGTTTGCCGAACTCTGTGAGGGCTGACTATATATGAAAGGGAACATTCTCTTCATATGTTTGGGCATCGGGGCCCTCGCTTACATCCTGTACAAGTTTCTCCTCCCGTGCTGTAGGGACGGCCGTGGTGGCCTGCCGCACAGGACGCCACGCCCCGGACCTTCGCCCGGCTCTGGGTGGTCTACCGGGAGCGGCCACCTGACTCGTCAACAACAGCAGCAGCGCAACCCCGAGCCGCAGCCAAGACAATACGGCTGGGAAAACGAGTACTTCCGACGTGATCCTGACCCCCAGGAACCGAGAGCGAGCAGCGCGTTCTCGGGGCAGCAGTCGTGGAGCAGCAGCAGCAGTGGTGGTTGTAATAGCAGAGGAGGTTCGTTGAACTTTGAGCCGATGAGGAGAAGTACGGGATATGGCGACTCGACTGTCCGATGATGTATTTGATGAAGGCTGAGGTCGGTTCCACCCCCCACATCACTGCCACGCTTCCCGTGCCTTCCCCCACGAAATGCGATTCGTTCGTTCCAGCTCCGAATCTCGACCAGTCGAGAGCGCAAGTTTTTTGCACACGCGTCGTTCCCGAAACACACCGTGGTTCATCTGAAGCTCAACGAAAACGAGCCGAATCCGAACCCCCGTGTCAATTTCACCACCTCTTTGCACGCGGCGGATCTACAGGAGCAGGAGCGAGCGACTGGCGGCGCAGGTCAAACCGATCATGAGAGGCTCACGAGTTTGCCGTCAACAGTCTAGAAGACGTGCGTATGTGATGGGCTTTGGCAGATAGCGGTGTGTCACTGAGCGTGATACCAGTACGAGTGCTTCGCCGACGGGATGGATCACCCAGTGCTATCCAGAAGAGAGTTGGGAATGCCACCCCTTCCTCCTCGTCATCAGCCCTGAAAGAGTTCGTGCGGGCTTCGAGCTATCCTTGGGGACGACGGCACGCGACGAGATGCAGCTCGAAGAACGTAGATCGCTGGAAATGCATCTAACTCCAGAGTTCCAAATTCCGCGCAAATTTCGGAAGTTGACTACGTTCAGAGAACCAGGACAGTCAACGGGCCAATCCCAAAGTGGTCATGTTAATATGAGCGATGATAGGTTTCATTCGACGCCCGCCAATGCCTCATACAGCGTCGCTACGTTATTTCAGCGACAACGAACCCGATCACCTTACATGCTCCGCCTGCGCTACCCCTCGAGGTGATAAATATCGGCCAAGGCCAGTTCAATGACCACACATGGCCACTTCGTGCTGGGATAACTCCCACCGGATCACCTGATATGCCATGTGGGCGCACAGAGTGATGTATCATATCCCATACTACGTGATGTGGTCCAAGTTGTTCATCTACCATGCGGTTGCACGGCGGCTAGTCTTAGAATTTCCAGCACCTGTGTCCCTATCATGAGTGGTAACCAAAGATTGGGAGTAGACTGGGCCTACAATATTTCATAGTTATTGTCTACAATGTGCTCGTCTCCGCCGTATGGGATTCTGCAGCCGTGCTAATGAATGATATGAGTTGTCGGCGTCATTCTGCATGGCGGTCCAAAAACAAAAGTGAGGGCATACCAAAAGCAAGCCCGTCTTCCCAGGAACCTTGATACCCTTGATAACAGCCACGGCATGATACAGCTCCTTGCCATCATGCTCGAACCCGCCTTTAACGGGGCGTCTCCCGGGGGGAATGTGTCCGCCCGAGGTCAGGACGAACTCCATGTGCTCAGGCACGAAGGGAAGCAGGTCGTACAGTCCATCGTGAATGACCTCGACCCCGTCGTACGACACGTGGCACGCCCGTGGCAGGTTCGGCGTGATCTTGCACGGGTGTACCGAGTTCTGCATGAACGCAGACCCGATGAAGACAGGAGACTTGCCATCCGCGTCCGTGAACGGCGCCCCGCGCGTCTGCTCCACACCCGGGAAGGGGGGTCCCCCGCGTGAGCTCAGGAGGATGCGGTGCCCCGACGGTGGGATCTGCTGCGGCAGCGCGAGGGGGATAGCGACAGCGGCTGAGGCCGAGGCCGTGTAATTGGGGGGAGGTTCGTGGTTGCCACGCACGGATGACGTTTGCGTTTGCGCATTCTCTGAGCCACCACCGGTGCCGGTGGTGGTGGGCCCTCTTTCTCCCTCGAGGCGCGGGTCTGTCATCTGCTTCTCGGGCTGGGATGTGTTGTGGAGATTTGAGGAGATCTCGGAAGAGCTCGAAGAGGAATCGGTGCTACGGCGGTGTTGCGGGGGAGAACGATACGATTGCCTCGATTCTGCAACGGGTTGGGGGTGTGCGAAACTTCAAGTTTGAGGTATTAGAACTGTATTGAGGCAACACGTCGAGATGGGTAGGGACGTTGTACTTGTCCCTGCATCGGGGAAGCGTTGCTGTTCACGTGCTGCTCAGCGCCCCACGGTCCAGGTACAGCAATCGCCACTCACTACAGTAAGTTAAGCAGACAACGAATGGACCCCATCAAACTTTTCATCTCGGTAATATGATAAGGGATCTTGCAGTCACATACATACCCGTTCATCGATAATCTACACTTTTTTTGCTTACTGGTTCGATGATCCGACGGCGGTGGCATGTCACTATTGCCCATTGGTTTGAATCAGGTGGCAGCAGATCTATTGCAATTCGACGACCAGAGGGCGACTCGGACGCGCGTGGACTACTGGGGTGACAGTACCCTCCCCGAAAAGTGCGCCACCTTCATGCTTTTTCTGCGATTTCGTTCGCCTTGATTTCTACGTTCAAGTGGCATGCCTCCAAGCGTGCGCCAAGTGGATTTTTTCTGGAGTGGCGTTCGCCATCTAGTTCCTGAATGCGCCGTCTTTTTTCGCTCGGGCGCCTTATCAGAGGCATCATTGAGTGCATCTATCATGCCAGGCTCGCCTCATAAGGCAAAGACGACAATTTACCACGAATAGCGGCTTTGTATCGGGTGAAGGCGTGCAACTTTGGTATGTGTAGAAGCCTTGAAGGTGTCTAGAAATCCCGTAGCACTAGCACAGCATACGGATCCGTAAATTAATTATATTTTGATTTCTGACTCGAATGGCACGTCATTACTGTGCGTTGTCAACGTGGCAATAGCGGGACTTAAGTTACACGAGAGTATCCCACCGGCATCATCTTTCGCCCCTTGGGGTTGGAGAGTACGAATAATCCCGCGTTGCTCCTCAGTGAGCTTTCTGCTACTACACTATGTCAGACTCCCGAGTCAGGCTCGTCGACATCCCTGCCTTGACGTTGTACGATGACGAACCAACGCTATCCCGACGAGGTCAGCCTATCCCTCAGCTTGTTTGCAAAGGCAAGCCCTGCAGCTTATTCAAACCGGATGTAATCCGGTGTACCAACCTTGGGGGAGAGGGCACAAACGTGGACTGGAAGGTGTGTTCACGGTTGCTTCCTCCGAGCCTCATTGAAACCTATATCTTAAGTGCGAAACGGATCTGCCCGAGTCTTTGCGATTGGGTCGTATTCAGGTGTCCTGCGAAGGGTGGTCGGGTCCAGGGGACTCTTACGTCCTAAGAGGTACGCAAAAAACAGCTGGACTTTTGGTTGGGTTCCACCGTGATGACACTGAATAACTTACTAGGATCGTGCTCTTTGGAGTACCGCCTCCAGGAGGTACCAGATGTCTTCAAACCTTCAGCCAATCATATCAAGCCACCAGTTCTGTTGTCCACCTGTGGGTCCTCCTATTGCTATGTTGACATGTTCGCCGACTCCGCGAGGGCTGACCATACATGAAAGCCGGCATTCTGTTCATATGTTTGTGCATCGGAGCCCTCGCTTACATCATGTACAAGCTTCTCCTCCCGTGCTGTGAGGACGGCCGTGGTGGCGTTCCGCGCCGGACGCCACGCCCCAGACCTTCGCCCAGCTCTGGGTGGTTTCCCGGGAGCAGCCACGATGACCACCATCGCCCGCCGCCACCTTACTCAAAATATCCAGATAATACCGCGGGATCCCCGGGCTCGGGGGCGACGTCACACCCTGATGGGCCAGGCATTACAGACCGTCTGGGGTTCTGGGGCGGCGCGGCGCTCGGCAGCCTGGGGGGCCACCTCCTGACTCGTCGGCAGCAGCAGCGCAACCCGGAGCCGCAGCCAAGGCGATACGACTGGGAAAATGAGCGCTTCATTCTGCGACGTGATCCTGACCCCCAGGCACCGCGAGCGAGCAGCGCGTTCTCGGGGCAGCAGTCGTGGAATAGCGGTAGTAATGAGAACGGAGAAGGTTCGTCGAACCTTGGGCCGATGAGGAGAAGTACAGGATATGGTGGCACGAATGTCCGATGATGTGTTAGACGAAGGCTGGGCGGAATGAATAATTGGTATGTAGGGTGTACGATGAGTCTCTCCCGTCAATCACGACACCGTGCCCTAAGGAATCCTCGTCTGATCTTTTTCATCAGTGCGTATGCTATTTCTTAATCCAAAGAACCAATTGAGCATCATTCTTGTGTTGACATCGCCGCTTCGAAAAGATGTTCTACTCATCACCCTCTTGTTTTTGGTGACCCCACAACACACATCAATGCTACCACTCTCCTTCTGTACTCCTCGTCGGCGGCACGGGATGACGTTACAATTGTGTTCGATTTTACTGAGGTTTTAATGTTGATCGTGTTGTCTGCACCTCGAAGTGGCTCTCACTATCACCTGAGTGTCACACTTAACCGTGCCAGTGTTCCGTTCTGTCAAGGAAATCACTTCCTTGAGGTATTTGGAGCTAACTCTGCTATGAAGCTGCTTGATATCACACAAGCAATAAGCGTGACCTTCTTGGATGTTACTCCAAGAGAGAATGATGAACACAAGTAGAAGGGAGTCCTCAAGTTGAGCAGAGATTCTGTGAAGTGACTATAGATTGATTAAGTCAAGCTTAGGGCTTGACTAGTCTGTTTGCTTGTCCTTTAAATACATGGTAGCTAGTGATGATTGGTAAATGCGTTTACCAATCCCTACAGTACTTCTAAGCTATGTTAGCAATCTCAGAAGTAGTGTGTCAGTGGCTGGCTCAGCCAAGCCGAGCCAGAGCCGAGCCAACTCAAGCCATCATATCAGCTTGGCTCGGCTTGGCTCTATGGCTCCAGCTGGCTCCAGCCAAGCCCTGCTGAGCACTACAACAAAATGCAAAAGTACTATTATTTTTTTTATTCTCAAGCCCTTTAGCATGCACTACAATGTAAAAATAG
>Ga0209488_10005203_pt1 | contig 10025 bp, 8 predicted proteins | sample Rivendell_Oct201_8_FD_188349 | JGI IMG/M metagenome (GOLD analysis project Ga0209488, IMG submission 188349) | Vadose zone soil microbial communities from the Eel River Critical Zone Observatory, Northern California, USA -... | ecosystem: Environmental > Terrestrial > Soil > Vadose zone >... | reverse complement strand
AGGCTGACGCCGACCAGCTTGTCACCTTGCTCGAGGTTGACGGCGATGATGCCGCCGGCGCGCGGCCGGCTGTACTGCTCGAGCGGCGTCTTCTTGATCAGCCCCTGGCGCGTGGCGGTGACCAGGAACCGTTCGTCGAACGCCTCGACGCGCAGGATCGCGGTGATCTGCTCGTTCTCCTGCGTCTCGACCACGTTGGCCAGCGCCCGGCCCTTGGCGGTGCGGCCGAAACTCGGCAGCTCGTAGACCTTCTTCCAGTAGACGCGCCCGCGGTCGGTGAAGAACAACAGGTGGTCGTGCGTGCTGGCGACGAACAGGTTCCACAGGAAGTCGCCCTCCTTGGTCTCGGCGCCGCTGACGCCCTTGCCGCCGCGACCCTGGGTGCGGTACTGGTCGAGCGCGGTGCGCTTGATGTAGCCCTGGTGGGTGACGGTGACGACCATCATCTCCTCGGGGATCAGGTCCTCGGCGACGAAGTTGCCGACCTCCTCGTCGACGATCTGCGTGCGCCGGTCGTCGCCGTACTGCTGCACCATCTCGTCGAGATCCTGCTTGATCAGGCCGATCAGCACCGTGCGGTCGCCGAGGATCGTCTTGTAGTAGACGATCTTGTCGGTGACTTCCTTGTGCTCGGCCACCAGCTTGTCGATCTCGAGGCCGGTCAGGCGCGCGAGCCGCATGTCGAGGATCGCGCGCGCCTGCAGATCGGAGAACTGGAAGCGCGCGATCAGCCGCAGGCGGGCGTCGTCGACGTTGGCCGACTTGCGGATGATGTCGACCACGTCGTCGATGTTCTGCACCGCCAGCCGCAGACCGTCGAGGATGTGCAGCCGTTCCTCGGCCTTGCGCAGCAGGAAGCGCGTGCGCCGCTTGATCACGTCGATGCGGTGATCGCGGTAGGCCTCGAGCATGGCCTTGAACGACAGCGTCTTCGGCCGGTTGTCCTGGATCGCCAGGTTGATGATCGAGAACGTGCTCTGCAGCGGTGACAGCTTGAACAGCTGGTTGACGGTCACCGCTTCGTCTTCGACGCCCTTCTTCAGCTCGACCACCAGCCGCAGGCCGACGCGATCGTTCGACTCGTCGTTGGCGTCGGCGATGGTGTCGATCTGGTCGGACTTCACCAGCTGCTCGATGCGCTCCAGGATGGTCGTGGTCTTGACCTGGTACGGCACCTCGGTGAACACGATCGACTTGCGGCCCTTCTTCTCCTCGACGCGGTACTTGGCGCGCACGACCACGTTGCCGCGGCCGCTGGCGTAGGCGTTGCGGATCGAGTTGCGCCCCATGATCGTGCCGCCGGTCGGGAAGTCGGGGCCCGGCACCAGTTCCAGCAGTTCGTCGAGCGTCACCTCGGGCTTGTCGAGCAGCCTGCGGATAGCGCCGACGACCTCGCGCAGGTTGTGCGGCGGCAGGCTCGCGGCCATGCCGACGGCGATGCCGGTGCTGCCGTTGCAGACCAGGTTGGGGAACCGCGCCGGCAACACCACCGGCTGCATGCGCTGGCCGTCGTAGTTGGGCACCAGGTCGACCGTGTCCTGGTCGAGGTCCTCGAGCAGGTGCATGGCCGGCATCGACATGCGCGCCTCGGTGTAGCGCATCGCCGCCGGCGGGCTGCCGTCGATGGCGCCGAAGTTGCCCTGCGAGTCGATCAGCGGATAGCGGGTGCTGAACGGCTGCGCCATGCCGACCAGGGTCGGGTAGACCACCGATTCACCGTGCGGGTGATAGTTGCCCGAGGTGTCGCCGCAGATCTTGGCGCACTTCCGGTGCTTGCTGCGCGGCCCGAGGTTGAGGTCATCCATCGCCTTGAGCACGCGGCGCTGGCTCGGCTTCAACCCGTCGCGGACATCCGGCAGAGCGCGACTCAGGATCACGCTCATCGAGTAGTTGAGGTAGCTCTCACGCATCTCCAGCTCGAGCTGGAGATCGGTGATGCGTCCGCCTGCTGGCGGCCCTTGGGCGTCGGTCATGTAGGTTTGGCTGGCCGGGAAGTCTGGGCCGAAGTCGCGCCATTCTTGCGACTGGAGCAGGCGCCTTCAACAAACGGGATCGGATCCTGTATTGTCCCGGATCGCGCGATCGTGCGTGCCGCGAAAGTCCAGCCTGGAGGTCCCTTGTTCGACAAGAGCGTGATCATTCTCGTCGTCAGCCGCGAGATCCTCGAGGGCACCGTCGTCGACCGGAATGCCGCATTCATCGCCAACCGCATCGACGACCTCGGCTACCGCGTGCGCACCATCCAGGTCGTCGACCGCGTCGAAGGCGAGATGGTGGCGGCGCTGAAGTGGGCCCTCGACCAGAAGCCGATGTTCGTGCTGATGACCGGGGGGCTCGGTCCCAACTGGGACGACAACACCCGCAGCTGCCTGGCCAAGGCCGCCGGCCTGCCGCTCAAGGAGGACAAGAAGGCGCTCGAGCAGATCCGCAGCGCCTACCGGCGGATGAACGCCAAGGGGCTGATCGAGGAAGTCGAACTGACCGAGGCGCGCGCCGGCATGGCGTGGGTGCCCGAGGGGTCGATCTGCCACGAGAACACGGTCGGCACCGCGCCGAGCGTGCAACTCAAGGTCGGCACCACGACGGTGTTCCTGCTGCCGGGCGTGCCGGCCGAGATGCAGCGGTTGTTCACCATGCACGTGCTGCCGGCAATGTCGGCCGAGGGCCCGACCACGGTCCGCCGCGAGCGCCAGATCGACTACCACGGCCGCGACGAGTCGGCGATCAGCCGCAAGCTCGGTGAAGTGGCCAAGCGCCACCCGCAGGCGAGCTTCCGCACTCGCGTGCAGGGTTCGGAAGAGGCACTGACGATCCGCATCACGCTGGTCGTCGAACACAGCGACCCGGTCACGCTCGACGAACTGCTGGAGCACGCCGAGAGCGATCTGCGGGCGGCACTCGGCGTCGAAGTGCACTCGCGGCCCACCGATGCGAGCCGGCTCGGCGACTGAGTCGTTCCCACGTTGCTGGCCGGTGGCCGCGGCCTGGAGTAGATTGCGCCGATGGATCTCGCCGGCCCGAAGATCGTCGATCTGCAGATCGAGGAGCTGCTCGGACCGCTGAACGAGTTCGAGCAGAAGCACGCCCCCGAGAGGGTCCAGGCTGCCGGCCGATTGGAGCTGCTCCGGGAACGCCCGCGGGTCGCGATTCTCGGCTCGCGCAAAGCTTCCAGCGACGGTTTGCAGCGCGCCAGGAAGCTGGCCAGCATTCTCGTGCAGCACCGCGTCGTGGTGGTGAGCGGGCTGGCCCTCGGCATCGACACTGCTGCGCACACCGAGACCATTCGCCTTGGTGGTGACACAGTCGCCGTGTTGGGCACACCACTCGATCAGGTGAACCCACCGTCCAACCGCGCACTGCAGGAGTGCATCTGCCGCGAACACCTGGCGGTCTCCCAGTTCTTCGTCGGCGACACCATGCAGAAGCACAACTTCGTGCTGCGCAACCGCACGATGGCGCTGATCGCGGACGCCTCGGTGATCGTCGAGGCCGGCGAGGGCAGTGGCAGTCTCTCGCACGGTTGGGAGGCTCTGCGTCTCGGTCGCCCGCTGTTTCTCATGCGGTCCTTGATCGATCAGAAGGAGCTCACCTGGCCCGCAGAAATGCTGGACTACGGGGCTCGCATCCTGGCGAACGAAGAGGATCTGTTGTCGAAGCTGGCGCCCAAGCGCATCCGTTTCGTCGACCATGTCCCCTTCTGAGCCTGTCGACGGCAGGATCTTCGTGGCAAAGGGCAAGGTCCTTCGTCGACCCTAGGCCGATGACGATGCCACAATCCTTCAGCGCGCGCCTGTTGCGCTGGTTCGACGCCGAGCAGCGCGACCTGCCGTGGCGGTGGACGCGGGATCCGTGGGCGATCTGGGTCAGCGAAGTGATGCTGCAGCAGACACGCGTGGCGGCGGTGATCGCGGCCTACCAGCGGTTCGTGGCCCGCTATCCGACGCCGGCCGCGTGGGCCGTGGCCGACGACGACGAACTGCAGGCCGCCTGGCGCGGACTCGGCTACTACCGCCGCGCGCGGCTGCTGCGTGACGGCGCGCGCGCCGTGGTCGAACAGCACCAGGGCCGCGTGCCGGCCGGGGTGGAAGCGCTCGGCGCGCTGCCGGGCATCGGCGCCTACACGCGCGGCGCGGTGGCGTCGATCGCGTTCGGCCTGGTGGCACCGGCGATCGATGGCAACGTCGAGCGCGTGCTGGCGCGCCACCTGGCGCTGCGCCAGCAGGTGAAGTCGCCGGCGGTGCGGGCTTTGATCCAGCAGGCGGTGCTCGCCCGCATCGACCGCGCGCGACCCGGCGACTTCAACCAGGCCTTGATGGAACTCGGCGCCATCGTCTGCACCAAGACGGCGCCGGCATGCGATCGCTGCCCGGTGGCCGGCGACTGCGCCGGCCGGCGCGCCGGCATCGCCGCCGGACTGCCGCGGCGACCGCCGCGGCGCGCGCCGATCGAAGTGGCCGCGGCGGCGGTGTTCGCGCCGGTCGGCGCCGGCGTGCTCGGCGCTCGCATTGCCGCCGGCGCGGTCAACGCCGGCCAGGTCGAACTGCCGGGCAAGGGGCTGCTGCAGTCGGTCGATGCCGCCGACCTCGGTGCTTTGCTGCGCGCGCAGTTCGGCTGCGAACTGCGCATCGGCGAACCGCTGTGCCGGTTGCGGCACACGATCACCTGGCATCGCATCACGCTGACCGTGCACGCCGCCACGGTAGTGCGGCGCGGCCGCTTGCGGGCGTTCGCACCGGCGGATCCCGCGGTGCCGTGGTCGACGGCCTCGCGCAAGGTGTTCGCCCGGCTGCTCGGCAACGACGCCGGCGCGTGACGTTCGCCACCCGGCCCGGTTATGGTTGGCGGCGGCTCCCGACCGCGAGGCACAACGATGGGTCTGATGGCTGGCAAGAAAGTGGTGATCTTCGGCGTCGCCAACAAACGCTCGATCGCCTGGGGCATCGCCCAGGCGCTGCTGCGCGAAGGCGCCGCGATCGCGCTCAACTACCAGAACGACCGCATGGAGGAATCGGTGCGCAAGCTGGCGGCCGACCTGCCGGGCAACACCTTCATGGCGCCGTGCGACGTCACCGTGGCGGGTGACATCGACCGGTTCTTCGAGCGGCTCGGTCGCGACTTCGGCCCGCTCGACGGACTCGTGCACTCGATCGCGTTCGCCAAGCGCGAAGAACTCGGCGGCAACTTCGTCGACACGTCGTGGGACGGCTACCAGCTCGCCCAGCACGTGTCGTCGTGGTCGCTGATCGGCCTGGCCAAGGGGGCGATGCCGCTGATGGAGGGTCGCCAGGGTGCCGTCGTGTCGCTGACCTACTACGGCGCCGAGAAGGTGGTGCCGAACTACAACGTCATGGGCGTCGCCAAGGCGGCGCTCGAGGCGAGCACGCGCTATCTGGCCAGCGATCTCGGTCCGCGCGGCGTGCGCGTCAACGCCATCTCGGCGGGACCGATCAAGACCGTGTCGGCGATGGGCGTAGCCGACTTCAGTTCGCTGCTCGACAACATGGCGGCGAAGGCGCCGCTGCGGCGCAACGTCGACCAGGGCGATGTCGGCAACGCGGCGGTGTTCCTGCTGTCGGATCTGGCGCGCGGCGTGACCGGCCAGACGCTGTACGTCGACGCCGGCTACAGCATCATGGGCGCTTGACCGGACCCTGCGGTTCGAGCCAGGCGGCGATCCGGGCGCGCTCGTCGCGGCCGAGACCGGTGCCCGGCGCCGCCGTGGCGTCGACTTCGAGGGCGCGCCGGAACAGCGCTTCGGCCTCGGCGCGCAGCTGCGGCTCGGTCGCCGAGCGCCTGGCCTTGATGCCGGCGAGGTTCAGCAGGGCGCCGAGGTGGCGGCCGTCGCGCTGCAGCGCCCGGTCATAGGCGGCGGCCGCCGCCACGGAGTCGGCCTGGGCCTCGAGCACGACCCCGCACAGGAACTCGGGCTCGGCATCGCTGCCGAACCGCGCGGCAACGGCGGTGAACGAAGCCAGCGCTTCGGTCAACAGCTCGGCATGTCCGGTCCGGTCCTTGGCCGCGAGTTCGGCGGCGCGCACCAGGGCCCGGCCGACGGCTTCCTGGGTGTCGCGATCGCCGGGCAGCAGCTCGGCGCTGCGGGCGAAAGCCCGCGCTGCCGCCACTGCGTCGTCGGCGGTCGCCGCGGTGCGCAGCAGACAGCTGCCGAGACGAAAGTGCGCCTGGGCATCGTCGTGGCGGTGCACCACCAGCGGTCGCAGGTGGACCAGCGCCGCCCGTTCCTCGCCGAGCTCGTAGCGCCACTCGGCGGCCGCCGCGAGCAACGCGATGGTCGCGGCGTCGGTGCTGCTGCCGCTGCCGAGCAGTTCCTCGGCGGTCGCGGCGGCAGCACTGAGGTGACCGACCGTGGCCAGGAACTCGCCGCGCAAGCGCACCACGATCGGATCGTGCGGCGCCGAGCGGACCGCGCGCAGGGTCTCGCCGTCGCCGGTGTTCTCCAGGTACAGGTCCGGCGGCGACGACGCGCGCGCGCGCTGCAACAGGCAGAGCCCCAGTACTGCGCGCGCACGGGCATTGCCCGGGTCGAGCGCCAGGGCATCGTCGGCCTGCGCTTCCGCGGCGGCGGTACGGTGCTGGCCGAGCAGCTCGAGTGCTGCGGCGGCCAGCGGCTCGGCCTGCTGCCGCCGTTCCGGTGCCACGGCAGGCTCCTGCGGCGCTGCCGCCATCGCCGCCGGATCGGGCGAGGCCGACGAACAACCGAGCAGCACGAAGGCCAGCCAGCAGGGCCGGAGCAGTGCGGAGGTCATGACGGCAATCATGGTCTGGCCCGGCGTGGTTGCAAAGCTACGCTCTGCTGCCTTCGCGGCTGGACGGCCGCGACCACGACATGCCTCGAATCGCCGCCGACGTCACCTGGCTCATCGGTCGAACACCGCTGGTCGCGCTCGAACGCCTGGCGCCGCCGGGGGTGCAACTGGTCGGCAAGCTCGAGTCTGCGAACCCGACCGGCAGCAACAAGGACCGCGCCGCGCTCGGCATGATCCTGCACGCCGAGCGCAGCGGCTTTCTCGGCCCGGGCGGCACGCTGGTCGAGTGCAGCAGCGGTGACCTCGGCATCGCCATCGCCATGGTCGGCCGGCGCCGCGGCTATCGCGTGGTGCTGACGATGCCGCAATGGTTGTCGGCAGGGCGCGCCAATCTGCTGCGTGCACTCGGCGCCGAAGTGGTGATGACCGCCGCGGACGACGGCATGCGCGGGGCGATGCTGCGGGCGGACCAGATCGCGAAATCGATCCCCGGTGCCGTGTGTCTGCAGGCGTTCACCAACCGCGCCAACGCGGCGGCCCATGCGGAGACCACCGCCCGGGAGATCTGGCAGGACACCGACGGCCGCGTCGGCTGCGTGGTGGTGCCGATCGGCACCGGCGGCACCGCGGCCGGCTGCGCGGCGTTCTTCGGCCAATACGACGTGCCGATCGTCGGCGTCGAACCGAGCGCCAGCCGCGCCATCACCGGCGGCATCGTCGCGACGCACGACATTCCCGGCCTCGGTGCCGGCTTCGTGCCGGACATCCTGACTCCGCAGGCGCTGGCCGAGGTCGTGGCGGTGAGCGATGCCGAGGCGGTGGCGATGGTGCGCCTGCTGGCCCGCGAGGAGGCGCTGCTGGTCGGTCCTGCATCGGGCGCCGTCGTCCATGCCGCGGTGGTCCTCGGGCGCCGGCCGGAGAGCGAGGGTCGGATGATCGTCGCGGTGATGCCCGACGCCGGCGAACGCTACCTCGACCATCGCGCCTACCAGGAGACGTCTTGACCCAGGCTCCAGAACTCAAGCAGCGGGCGATGCAGTTGGTGCAGAAGGTTGCCGCGCTGCAGGCGTCGCTCGCCGGCCAGATCATCGGTCAGGAGCGGGTGATCCGGGACCTGATGATCGGCATCCTCGCCGGTGGGCATGTGCTGCTCGAAGGACTGCCTGGTCTGGGCAAGACCCTGCTGGTGCGCGCGCTGGCCCGCGGGCTGGGGCTCGAGTTCGCCCGCGTCCAGTTCACGCCCGACCTGATGCCGGCCGACGTCACCGGCACGCTGGTGGTCGACGAGAGTGCGGGCCAGCGGACCTTCCGCTTCCAGCGCGGGCCGATCTTCGCCGGACTGGTGCTCGCCGACGAGATCAATCGCGCCACCCCCAAGACCCAATCGGCGACGCTCGAGGCGATGCAGGAAGGGTCGGTGACCGTGGCCGGTACTTCGCATCGGCTGCCGGAGCCGTTCCATGTCGTGGCGACCCAGAACCCGATCGAACTCGAGGGCACCTACCCGCTGCCGGAGGCGCAGCTCGATCGGTTCTTGTTCAAGCTCGAAGTGGCGCAACCGCCGGTCGACGCGATCGTGCGGATCCTGGAAACCACGACCAGCGACTCGCTGCCGACCGGTGCTGCAACCCTGAGTGCTGCAGAACTCCGTGAACTGCAGCTGCTCGTGCGGCAGGTGCTGTGTGCTTCGCATCTGCTGCGATTCGTCGCCGAACTGTTACATGCCACGCACCCGCACTCGGCCTCGGCGAGCGCCGCGACCAAGCAGTTCGTGCGATACGGCGCCAGCGTGCGTGCCGGCCAGGCGATCGTGCTCGCCGCCAAGGCCCATGCGCTGCTCGGCGGACGTGCGGCCGTCGCGAGCGCCGATCTGGAGAACTGTCTGCTGCCCGCCCTGCGCCATCGCGTCGTGCTCGGCTTTGCGGCCGAGGCCGAGCGTGTCGATGTGACGACCCTGCTCGAAGAGTGGACCAGCCAGGCCCAACGCCAGGCTCGCTGAGTTCTTTCAGTCCGGGCCCGCGGTCACGCTGCGGTCGTCATGCACGGTGGACCGTGGGCAAAAAACTGGCGCGCGATGGAAAGTTTTTGCGCCCGGTTCGTCTACTAGCGCGCATGGGACGAGCGGTCCCGACCGCACGGCTTCGAACCTCTGCAGGGAGGGTTGAAGCCACTGAGAGGGCACTTGGCGGTCGGGACCCCAGCCGTGGCCGGCGATCCTGGGAGAGGATCGCCGGCCACTCTTTTTATCGGCCGCGCCGACGAACCTCCAGTCCCGGCGGGCTGTCCCGCGGTCGCGGCTAGAATCGCCGCGATGATGGCAGAACGCCCTGATGACGACGCCAGGTTCGTGCAGCGAGCCGACCAGTACATGGCCGGGTTGCTGGCTCGGCTCGACCACTTCGATCCCGACGAGCTGGAAGCCGACCTCGGCATGGGTGTGCTCAAGATCACCTTTGCCGATGGGCGGAAGTGCATCATGAACCGTCAGACCGCGGCCCAGCAGATCTGGCTCGCCGAGGGCGCGTCGGCCTGGCACTTCGTGTTCGACGGGCCGCGGGCGAGCTGGCTGGACACCAAGGGCCGCGGCGAGCTGGCGACGATCCTGGCGGCGATCCTGACGACCAAGCTCGGGCGGCAGATCGCGCTCTGAACTGGCTGGCCGACTAGGCGCTGGCGGCGGTCGCGCCGTCGGCTGCCAGCAACGGGAACTCGAGCCGGAAGGTCGTCCCACGACCGGGCTGACTGGCGACATCGATCCTGCCGTTGCTGCCGCGTACGAACCGTTCTACCGCGGCCAGGCCGAGACCGGTCCCCTGCCCGGGTGGCTTGGTCGTGAAGTACGGATCGAAGATGCGCGGGCGGATGGTCTCCGGGATGCCGCAGCCGGTGTCGGCGATCTCCACCCACGCCTCCTGCGCATGCCGTCCGGTGCGCATCGTGATCACGCCACCGCCGTCGATCGCCTGGCGGGCGTTGATCACCAGGTTCCACAGCGCGTGCTCGAGGCCGCGCGGATTGACCAGCACCGGCAACGACAGGTCGGCAGCCTCGTAGCGCATCTCGATCGCGGCCGGGATCACCCGCCGCGCGTGATCGTGGAAGTTCGCGACCAGTTCCACGAGGTCGTGCATGCGCGCGGCACCCTCGTCAGGATGTGCCAGCCCCATCAGGTCGTCGAGCAATGGCCGCGACTCGTCGAGGATGTCCCCGATCAGGGCGAGCCGTCGGCCGCGCTCCTGTTCGTCGGCCGTCGTCGCCAGG
>Ga0209488_10005202_pt1 | contig 10025 bp, 11 predicted proteins | sample Rivendell_Oct201_8_FD_188349 | JGI IMG/M metagenome (GOLD analysis project Ga0209488, IMG submission 188349) | Vadose zone soil microbial communities from the Eel River Critical Zone Observatory, Northern California, USA -... | ecosystem: Environmental > Terrestrial > Soil > Vadose zone >... | reverse complement strand
CGTGATGCGCTGCGGCTGTGCCAGGGTTACTTGAGTGGGAGTTGATTCCTGATGCGCTCCAAGGTCTTCCGCTGGGCCTCCGGGTGGCTGCCAACGGTAGCCAGGTCCTTGATGCAGGCAAGGCCCTTCTCCGTCAGGATGCCCAGGCTCGCGCTCGCGTACTCGCCATCCTTGCCCGCGGTCCCCGCCGCCTTCCTGAGGAGGTCCATAACGCGCTCGACGTGCCGCTGCAGGACAACCACGCCGTCTTCCCGCTCCCACTCCTCCGCCCGTGCCTTCTCGAGCAGGTTGATGGCATCGTTCATCGTCAACTTTGCCGTGCCCTTGCCCTGCCACGGACCAGCGTAGCCGGCGCCGAAGCACAGAACGCACGCTCCCGCGACCGCGACGGCGCGCATCCTCCGCCAGGGCTGCTTCGGCCGCACGATGCGGAGGTAGTCGCTCAGGTCGATATCGCCCAGTCTTCTCGTGGTCATCGTTTCTTCCGCCTCAGTTGCTGAACCAGTTGCTGCACACGCGCATCGAGCACCTTGGCCGCATCCGACCCCAGCACCAGGGCGTTCTCCGGAACGACGCAGACGTAGTCGATGCCTGGATGCCTTACGAGGTGATCTGGCAGGTCAGTCAGGGTCTTGCCGTTCGCGATGAGATCCTGCAGCTGGTCCTGGACCGTGCTGTTGACCATCACCATCCCCGGCTTGACGACCTGCTGCATCGGCGTCCGGTTGGCGATCCAGTCCAGCGACACCTCGAGCAGTGCCGCGAGCCGAGCGACCTTGCCGAAGCCGGGGTCGCTTTCGCCGTTTTCCCACCGGGTGACCGATCGGTTGGTGCAGCCGAGCTTCTTCGCCACCTCTTCCTGCGACATACCCGCACGATCGCGTGCGTCGCGCAGCCGAGATCCAAATTGTGCTGACCAGTCGTCCGGGCCATCTGTTGTTGCCTGCTCAAGTTCCGTCATGAGGTAACCCTGGGCTTCCAGGAAGCAAGCCTACACGGTGGCCGACTAGACGTTTCTGTCGTTCCAGCGGCAGCCCTGGGTCAACTAGACATATATGTCTAATCCGGCCATCTCGGTCCTTCTCAGGTGATGCGCCGGGGACGTAGCGTGGGCGGTGTCCTGGTGTTCTCGTCCGTTCCCCCCGTTCGAAGCCACCCCGTGCGCCCATGCCGTCGTCGCAGAGCCGGACCACGCCTGCCCCCACCTCGGAACGCATGACCGTCTACAGCTGCAGGAGAGTCCGAGGGCCTGAGTGGATGCCCTCGCCGGACAGAGAAGCCACGGTCGTGTACGCGATCGACTTCGAGGCCGTTGCTGTTCAGCGCGGAGCGGCCTCGAGCAGCGCACCATCCGTGCCCACCGAGTTCCGGGTCAACGTCGAGATTCCCGCGGAGGTCTTCCGCTCAGATGCTTGGAGCGCGCACTCCCCTGGAGAGCGGGATGTTCGCCTCCTCGCCATCGCGAAGGACTTCCTCCGGAAGCACGGGTTGCCTTCGACCACGCCTGGGCATCTGATGATCACGGCCGCCGCGCAGGGCGGCGTGCTCCCGACTCATCAACAGCAGTTGAACGAGCCGTTCCAGGTTTCTGCCCCGGCAGCAGAGGAAGGATAGGTATGCACTTCGCCCTTGCCTGCAGTCCGGTTCCTGTCGAGCAGCGCATCGGTGTTGAGCTACTCGACCGGCTCCATGACGAGCCCTGGAGGGGCCCTCGTCCGGACTGTTCTTCGTCGACAGGGTCGTCATCGGACACGGCAGGACAGCCGCCGCTGCTCATGAACCCTGCGCCGCAAGTGAGGATCAACCCGTACCCGAGTTGGACTCCCGTCCTCAACAGATCGAGTGCGCCGTCATGACCCGGTACTGGATGATCACGGACCGCAATATCCGCGACGGCAGGCTTGGCGCCGACCTCGCCGCCATGACCTACTGGGTCTCCGACTCGGAGCAGATCGACAAGCTTGACCAGTGGAAGAAGGTCTCGGCGAGCGCCTTCCGCACGCAGTTGATCGAGGCCGCCGGCCAATTCCCGGACCTACCCGACCCTGCCGATCATGAAGATCAGCAGCACGTCACGCTGTTCGTGCACGGCTACAACGTGAACTGGGAGGACGCGGCCACGCGCTACCAGTCGCTCTGCAGCTACATGTTCCAGGGCAAGGACGGCATGGGGCTCTGCGTGCTGTTCACCTGGCCTTCGGACGGCATGGTGACAAACTACCTCCCGGACCGCGCCGACGCGCGAGCAGCGGCTCCCGACCTTGCCAACGTTCTGTCCGCGCTCTTCGACTGGCTGGTGAAGAAGCAGGTCGACGGTGCCGAGGACCCGACGAAGGCCTGCCGGGCGAAGACGTCGCTGATCGCGCACAGCATGGGCAACTACGTGCTGCAGAACGCGATGCAGTTGGCCTGGACGCGAAAGAACCAACCGCTCCTGGTGAGCCTGATCAACCAGCTGGTGATGGTGGCAGCGGACGTGGACAACGACATCTTCGACAGCGGGGAGACGGTCGATGGCAGCGACGGCGACGCCATCGCAAACCTGTGCTACCGCGTGACCGCGCTCTACTCCGGGCGCGATCCTGTCCTGGGTCTCTCCGCCGGCTTGAAGCACTTCGGCAAGCGCCGACTCGGGCGCAGTGGGCTCGATGATCCCACCAAGACTCCCGACAACGTCTGGCAGGTGGACTGCTCGCAGTTGTTCAAGCCCAACCAGTCTGGCATCCACTCTGCCTACTTCGAAGAACCCAAGACCGTCGATCTCATGCGGCGGATTCTTCGCGGAGTAGACCGAACAGTGATCGTGGCGGGAGACTGATGATGCGCGACCTCGTGGTTCTGGCCGTGGACTTGGTTGACCACTGGGGTCTCAGCTGGCGCGAGGTCAGGGTGCTCACGGAAACCCGCGTCACGACCAAGGGCACACGCTTGCCTTCCGGCCATGACGGCGGCTCGGCGAAGCGCAGTTCTTGCTTGCATGGATGGACCGCAATGGCAATGCTAAGGGGCCGATAGGAGTACAGGCGTGGAGAATGAGCCTCCAGGCAGTGGTCAAGGTGTGGATCGTGTCTCGGGACACGCCCGTCATTCACGCATCCCCCCACTCCAAGTGAAGTGGCGGTTCCTACGCAGCCCGTGGGTGCATTTCTGGCTCGGCATGTTCTTGGCCGTTGCGTGGGTCGTGGTGTGGTCCAGGGTACACGACTGGAGCCGGGCCAGCTACGACAACGACACTGAGCCAGCTGTCCTGGGAGCGCTGCGCCAGTATCAGGTCGTGTGGGACGCCTCCCAGGGTCGCTTGCTGCTGCAGCAGAGCGGCCGCGAATTCCGAGTGGCCGATGAGCCGGAGCCCGGATCCCTGGGCATCGGCCGCCTGTCGGCGGTGCGGGGTGTCCTGGTCGATTCCGCGACCAGGGTCGAGCACTACAACCAGAAGCTGCGAGAGCGAGGAGAATCCTGGCGCGCATTGTGGCGGCCGAAGAATGGCGACGTCGCTCTCCCTTTGGGATTGGTCGGCCTCCCAGCCATGCACGGGGAGGAATTGCGGTTGCGGAAGGAGGACTGGGACGCGCTTTCCAAGGACCCGGTGATTGCCTTGTGGCAGCTGCATGCCCAGGCTCTGCGCGCGCAGGTCAGGTCGACCGTGACGCACGAAACCGAGGCGGGAAAGCCCTCGGGCTGGGAACAACGAGTCGCTCTGGCGCCGACCGACGAAGCTCGTGCTGCCGTGCGTCTCGTGGCTGCGGTGGCCGACGACGCCATCGCAAAGGCCCGCAAGGTCGCTGGCCCGCTGGTAGTCTCGGAGTCCTCACCTCAGACATCGGAGCAGCAGCTCGCACTCCGCAACTTCTTTCTGCAGTGGTTTCGTACCGATCTCGAGGCACTCCGCGCCGAGGCGGTCTCTTCGCATGATCGTCTGCGGCGCCTGATCGGTCGGTTGGCAGGCTGTCAGTTGCTCACCATGGGCAATGCTGATGCTGAGCAGGACCTGAATTGCAGGAGTCTGGCAGCACGCCTCAAGGCGTGGGAGGCTCCGGAGTTCAAGCTAAGCGACTCTGCGTCGATCGACGAAGCGACCGAGCTAGTGCGCCGGTCTTTCAACGATGTGTTGCAGCGTTGCCTCTACGCCGTGACCCTGTCCGAGACCGGCTTCCTTTGGTTCTTCGGGGCCTGGAAGTGGTGGGAGATCGTCTGGTGGACGTGGTTTGGCGTCCTGGCGATGGCGATCTTCCAGATCTCGAACCACGTCGTCTTCGGTCACGGCTTCGAGGGCAGGTGGTTCGACAGTCGCGAGGGGCTGCGCGTCATAGGTCGCCTGTTCTACGCGCCTTTGCTTGCCGTCGTGTTCTTCTGGCTGGCACTGGCGACCAAGCTCGTCGACGAGAGTTCGGTACTGGCAAGCAACACATTCGGGTCGTTGGCGGCAGCGTTTTTGATCGGCATGATCCCGAACCACTTGATGCGGCTGCTGCTCAAGACTGCGCAGGCCATGCTGCACGTCGGCCAAAACCCGGAGCGTCCGGACCACGGTGCGCCGCCGCCGAGGGCCGTGGTACCCAGGACACCGATGCCACCCGAAGGCACTGTTCCGACCCTGTCCGATTTGCGCCTACGGCTCACGGGCATTGCCACCAAGCCCCTGGAGTGACCATGAAACCGATAGTCCTGTTCGTTCCGATTGCGCTCCTCTCCCTCGGCCCACTGTCGGGGTGTTGCACGTCGGCGGAGTCGAGGAATGCCGCCCAGGGAGTGGTGGAGGAATTGGCGCGAACGGCGCGCGACCGTGAAAGGACCCACGAGACCCTGCTGCGCCAGGTGCTGGTCGACTATTGGACGCGAGTGCGCGATGAGGCCACGGCCAAGTGGTCTGCCAGGAAGGCCGAACTGAAGCTGGACGTCACCGAGAGAACTCTGGCCAAACAGGCCGAGCTCTCTAACTATGTCCGGACCGAGATGAACCAGGCCCTAGGGCCGAGGATCCAACAGACGAGTGCCGCGCTGGATGATGCCAAGGCAAGACTTGCGGCCGGCGCCGGCGGCGAGGACAAGAAGAACGAGCTGGCCCTGCAGCTGGCAGCGACGATGTCGTTCAGCCAGAAGGCCGTGTTCGACCTCGATGCCGAGGTAACCACCGCCTTGGCCACCGTGCGCAAGGATATGTTGGCTCTGATCGATAGCGAGATGGCGACCGTGCCAGGAACCTGGGATCCGGCAGGTCAGGCAGAGGTGCTCGTTCAGGAGTTGCACGGCAAGACCGACTCTGAGTACCTGAAGGCGGTCGATAAGGGGGCCGCTGAACTGACGCGCTTCATCCATCTCCAGTCGGCCCCCGCCCTGCTGCTGAAGGGACTTCTCGGCGACGACCTCGGCGGCAGCCTCGTCACCAAGCTGCAGTCCACGGCAGAGGCGAAACTGAAGGATCTCGCGGCGTCCGCGGAGGCAAAGACCGCACAATTGCTCGGCAAGTACGACAGTAAATCCGCCGAGACCTTGAAGACCATGCGCAAGTAACCTGAGGTGACCCCCCATGAAATGGTTCGGCGACAACGAGTACTACTTCGAGCAATTGCGGGAGTTTGTGCCGCGCGATTCGCTGGCCATCCTCGAGCAGCAGAAGCAGCGCATTTCGCAGTCGATCGCCACTGAGGTCACAGCTTTTGGCGAGGACTTGGCGAAATCGGTCAAGCACGCCATCGAAGAACAACAACAAGCCGTTGCGGACTTGGCATCACAGGCCAAGGAGCAACTCGACAAGGCTAAGAGCGCAATCTCGAGCCTACCTGGGATTGATCCGGACAAGATCGCCGCTTTGACAAAGGCCATCGACGAGTACGAGGCCAAGTGGAAGGGCTATGGCGAGAAGGTCGCAGGTGTTGTCAAGGGCGTCATCAAGGCGTCCACAGGGCTCACCATCTGATGAGCCTGGCCGCAGCGAATGCACCGGCCAAGCAAGGCAGCGAGTCCCACGCATGCAAGGAGCGTTGCATGAAATGTTGCATTGGCCGTGCCTGTCGGCCTCTTTTCCCCGGCCCACTACGCAGGAAGTTCGAACGGCTTCCTCGGTGAAATGCACTATGGACCCCGGCACCCTAGGAATCGGACATGACACAGCGCAGGATACCACCCAGATCCCTTACAGAGTTGCGGTCCGGGTCGGCCTCGTCGCGTTGTTCTGCGCGTGGATATGTCTCATGGGTTTTCTGCAGCATGGCTTTGCTGGGGTCGTTGCGCCTAGCCTACTTACAGTCGGAGTTCTCGTTTGTATTCAGGTTTGGATAGACAAGAGGTACGGCCTCGGGGAGCTGGCGACGGTTGCCGTGCGAGTCATCGGTCTATCCATGATCATTGGAGGGTGGCTGTACATGGTTGGCAGTTACTCGTGGTCCCGTGACTTGTCCGTTCTCGTCATCTGCTGCATCGGGGCTTTCCTCATGGTCTATCGCGGCCCCGAACGCATTGACCGCTGGAACCGCATCGGTGGGAAACTGCGCCTGCGCTGGCGCGATCCTGCGTTTGCATTGGTCACGAACCGTGCGCGCAGGAAGTTTCGCCTCTACACGTCGACCTGGCTCCTGACGAGCTGGATCGCATCTTCGATCCTCAACTTGGCGACTGGATGGAATCCTGTGCTTCCGGCGCCCGTTTCGCGAACGCATGTGGTCAAGAACGAGTGGCGCGAACTCAAGGTGGCAATAGCGCTGTCTGGTGGCGGATATCGTGCTGCCCTGATGCACGCTGGGGTACTCGATGCACTAGAGCATTTGCAGGTGCCGATCACACATGTCTCGTGCGTATCGGGTGGCTCAATCCTCGGCTCGTTCTACGCAGCCGGGGGAAAGCCACGCGATTTCCTGAAGGCCGTCGAAGAGCATCGTTTCAACCTCAGGCGGGAGTTAGCCGATATTCACAACGCCATGCGGCTAGTGACGATGCCGGGGCGCATCCCGGTTCTGGATGTCGAAGTGTTCCCAGTTGGGACGTTCAGTCGGACGGATGTGCAAGCCAATATGATCCGCCGTGTGCTAATTGGTGACGCGCGACTTTCGGACTTGCCTCCAAGTGCACCCCAGCTGATGATTTGCGCAACAGATCTCCGTCGCGCTGTGGCTATCGGGTTCGTTAGGCACGGCGTATGGGTTTCGAGTCTTCCCTCCGTTCGCGGCTGTGAGCTACCCCGCGGGAGAACTCCCGCTAAGTTCCTACGCACGACCGCGACACAGTTCCCGGCCACCGAGCCCATGGCCAGACTCGTGGCAGCTTCCGGCGCATTCCCTGGCGCATTCAACTCGGTCGTCGTCGACATCCCTATGGGCAGTGCGAGTGGTTCCGAAGTGGAGTCTCTGCAACTGGCTGATGGTGGAGTCTTCGACAACAGTGGGCTTGGCCTATTGCTGGGTGCCCACCGTGGTTACCAGAGACTGCGAGGCGGCCCTGCGACGGAAATGAACAAGGATGCTCTCAACCTGATCCTACAGCGCCCTGTAGGGCCCCAGCGCGAGCAGGCAGGCGAACCGCTTCCTGATCCCGCATGGAAGCTTGACTTTGTGCTAGTCTCTGATGGAGGCGAATGCCTCGAAGCGGCCAAAGCACTTAAGAGCCTCGATGATGTATCGAGAGCAATCGATGTATTATACGCTTGCGCTGGGTTGCGCTTTCTAATGGTGGAGGCATACCAGCGGAGGGACCGGCCACCCGTCGTGGTCCTCGGAAGTTCGCCGTTCTCCACTAACCCAGTCGGTTGGATTCGCACTGTCGTCAACGAGGTCGCTGAAGCAGTCAAGAAGCTCCAGGAAAACGGAACGATCCAAGATGCCGTGAGCAGCGTTCAGCAGCGATGGGTGGCCGTGGCCAACGCTGCCCCCAAGGAACTCGCGAACCGTGACCCGCTTGGTGAAATGGTGGCACTGGCGATCGCGCAAGTCCCCCAGGAGACGCTGACCCTTGCCAAACAGTGGCGTGCCAGCGGCGTCCTGCCAGGTTCTGCTCCCGCGGCCGCCCAGCAGCCCACGGACGAAGCGTGGATGGCGGACGATCTGCGCGAATGCCTGATGGCGTTTCGTGAAACGACGACGCTCCAAGATCAAATCCCGCCAAGCAAGGCTCAGGCTCTACACCGCCTCGGACAATACCTGGTACTGCTGAATTGGTCGGACATCCATGGCGGCCTTGAGCGAGCGACTCACCGCTGAAGCTCCTTCCAACGCGTCATCTGCATTGGATCCATGAGCCATGAGCGGTTTGCAGCTTGCCCAAGACCTTGTCCTGATCGGGTCCCCCGATCCGAACGACCAAGAGAGCCGAGTTACGAACCTAGGTCGACGCTCGTGGCGACCGCAGCGATCCTGGTCCGGCGTCAGTGTCCGAGGCCGGCTAGGATGCACAGTGCGGCCAAGCCGTAGACCGGCAGCAGAACGATGTCGACCGCCGCGACCACGGGCGTCGCTATCACGTGCCCGATCGCATTCGGCGTCCCCCAGGCGATCGGCGGGAACGGCAACGTCGATGACACAACCCCATTGGGCAGACGCCGGTCGCAGATCGTGACGACGCCGCGCATCCCTTCCATGCGCAGGCCGACACGTAGTCCCGCCTGGCCGGACGCGCTCACGCCCCCTCTGCGGAGGCGCACTTCCTCGACTTCATCCTCGGTCATGATGCGGACCGGTTCGACCGAAGCGGCGGGAATGTCGGTGGCAAGGGCAGGCTCGATCCATGCGTCCGTGCTCGTGCTTGAGATGTCGAACGCCCAAATCTCTGACTCGGCATGGTTGCGGGCCACACGGACACTGAGCACATGGTTGCTGTCGATGGCAGCCGCCTCGATCCGTGTGTCGGTCTTGCGAGCGATCGGCCACCAGCACCAGCCATCCGACTTCCACATGTTGAGGGTACAACCCTGGAGCAAGACGGTCGTCATCAGCAAGGCGGCGACCGTGACACGTCCGGACTTGCAAGAGATCAGGGAAGCCATCACCGGGGACGAGAATCCCCGTTGCCGCAGTCTGAAGCAACCGTCGTCCGGATCGGGTCCCCCGTTCCGAACGACCAAGAGAGCAGAGTTACGAAACCTGTCCGGCTCGGGGAGCCACTACCCCTCTCGGGAGCGAACGCTCCCGCGCCGTGCTTCGCGGCCGCGGGGCGGCGGCGCTCCAGGGGTGCCATGCGCGCCGGACCGGGCGCGGGCTGGCGGGCAGCCGAATTCCTGGGGCGAGTTCGCGAGAGCGGGTGGCACTGGGTCCCCCACCCAAGAACGGCCCAGGTTCGACCGGCACCGGTCCGGTGCTCTCTTGCGAACTCCGAGAGAGCGCAGTTTCTGCTTCACAGCAGCGAGAGAGTACTTGGCCCCCACAAGGAGCCACTTCGCATGCAGCGGAATCCGGTTGGATGCTCGACGTCACCTCATGCGACGATACCCATGTGGATCCACGGCCGCCCTGGCCCTCGTCGTCAGCGCCTCCCGTTCCTCTTCGGTGAGCGCACCCGCAGCTGAGAAGACATCCGCAAGCCGAGTGACCAGTCCAGCTCCCGCATCATGCAGCAGCCCCTCGGCTCGGCGCGTGTCCGGCATGCCTGTCTTGCTGACGCCGAAGGTCTTGCCGGAGAGCCCTTTGAAAACCGGATCGGCGCCGATCTTTGCGAGTTGCGGTGCCCCCTCGTAGAGACCGAAATCGACTTCGGTGGTCAGGCCCCGTGCATGCAGCGCTGCGAACTCGCGATCCTCCGTGGTCGTGAGCTCGGCAGTCAAACCTTTGATCGTCGCCTCCATCTCCGCGATCGTCGACGCGACTGTGCGCTGGCAGCTTACCGGCAACCACTGGTCGCGTGGGTTGAACGTCGAGCTGCGCAGCAGGCGTTTGGAGTTGGCGTACTGCGGCGCCCACACCAGCTCGAGGAGCGCGTCACCCCGCGACTTCGGCAGGAGGCGCCACTCGGAGTCTGGTGTCGAAGGGTGCTCTGCCGGGTCAAGCGCGACCAGGCGCCGCTCTGGTGCTGGTGCGTCGGCGGTGGTCGAAGGCCCCTGAGCG
>Ga0209488_10005201_pt1 | contig 10026 bp, 6 predicted proteins | sample Rivendell_Oct201_8_FD_188349 | JGI IMG/M metagenome (GOLD analysis project Ga0209488, IMG submission 188349) | Vadose zone soil microbial communities from the Eel River Critical Zone Observatory, Northern California, USA -... | ecosystem: Environmental > Terrestrial > Soil > Vadose zone >... | reverse complement strand
ATAGCGAATAGCGAGTAGTGCGTAGCGAGTAGCGAGTAATAGCCTAGTTTGCCTCCATTCGCTACTCGCTATTCGCTATTCCCTATTTCCTACATATGAATCGCCCGTTTCGCGACCGCCAGCGCGGCCTCCTTGACGGCTTCCGGCAGGGTCGGATGAGCATGGCAGGTACGGGCAATATCTTCAGCCGCCGCACCGAATTCCATCGCGACAGCAGCTTCCGCGATCATGTTGCCGGCATCCGCCCCGACAATGTGGACACCCAGCACGCGGTCGGTCTTGGCATCGGCCAGGATTTTCACAAAGCCTTCCGTCTGCATATTGGCCTTGGCGCGGCCGTTGGCGGTGAACGGAAACTTGCCGGCGTTGAACGCAATGCCGGCGGCCTTGAGTTCGTCTTCGGTCTTGCCGACACTCGCGACCTCCGGAAACGTGTAGATCACGTTCGGAATCACGTCGTAATTCACATGGCCTGATTGTCCGGCCAAAAGCTCCGCAATTGCGACGCCCTCCTCCTCGGCCTTGTGGGCGAGCATCGGCCCCGCGATCACGTCCCCGATGGCATGGACGCCCGGCACACTGGTGGCGAAATGCTCATCGACGATGATGCGGCCGCGGTTGTCCTTTTTCACCCCCACCTCATCGAGGCCGAGCCCGTCGGTGAACGGCACGCGGCCAACCGCAATGAGCGCGACATCCGCCTCGACCGTCTCCGGCGTTCCGCCGGCTGCAGGCTCGACCCTCGCCTTGAGGCCCTTGGCCGATGTATCGATAGCGGCGACCTTCTGGGAAAGCTTGAATGCAATGCCCTGCTTTTCGAGCATGCGCTGAAACTGACGGCACACTTCGCTGTCCATGCCGGGCAAGATGCGATCGAGGAATTCCACCACGATGACTTCGGAGCCAAGGCGCCGCCAGACGGACCCCAGTTCAAGCCCGATCACACCGGCGCCAACCACCACCAATCGCTTCGGCACCTTGTCGAGCACCAAGGCGCCGGTCGACGACACGATCCGCTTCTCGTCGATCGTGATACCCTTGAGCCGCGCCACATCCGACCCCGTGGCGATGACGATCGCCTTGGCGCCGAGCGTTTGCGTGCCGCTTGCTCCTTTGACCTCAACCTGTCCAGGCGCCGCAATGCGGCCTGTTCCCGGATAAGTCTCGACCTTGTTCTTCTTGAGCAGAAAAGCGACGCCCTTGACGTTGCCGTCGACGCCTTCGTCTTTGAACTTCATCATGGCGGCCAGATCGAGCGTGGGCTTGCCGACCCGAATGCCCATCTTGCCGAATGAGTGGCCCGCCTCCTCAAACAGTTCCGACGCATGCAGCAGTGCCTTCGAAGGAATGCAGCCCACGTTGAGGCAGGTGCCGCCGAAGGTTTTCTCCTTCTCGACAATCGCCGTCTTGAGGCCAAGCTGCGCGGCGCGGATCGCGCAGACATAGCCGCCGGGGCCGGAGCCGATGACGATGAGATCATAGGTCATGTCACAAATCCAACACCAGCCGCGCCGGGTCCTCCAAACATTCCTTCACGCGCACCAGGAAGGTAACCGCCTCGCGGCCGTCGACGATGCGGTGGTCGTAGGAGAGCGCCAGATACATCATGGGCCGCGCCTCGATCTTGCCGGCAATCACGATCGCGCGCTCCTGGATCTTGTGCATGCCAAGAATGGCCGATTGGGGCGCGTTGAGGATCGGCGTCGACATCAGCGAGCCGTAGACGCCGCCGTTGCTGATGGTGAACGTGCCGCCCTGCATGTCCTCGATCTTGAGCGCCCCCTCACGCGCGCGGCGGCCGAAATCCCCGATTGTCTTCTCGATGCCGGCGAGCGACAACGCGTCCGCATTACGTACCACCGGCACCACCAGGCCCTTCTCGGTGCCGACCGCAACCCCAATGTGGTAGTAGTTCTTGTAGATGATGTCGCTGCCGTCGATCTCGGCATTGACGGCGGGCAATTCCTTGAGCGCCAGCACGCAGGCGCCGACGAAGAACCCCATGAAGCCGAGCTTCACCCCGTGCTTCTTCTCGAACAGATCCTTGTACGCATTGCGCAGATGCATCACCGCGCTCATGTCGACTTCGTTGAAAGTCGTGAGCATGGCGGCAGTGTTCTGCGCATCCTTGAGCCGCCGCGCGATGGTCTGGCGCAGCCGCGTCATCTTCACGCGCTCTTCGCGCGAGGCGTCGTCAGGCACCGATTGAGCGCGAACCGCAATCGAAGCGGCGGGCTGGGCGACCGGTATCGGTGCGGCCGCCGCCCGCTCGATAGCCGCCAGCATGTCGCCCTTCGTGACACGCCCGTCGCGGCCGGACCCCGGCACCGTTGCGGCATCAATGCCGCTCTCCGCGGTCAGTTTGCGCACGGATGGTGCGAGCGGAACGTCGGCACGCGCAGCAGGAGCCTCAGGTGGCTTTGATGCAGGGAGGTTTGGGGCAGCTGCGGCCGGCACTGCACTCACCTTTGCGGCCGCGGCGCCTGCCTGTATCTGCCCCAGCAAGGCGCCCACTGCGACAGTCTGGCCATCGCGGGCGGCAATCTCGGAAAGCACCCCGGCCGCCGGTGCCGGGACCTCGATGGTCACCTTGTCGGTTTCGAGCTCAACGAGCGGCTCGTCGACCGCAACAGCATCGCCCGGCTTCTTGAACCATTTTCCGATGGTGGCTTCGGTCACGGATTCGCCGAGGGTCGGGACTCGGATTTCAGTCATGAGTTCGCTTTCTTTAGGAGCCTTTAGGAGTGTGACTCGACAACAGTCGCACAAGCTCGGTCTGTCCCCTCTCCCCTCCGGGGAGAGGGTTAGGGTGAGGGGGGTCCACATCTATCGCGAGACCGTTCCCCCTCACCCCAGCCCTCTCCCCAAAGGGGAGAGGGAGTCGCACCGAGTTCGTCGGACTGTCACCGAATAACATTGTCAATTTCATCTTCGTGCACCCAACCTCACCCGAATGCATCGTCAAGCAACGCCTTGAGCTGCATCAAATGTTTGGACATCTGGCCGACGGCTGTGGCGGCCGAGGCTGGCCGGCCCGCATAGATCAGCTTCTTGTTGCCGGCACCGAGCTGCTCGAACACCCAATCGAAATAGGGTTCGAGGAAGTGATAGGCTCCCATATTGCGCGGCTCTTCCTGGCACCAGACGAAGTCGGCTTTTCTAAACCGGCCGAGGTCGTTCGCCAGCGCCTTGAGCGGCACCGGATAAAGCTGTTCGACGCGCATGAGATAGACATCGTCGATGCCGCGCTTCTCGCGCTCTTCGTATAGGTCGAAATAAACCTTGCCGGAGCACATCACGACGCGCCGGATCTTATCGTCGGGTTTGAGCTTGATCTTTTCGTTCGGCAGCAATTGCGCATCATCCCACAATACGCGGTGAAACGTCGTTTTCGCGCCGAGTTCATCGAGACGCGAAACTGCGCGCTTGTGGCGCAGCAGCGATTTCGGCGTCATCAGGATGAGGGGTTTGCGGATTTCGCGTTTGAGCTGGCGGCGCAGGATATGGAAATAGTTGGCCGGCGTCGTACAGTTCGCCACCTGCATATTGTCTTCCGCACACATCTGCAGGAATCGCTCAAGCCGCGCCGAGGAATGTTCGGGCCCCTGGCCCTCATAGCCATGGGGCAATAGGCACACGAGGGCGGACATGCGCAGCCACTTGCGTTCACCCGACGAAATGAACTGGTCGAACACAACCTGCGCGCCGTTCGCAAAGTCACCGAACTGCGCTTCCCAGAGTGTCAGCGCATTGGGCTCCGAAAGCGAATAGCCATATTCGAAGCCAAGCACGGCTTCCTCCGAGAGCATCGAATTGATCACCTCAAAGCGGGCCTGACCATCGCGCACGAAATTGAAGGGGATGTGACGATTTTCGGTTTCCTGGTCGATCAGCACCGAATGGCGTTGCGAGAATGTGCCGCGCTCGACGTCCTGGCCCGACAGGCGGACCGGATGGCCCTCAAGCAGCAGGGAACAACAGGCGAGCGCCTCCGCGGTCGTCCAGTCGATCCCGTCGCCGGTTTCGATCGCGACGCGGCGATTGTCGAGAAAGCGCTGGATCGTGCGGTGTACATGGAAATCCTTCGGTGCAACGGTAATTGCGGCACCGATCTCCCGTAGCGTCGCCACATCAACGCCGGTAATGCCGCGCCGTGGATCGTCATAGTCGCGCGACGCCTTGATGTCGGCCCAGCGGCCGTCCAGCCAATCCGCATTGTTGGCCTTGTAGCCCTGGCTCGCTTCATACTCGGCATCAAGCCGCGCGCGCCAGTCGGCCCGCATCTTCTCCACTTCGCCATCGGTGACGACACCCTCGGCGACGAGTTTCTTGCCGTAGATTTCGAGAGTCGTTGGATGCGCCTTGATGGCCCGATACATCAGCGGCTGGGTGAACGCCGGCTCGTCGCCTTCGTTGTGGCCGAAACGACGGTAGCAGAACATGTCGATGACGACCGGCTTCTGGAATTTCTGGCGGAACTCGGTGGCGACTTTGGCTGCGAATACGACCGCCTCCGGATCGTCGCCGTTCGCATGGAAGATCGGCGCCTCGATCATCTTGGCAACATCGGAGGGATAAGGCGAGGAGCGCGAATAACGCGGATAAGTGGTGAAGCCGATCTGGTTGTTGACGATGAAATGCACCGATCCGCCGGTGCGATGTCCGCGCAGGCCCGATAGCCCGAAACATTCCGCAATGACGCCCTGGCCCGCAAAGGCCGCGTCGCCGGAAATCAACAGCGGCATGACCATCTCACGATGCTCGGGCGTCGCGCCGTGCTGGTCCTGCTTGGCGCGCACCTTGCCGAGCACGACCGGATTGACGATTTCAAGATGCGACGGATTGGCGGTGAGCGACAAATGCACCTGGTTGCCGTCGAATTCGCGATCCGACGAAGCGCCCAAATGATATTTGACGTCGCCGGAGCCTTCGACATCTTCGGAGGTCGCCGATCCCCCTTTGAATTCGTGGAAGATGATGCGGTGCGGCTTGGCCATCACCTGCGCCAGCACATTGAGCCGGCCGCGGTGCGCCAAACCAAGCACGATCTCCTTCACGCCCAGTGCGCCGCCGCGCTTGATGATCTGCTCGAGCGCCGGGATCATCGATTCAGCGCCGTCAAGCCCGAAGCGCTTGGTTCCGGTGAATTTGACGTCGCAGAATTTCTCGAAGCCTTCCGCTTCGATCAGCTTGTTGAGGATCGCGCGCTTGCCCTCGCGCGTGAACGTGATTTCCTTGTCGGGCCCTTCGATGCGCTCCTGAATCCAGCTCTTTTGAGCGCCGTCAGAAATGTGCAGGAACTCGACGCCCAGGGTCTGGCAATAGGTGCGCTGCAGAATGCCGGTGATCTGGCGCAGCGAGCCGAATTCAAGGCCGAGAACTTTATCGAGAAAGATTCGCCGATCGAAATCGGCGTCCGTAAACCCATAGGTCCTGGGATCGAGTTCCTCCTCGTTTTTGGGGGGCTCAAGACCTAAAGGATCAAGCTTGGCATGGAAGTGACCGCGCGCCCGATAGGCGCGGATCAGCCACAAGGCGCGAATCGAATCGCGCGTGGCCTGCTGCACGTCGGCCGCCGACAGTTCAACGCCAGCGGGTTGGGCCCTGGCCTTGATCTTGTCGCCAACCGCGCGCTCGACCTCTTGCCAGTCGCCATCGAGTGCAGCCGTGAACTCATTTCGCGCCAGCTGCGGCCAATTCGGCTTGCGCCAAGAAGGTCCAAGTAAATTGGGACCGCGTGAATTGGGACCGCGCGCATTGCGCGACATATCCGCGTCGTCATCCTTCAGGCTTTGGAAAAAAGCCTGCCACTCCGCATCGACCGACCGGGTGTCGGCCTGGTAGCGCGCATAGAGGTCATCAATGTAGGCCGCATTGCCACCATCGAGAAATGAGGTAAGGGCGAATGCCGAATTCGAATCCTGGCGGGACATGTCCGCATCCTGTGAGCGAGATTTCGAAGCTGCGGCCGGAAAACCGTTCAAGCCGAATCCAGCCGGTTTGGCTCACAATAGCATTATTCGTCAAGAAATGCTGCAACTGCGAAGTGAAGTAATGAATATGAAATCATTACTTACAGAGGCTATCCATTGCGGCGATCGTTATTCAAAAATTAAGTACTATTATCAGTAACTTAACAAAAATAATCGTTCCCGCCTGTGTCCCGTCTGCAACCAATTTTAATGCTAAACCTGGTACCGTGATCCCGTATCAACATGTCGGGATGGAGCCCATGAAAACAGTATTGTTGGCTGGAGTTGCGTTTGTAGCATTGCTTAATGTTTCCGCCCAGGCGGCGGACATGCATATCGCCAAGGCACCTCCGCCCCCGCCGCCGGCCTTCAGCTGGACCGGTTTCTATTTGGGCAGCCATACGGGCGCGGCCATCGGAACGACCACGACCAAAAACACCGATAGTACGACCGTCACGCCATTCGGTGGTTTCGACTCCAACACTCCACTCAGCTACGACCTCAATTCAGTCGCGATCTTCGGCGGCGGCCAGATCGGGTACAATTGGCAACTGGACCAGATCGTGCTCGGTGTGGAAGCCGACGCCGGCTATCTCGGCGGTCGCGCCAGCCGGGGTACGGACGGCGGCGATCTGGTCGAGGTCCGGTATGGCTGGTACGGAACATTCACGGGCCGCGCCGGTTTCGCCTACCAGCGCCTGATGACCTACGTCAAAGGCGGCGCCGCCGTGGCGCAAATCCGCAATACCGCGTCCGATTTTTCCGGCGGCGTCATCACCACCAACGACTTCAGCCAGGTGAGCAGCACCAGGTGGGGCTGGACCATCGGCAGCGGTTTCGAATACGCCATCCTGCCGAACTGGAACGTAAAGAGCGAATATCTCTATATGGATTTCGGCACGCGCAACAGCACCAATATCGACGGCGACATCTTCGAGCATCGCAACCGCATCCAGACCTGGAAGGTCGGCCTGAATTACCGCTGGGGCGGATCGCCGTTGCAGGGGTATTGAGAAAAAAGGGGTCTGTCCCCAGGGGACAGACCCCCATTTGCCGGACCTATGACCGCGACCGCTGATCTTTTGGTAGCTGGCCCAGCGGATCGTGGATCACAACGCGATGGGGCAAGTCCGCGCTCCATTTCCAAAGAACGAGATTGTGCATATTCGAACGCGCACCTCTCGCAAACGAGGGCACGAGAATTCCCGCCACACCGCGCGCGATCAGCTGTTTCGCTACGCTCCAGGAGGCCGGCTCGCGCCCCTCCGCCAAATCGAGGGCCCAGGGGCAGGACAGATCGTGCATTGTCACAGCAGCAGATTTGCAGCTTGCATCGTCGCAAAGGTCCACGATGTCAACAACATCGACATCGTAAGTACAGATTGTCAGTGGCGCAAAGCGGCGAACAAAACCATGTGACATTTCCAGAAACATGCCCGCAATCGAGAGGCTTAAATAAAACGCTGGAGTTCCGATCGGATTGAAGCGCCCGCCCTTCAACTTCGCGCCATCGCCGGACAGGGGCGAGAAAGCCCATTTGGGATCGTGCGCCCGATAGCAGGTCCCGCGAAATCTCAAGCGAAACCACCTGCCGCGACATGATCGAGATAATCGCGAACGGCGGTCGCCTGGCCCTCTTTGACGAGAAATTCGGCCGTGCGCCCGCCAAACGCGGGCAGCGGCTCCGCGCGATACCACGCCATGGCCTGATCTTTGCCGCCCGCCCATTGCGAGACGCGCCCGACAATTTCCAGCATCTCCTTGACGCGCGTCTGGCTTTTCGGTGACGCAACGCGCTTCAATCGGCGCACGGCTTCAGGCTTGATGCCAACGGTCGCGGCGAGTTGGCCCTTGGACATGCCGAACCAATCAGCCACGTCCCCAATCGCGATCCGTCCGCGGTCGTCGAGAAATTGCGCAACAAGCTTGTGGCCCTGCGGTTCGCCTTCAACCACATAAGGTGCCGCATCGGGTGATTGAAACCCGGGTACCCGCACGGGACGGTGACCCGACGTCCCCTGTTTAGGTGTTCGTTTCACTATAGCCATGCCGTGTTTTCCATCGTATCCACCGCGACTCAATATCCTTCAGGGCGCAATTCCACATAAAATCTATATCACATAATTTGACACTTAAAAATGTCATTTTGTGTGACATTTTCCCCAATTGGAGACGGACCCAATGGTCCCAATTTCTCAATTCCATCTCGTTGTAGCGCAGCAAGAGCCGCCCGCGGCGAAGCCGCCGTAAAGGCGGAACTCCAAACTTCTTGTCGAACTTCGAGACAGGAGCGCGACTAACGTCCCGTCACCTCGAAGGCGAAGCGGAAGGCCGGATAATCCTCGCCTGGATGGTCGTCGTAATAGGTGAGCTGCGGAATGCGGAAATTATTCGGGCGCGTTTCGGTGCCCTTGTAGATGCCGGGATAGAGATCGATGAAGTGCCAGCCGGGTTCGCCGCTCGCCTTCATGATCACTTCGATGTCGCCCTGGCTGTTGAAGCCGCAGGCATAGCCGATATAGGCATTGTCGTAGACGACATGCAGGATGTTGGACGTCTCGGTCCAGCCCGTGCCTTTGAGATGAATGCGGAATTCGGTGCCGACCGGCCCGCGCCCGACATTGAGCGGCAGCGCTGTCGGCTTGATCCAGAATGTTCCGCTCTTCCTGGCATCGCCGCCCATATCAACGAAGAGGCCGTGCGTACCGCCGAGATCATCCGGCACGTTGAATTTGAATTCGGCACGCCCGGAGGAATCCGCGCGCACCTCGGCCACCACCTGCGCGCCCTCCTCCCAGCCGCCGGCGCTGATGCGATTGCCGGTGACGCGGGTCCAATTGAGCGCATAGGTCTTGCCGGGCTCGAATCCTTCGCCGCGCACACTGACGGGTTCATGAATTCCGGAAAACACCGGCGTCGCCACCAGTTCACCGGGCGGTGGCAGGCCGCGCACGACCGCCTGCGATTGCGTCTCGGGTGGCGGTGGCAAAACGGCCGGGCCGGGCGTGACCTTGAAGGGGATAGACCAGCGCGGCCGGTCAGGTTCCGGGTTCTGCTGCATGTTGCGGTAGGGGAATGTGAGTTCCCCATGCAGCACTTCCACGAGGTGATCGCCGACGCGGCCGGTTGCCGGAATGGTGAACTTCGCCGAGCCGCCGGTGGTCACCGCCGACATCCAGCCGGTGAAACGATTGTCGTAGAGCAGAAGCCAGGAGTTGAACAAAGGCCGCCAGCCGATGCCTTTGACCTCGACTGTGATCGGCGTACCGAGCGGGCCTTCCTTCGGCGAAATCTCGACCGTCATATCGATCGAGAAATTCACCTGCGTGAGCAGGCGATCGCCCTGCTGCAGCACGATGTCATGCGCGAAGCCGAAATCGTCCGGCACCACGAACTTGTGCTGCAGGCGACCCGATGCATCCGATTTCACCTTGGCGATTTCGTAAGAGACCGGCTTGAAGTCGCGGCCGTGATATTCCGGCCCCTCGACCTTCCAGCTGCCCTTCACGGTGCGCCAGACCAGCTGGAATTCTTGGGCAGGCGGTAAGCGGTCGGCCGTCACCGTCACCGTCGTGCCTGCCGGTCCATTGAGCGGCGCAACGTCCAGGCGCCCCACGTAACCATCGCGTGGCCGCGTCAGCGACACTTCCGGGCCGAGTTGCGACGGCAGGGGCGCGGCGACTGCGGCGCATTCATCCGACAGGATCGCAATTGCTGCTGAAAGGACCAGTGCTACCGAAAGAAACAGTCGCGACACGGCCAAGCCGGTTCGCCATTCACCGCGCTTGACCATTGCTCTTGACCTTAGGTTTCGCCACGACGCCAACCGCCATTCATGGTCAAAGCACCAGTGACGGCAGGCTTGCGATGACACTCGGAGAACTACTGCGCCGGTTCCTTGACGTATTGGACCGTGCCGGCAATCACCGCCGGCCAGGAACGGAATTCGCGCAGAGGTTCCCACGTGACGCTCTTGCCGTCGAGATCGGTGGCGACGACACTGTAGCCAAGCGAGCCCGTCGGATAGTCCGCGGGGATCATCCAGGCCGCTGTA
>Ga0209488_10005200_pt1 | contig 10027 bp, 8 predicted proteins | sample Rivendell_Oct201_8_FD_188349 | JGI IMG/M metagenome (GOLD analysis project Ga0209488, IMG submission 188349) | Vadose zone soil microbial communities from the Eel River Critical Zone Observatory, Northern California, USA -... | ecosystem: Environmental > Terrestrial > Soil > Vadose zone >... | reverse complement strand
GGAGATGCGCGCGCTGTTCGAGAGTGCGGGGCTCGAGAAGGTCGCCTTTGACCGCTTCGCGACCGCTAAGAAGGAAGGACGCGATGTCCAGTTCTTCCTTGCCACGGGCACCAAGCCCGCCTCCGCGTCGTGAATCGTTGTCGTCGTTTATGCTCGTTACAAATTACACCTGCTTACAGCTGTTCTCGCGTATAAATGTAGAAATAAATTACCTAGTGCCAAACTATCTGAACTTGAGCGACCCTCCAAACCGCTTGCATACAACTTCATTCATGCGCTTCCCGACATCGCGATACGCCCGCCACCACGCCATACCGACCATCTCAGCCCGGACGTCCTCCCCAGGCTCGGGCTCCTCGTCCCTCTCGTCCGCATGCTCCCACACCGCCCACCGCCGCCGCAACAGCGCGCCCCACCACCGCATGACGCCCACCGCGCGCTCAGCACCAACGTCCGTCTCGACGCACCGCACGAGGTAACCCCCCACAAGCCCAACGTCCCCCGCGTGCGGCGCATGCTCCAGAAACCGCTCCACCCACACCCGCACCACCTCCCGCACGTCCTTACCATCCACCGCGACGGCGGTGCCCCCAGCGCGCAGCGCGGGCTTCTCCCCCTCCCCCTTCCCCTCCGCAAAGCGCGCGCGCGGTGGTGGTGGCGGGGGTATGTACTCGTGTGGGCCCCGCGGCGGCGCCCAGCGCCCAGCGAGGCGCTGCAGGGGCTTGAGCGGGCTCGAGGGCCGCGCGGGCTGTTGGGAGGGCCGTACGCGCGCGCCGCGCGCTGCGGCTAGCTGCTCGCGCTGGATGTTCACGGGCAGCGCGGCAAAGACTTCCTCGTCTAGCCCGAGCTCTTCGAGCTCACCTGGATTGACGCGTACACTGGCTGCGGCGGGTGCGGGTAGGGCTGGCGCGAGGGAGAACAGGGACCGAGGACGGCCTCGGGACTGCGATGCGCTGCTGCTGCTGCTGCTGTTGCCGCGTCCTGGCTTGCCCCGCTTGCCTCTGCTTGCGCCTGTGCCCCGGGCTCGGATCCCTTCGTTCCCCCCACGTGACGGGATTACAGAAGCAGAGCGGCGAGGAGGTTCGGTCACAGGTTCTAGTTTAGGGGGAGGTACAGAACGCCGTCGGTGGTACTCTGCCTCGAGTTCTTGGCGGATGTCCTCCGGCAGCGCTTCGAAAACGGACATGTCGACCTGTGAGAATGATGGTAGATCTGCCCTCGTAGTCGCTGGCACTCCCAGCTCCGGCTGTATGGTCACAGGTTCACTCGAAGACGCTCGGGCCTTTGGTGCGTGTTCCATGCTGGTATTCGCTGCTGTGGAGTTCGGCTCACCTCGGAACGATAGACGCGCCTGACCAGGTGTAGGCGCACACCCTGTACATGCGTCGAGCTTCTGGATCTGGATCGAGATTCCCCTGAGTTCTTGTGGGGCGATCTTTAGTGCACGCAGTAAACGCCAGCTGACTTTCCCGATCACGCGTGGATCGCTTGTAGCACGTCCGTTGGAGTCAGCTAGGGCTGACTGTTTGTTGTACGTGATGCACTGTCCATGTCCCATAAACTATGCCCAATACAGAAATACGTGAACGATGCGGACGGACAGCATGCGCAGCTAACACACCTTTGGAGCCTCAACTGGTGCCGAAGGGTCTCGTTTCATGATCTTGAGTGTAAGAGACCGGCCCTTCATGCCAATGGCATCCAGGCGGCGTGAAACTTCTTCTGATATCTGATGGATGAATGTCTCCACTTGGTCATCGTTCTCGAATCGTATACCGTACTGAGTATGGATTAGTTCCTGTCGATCAAGGTGACTCAGGTGGGTTTCTTACGTTAATATCGCAAGAAACCGACTTGCGTGGTTTGTCACTTTCCAATTTACGTTCATCCACGCCGCGAATGGCATTGTACAGCGTTTCACCTGTCGACTTTCCCAGGGCATCGCACAACGCCGCTTTACTGCGCCCTGCAAGTTCGGCGAGGTTGCTCGTTCCGAAATTTTCATGGGCCTTTTCTCGCGCGGCCCTACCAAAGCCGTGCAGGTCCTGAATATCTAGGGTTGGGAGTAGATCTGGAAACTTGGCTGGGAGCAGGTGAAATGAGCCGTTCGGCTTTGCGCGCCGAGTTGCAAGGCGCGCAAGCATAACATTCGGCGCGATTCCAATGCTTGCTGGACATGATGTCAGAGTTCGCGATCGGAAACGACGCCCACCAGTCGCCCACCGTACCTTCGCACCCCGTGGCAGCCTTGATCTGTGTACGCATGGACTCGGCAAGTTCCTTTGGGATGTCCACCGAGGTACCATCATTATCATCGTCGGCATCTGTGGGTACCACCTTCATCTGCGCTACTGTGGATGTGACGTCGATGAGCGCTTCGTCGACGGATACAGCTTGCAGATCAGAGGCGTAGGACATGAGGATGGTGTAAAACTCCAAGGACAGCTCCCTGTATCTGATGTACTATCCTCGAATGAGTAGCTAGCACTATATTGGGTGAAACATACTTTTCAAACTCGTACGGTATCGTCGCCAAATCCGGGCAGAGCTTTCGTGCTTGCTGTAGACTCATTCCATTCTTGATTCCAAATCTCCGTGCTTCATAGCTAGCGCTGGCAATTTCACTTGTGCTCGACGCACCACCCTGCGCGTGTTGCGAGTGACACACGACCGCAGCTTTCCCGCGCAAATGTGGGCGGCTGACCAGCCCAGCACTCACGAAGAAGGCGTCAAAGTCCACATGCATGATCACCTGCTCCGTCGTGTGGCCCGCTTTTTCCTTTCCCTTTAACGGGTTTTTCATGACAAGTGCCGCATTGCGCATGCTCACACCCGTTGACTCCGAAGATTTGAAGGTGGTTTGGACATCCCCCCTCTCAGCACGCTCTTGCGCCTCCATGACGAGAGTACGCAGCTCTGTCTTCCATGTCGCAAGGTGGTGCAAGCGCGAGTTGGCATAGTATCCAGCAATAAATCCGGGAGCCATGGAGGTATGCGCTGCACGCCAAGCAGGGTCTGCCATTGCGCGTTGCGCGGCTGGATTTGATTCGTGTTCTGCATATTCAGGGACTAGAGGTACAGATACTGGTGAACGAGGGGATGATGCCTGAGGGGACCATGGGAGGTGTGGTGTGGATGAAATTTTGTCTGGCGATTCAGGGTTCAGCTCGACAAGCTCAGTTCCATGTGTTGGGCTAGTGCTTTGCTTGCTGGTTGAGAATTCCCTCAAAGACATTTGTGCAGGACGTCCATGAGCGCTCTCTACCCGACCTCCGGCGATGAATATGAAATCTTGCCAAGGCAGGAGGGCACCAGCTTTGACGCTCTGAACGAGCCACTCCGGTCTGACAACTTTCATGTGCTTGAATTCGCGGACCTTTGCCGGGGTGAGGGAACAAGTAATGATGTGCGTGCTATACGGGGTGGTCATTCCAGGTAAGTGCACGAGGTAAAGTTGCAAAACGTACACAAGCGTCTTCTTATCAATATAGGCGCGATAGACCCCACCATGCTCGACGATCATCTTTCGCAACTCTTGAACAGAGGGCTCTGTCCATCCATTAATCTAACGCCCTTGAGCACATCAACTACTAAGGCGGGTGAAGGTTGGCCCACATGAATAGAAAGCCCGTTGAACAACCCGCTTTTCGAGGCAACCACTCCAGGGGTACCTCCCATCTCCGCGTTTTGTATCTGCAATTTCGCTCGCTTTCGACGCATATATTCTCCAAACTCACCGAACCGAGACGCTCCATAAGTATCGGGATCAAGGTACGACTTGGTGATTTGGGTTGGGGAATTGACTGGTGAGCGAGCCAGCACTGGATTCTCGTCATCACTGGATACAGAGTATGCGCGCTTCTTATATCTTGACTGGGCTGGAGTGAGAGACTCGGTTTGTAGCAGAGTTGGTTCGTCATCTTCGCTAAGCACAATTGGAGAGTGCTTCAAATGGAGTTGTGCATTCGACGGGGTTCTGGTGGCGGGCGTATCCTGTTCATCGCCACTGCTGACATCAGAGTAAGCGTTAGACCTAGGTTGAGCACAGGGGGGTGGCTCTAGGCTACTATTAGATGGTCCAGTGGAAGCAGGAGGCGTTTTTGATGGATTCTGAAGAGCTTCTTCCGGGTTGGTAGCGTTGGGGATGAGGTCGCCTGGAAGGACAGAACACGCAATGGCTTCAAGAAAAGATGTGTCATCAGATCCAAAAAGTGCCGACGAGTTGCTGCTTGTCGGTGTATGAGGTGACTCGGGAACCATATAGGCTACTCTCCACGTCAAGGACTTGCAACAACTAGGAAGTGTACACTGTGACCGATGTTGAATTACGAGAGGGAGATTCCAGCTATGGGAGACAGAAGGTTCATTCCGATGTCGAGCGCAGTATTTCGCGAAAGGTTGGTCAATGATTGAGGGTAAGACAATGTAGCATGAGGTCTGGGACGCTGCCAGTGGGAGACGGACATAGTCGCCGGTCCGAGTGGCCCGGACATGGGCATGGGCATGGGCTACGTTCAACATTGACCCTGACCGCGCGACTTGGTCGCAACGCTCTCGAGATAATTGCTCAAGTCGCGAGCTTGTGTGCAGGTCAAAATGTCTACCGAATCACTGCCATTCTATGAGCCATCTGTGAGCATCCCCAGTCATGGTGACTTCGTAGACGTCGCAGATATCTTTCTGGATGCGGCGCAAGGTACGCTCATGATTGTATTCGAGCCAAACTTACCGACATGGTGACAATATATACATAGATATGGAACACGGAGATGTGATTCTTACTGAAGATTTTACGCTCTACGATGCTATGAGCGCTCTCGAGGCAATTGAGGACGCGTTCTGATCCTCGTCTGTTGTTGATACTGGTACTGTCCAGATCGGTGACCCTCGCATGGATAGCGGTCTCATTCTCGAAGACGAGGCGAGGAGACCTCAATTCAACCCGCTTACTCCTCTCCTCCCTGAAGAGGTTTGTTACATCCTAGACAGGGTGATTGCTTGCGAGGTGCGCACTTCCCACTGGCTCTCTCACGCTTTTGTCTGATGACCTACAAGATGGAGTGGCATGCTGGATATACCCTCCCACAAACTATATATTCCTGTCTTTATGTGCACTATCTAGCAGATATTGACCCCGAAGTTGTGCCCTTCCAAGAGCCCCAGCATCAAGAGTCTGCTCGACCTCTGGAACTCGTCACTGTGGTTCTGAACGCAGGAATTAAAGGGTTGTTAAAAAGCTGTGATTTTGCTTGGAGAGAACTCAACAGGGGAACGCTACATGATGTCAGTACGGCCTCGCGTATATGTGCCCGCCCATCGTTGACATCTCATAGGCTGAAGACTGGCACTCCGAAAAGTTCGACGTATCCCTCTTGGAACATCTGTCAGTTGCGTCTATTCTTTCACGTCTAGATGACGCGAAGACTTGCATCCAGGAAATACTCCCTGGTGCGCCAGACGAATCTTTTAATCATGGAAATATCAATAGCTTACCATTTCTAGAGTCGTCGCCTTGGCGTAGTGCGCTACTAGATAGGTTATCACTCCGGGCTGTGCGCGCGTAGAGTGAAATGTCAGAACGGTACTAAGTGACATTCCTAGGTCATGATGAACCTCTTTTGCCATCATCCGTCCAAAGATTGTGAATACCTTTTGGTCCTACTCAGCTTGGCGCGTGACTACCTTCAAAACATCCGTTCAAGCCCACCACCAGAGCCCCCTCCCAATTCTCCTGTTGCTCTTGCATTCGACCCTCATATCACGCGCAAGCTTAACAGCTTCATGCCTTTGAGAGCTCACCGTCTTCCACCCCAAGACCTTGCGTGGAACGCCCTCGTGGACCTCTTTGATGGGTGGGCTGACATATGCAAGATCACAGCTGTCGCAAGTCTGACAACATGGAAGGTCGGACAGCATTCTCTCTCCAGCGCTGCTTGCTTATCTATTTTCGCAGATTGCAGGGGAGCTTCGCGCGAATCACGCACGTCCTTCTCAGAGGCCACCCTTTCTCCGTGCTCTTGCACAGGTCAGGTTGAGAGTTAGTCGACCTGTAGCGATTTACTGACAGTGATAAAGACTACATTCTTTTCCAACCAACGTGTTCTTGGTGTCTACCCACTCAGTTGGCTTGTCAATCGTTTCTTCCTCGAGACAATCGGCCTGGAATACAGCGTTCTCTCAGCTGCAGTAGAGCGAGCCTCAGCTATTCCCCTCTTCAGCATCGAGCGGAAACTTTCAAGGGTGCGCAATATCGTGTACTCCACTTGCCTCGCACTAAATATAACTTCCAGATGTTGCTCAGCCATGTTCAATCTGGGCGATATAATCCTCCTCGTCGCCGCAGGTTCCTCGCACGGTCTTTGTTGGAGTGGCAGGAATTGTACGATGCGACCTCTGCAGTGGCTGAGAAGGGAAACCCTGCGGTATGTAGATTCTATCTATGAAGGTCTCATCCTCTGAGACGTGAAGTGATAGGATGAGAAAGATCGCTTGCTCGTAGATGCATTAATTGGCGTTGTGCTCTTGTGGAGGCTGTCAATAATCCGAGAAGTGCTCCTTTTGGGGTTTCAACTAGAATTGTATGTCAAGGACGAGATGTCACTCGTGTACTGGCAGCTCGGTCAAGTAGTCCACGAACATACCTCTACACTCAATGGGCTAGAACCTGTCATACCCAGAGGCGAGCTCAATCCTAAGCATGCAGTATCAATCTGAGCCTCAAATCAACTTGTAGATACCGGGGCATATGAAGAACTAGTATTCGCACGCTCATTTCTTAACGCCTTCCGGTCGCTTTGCACAGGAATGTTCATTGTAAGGTCTTTGGTCATATTCACTGCACCCTTTTGACAACACAAACGACGCAGCTTACCCTACCAGCATTGCGACAAGCAGCACCGCGTATCGCACTCAACTTTGTCCGGCGGTACAAATGGGCGTTCCGCCCCGAATACGCCAGACTACGCCCTCAAGTAGCCGCTCCCGATCTCTCGGCATTCGCAAGTGCGTCAGTGGACGTCCTGAAGGACGAGCGGGAGCCACTGCGGCTTCACTTTGAGCGAGCACATGATGGGCTGGCGGTGCCAGATGACCTGCCTGTTGGCGCCGCGGGCCTTTGGCATGAAGACCGCTTACGGGTATGCGTCGCAGATTCTGCGTTGTCGGTTATTTTCGTGTTGATTTTCCTCACAAGATCATTCGATCTATCTCCGCCGTTGCTGGGGAGCTTGCGCTCGCAGCGCCAGCCACGGTCGCGGGGTTGACCAACTTTGACTCTGCAAGGCTTGACTGGGCACGGTTATCCTGTCGGTGGTTTCCTGGCGTTTCAGACGTTTAGAAGGATATATATAGGTGAACGTCTGTAAACTAATAGTGGCGTGTTGGTTGCTTTGGGGTTCCTGATTCTGCGTATCATGAAAATGACAATGAGGTGGATTTTTTAATTATTGAGGCGGTCTCGACTAAAATCCACCAGAGCAAACCGCAAAGCTGTCCCATATGATAATTAACGAGCAGTCCATGTTCTATACGTGCAGAGTGTAGACGGAGGAAGCGAATGTATGTGCGAATCCATTATACCGCCTTAACAGAGGGGGTGCTCGTCTTGGTCCGGTCTTCTGAAACAACACCCTCAGAACTTATTGGGGAGAGATCATCTGATCCTCGTAAGTAAATGCCTGGGTGGAAGAGATTTAAGGTCAACATCGCAAGCGCGATCATTGTACCGTCAAATACGTCTGCACAGTGGCTATTAGAATTCTAAACGATCCAGGGCAGAGAGTCGTTGATTGACCACGTACGGAAGAGCCACTGTGTTGAGATAATCTTGCCATTCCACCCATTGACGAATTCGACTACCCGGTATATCGTCCTGCAGACAAAATCAGGAAGAGTCACACCCGAGAACGATTGAAGACATACCGAATAACGATTAACATCGTCATGATGGACATAGCGTACAGCATACGGTCCAGACGCCTGTCCGCCGTGCCGCGGAGAACCTCGCCTGGAAGAGGCGTTGATCGTCGTATTGGCCAATCCTTCCTGTAGCGGACGAGGAATTCAGCCGCCAAGGCGCAATACGCGGCGATGGCGACTGTTGCATATCAGTTACCAACTCAGTAACAACGCAGGGGATGTCGCCCACCTAGTTGGAAGATGGTACCCCCGAGAGCGATGTGAGCACCCTATGCAGCATGTTAGGACAATTGGAGGGATTGTAGACGGTGTATACGAACTAGGTCGGCTTGTGATTGGGAATTCTGGGCGCCTGACGATATACCACCACCCATAGCCTGGACAAGGAGAGAAATGATGTCCTAGAGCAACGGTGAAAACTTTTACCAACCTCCCGGAGATAAAGTGTACTTACGCAAGATACGAAAATAATAGAGTCTGCGTTGGCGTCAATCACAATTCCCAGTGAGCAGATCTATTTAGACTTACATCGCCTAGGAGACAGACGGCTGTATTGTGGGCCGAGTCGACGGATGATGCGTCCTAGGATGATAAAATTGGCAGCAACCAGCGGGGTCGGGGCGATGACGAGGGTCACGGCCCTGTGGGCGGACCCATTGAGCAAGGGACAAGAGAGGACTAGAGTATCGCAATTTACTCACTGTATGATAAACGGCGTCTCTTTGTATGGGTTTTGACTCGACCATAATCGATTGCCCCAGCCGGCTAGCTCAAGGAGACCGCAAAAAATTGCGCTAGGGAATAACCACCAAAGGCGGAAATGGAGTGCTTGTGCGGTATGAACGACTGTCCGAATTACCCTATCAGCAACGACTTGTGGGTCAGGTGGACAAGCTTACATGTAGAGAAACCGAAAAGTGCAAGAAAGGTAATGCAAATCCATTCCGTGGGGATATAATTATATTGGAGCTGCGGTTGGTTGCTATCGGTGCTGTTGGAAGAGCCTTCAGGTTGTTCAGAATGGTGTTGAGAAAGGATATGCAGGTCAAAGAGAGAGAAAGGAACACTCACTCATCCTCAGAACGTGGTTTGCGACAACTTGAACTTGCCCGAGAAAGTACGAGACACGCTTTTATATCATGCCATCAGAAGCGCAGTCGGAGTCACACGATTTAATCTACGTACGACACGAGACAGATAAGCCGTTCAAGTTTCCCAAGAGTTACGAAAGAACGTGATCAACGCGCTATTGGATAACTGCGATCAATGGGATGGTGAATACTCGCCAAGGAGGGCGGTGCAGCGCCCAATAAGTCCGCAGTGTTCCCGGAAAGCACTTAGCGATAAGGTACAGCACAGATTGACCTCGTAATGCATGTGGAATAAGTACAGCAGGGTGATGATTGCCGCCGGCATAAATTGAACCATTACTAGTTCATGAGAAAGCACCCGGTACCGGCGACGGCGCGTCGCGGTCAGATGACCTTGATGCTCAGTGAGTCACAAAGTTCGTATGCTTCCAGCTACAGTACAGCAGATAAACAGAGCATGGCTGATGCAAGTTCAGTGAAAACTGTCCGCATTCAGGTGAGTTTGCGATGAGTTCGGACTTGCACTGGAAGGCGCCTCGAGTGACAGGCAGAAACGAAGCGGCGCGATCCCGAAGGGCCAATTCGGCCCAGTGTTCTATTCTGCTGACTCATCCTGCATGGTCGTCGATCACTTGCAAGAACTCGCGGCCGCTTCTTCTTTGGTTGGTTAACACTACTGTTGTTTTTTTTACATCCAGGCTCCCGGCCAGTGTATTGCACACTCTTCGGATGGAAAGCGCCCTGCTTAGCCTTGACTGTCCGCCTGGTACTGTGCTAGGTTCCGATCCTGATTATTTCCACCTGGGTGAACTACAAGGTAATTGTTGCAATGAGGCACGACCCCTGATCATATAGCTCAGTTACTACGCACGCGCCCAGCGCCTCCTGCCATATATTTTCGCACATGCTGTACTATTAGGTTTCCGCAGCAGCACTTTCGTTGCTCCGACGGGACGAGGCAGTTCCCGACGGAACAGGGCAGTGTTCCCAATAACCATGCCCTCTCCCGGAAGGAGGTT
>Ga0209488_10005199_pt1 | contig 10027 bp, 6 predicted proteins | sample Rivendell_Oct201_8_FD_188349 | JGI IMG/M metagenome (GOLD analysis project Ga0209488, IMG submission 188349) | Vadose zone soil microbial communities from the Eel River Critical Zone Observatory, Northern California, USA -... | ecosystem: Environmental > Terrestrial > Soil > Vadose zone >... | reverse complement strand
GGAGCGTAAAGCATGGGCGAAGCTGGGGGTATCGCTGTGCAGTTCGCGCTGATGGATAGTGGACGATTTGTGGTTATGCAGGAACTCGATGGGATCTTCGATGGTGATGATGTGATAATTTTTTTCGCGGTTAATGCAGTCGAGCAGGACAGCGAGGGTGGAAGACTTTCCCGATCCGGCCGGGCCCGTGACAAGAACGATTCCGTCGCGCAGTTTGGCCACATCGCCGAGGTGGGAGGGCAAACGGAGCGAAGCGAAATCAGGAATCACTGTGGGAATCACGCGCATCACAACCGCGCAACTGCCGCGTTGAATAAAGATGTTGACGCGGAACCGCGCGATGCCCGCGAGACCGTAGGATATGTCGCACGACCCGTGTTCGCGAAGGGTAGCGACTGCCTGCTTGTTGTCGCCAATCAGATCAGCGGCAATGTGGCGCGTGTCGTCGGGAGTTAGACTCGCAAGTCCCGCCACCTGAACTGGAATGAGCTGGCCGTACACCTGCACTTGCGGAGGCCTTCCGGGCGAAAAAATCAGATCGCTGATTTTGTCGGAGGCACGCAGCATCGCCCCCAGCAAAGCGGGAGTAGCCACTTTGCCGCTGCCAGAATAGTCGTCCAAAGAAACCGAAATTGTAGCAATGCCAGGCGCTGCCATTCACACCTCGTACTGACCTGCACTTGTTCTTAGGGATTTGTACGACCACAGGAGAGAGGACCGGCCAAACCAGGCGGCCTAATACCTATACTTTACAGGGATGACGGGCGAAAGGTAAGGACACTTAGGCCATAGTCCTTGGTAACGTGAACTGACAAAGATGGAAAAAGGACGGCCCGCCAGGCCGCCCTTTCTGAATCAACCCGTGAAGAAAAGGAGAAGAGGATCAATTTTTCTTAGTGGCAGGCTTCTTTCTCGTACCGAAAGTAGTTTCGACAGAGGCTCCGATCGTGGCCAGCATTTGCTTCGCCACGTCGGCGTAGGGGCCGTTAGGCTGAAGTTCGAGGTACTTCTGAAAGGCCTCGGCGGTGCCTTCGGGCGCAATCGTCTTGTTACCCTGCAGCGTGGCCTTGCCAATCATATTCACGCCTTTTTGGTAGTAAGCGTCGGCCCGATTGGGATCGGCGGCGATGGCTTTGTCGAAGGCCGCGATAGCATCGTCAACCTTGCCGGCGTTGGTGTAGACCGCGCCAACATTGTAGTAATATCCTGCGGCACCCTCGGGATTCACTTGTGCGGCCTGAGTATAGGCCTTCACGGCGTCATCGACCTTGCCGGCTTTTCCGGCAGCCTCTCCGAGGTTGTTGTAGTATGCCGCCAGTTGCTTGGTATCGTCGGGAGTCTTCTTCGTCTCCATGGCCTTCTGCTTGATGTCAACCGCCTTCTGATAGTCGACGACAGCCTCTTCCAGGCGCTTGGTTTTCTCCGCGCGGTCTGTCTGTTTAAGAGCGGACCCACGATAGGCATCGCCAAGGCGGGCCCAGATGACATCGCGGGTTGCATCGATTTGTGTGGCTTCGGTTAAGGTGCTGATGGCGGTATCGAAATCTGATGCCTGCATGGCGGTATTCGCCGTGCCAAGCTTTTCGTTCAAGGATTTGACCGTACCGACTTCTTTTTTTTGTTTCTCCTGCGCTTCTTGCATCTGCTTGATTTGTTCCGGCGTCAGGCCCTGACCCTTGGCCGAGTCCTCCGCCTGCTTCTTGAGATCGAAGTCGAGGGTGTTCTCATCCAGCGAGACCGGAAATTTGCCGAAGTGAAACATTTCCTTGTTGGCTTTGGCGTCGTCTGCATTCTTATAGAGAGTGACGCTATAGTGACCCGGCGCAATGCCAAGAGAAAAATACTCACCCTTCTTATTGGTCTTGAGTGTGTATTTCTGACCATTGTCCTGGTTGGCGAATACCACGATTCCATCGGCGATGGGATTGCCTTGAGCGTCCTTACATACACCTTTGACGGTTCCGGCGGCCTGCGCAAAAACCAGAGGCGCGCAGAATCCCAGCATTAAGAGAACGAAAACAAACACTGCAAAATGCCTTTTCATCATGGCCTCCCGGCGCGAAGCTAAAGTTTGCATGCTGACTCTCGGTGATGGATGGACATAAGTGTATGCGCAACAATTAGGATCGAATACCCTGGCCCGCGGTTGCATATGGAATCGGGTCGCTGGCTCCCGCTGCCGCGAACGCCCGCAGCCGCAACACGCAACTGTCACAAACGCCGCACGCTTGATCCTGGCGACTGTAGCATGACCAAGTTAAATCGAATGGCGCGCCCAGTTCAAGGCCCAAGCTCACAATTTCGGCCTTGCGCAGCCCGATGAGCGGAGTGACGACTTCTATCGTTCCCTCTTTCGTTCCGGCTTTAATCACTTGATTGAACGCTTCGTAATAGGCCGGGCGGCAGTCGGGATAGCCGGAACTATCCTGTTCAACGGCTCCAATAAAGATTTTATCCGCACCCAACACTTCCGCCCAGCTCACCGCAACGGATAAAAAATGGGCATTGCGAAAAGGCACATAGGTTACTGGAATGTCCGCGCCAATCGCGTGGGCCGGCACAGCAATATTTTCGTCCGTGAGCGCGGAGCCTCCAATGGCACGCAGGGCTTCGTTGCGCACCAGAAGTTTTTCCTGAATGTCCAGACGCTGGCAAATTGCCAGGAAGGATTCGCGCTCGCGGTCTTCCGTGCGCTGGCCATAACTTATGTGTAGAGCGGCGGCCCCATAGTCACGGTCTGCCACTGCGGCGCACACGCATGAGTCCATGCCTCCGCTAAGCAATACGATGGCTCGGGGTTTTCTGGCCTGGGCTGACATCGGCAAATTAAGAATCCTTATACCCCTTTTACCGCCGGGTCCCAGATGAACTTGTGTAATTGCAATCCCAGCCGCGCCGGAACGCTGTCCGCAAGCATCCACTCGGCTAGCTCTTGCGGATCGAGCAGGCAGTGCGAGCTGTCCCGGGCACCAGTCGCATCCTTGCGAAAGGCAGGTGAGAACAGGACAGCATTAACGAGTTCGCCAAGACGGTGCCGGTGAGTGAAGTCTCGGGCAAATTCATAATCCGTACGTCCGCTCAGGACAAACTTCACTTCGTCCTGCGGACCGAGCGCTTCGAGGTTCTCGATGTGAAAGGTATTGCCTTCGCCGGAATCCGGACACTTCACGTCCACAATCTTGATGATTTCCGCAGGAACCCGCAGCAGTGGGCGTTCTCCGCTGGTCTCCAACAGTACTCGATATCCAGCATCTAACAACTGGCGCATCAGGGGAACCAGTTCGCGCTCCTGTAGCATTGGTTCGCCGCCGGTAATTTCCACCAGTCCGCCGGTGGGACTAAGCCGGTTAACCTCGTCCCCTACTTGTTCCGAGGTCATCTTCCGGCCGCCGTGGAATGTGTACTCACTGTCGCACCATGAACAACGAAGATTGCAGCCCGTCAGCCGCACGAAGACACACGGAAGCCCGGCATAAGTCGATTCCCCCTGTAGCGATTTGTAAATTTCAGTGATCTGCATTGGAAAGCAGTGGCCAGTGTCGTGATTACTCGCTGTACATTGCCGTGGTAGTGTCGGTCTCGAACACCGTCACATTTTTCACTCGCACGCGCCCGTTAGTCACGCTCTTCAGCCGCTGATTCGACTCCTCATAAAAATACTTGGCCAGGTTCTCCGCCGATGGATTGATCACGGTGAAGGGCTCGATCTCGTTGATCATCTGGTGATCGAGACGGTCGATGACGTGCCGCATGACTTCGCGCAGATCCTTAAAGTCGAGCAAAAGCCCGGCCTTATCCAACTCCGCCCCGGCGAGCGTGACGCGGATCTTATAATTGTGGCCGTGCGGCTTCTCGCACTTGCCCTTATAGTTGCGCAGGTAATGTCCCGCGGCGAACGTATCGTCAACAGTGACTTCGAACATGTATCCCTCAGCGATCCTCCGCGAAGCGGCGCGGACCGCGTTTCATCGCGAAAAACCTATTGTAACGCGAGGTGGGGGTGGTGAGCCTTCAGCGTGAAGCGGGCCTCGCTTCAGTGCAGGCGCTAGGGCCACAAGCTGGGGTACAATTGCGATCACGCCTATCGCCTGACTGTTCAACCCGCGCCTGCGGGATCACCGCAAGGCACTAAGGACTGGTCCTGATGAACGTCCTGTTGCTTTCCATGCCGGATTCCTTCGAACATATGCCCCCGGTCGCGATTCGCATGCCGAATGGCGCGCTCACGTCGCTGGCCGGAAACGTCGATCCGCATCATCGAGTGGCCGTCGCTGACTTGATCCTGGTACATCGCCGAGTTCGCGAAACAGTCACTCGGCTTGTCCGCGAGCTGGATCCGGAGGTCGTCGGACTATCCATCATGACGTTTCAGCGCCGTACGGCCGGTCGAATTATCGAACTGGTCCGAGCGCTGCGGCCGGGAGCCAAGATTGTGGTGGGTGGCTACGATCCCAGCCTGGCCCCCGAAGGTTACGAGGATATGGGCGTCGATTACCTGGTACGCAGCGAGGGGGAAGTGACCTTCCGCGAATTGTTGCGTGCAATCGAGGCTGGCTCCGGCTTCGAGCGGATTTGCGGACTCTCATACCGCACCGCCGAGAGCTGGGTACACAATCCCGCCCGCCCGCCGCACCGGCTCGAAGACACCGAAATCCGCCCGCCCAACCGCGATGCGCGCGTACTGAAGGGATATACGTTGCTGGGCCGACAAGTGGACGTAATCGAGACTTCCCGCGGCTGCACCTACGATTGCACGTTCTGTTCAATCATTGAGATGCGCGGCCGCAATTTCCACACTTACTCTTTTGACCGCGTGTTGGCTGACATTCGCGACGCCCGCGACCATGGCACCCGCACAATCTTCCTGGTGGACGACAACATTACGTTGAACGTTAAGCGCTTCGAGGCGCTGTGCGAAGCCATCATCGCAGCGGGATTGCATACGCTCGACTACTTCGTGCAGGCCATGACGTCCGCTATCGCAAATCATGGGGAGACTCTCGCCCCGCTCATGCGGCGCGCGGGATTCCGCTACGTGTTTCTTGGCATCGAGAACATACTCGAGAACGACCTGGAATTTCTGAAGGCCTCCGCCAAGAACACCGAGCGCACCAACGGCCAAGACACCGGAAACGCCACCCTCAGAGCCATCGACTATCTGCACCGCAATCAGATGTTTGTGGTCGGCGGATTGATCGTGGGCAGTCCGGGCGATACGCGCGAGTCCATTGAAGCCAACCTTGAATTCGCCCGCCGCTACGTGGATTGGCCCTACATCCAGCATCCAACGCCGTACCCGCGCACGCCCATGACGAAAGCCTTCCGCGATCAAGGCCTGATCATGAACGAGCGCCTGGAAGAATACGATGGCACCACAGCGGTGGTGCGTACCGAGCACTTGCCCGCGGAAGAGGTGGAATTCATGCGCTGGAAGGCCGAGCGCTGGATGAAAGTGCACCATATCCCCATGGCGCTGAAGCATGATCCGAAATTTGTTCTGACAACCGGTTGGAAGATGCTGGCCCACACGTTTCGGGGAAGTTCAATCCGGTCGGCGCTTGGATTGGAGAGCGAAAAGAAAGTGTTTGAGCGATACCGAGAGATTCGGAGGGTGGAACGGGAGTATGTGTAAAGAGAGAGACGGCCTCTCGGTTGCCGCAAGGCCTAGGGCAACTGCCAATCCAGGGCATAGACTTCAAAAGTGCTGATGTCGAGCAAGGCCAGCGGAGAGTCATCGGGAGCTAAGCCGGTCCAGGAGTTAGGGCCTCCCGCCGGTGAGCGCTTCAGGTCTTTCAAGCTGGCCACGGGCTCAATCTTGTGGTTTTTAATTTGCACCCGATAGAACGAGGGATTCCCTTCGGAAGCGGAGTCAAAGTATATATATTTCGCATCGTGCGACCAAACCGGATGGAATGCTCGCGTCTGGATCAGATCTGTCCACTCCTGGGCGTTCACGTCCAAAAGCATGAGATGGCCCGCATTTGAGTGAGCGGCAAGGTAGTTGCCATCCGGCGAAACTCTGGGCCGCCCCAAGCCCTGCGAACCTTTCACGGTCGTGAGCTGCTTAGTCTTCAAGGTCAACTGATAGAGAGCACTCGGAGGCACATCCGCGGGATCAGTCGGCCAATTACCGTAGAACAGCGAATTGCCGTCTCCTGACCAGGCGGGGAAAAATTCATCGCGCTCGCCATGAGAAACTTCTTCAAGCGCTCCACCATCCGCCGAAACGATATAGATGTGCAAGGGCTTGCCGGGCATATTGGCAGCGAATGCGATCTGCTTCCCATCTGGCGACCATTGAGGCTGGAGTCCCCTCATGGGGGACGAGGTGAGTTGCAAGCGCTCAGTGCCATCCACTTTGCTGCGCCACAGAGCTTCCTCCGGGTAACTTACATAGGTGACCCATTGTCCATCTCGCGAGAAACTCAATTGAATCGCGGAGATTCCCGAAAGATAGGGCAAGAACTGCTGCGAGTTGGCATCGTAGCGCACCAGTTGGCCCTGGAAAGCTCCTTGAATTGCGAAAAGTTTTTTCCCGTCGCGACTCGGCACTGCACCGGACATACTGCTTGGGCCAGTGGTCAACTGGACTGGTTCCCGATGGCGGCGGCGAAGAAATCTATTCTTTTCGCGGATAGCCCAAAGGCTGCTCGTATCGGTACCGTGCTGGGACTCAAAAACATAGTACCTCCCGTCGGGAGTCCAGTTGCCGCAGCACTCCGATGGCAGACTGCTCCAGCCTGGCAGCAGCGGATGCAAATCGGTGCCATCAGAGGCTATTTCCCACAATGACTGCGAAACGGTTTTCGAATCGGGCAGCGTGAACCTCATAACCTTTCCATCAGGCGACCAGCGCAGCCACGTAGGGGGCCCTGTCAAGGCGGCCAGCCGGCGGGAATCGCTGCCGTCCCGTTTTGCCACAAACAGTTCGTCGTTGCGTGCGTAGACGATTTGTTCTCCGTTAGGCGACCAGGTGGCATCGTCAGCGAGAATGTTTCCCAAGCGCCGAGGCAGGCCGGCGGGCAGGGGCAAAACATATACAGGGTCCGTCTCGAATTCGCCAATCAACAACTCCGAACCACTGGGTGAGATGTCAGCCAGTCGAATGTCGTCGAAGTGCGAGTCGATGGCGGCGGTTTCTCCCCCGGCAGTAGAGACTTCCGCAATTGTCCATCCCGTTTTTTTCGGCATCATGAAGTACAGGCGCGAGCCGTCCGTAACCAAAGGAGCAACCTTCCGTCCGCGATCGTGGGTGAGCGGCGTGTAGGCGATAACTTTTGGCGGGGGCAGAGGCGCTAGAAACCAGAATGCTGCGGCCGCGATTCCGCTAACAAGCAGGCCTAAGATGAGGAACCAGCGTAGTGGCGACCGACGATGGGAGAGGGCAGATTCATCCTCGGGCAGCGTAATCGAAGGCTGCGATGTTGTTTGCCGCTTAAGCCGCTTCAGGTCCGTACGCATCTCCCCTGCGCTCTGATAGCGCATGTCGCGGTCTTTTTCGAGTGCTTTGTCAACGATCTCGGCAAAGTTCCGGGGCAGGTCAGGACGCTGCAGCGGAGCTGGGGTCCGGTTCAGAATCGCTTCAAAAATTACTGGAAAACTATTGCCGGTAAACGCAGGCCGGCCCGTAGCCATCTCGTATAGAACCGCTCCGAAGGAAAACAGGTCGGTTCGAGAATCGAGTTTTTCGGCTCGTGCCTGTTCGGGAGACATGTAGCCGACAGTGCCCACTGCCATGCCGATGCCGGTCAGACTGCCATCGCCCAGGCTGCGAGTAAGACCGTTGGCATCCGTCGATGCCGCCTGTAGGGGGTCGGCTTTTTTGGCCAGGCCGAAGTCGAGAACCTTCACCTGGTTCCTGGAGGTAATAAAAATGTTGGCAGGCTTGATGTCACGATGAAAAATACCCTTCGAATGAGCCGCGTCGAGTGCCTCCGCAATCTGAATGGCCAGGTCAACCAATTCTTCGGTTCCAAGCGGCTTTCCGGCCACGCGACTCTGAAGAGTGAGCCCATCGAGCAGCTCCATGGCGATGAAGGATTGTGCTTCGTAGTCATCGACCTCGTAAATTGTGCAGATATTAGGATGGTTCAGGGCGGAAGCGGCTCGAGCCTCGCGCTGAAAACGCTCAAGCGCCTGGTGATCGCCCGCAAGCCTTTCCGGCAGGAACTTCAGGGCTACGCGGCGACGCAACTTGGTATCCTCGGCCTCATAGACCACACCCATGCCGCCTCTGCCAAGCTCTCGCAGAACGCGGTAGTGGGAGACCGTTTGCCCGATCATGTTCGCGGATGTTAGGCCCCGGCAGAGGGTAAGTCAATGTACAGAGGGAGACTCCCCAGCGGGGAGCGGGGCGACCCAGAAGCGGCGACGGTTCCTGGCATGCGGCGGCCTCGCTGATGCCGGCATTCACTCCCCGTCGAAAAATTCCTCCACCACGCGCAGGTCCGTAGTTTTTTTGTAATTCGGCAAGCTCTCAATAAACACTCGGCCATATTGCTTCTTCAGGATGCGGTTGTCGAGCAAAACCAGCAGGCCGCGATCGTGTAGGGAGCGAATCAAGCGTCCGAAGCCTTGTTTCAGCGTAATCACCGCGGCGGGCACCTGATACTGAAAAAACGCGTTGCCGCCATCGGCGTCGATTGCCTTGACCCGCGCGGCCACGACCGGATCGCTAGGCACGGCAAAGGGCAGGCGATCGATGATCACGCAACTTAACTGCTCTCCCTGCACGTCTACGCCCTGCCAGAACGATGATGTCGCAAATAGTACGGCATTCGGCGTGAGCCGGAACTCCTCGAGCAGCGCGCTTTTGGGAGCATCGCCCTGCCGCAGCATGGGGAACTCCAACTCGCCCAGAAGGCGCTGGTAGATGTCGTTCATCTGAGCGTAGCTGGTGAAGAGTACGAATGCGCGCCCGCGTGTGATTTCCAGCAGCTTACGAATGCGCTCCGCGGCTTTTGCCGTGAACTGGGGCGTGCGCGCATCGGGCAAATCAGGGGGCACATAAAATAAAGCCTGATTTTCGTAGTCGAAGTGCGAAGGCAGAACCGATTCACGAACGTGCTCCAAACCAAGTCGCTGCCGGATGTATTCGAATCCGCCGCCCACGGCGAGGGTTGCAGAAGTCAAGACCGCGCACTCCAGCTTCGACCACAGGCACTCGCGCAGGATCGGGCCGACATCAATCGGTGTGGCTTGGAGGAAAACGTTTTGCCGGCCCTGAAAAGTTTCCGGAGATTTTTCTGTGCCAAAACCTGCCCTGCGCGAAGGCGAAGGGGGTCTCTGTGGTGAATTTGTTCTCCCACGCCCGCCGCGGCGCTCGATCCAGAACACAGTATTGCGATCGTCCGACTCCATGGCGAAGCTCAGTTGCACCTGAAGTTCCTGCGCGCGGCGGACGAAGTTGAAAACTTCCTCCGGTTTCTGCGGGAGGCCTTCGAGCTCGCCAGTCAGCCGTGTCAGCGCCTGATTGAACGCGAGGAACTCTTCTCCGTTTTCTTCCAGAAACTCGCGTCGGGTCTCGAAGGCAAAGCGTCCCTCTCCGGCAGGCAACAGGGAAAAGAAGAATTGCGAGCGCTCTCGCAAACTGCCCAGCGCTCCTGACAGCGAAGCCGACATCATGCGGTTGTGCTGCAGCGATGACTCTACATCCCGCGCCAGATCCTCCACTCGCAGATTGCTCACCGAAATTCCGAAGTAGTTTCCCGCCACATCTTCCAGTTCGTGCGCTTCATCGAAAATGACCGCTGCGGCGTCCGGCAGAATTCCGGCGTCGGGCGCGCCTTCCGCCTGCAGCTTGATCGCGAGGTCGGCGAAGAACAGATGATGGTTCACGATGATTATGTCGCTCTCCATGCCCCGGCGGCGCATTTCGGTGACGAAGCAGCGCTCCCACTCGCTGCACTTTTGCCCGCTGCAGGCATCCGCGCGCGCATCTAATTTGTGCCAGAGGGCGCTGGTCTCGGGAAGCTCGGCAAGTTCGGCGCGGTCGCCGGTCGCGGTGGTCTTCTCCCAGGCAGCAATG
>Ga0209488_10005197_pt1 | contig 10028 bp, 12 predicted proteins | sample Rivendell_Oct201_8_FD_188349 | JGI IMG/M metagenome (GOLD analysis project Ga0209488, IMG submission 188349) | Vadose zone soil microbial communities from the Eel River Critical Zone Observatory, Northern California, USA -... | ecosystem: Environmental > Terrestrial > Soil > Vadose zone >... | reverse complement strand
TCATGGGAATCACCGTTGATGACAAAATCAATCCGGCCATACCTCTCGATGGTCTGCTGAACAGCGGCTTGAATTTGTTTGGGATCCCTGACGTCTGCCCTGACGGCAAGGCAAGCGTTTCCAGTGGCTGCAGAAAGTTCCTGGGCTGTCCTCTTTAGGCGTTCCTCACTTACGATTATGTCAGACAGGAAAGAAAGTTATTACAAACAGATTTAGAATTGAATTCACTTTCGACCAACAATGGTGGCATTGGCGCCGTGCCGCATCTAAATAATGCCCAGCGAGCGCATCAGTCGAGATGAAGACAAGGACGATACCAGGAAGTCCAACGAACGATAGCTTCGGTCATAACACGGCATATGCCAGAGCCGCCGCCAGTACAGAAGATGACTTTATTCTTGAAGATGTCGCGCTTGAAGACAGCCGTAGAGTCGACAACGGGGTGAGCACTCGCACCCAATTGAGCCATTTTGATGATGGAAGTAATACAAAGTGGGGTTGCTGTTGCTATTGCCAACGCCGACCGGCTTACAAGCCTCAACTCCGGTTCCGGTTGCCGGCTTTGACCGGCCCGGCAATTGTTCGAGGCCCGGAAAATTAGATAAACCTTATGACGTCAATGCGACTCCCCATATCTTGTTAAGCTGAGCAATTGAGACAACGACGCACAATGCAAATACGATAACACCCAGAGCGTGCCAGTGCCAGTGAGCGCTTCAAACGAGCGCCTGAGTGATGAGCGCCCATACCTCCCATACCATACATACCCCTGCTGCGCCGTCAGCTTTTACGTTTTTTACCCATAAATGCTTACCTTAAGCTTCTTTCGTACGCGGCCCCAACCCGCAGTGCCACTGGGCGCCCTCTCCTTGAAACCGGTTTGTTCCGCGGTCCAAAAAATTTGAGAGGCTCGACCACCTCTTTGAACGCTTTAAATTTACAAAATTCACGAATACTTTTTCCATGCTCGTACTGTAGCGAACGTACGTCAGAACCTTGACACTTTGTCTGGAATATCCCATCCCGCCGCACTCGCGGGGGTCGAAGGCACCCCCTCGGCCGAGTCTCTCCCTATTCTCACGCCTCGGACATTCGCGTCATGTTGCCGTTTCTTCCCCTATTAGATCCGTAATACGCTCTCACTCGGGTCTCATCAAACGTGTACATGATGCGATTTACGCAGAATGGTCGGCAATTCCCACGTCGAGCGAAAGATCGCAACGTCGCGAGCGTGCAGACATTTGCCCTGAATTCTGTGCTTCAGCTGCGTTTGATCCTAGGGTCTCGCGTTGCGTGACGGGTGGCGTATATCTCCTTTGCGGCGTAAAACTCGGTTAGCGCAAGAAACTTCTACGGGCGCCCAGTCGACTTCGCATGCTGTATGGGGCTGATTCGAACAGAGTTCGAGAATAACAATTACTTGAAGGGTGAAACAGAAGAAATGACGTGCTGGGGGAACAAAAGTAGTTTTACACATGACACATGAGAAAACGTCGGTGGAGGGATACACAACAAAAATTGAGATGACGACATGACAACACTTGCGATACGAGCATAGCAGGTATATCGACTCTGGGAAGAGACGGTAAGTAGTAAGCAACGAAATGATGATCAATGGTCTAGAAATCTAGGCTCAGACAGTCGCAAGCACAGTACACAAGAAAGCAATTGTACCAAAGTTCGATGAGAATACCGCGAAAAAAAAAGGTTCAAAGAGATCAGCGAGAAGATCTCACTACTGCCCGCCTATTTTTGTGCGCCAGTGATCCATACTTGAGCTCGTATAAGATGCGCTATTGGACAAAGGGGGACCCAGAGGGGGCATCCCTGGATCGAGGGCCAACGAGTGTAGTGATGACCGAGACGGCCGCGATTGTGGTTGTGGAACCTGAAACATCTCATGAGCGCTCGAAGTATGAAGCAATATCTTGGAATGCGGCACCGGATGCGAGTTGTATATGTTCGCCTGCTCGTATCCGCTGTCCGCTCTACCTCCATATGAGTTTCCTTGAAGCTGAGAAGCTGACGAGTAATAATTTTCTGGGCTCCCCGAGGGGGTGGGCGAGGACGACGTAGAACTTTGATACGCGCCAGGCGAGTGAGAGGGGTGAAAGAACGGAGAGGAGAGCGTCTGAAGAGAGTAACCATTAGATGAAGCACTAGAAATAGCCGGAGAGGCTTGAGAGGTCGAAGTCGACCGGGAGCGGGGCAAAGCATCAGAATATACCTCGCTCTTCGCATGAACAGCTGGTGCTGCTCGCTCACGAAGTTGATTCCCAACATTGAGCGGGGGTATGACAGGCGGTGCCGTAGGCCACGCTGGCTGTATAGACCTCCCGTGTTCACCACGTACGCTTCCCCAAAGGGAAGAACCCGTAATGTGGTCTGTTCCGGACGCATTCGAAGATGGCGCACTCGTGGGGTGTTGAGATGCATGGGACGTGTACGCGTGGGAATGCATCGACGTGTCAGAGTAGTGGTGAGAAGGAAGCGAGACCAGTGAAGGGGCTTCGGATGGTGGGTGGTCGTGAACGTGGATCGATGAAAGGTGGGGAAGACGTGGGCCTGAGGCGGAAATGTGACTCGCTGGGTAGTCATTGGCGGGGTATCCGTAGGGCGAGAGTGTTGCATGTGGCGAGGGTCCGCCCGAATTATCACCATATCCAGACGTTACGCTGGGATGTGAACTGCCACGCGATGGGGCCAGGTCTCGTGCTGGATCATGCCCGTCATTCGACTGGTAATCGAAATCGTGCGCGGCTGAAAAATCATTATCACCTCCAGCTGAAGGGTCGAGCAAAGCGTTCGGGTTTGCATCCGGCCTCCGCTTCTTACGGGAATTGTTAGGTCGCCTCCTGTAGACATAGTCTGGGTATTTGGAGTTGAATGTCTCTTTCAGACGCTTGGCTTGATCAAGGTAGAATTGCTTGTCCGCCTTAAATGTGTTGGTAAGTAGTAGAAAGGTACGCCACGATCATCGGATCTATTCACCATGTCCATCGAATTCCATTCCTTGCTCAATATCTTGCTGATATCACCAGTACGCATAGTCTGGTTGGCCGCAGAAACCTGAGGTCGCCTACGACGTGCGAAGATCATAAACGCGTTCATGGGCCGTCGAGGTGTGCCATCAGAGTTAAGTGCTTGAGAGGTCAGTTGAGTGTCCTCTGCGAGAACGGTCAGCAAAGTGAGCACTGGACCATTCACCCGAGACTGACCCGGTGTTAACTCGTCTGTTTTTGCGGGTGTGCGACGGTGGTTATACGACGCCCCATCATCGGACTCGGCATGAGGGCTGCTCCTGTTCGAGCGTGGACGCCGGTATGCACCAGAGTCTGAGCTGGCATGGGATTGTTGCACCAGAGAGTCAAGACGGCTCATGACACCACAGTAGCAGACACGAGCGCGGATGGGAGAGGAAGGGAACGCGTCTTTCTTGAAGTACGTGAGCAGCGTTGTCGCGCGGGTAAGTCAGGCGAGCGAACTGCGGCGTGATCGGGGCGTGGCTGTCGCGGATGTCCGAGTTTCCAGAAGGGTGGCGGCTTATGAGAGCAAGCAGGTCCTAGAGTGTGGTTGAGGTTGCGTGTGTGCGTGTGTGTGTGTGTGAAGTTCACTGTATAAACTTTGTCAACCGCGGACGAAGGGGGAAACGAAAAGTCCAAATCACCTGAGCGCGCTGGGTTTTTGACGGTAACAACTGTGAGGACGGGATCAAAGCGAAGCAACTGACTGTCTGGGAAGGGGAATCTGCTGATCTCTTGTTCGTCGCCCCATGGTTATTGACACCGGCTAAGGATGTGCTATAACAGACACCCTTGAAACGGCTGTGCACCTCACGCTTGGGCCCATGAGCGCGGCTCGACCAATCGACGGTTTCCCCGCCTCCTCAAATCCTTTTCCCATAATTATCGAAGATTCCACAATGGCAAACGCCAGCTGATATCCAAAGTCCAGGCGCGCCTGAGGTTGCCTTTTAGAATTTTTCCTCGGCCTTTTCCTTGCCCTTCTAGGCTAGCCCCAATTCGAAGCAACTTGCTCAGCGCCGTTCAGCGCCCAATTGCGGACCTAGGACCTTGTTTCTCCTCACTCCAAGGTATCAGTCAGAGCGAAATTCCTCGAGCTTTCGCAACCGCTCACCTCCCTGGTTCGTTCATTCTATTGGAATAATCCTCATCTTGACAACCGGGACCACGCGCATCTCGAAAGTTGCGAGTGTCGCAAGATGGTCTTCCGGCTCTTCCCAGGCCCTCACCATCCCCCTTGGCTAACTTGACAGGGGTGCAGCCCGTGCACCCCGGCCTGCTGAGGTTCACGGGTTTGACGGTACGCGTTTGTGTCCCACACAGCTCTCTTCTCGCGGCGTTTGAGGGTAACGTGATACTGCCCTGTTGCAGTACAGGAAAGCTGCGTTGTGCAGTGGGCAAATTCCACGCGCTTGATTGCTCTTGCGAGGCGAACCTTAAGGGGAACCCGGAGTATTCCCTAGGAGCTTCCTGACAGATACGCCGCGTCCACAGCAGGTGGTTGTTACCCTTGGTGATGACCCGGAGAGGTCCCCCACTGACTTTTTCGGTCATAGTTTCATGAGGCACCGCTGACTGCCGAACCGGCCCTATCGGCACTTGTCCAGTCCCGACGAACCGTGATCGAGTCTGGTTAATAATATTTTCTGTTCCCCTGCGAGGCTGACTTCTTGATCCCCTCATGTGCTTCAAAATTGGTTCACCCCGTCTCTGTAGGCTCTGCTGTCCCTTGGAGGCAAAATTCGAGTGTTCAAGCCCATGAACGAAGATAAATTACGTGCCCTGGTACCTGAAATGGACCTGTCAATCCCGCGACGCGGTTCCAAGCAACACCTGTCTCGAGGGGGTCGCTGAACGCCGACACTGTGGGAGTGCGCCGCTCGTTCTGCCACGTGTCATGTTGCCGGCGTGTTTGATACTTCCCATTCCCACTAGGCGCGTGTAGATTGCAAATGTAAAGTGGCGGGTCAAAAGCGCGTTTATTACCTAAAGTCCCCATATATCCACCATCATTCGCTCAATGCCGGTGTGCCACCATTTCTTGGGATCAAAAAAATAACGTGCACACAACGGAGGAAGGTCCCCTCAAAGAAAAAAAATAATTTGTGGCCCCCCAAGTCTAAAAGATTGTTTTTTTTACCATACTGCGGACGTTCCGTCCTACATTCGAACCCTAAAGCATTCCAGGTCAGGGGTAAAGAGTTAGGTAATTCCCACCCTTTCCGTTGTGCGTCGCAATTCCAAGAGGAGATAGTGAAGAGGCCTAACTTACAAAAGGGGGGACCACCGCATCACGCTGTTCCTTTATTGGCGTGGGTTGTCTGCATTTGTGTCCAACTAAGCGTCCCATTAGCCTATTAGGAGCACTTGGCCATTGTGTATGGGTGTGGTCCGAGAGAGCAATCATGGCAAGTACATATGGCAATTATCGGTGGCGCCACAGATGAGGGATGTCCCACTATTTCTTGATGACTGGTGAGTTGATCATCACAAAATCCTAAATCAAAAAGCGGATGAGTTCAAACACGTCCATGTGAGCAGAAGTACAGGGGACCTGTTACGGGGGTATAAAGGCCGAATACGTTCCGCGTGACAATAGGGGTGCGATTAACAACGTGAGCGCCGTTGCGGGGGAATTAGGCCCGTCATCCGTCAGTGACCGCAGAATCTTCTCATCCTTCCCTCACAAGTGCGTTTGAACCGACCTACGTTATCCGCTTATTGCTACCGCGCTTACTGGTAGGACTAATCCGGACGGGATGCGGGGGGGGTGCGTTATTTAAGAGGTTTCCATGCACTCGTTCTCGACACGTATTCTGAACCAGATACAGCAAGGTGCGGACGTACCGTGGAAGGATCGCCTGGATGCCTTGGGACCTGTGAAGGATAAAAGGGGAAACCGAACCAACGGTCGGCCTTCGAAAGGGAGAGGGCTTTAAGGTCGCCGCGTAAATGATATGATCGAGATATGGGGTAGCTTCCCAGTACTAGACGAATTCAGTAAGGCGCTGATGTCCGAAAACTAGGTTTCACTTACGAGTGAGCAGCTGGCGGAGAACCTTGACAAACATGGTTGATGTGACGGTAGGGTCTGCATTTGTCTCATTCCCTGACTGGTGCATGTCGGCCTCGAGTTGGTGATCAGCAGCAAGGGAGCGAACAAACAAACATGCGCAGGCAGACCAAAGATCCACAGTCCTTGGCGCGGATCCATGAGCATGAGTGAGTAATGCAGAAGCCCGACCTCTTCGGTAGCCGTAGCCAAAAGGAGGAAGCGCGCGGAGGTAATCGCCCAGATAACGCTCACTACGTGCTAACTGCCGTGACCCGTGAGATAACAGACAAAAGTAGAAAAGGTTATTTGTGGCGTGTACAGCCGGCAGCATGGCTTGATCACTGGCACTCTCGTAGGGCAAGTGCCTGTGAAACAAGCGCCAAGGCGTGCCTTTTGTTCTGTGAAACCAGAGTGAAGGCTTCCGTTGCCTGATGTTCCATATAGGACACGTAATGGAGACACACGAGGGGTTAACCCTGAAGGCACACTTTGAAGGCGACAGCACTCCTGACGGCCACCAAAATCCACCACTGTAATCAATAGATTTCCGCTCGGCGAGAAGTAAATGTCTCAGTGTCGTAGCCTTCCTGTGGATCGGGAATACGTATCTGGATTGCCGTCTCGCCAATAAGAAATGTGTTGTTACCTCTACGGGTATGAAGGATACAGACATGATATTAGCCAAGGGACGGTCTAACTTTTAAGTGGCCAAATGGATAAGAACTGGTCATTGCATTGACGATATGTAGTGTAGGCGGAGAAAGATGAGACGCCTGACGTGACAATGCTAATGTGACAGTTCCGCGTCCGCTGGATCACGTGCTAATTGAAGAGCGCGTCGTTTGGTCGTCCGTGAGGTGAGTGGCATAGGGAACGCTCGACTCGCGACTCGCCTCACAGTCCAGGGAGACTATCTTTAATGCTTTGATTCAACAAGTAAATGCAACAGATGTCGGTCTTTGACGGAATCAAGTTCTTCTGCACTTCCGCTCTTTCAGACAAGCGAAAGGGTGATCTGATCCAGTTATTGGAACGCAACGGCGGGGAATCGGCACCTCTGAGGGAAGCGACACATATCATCGCACTCTCGCTTGACTATGAAGGACAACACGACGCGAAGGAGGGTTCAGTCACGGTCACAGTTCGTTTCCTGTACTCGGTGCCACGCATACTTGTTAATCGTTGTCCTCCAGGATTACTGGGTCGAGCGGTCATTGATCCTTAAAAGACTTCAGTTGTGAGTGAATGCTCTTGCACTGGAGTACGTTGCTTGATTACCGTTCCAGAGCGCAGCATTTCTCCCCTGATCCCACGATGTTGTTCTCGGGGGTTGTGGCGTGCGCGACCGATGTACGTCCTTCCGTCCTTTCTATCACGCCCTTCACTTATCCTTTCGTAGCTTGCGCCGTCTGATATAGAAGTACTCTCCGCCGGAATCACGGCTCTTGGGGGGCAGTGGCGTGCCGGACTAACTCGCGATGTCACCCACCTCTTTGCCGTTGGCCCCGGATCTGAGAAGTATCAGACCGCCTTGCATCATCAGAAGGACACCCAGGTCAAGGTACTCGTTCCGCATTGGTTTGACGATTCTGTTCGCCTCGGCATCCGCGGTCTCTCCACTGCTGCGTACGAGTGGCCCGAACCTACAATACTTACCTTCGGGAAGCCGAGCCCCGAGACAGGTGAAGTGGGGGATAGCTTGCTACGACCACAGAACAAATTATCTCGAGATAAAAAGGCATTGTACAAAGCCGTGCTTATGACAGCCGAACAAGAAATGAAACTGGGCCAGGCAGAGAAGCGGGATATCTGGGGCAGTAGGCGCATAATACTTAGTCCTGATCTCGATCTTTCCGATGATCGTCGGCATGCCATCGAAGCTGGTATCACCCGCTCGGGAGGTATCATCGTAGAGTATGATGCTCGGCGTGCGGACGCGGAGTACGAGTTCGACGTTCTGATTGCGCGGTACCGCTGGGGATCTCTTTATGTGCAGGTGAGCCGCCCCACTGAAGTAGTGTCAACCTGCCGCTCTCTAACTAACGCCATCTACAGGGTGTAAAGGGGCGAAAGCTCGTCGGGTCACTCACATGGCTATTTCATGTAGAGTCTACTGGAACCATTGGTACACCCACGGCCCAGTTACTTCATTACCCAACTCCCAAGAAACCCATCGAGGGGTTCTCGGCACACGTGCGTGTGGTTACTCGTCACATTCAAATGGGGTTGCTTATCATGCGCGAAAGGAAATTACGGTCACCAATTATACCGGCGATGCTCGCGATTACCTCAAAAAACTCATCGGGCTTATGGGCGCAACCTTCACACCGAGCATGTCTGGGAAAAACACTGTGCTTATAGCTGCATAGTACGCCTCATCCCAAAGCGCTGTTTAGCTATTCTCCAGCTGATCGCTCCCTGTAGCATTTCTGGAAATAAGGCAACTAAAGCTCGTAACTGGTCCATCCCAGTTGTGAATCATACGTGGCTAGAGGATTGCTTCATTCAGCGGAGAAATCTTTCAGTCGGTCTCGAAAAATATATCGTTTTCCCACCTGGCCTCGACTTCTCCGATCACCTCGGCGAGCGCGGCATTCAACACGAGGTTATTCACGAGACACTTCCGGACCTCATAACAGAGATGACGCTTGCGCAGGCCAAACCAAACACTGTAGGAGAGGCTTCAACTCATCGCGGTGGAGAAAATTTGTCTGCCATGCCGATGATAGTGCCCATTGCTCGCAGAGCCAAGGGAGAGGAGGACACGATGGGCGGACCCGAAGCTGAACACGGGATGAACGTTGATGCACGATCTCAGCCCGTGGCTGCCCAAGGGTTGGGAGAGGATCATATCCGGGTCGATGCGCCAGTGACGTCTCGCAGGTTGGTCGGAAATGCCGAGCCTGGGCACCCTAGAAGATCTTCTCGACGAGCAGGTGGTGGGTCTTCTCCGTTACGACATACTACTGCCCCACCCCAGCGAACATACAAAAGTCCTTCGTCTAGCAAGCGCCAGCACCGAGTCGACCAAGGGGGCGTACCGTCTCCGCCAACAAAGTCAGTGTACACCGCATCACCTACGAACCGCTCTCTTGCCAGGAACCCGTCGAAAACACTTCGGAACTCACCCTCGAGGTCTCGTGCGACTACCCCACGTCGGATGGAATCAGTCCTTATGCCCCCTATGGGGACAGGTGAGGCTCTTCGGAGATCGCCACAGCAATCGGCGAAGAAGACCAGCCCAGTCAAAGCCAAACTAAAAGGCCGGGCCCCTCGCTCAGAGTCGGATTTCGGGGAACGCACTCTTCTCTTGTCATCTCTCACGGCTGATACGAATAGAGATCTGGAAGAGGGGCCATCACGACGAACGTCGCGCCGCAATGCGGCCAACAAGGCTAGTCAGCGGCTGAGGGACGAAGTGATGCCCGATGTCGTCAATTTTGAAAAGGAAATGCGGCGCGGCCACGTACGAGCTGTCAACTTGCCTGAAAGTGAGCGGGGGAAGGAAAAGACGTACGCGGGCAAGGGTAAGAAGCGAGCGTCGATCCAGCACGCAGCGGAAAGCGATGTATCTTCTGATGGTGAACGCGAGCGCAAGAAGCGGCGTCTCAATGGCCCAAAGACATATAATCGCGATGACGACGAGGGCGCGGGCATTACTGGAGCCACTTCTCAGGAGACGGCGGAAAGTCCAAGGAAGGGTGGGGCGAAGGGTACGAAAATCAAGAACGAATCGTCCGACGGGGGCTTCGGGCAAGTAGAATCGATCCCTCGCGAGGTTGTACGCCGGCTGACGGGATCCACAGCGGGACGTCTGTGGGAATCTTGGCCACACAAGTCGTTCTGGACGAAAGCGAAGAAAGGGTGTGGCGGAATATTTTTTTTTGTTCGGCTCAAATCTGACCCTTTTGTTTTTTTTTCATACAGGGGTTGGCGAAGCTCGGAGCCAG
>Ga0209488_10005196_pt1 | contig 10029 bp, 6 predicted proteins | sample Rivendell_Oct201_8_FD_188349 | JGI IMG/M metagenome (GOLD analysis project Ga0209488, IMG submission 188349) | Vadose zone soil microbial communities from the Eel River Critical Zone Observatory, Northern California, USA -... | ecosystem: Environmental > Terrestrial > Soil > Vadose zone >... | reverse complement strand
CCGCCAGCGATAACGATTATGTCGAGACGCAGGTGCTAAACCTGCTCAGTGAATCGTTGGCCATCGCCACCATCCGGGAGTTGCACCTCGACCAGAAACCAGAATTTATCGCTACGCGTCGCCTACCGCTGATGGGATGGCTGAAGCCCCGTCGCCGGGCTGAAACTGCAAGTCAGAATCCTGATGAATTTCGGCTAACTCCGCAAGAATCCCGTGCCCTGGAGTATTTTAAGCGGCAATTGGAGGTAAGACGGCTTGGCAACAGTCGCATTGTCGCTGTGAGCTTTGCCAGCCAGGATCCGCATTTGGCGGCGCAGGTCACGAACACGTTAGCGCTCAACTTTGTCAATACATACTATCGCTCCCGCCATGATGCCATTATGCAATCCTATCAATGGATTGAGCATCAATTGGACGACATCCGGCAAAAAATGGAGGCATCTAACCAGGCCCTCGTTAGCTTCCAGCGGTCCAGCGGAATCACGGATCTCGATGAGCAGCAAAACACATTTACACAGCGCGTCGCGGAACTGAACCGTCAGTTGACGCAGGCCGAGATGGATCGGGTCCTGTATGAAAGTTTTCTGAGCAAGGTAGACCTGGGCGAAGAAGATGCACTGCCGCAGGTTGAAGACAACCAAGTCATTCTCGCCCTTAAACAGAAGTTTGCTCAGGCCCAAGCCGACCTTGCTCAGGGCTTGGCCATTTATGGACCGAGCCATATCAAAGCCAAACAACTCCAAAGCCAAGTCGATAATCTTAATGCTTCATTGTTAGCCGAAAAACAAAAAGTTGTGGGGGCACTGAAAACCAATGCTGTCGCCGCTAAAAGCCGTCAGCTAATGGTAGGAGAGCGGTTAGACGCCATGCGCAAAGATTTGAATAAGTTGGCGGCGTCCAGCGTGCTCAAAAAAGAAGCGGCAACGAACAGTGACGTCTACAACAGGCTGTATACGAGTGTGAAGGAAGCATCTATTGCCGCCGCATCAAAATCGAGCAATATACAAATCGTTAGCAATGCGAGAGTTCTCGAAAATCCCACCAGTCCAAATACGCTGCTGAACCTGGCGATTGGAATGTTTGTGGGAATTTTTGGCGGTGTAGTACTGGCGTTTGTTAGCGAGGGAATGGACCAGACGATCCACACACCTGAAGAGGTCAAGAGGTTCACCGGTCAGTCTCCGATGTCGATCGTTCCTTTGATTGACTCCATTGAGCCGAAACGATTCGGATTGCCCAAACCAATTCATTGGCTCCCGGTTAGAGCGCTGCCTGCGCACAACCGCAACGTGGTCTTCGTTTTAGCCAGTCCTTGGTCACCGCAAGCAGAAGCTGTGCGCAGCTTAAAATCCTCGATCCTACTGGCGAAGGCGAAACAATCGAGCTTAGTGATTCTCATCGTCTCGTCTACTGCCGGTGAGGGCAAGACCATGCTATCCGTCAATCTGGCATCAGTCTTGGCCCAGCAAGGAGAGACCTGCCTCCTCGACGCCGATATCCGAAGGCCACGGGCGGCAAGCACCTTGGGGTTGTCGATGGAGAGCGGACTGAAAGATGTGCTGGAGCAGGCAGTTACTTTGGAACGAGCTCTGATCAAGGTGCCGCACGTGCCGGGCCTTAGCCTCTTGCCGCCTCGCGCATCAGTCGACAAAGTGGTTGAGATCACAAATTCGCCCGCGATGGAAGTAATCATTGCATCACTTCGTCAGAAGTTTCGATTTATCGTGGTGGACTGCCCTCCGATCATCTCCTACCCCGAGGGTCGCGTTCTGTCGAGATTGGCCGATAGCGTGATTCTTGTGGGCCGCTGTGGCACAACTACCCGCGAGGCCTTGACTCGAAGCGTGGAGATTCTGGCAGATGTGCGAGCACCCGTGCTCGGTGTCGTGCTGAATGGGGCAGACCTGAACGCCCCTGAGTACAGCTACTACAAATATTCCAACTAAGCCTTCCGCACATGGCAAGCGCGGTTACCACATTAGCGGCTTCACTCGGAATAATCGCCGGTTTTGACCTGCCGGACGCCTTGCAGTCTGGCGGTGTGCTCTGGGTATTGGCGGCACTGACATTGGCCCCACTGGTCCTGATTGCAATGCGCCGATTCCGTGCTGCATTTATTCCGCCGCTTATCTTTGTCGGTTACTTTAAGACTGAACAATCGAAAGGTCTCAGTCTCACAGATCCAACTATGATCGCCCTACTGTTACTTTGTGGCTCGCTCCTACTCGACTTACTCTTCGGGATTACCAGGGAGGAATCCCACTGGCAGAGCGAATTCTTAACCCAATGGAAGGGTGTTGCATCGTTCGGCGCGCTGGCTGCGGTGACAGCCGTCAGTTATCTTTACTCCCCCGCGCCGACGTATGGCTGGGATAAATTGACTCGATTCCTTGTAATTTCGGGCATTCTCTTTCTCGCTCCTCTTGTCCTTATTAAGAAAACGGACGACGTACGTCACTTTACGCTAGCGATGCTGGCGTGCGCAGTTCTGTTGGGTATTAAGCTGCTGCTCGGCGTCACCGACGCATCTTTGTTCGCCCCTGCCGCTTATCCTTTCTCATCCGAGGGTCGCGACGTTACGCAGATCGGGGCTGGCCAACTAGCGGGGATCGCTCTGCTTTGGCTTCTATTTTGCCCTTACTACAATCTCCGCCGTTTCTGTTTGATGGTATCGGTCCCTCTGTTGTGTGCTGCTCTGATTGCGTCGGTGGCACGTGGGCCGATACTGTTTTTTGTAGCAGTGCTTTTCCCTTTCATGTTTGTGCGCCGCATACGAGCGGCAGTAACGTCGACTAAGGTCTGGTTACCTCTCTTACTGTTCGGCGTTCTGGCATTTGTTGGATCCCTCTACTGGCTGCAACAGCAGGACGCGGCGCAGGGGAAGTTAAGGACAAAGACTGCTGAAATCGAGGAAGTGTTGAGTGGCTCCTCAACTCCCACATACACCGCAGGACGCAGATTGACTCTCTACCGCTGGGCGCTGGAGATGTTTGCGGAAAAGCCATTGACGGGCTGGGGACTAGGTGGTTGGAGCTACTACGTTTTCGATCGTGACATGCCGGCTTATCCCCACAACCTCATTCTCGAGATCGCCGCCGAAGAGGGCGTGATGGGGCTGGCGGCGCTCGGAACTCTTTTGTTCACAGTCTTCTTTGCAATGCGACGTTTATGGCGTAGTTCGCCGGACTTGAGCTTTATCGCTCCAGTCTTCGTGTTCTCCTTTCTTGCCACCATGACGAGCGGCGACATCAATGCCAACCGGCCATTGTGGCTTTGGTGCGGCGTGAGTTTCGCTCTTGCCGGAATCGCGGAGCGGCGCTTACATGGGAGCAGGATGCTGAGGTGGAGAGCGTATTCAAGCAACAGCTTCGGACTTGGCCGTGCGCCCTCAATAGTTACAACATCTACTCTTTGACCCGTTTTGGAGACACTCTGAAGATTCATTGCAAGCTTAGCGACATGCAAAATACAAACCCAACAGCTCTTGCATCCGTACGTCTCAAAGTGACCCCATGGTCGGTTTCAGGAAGTAAACGACTATTTGATGTCTGCGGCGCCCTTGTGCTTGTCACGGCGGCTGCGCCCATCATGGTCCTGCTTGCGTTAGTAGTAAAGGTTAGCTCACGCGGGCCTTTCTTGTTCCGCCAGAATCGGGTCGGAAGAGACGGCCAGGAATTTCCAGTCTTGAAATTTCGGACCATGTATCCTCGCGACCGAAACAACTCGGGACCCCTCATCACACGCTCCGGAGATTGCCGGGTTACACCCGTGGGCGGGTGGCTCCGAAAATGGAAGCTCGATGAGCTGCCTCAGTTCGTCAACGTTCTCCGGGGAGAGATGAGCCTGGTAGGTCCCCGGCCGGATATGCGCGAGTACATGGAGAACCTGAGCGGTCAGGATCGCGACATTCTGCGCTTTCGTCCTGGAATTACCAGTCCCGCCACTTTGAAGTTTCGCGATGAGGACCAACAGCTAGCCAAAGTCCCGGCGCAGGAAATGGAAGAGTTCTATATCCGCAACTTGTTGCCTCAAAAGGTCCGGATTGATCTGGCCTATGCGGAGGGAGCGACGTTTTCCACCGACTGCCGCATTCTGCTGGGAACGCTCTTCTCGATTCTCGGCCGGAAGTAGAGGTTAAAAACACTTGAAATTTCTGTTTCTGACCCAGTACTTCGCGCCTGAGGCAGGAGCCGCAACATTGCGGCTCGCGGCCATTATTCGACAATTGCGGCGTCTCGGACATGACGTCGAGGTCGTCACCGCAATGCCAAACTACCCGGTCGGACGCATTTTCGATGCTTATCGAGGCAAGTTTTATACCTGCGAGACTTGGGAAGGTATACGGATACACCGCGTCTGGCTCTATGCCGCGATCGGTAAAGGATGGCGGCGCTATCTCAACTACCTTAGCTTCACGTTGCTATCGTTCTTCGGTCTTTTCAAAGCTGGTAAGGCGGATTGCCTTTTTGTCGAATCCCCTCCACTCTGCTTATCGGTACCTGGCTTCTTTTATTCAAGGTTGCGAAACGTGCCGTTTGTTTTCTATGTCGCAGACCTGTGGCCGGACGCAGTACGTGACAACCTTGAGCTCAACAGAGACGGAGCTATCTTGAAATTCGCCCGCGCGCTGGCGTTCTGGTCCTATCGCAAGGCCGACTATGTCTGCGCAGTTACCGAAGGGATTCTGTCTGACCTCCAGAGCAGGAACGTGCCACTAAGCAAACTGCTCTTCTTGCCCAATGGAGTGGACCTCGAGCAGTTCGCTCCAATGCCTCCTGATCACGGTCTTAAACACGAATTGGGGTTGCAAGACAAGGAGATCGTCCTTTACGCCGGCACACATGGCTATGCTCATGGCATGGAGAGAATCTTGCGCGCAGCGAAAGTGTTGCAGGAGAGGCGGCCCCAATGCCATTTCGTCTTTGTTGGCGACGGTTCTGCCAAGCGGGGGATGATGCGTCAGGCGATCGAACTCGGTTTACACAACGTGAGTTTCCTCGATCCGGTACCCCCTGAACAGGTGAAGAGGCTTTTCTCGGTTGCCCTCTGCGGTATCGTGAGCCTGAATGAGAGTTCGATTTCCCAACACACTCGTCCGGTAAAGAGCTTGACCGCAATGAGCTGTGGCCGGCCGGTGGTCTACATAGGACCGGGAGAAGGGGCTCGGCTTGTTAGGCATGCCAACGCTGGATTCGTGCTTGAACAAGGGGACCCGCACGCCATTGCCGAAGCTATCTGTCGACTGGCCACCGACCCAGGGCTGGCGGCTACCCTGGGGCAGAGCGGTCGCAAATTCATTGAAGAGAACCTGCCTTGGCCATTGCTGGTGGGCCGATGGTTTCACGACCTCAGTGGCCGGATGCGCTTGAGCCAAACACATGCAGAACATCAACTGGAGGCTGTGAAATCGTGAACACAGCATTGGCACTCGAAGTCCCCTTCCTTGACTTGAAGGCGCAGTACCGCGCACTTGCACCCGAGGTTAACCGTGCGGTTACAGACGTATTGGAATCCGCGCAATTCGTCGGCGGGCCATCCGTCGAGAACTTTGAACAGGAGTTCGCCTCTTACATCGGGGCGAGGTATGCCATCGGGGTTTCATCGGGTACATCGGCTCTCGAACTCGCCTTAAAGGTCGCCGATATCGGACCAGGGGACGAAGTTCTCGTTCCCGCCAACTCTTTCTTCGCGACGGCGGAAGCGGTCAGTAATGTGGGCGCCAAGCCAGTATTTACTGACGTTGACGCGGCCTCCTTCCACCTCGACCTTCACTCCGCAGAAAGGATGATCACGTCGCGCACACGGGCGATCATCCCCGTGCACCTTTACGGGAGAGCAATGGATCTCAGGCTGGTCACCGAATTTGCGGACGCTCACCGCCTGCGGATTATCGAAGATGCCGCCCAGGCTCACGGAAGCAAGTACAACGACAAGACAGTCGGAGCTTCCGGCCGCCTGACTTGCTTCAGTTTCTATCCTGGCAAGAATCTGGGGGCGTACGGTGACGCGGGCGCTGTGACAACTAACGATTCCAATGAAGCCCACAAGCTACGCCTGCTTCGCGATCATGGAAGTCCGGCGAAGTATCAGCATTCTATTATTGGGACGAATGCCCGGCTGGACAGTATCCAGGCGGCGATACTTTCCATCAAGCTGCGCCATCTTGATCATTGGAACCAGCTCCGCCGCAGACATGCAACACAGATGTCAGCAGCACTCGCCGACTCATCGGTCACCCCACCAACAGTACCGGCCGGCGGCGAACATGTATTCCATCTGTTTGTAGTCCGGTCGCCGCAACGAAATGAACTCCGTCACTACCTTTCTGATAATGGAATTGGAACCGGCATCCATTACCCTGTTCCGTTGCACCTGACCGAGGCCTACCAGCAACTCGGCTATCCGGGCAAGGGCGCACTTCCAGTGGCTGAACAGCTTGCCGAAGAAATTCTCAGCCTCCCCATGTACCCGGAACTTACGGACGACCAGATCGAATCTACGATCGATGCCATCATGCACTTTGCGGGATGAATCTCAGATACTTGAAGCCTGACGACATGCATCAACCACAGAAGGTTGTCCATCTCACCTCGGTGCACACCGCGTTCGACGTGCGTGTATTTCACAAGGAGTGCAAGTCTTTGGCACGGTCGGGCAAGTGCGTGGTCCTAATTGCTCCACACCAGGGTGACGAAATAGTGGACTCCGTCGAGGTCAAGGGAATCCGTATCCGAAGCGGACGTTTCGTTCGAATGACTCGCACCGCATGGTCTCTGTATAGAGAGGCGTTACGGCAGAACGGGAATGTGTACCACTTCCACGATCCTGAACTCATACCTCTGGGACTCTTGCTGGCGGCGCGTGGAAAAAAGGTGGTTTACGACATCCATGAGGATGCTCCAGCCGACATACTGCACAAGGATTACATCCCACGATGCCTCCGCTGGCCACTGATGTGGTCTGTCCGGAAGCTGGAAGGTGCCGCCTGCCGCCGCTTTTCGGGACTGATTGCGGCCACTCCCACAATCGCCGAGCGCTTTTACCCGATCAACCCAAACACGGTTGTAGTCCACAACTTCCCTATGCTGGATGAGATCGCGCCTACCGTAGCTTTGCCTTGGAACGAGCGCCCTTCGGCAATGGCTTACATCGGCTCAATCAGCAAGAGACGGGGTATCCACGGAATAATGCAGGCACTCGCGCTAGTTCCCTCTGATCTTCCAGTTCGAATGATGTTAGCGGGATCGTTCTCGCCCGAAGACCTGCGGACGGAGCTTCAGGAACTGCCGGGCTGGGCCCGTGTCCAGTATCTTGGCGTGTTAGACCGGCCCGGGGTTGCAAACCTGCTTTGCTCCGTGCGCCTGGGCCTGATGGTGCTGCAACCGGAGCCAAACTTCTTGAATGCAAAACCCATCAAGCTGTTCGAGTACATGGCTGCCGGTATCCCTGTGATCGCTTCAGACTTCCCCTTGTGGAGGCGAATTATCGGGGAAGCAGGATGCGGTCTACTGGTGGACCCGCAGGATCCGCTGGCGATTGCGCGTGCCATCGAGTATTTACTGACCCACGACGCTGAGGCCGAAGCTATGGGACACCGCGGACGGCAGGCGGCTTGTAAGCTTTACAACTGGGAGAGTGAAGAGCGCGTATTGCTCAAGTTCTACTCCCAGTTGCTCGAGACGGAAGCTCCTGGAAGAAAAGAGGAGACAAGGTGCGTGCCGCCGCAGATCCAAGACCCTCAACGTCAGTACCAGGGCCAGATCCCCGGGGTATTGCCATATTCGTAGCATCCGATATCGTAGCCGCCACGCATAGGGCGGGAGCCGCCGTTGAGATCCTTCTTGGGAGCGTTAAGAGTCGTCCCTGAGTCGATGGCGGGACTTGCAGCCCGCAGCCGGTAATCGCCCTGAGCGGTTCCGGTATAGTTAATAAATTGGGGGTTGCTACCAATATTCCCATTCACAGTACCGCCGGTCGCAACATAGTTTCCGTAACCGTTATTGAAGGTTAGGTTGTTGTTGTACTTATTGTTTGGACCCGTGATGCCACTGTCATCGCGAAAACCATACTTCTGGTTGTAGGCAAAGATGTTGTTCGTAACTATAGTATTATTGTCAGCGCCTCCGCCAGAGTTTCCAACCACCAACCCACTCGCTCCATTCTGCAGGGACGTGTTATTAGCTACAATTACATCGGTTGCCGAATGGTAAAGATGAATACCATAATCCCGGGCACGAATTACCAGGTTATCGATGATTCGTCCCCGTCGATTGGCGAGATAGAGGCCGTGAACCGTAACGTAGCCGGGACACTGTGCGGAGTTGATCAAACCAATGTCATGGACAACGTTTCCGATCATCTCGTCACGCGCTGCCGAGTAGTTGCCATGCATAATTCCAGCTCCACCCACGTCGCACATTGCGGAAGTGGGCCCTGCAATATCGTGGACATGGTTGCCTATGTAGCGCACGAATGAGCCGTCGTTGTACAGTCCGATACGCCCAGCTGACGTGAGTTCAAACCCTGCAATGTCAACGTAATTTCCGTAATTGTGCCAAGTGCTGTGGTCCACTTGGTTGCCAATGATCTTCGCACCCCATTGGACGTCAGATATATAAGTGATTCGGGCCAACGACGTCCCGCTGGCTCTTGTATCGATGTAACCTGTATACGCTCCGGGAGCCACGTGAACAGTGGCGCCCGGACCGATCACCGTTCCCGCGTGGCCGATTGTCGCCCATGGATGAATCGCAGAGCCATCGTTAGAATCGTTGCCGGTCGGCGCGATGTAATACTGACGAACTCCGCTATTTGCAACGACCACGTTCATGCTGGCACCATCTGAACTATCGAGCCCGCTCTGAAGCGCAACGGCCACGATGGAAGGCGAGGGTACGGACGGCAGTACGGTGTAGAGGCCGCTCGATGAGATCGTTCCGCACCCCAGTAAGACAGTTAACAAGGCTAGTTTACTCATGTTAGGTATGATCAATCGCTTTCCAGTTAATTAGCTTGCGGGTCGTGGGCTCGAACCCGACAGTGTGGCGCAGGATTTATTTACAGGGCCACTTGAAAACATTGTCTGTTGTGCGGTCTCGATTGAACAGGTCTCAGAAGTGCATCGGTTCCATGGCCGGTCTCCCATCCCTGCGCAGGCTCGCGGCGTTACTGGCCCGAGTCGAACATCTCAAGATGTCACGGAGCCTTAGTCTGGTGCCCTACTTAATCTCGACGGCCATCCTGTCAGGCACGCTTCTGCTGAACATTGGCGCAAACGAACGGGAGGCTGCGGCTAGCCGTATGCCACGGGAAGGTACAAACTATTACGTGTCGCCCCACGGCCAGGATAGTAATGATGGCTCGTTGAAACATCCCTGGATGACGATTGACCACGCAGCATTGAGGCTACAACCGGGCAACACTTTGCACGTACTTCCGGGTGTCTACAAAGGGAGAATCACCACTGCTGCGTCAGGACTGGAGAACGCCCGCGTCGCTTACATTTCGGAAGAGAGATGGGGAGCGCATGTGGTCGGCGACGTCATCGATCACAGCGCTTGGGACAACCGCGGGAATTACGTGGATATCATCGGCTTTGATGTCAGCGGCGCCGGCCGAACCGGGCTGTATAACGACGGGTCCCATGTGCGATTTATTGCAAACCACGTCCATGATATTGCAGGTCCGACCGAAGTCCTATGCAACAACGGTGGTGCCGGAATTTTCCACGGCAATTACTCCGCCGCTGATAACGACACTATTGGCAATCGAGTCCACGATATCGGTTGGACAAACGCTTCCCGATGCGCCACCTCGGGCAGCCAGGTCCATGGTATCTACCATGCTAACCGGGGTGGACATATTTTCAACAACCTCGTTTACCACAACCGAGCCTACGGCATTCACCTGTGGCATGCGGCGGCCGACGTTGTGATTTCTGGCAATACAGTCTTCAACAACGGCTCTTCGGGTTTGGTCGTCGGTGCGGGGGACGAGCCTAAGGGGAACCGAGCCGACGGTTGCCTCGTC
>Ga0209488_10005195_pt1 | contig 10031 bp, 10 predicted proteins | sample Rivendell_Oct201_8_FD_188349 | JGI IMG/M metagenome (GOLD analysis project Ga0209488, IMG submission 188349) | Vadose zone soil microbial communities from the Eel River Critical Zone Observatory, Northern California, USA -... | ecosystem: Environmental > Terrestrial > Soil > Vadose zone >... | reverse complement strand
CTGGTGGTGCAGAACCTCTCCACCAGCACCATCCCCACCCTCCCGGTGACGAGCAAGGTGGGCATCGCCTGGGGGAGCGACCGCGATTGGCACATCGCGTTCGACTACAAAGCGGACCTGTCGGACCTCAAGAACGTCAAGCACTGGGGCGCCGGCGGATTCGAGCTCCTGGTGGGTGACGCGCTCGCGTTGCGCGGCGGCGCCACCTGGGACGCGACCGACGATCTGTGGTGGCTGTCGGCCGGCGCCGGGATCCTCACCGAGAAGGGCGGCGTCCAGTTCGTGTTCCGCCGCCGTCTCAACGGCGCCGGATTCGACCAGTTCTTCATGGCGGGGATCACCCTGTACCTCGAGTGATCAGCGCGGGATGCGCGGCGCGACCAGCGGATGGCCCGTCGCGGGATCGGGCACCACGTCCACCTGGGTCCCGTACGCTTCCCCGAGCACGTCCGGGCGCAGGACTTCCGCCGGGCCGCCCTCTGCGAGCAGCCGTCCGGCGCGCAGCAGGACCAGGCGGTCGCAGGCGGCGCCGGCCAACGCGAGATCGTGCAGGACCAGGAGCGCCCCGCGGCCCTTCTGCGCGCGTCTGCGGACGGCCGTCACCAGGAGGACCTGGTGCGCCAGATCGAGCGCGGCGGTCGGCTCGTCGAGGACCAGGAGCGCCGCGTCCTGGGCGAAGGCGTGGGCGAGGAACACCCGCTGGCGCTCACCCCCGGAGAGCTGGGAGACCGGCCGGTCCGCCAGATCGAGAGCATCGGCTTCCACCAGGGCGGCTTCGGCCAGGGCGCGGTCGCCAGGTGCCTCGAGCGCCCACAGCCCGAGGTGCGGGGCGCGGCCCATCAGCGCCACTTCGCGCGCGGTGAACGGCAGGTCGGCCGGCTCGTCCTGGGAGAGGAAGGCGACGCGGCGGGCGCGCTCGCGCCGCGGCAGCCCGAATGCATCGTCTCCGCGCAAGTGCACCGAACCGGTTGCGGGGCGGAGGAGGCCGCAGGCGATGCGGGCCAGGGTGCTCTTGCCGGCCGCATTGGGGCCGACGAGCCCGACCACCTCGCCGGGATCCACCCTCAGCGAGATGCCGGCGACCGCCTCGGGCGCGCGCGCCGCGTGCCGGTAGCGGACGGAGTCGATCACCAGCAGCGGAGCGGTCAGGTGCGCCTCCGCAAGAGGAGGACGAAGAGGGGCGCGCCGAGCAGCGCCGTCACGGCGCCCACGGGGGGTTCGGTCCCCAACCCGCGGAAGAGCATGCGCGCGATGGCATCGGCCAGCACCAGGAAGGCGGCGCCGCCCAGCGCGGAGGCGGGCAGCACCACCCGGTGGTCGGGACCTGCGACCAGCCGGACGGCGTGCGGAACGACCAGGCCAACGAAGCCGACCAGCCCGGTGAGCGCGACCGCCGCGCCGACCGCCGCGCTCGCGGCGAAGAACGACAACAGGCGCGTCCGCTCCACGTCCACACCCAGCGCGGCGGCGCCTTCGTCGCCGAGCGCGAGCAGGTTCAGGCGTCCGGCGAGCGCGGTGAGGATGGCTGCCGCGACCAGCACCACCGCGCCGGCGGCGACGAGGACCGGCTGCGGTTCGTATCCCAGCGTGCCGGCCAGCCAGAGCAGGACCGCCTGGGTCTTCTCCGGCGCGAGGACCGCCTCCAGGGCGATGACCAGGGCGGAGGCGAAGGAATTGAACACGACGCCCACGAGCAAGGCGCGTTCCGGGTGCAGGCGACCTCGCGCGCGACCCAGGGTGAAGACCAGCACCGAGGCGGCGAGCGAGCCGAGGACGGCCGCGAACTGGGTCGGGAGCAGGCCGATCCAGCCGGCGGCGGACACTCCGGCCACGCCGAGCGCGGTGCCGGTGACGGCGACCGAGAGCGCGGCTCCGATGGCCGCTCCACCCGAGAGGCCGAACACGAACGGATCGGCGAGCGGATTGCGCAGGAGCGCCTGCAGGGCGACGCCCGCGACGGAGAGTCCGGCGCCGACGATGGCGGCGAGCACCACGCGGGGAATGCGCAGGCGGAAGAGGACGGTCGCATCGGGCTCCACCCCGCGGAGCGCGGCGCTCAAGGACAGGGTGCCGGCGCCCAGCGAGAGGCCGACCCCGACGGCGAGGGCGAAGAGCGGCGCGAGCGCGAGCAAGGCGATCGCGGCGCGCACCGCCGCGGAGCGCCTCACGGGGCGCGCTTCCCGCGCAGCGCCGCCACCAGATCGTCGAGGCCCTCGGCCAGGCGCGGGCCTGGATGGAGCAACGCCGTCGACCGCAGCGTCGTAACCCGCGCCCGCGGCAGCCCGGGGATGGCCGGCCGGCCCGGCGGCGGCTCGAATCCGCAGATCACCACCACGTCGGGCTGCGCGCGCACGGCCGCCTCCACCGACATGCGGGCGAAGGGCCGTTCGGCGTCGCCCGCCGCGTTCACGGCTCCGGTGTCGCGGAGCAGCTCGCCGGCGAAGCCGCGGGGTCCGGCGACCACCAGGGGATCGAGGCCGAAGACGAGCAGCGCGCGGCGGCGCGGCCCTTTCGCCGCCTCGGCGCGGACGCCGGCGCGGTGGCGCTCCAGCTCGTCGCGCAGCGCGCGCCCCCGCTCCGGGACGCCGAGCAGCCCGCCGATCTGCTCCATGGCGTCCTCGACTTCCTTCAGGTCGTCGAGCGCGAACGCCTCGACGGGGATGCCGATGCGGGCCAGGGTCTCGACCGGCCCGCGGTTCTCCGGCGCCGGCTGCGCGATCACCAGGTCGGGGTGCAGCCCGAGCACGGTCTCCGGCTCCGGGTCGTTGTATCCGCCCACGCGGGGCAGCGCCGCCACGCGCGGGTCGTCGTCGAAGCGCGTGACTCCCACCAGCCGGTCGCCGGCGCCGAGCGCGAGCACGATCTCGCTCAACGACGGCGCCAGCGTCACCACCCGCCGCACCTGCGCGGGGACGGGCGGCCCCAGGTGCTGCCGCGTCAGGGCGGCGGCGAGGAGCAGCGCGAAGACGCGCGTCACTGCACCGTCTTCAGCTGCGGCGCGACCACGTCGCTCGTAGCCCAGTTCACGACCACCACCGTATCATCGTCCAGCGCCTCGAGATTGAACGGGTTGGATGCGAGACCCGTGTTGGCGTCGGCGACCACCTTCGGCCCGCCAGGTGCGGCGAGATCGATCTTCTGCACGGTGTTGCTGGTGGAGGCGACGGTGTAGAGGAACCGGCCACGCGCCTTGACGTCCTGCAGGGTGGCGGTGGCGCTGTTGAAGGTGAGAGCGACCTGCGCGCTGAGAGTGGCGCCGGGCGTGACGAGCGTCATCGTATTGTCGTTGGAGTTCACCACCGCGATGCGGCCGTCCCCGGTGGCGGTGAACTCCGTGGGCTCCGCGCCGACTGCGACCGAACCTTTTGCGGCGCCGGTCTGAGCATCGAACCGGGCGAGCAGGCCGGCTTCGGTGGTGGCGCACAGGGCGTACAGGTCGCCATTCACGATGCCCACGTACGGCACGAACGGGCCTTTCCCCGTCGAAGGGCAGGGAACCGGGATCGGGGGATGGGCCGCGTCCGCGCCGTCCGCGGCGGCGAAGGTCGTTCGATCGATGCTGATGAGCTGAGGCTTCGCGTTGTCGCCCACCCAGATCTTGGTGGCGGTGACCGCGACGCCGCTCGGGACGTACCCTGTGCCCGTCACGAGCCCACGGGTCACCGCCTTGGTGGCGGGATCGACCTCGAACACGCCGCGGCCTGGGGTAGTGCCGCTGAAGTCGCCCGCGCACGCGACGTACAGCTTCTGGGAGTCTTGGCGGACCACGCCGGGATTCGTGCACTGGTGCCGACTGGTCCCGCCCAGGTTGATCGCCTCTACCTGCCCGGTGATCGGGTCGATGCTGGCGAGGAATCCCGGGCCGGCCGGCGCGAAGGTGCTGGGATTCAAGTTGCCCAGCGATGCGTACACCCTTCCGCCAAGCTGCGTGGTGTAGAGCGGACGGGCCTCGCCCGGCTTGCTGGCATCGTACGGGTCGAGCAGCGCGCCGGAAGGCAGCGCGATGTGCTCCAGCGGTTTCGGAGGGGGATTCCCCCCGCCGCAGGCGAACAGGCACACCAAGAGAACGATTCGGATGCGGTGCATGGCGGCTCCTTCAGAGTCGCGCCCGGGCGATCACGGCGAGGGAAAGCCCGGGCAGGGGGTACTGGAACAGGTCCTGCATCGTGCGGTCGTCGAGCAGGTTCTTCGCCTCGACGTCGATCCACAGGGTTCCGGCGACGCGCGCACCCGCGCCGGCGTTGATCAGGAGCTGAGCGGGCAGGAACGCGGTGTCGAACTGGTTGCGCGGCATGGAGGCCGTCGCGTTCGCCTCGGCGTACGATTCGAATCGGTCCGCGTGGTGGGCGACGCGGACGAACAACCGGTGAGGAGGCCGGTACGGAAGGGAGTGGCCCTCGAGGGTGCCGGGGCGCGTGTTGGTCGCCTGCAGGGCGGTATAGGCGAGCTGGACGGTGAGTCGGTACGGCAGCGCCGCCACCGCCTGCAGCTCGAATCCGCTGATCCGGGCCGATCCGACGTTGAACGGTTTCACCGCGGCAGGCGGGAACGACTCATAGACGATGAGGTCCCGGTACCAGGAGACGAACGCGCCGGCGGAAACGGTCAGCTTCGCCGATCGGTAGGCGACCCCCACGTCGATGGACCGCCCACGCTCGGGGGCAAGATCGGTGTTCGGGGCGAGGCCGCCCTGCCGCAGGTACAGCTCGCTGAAGGTCGGGGCGCGAAACGACAGCCCGGCGCCGGCGCGCAGCTCGATCGGCGCGCTCCACGGCCGGACGGTGGTCGCGATCGCGGGGCTCAGCCCGGCGTCCTTTCCGACCACGTCGACCCGCAGCGCGGGGAAGAGCGAGACGGCGCCGAGGCGCACGTCGTCGGAGAGCGAGGCGGAGAAGACGCCGCGGCGGTGGAAGCCGGTGGCGTCTCCCGTGGCGCGATCCATACCCGCCGTCACCGAGCCGCGCACCCACTGGCGCTCGCCCAGCGGCGCCCCCATCTCGACCTCGCCTCTCGCGGCGGACGCTGACTGGAGCGACCGCGGGCAGTCGGGAGTACCGTCGGCGCAATCGCCGAACGCCGAGACGCCGCGCAGCTCGATGCGATCGACGTCCGCCCAGGCGCGCACCGAGTACGCCGCCGGCCCGGCGGCGCCGCGAAAGCGTGCGCCGAGCAGCCCGCTGTGGTCCACCTCGCGCGATCGCGGAGTCGGGCTCGCCGCCGAGCCCGGCAGGCCGCGCTCACCGATCGAGCCCTGGAAGAGGACGTCCACCCCGCTCTCGCCTGCGATCGGCCAGCCGCCGCGGAGCAAGGCCGAGCCGCGCCACGAATCGGCGTTGGCGCGGGTGAAGTCGTAATACGGAGATCCGGCGATCTCGGGCGTCAGTTGCTGGTCGTAGGGGAAATCGCCGGCGCTCCGGTCCACTTGTAACGCGACGAGCCCGCCGCCTTCGGCGCTCCACGGCACGCTCGCGCTGGTGCTTGCGCCGAAGGTCCCGAACGACCCGGCGGTCAGGCGGGCATCCGCGGCCGCCCTGTCGTTCCGTGGCCGGCGCGGTATCAGCTCCACCACTCCGCCCAGGGCCCCGGCGCCGAACTGGGCGCCGAGCACGCCGCGGCTGATCACCAACCGGTCCAACAGCGAAGCGGGAAGGGTGGCCAGATCGACCGCTCCGCCTCCGGGTCCGTGGAGCGGGATCCCGTCGAGGAGCACCAGGGACTGATCGGCGCTCGCTCCCCGCAAGGAGAGGGTGGTCGCCTGGCCCGGTCCGCCCAGCGCGTGCAGCGACACTCCCGGGGAGGCGCTGAGCATCTCCGCGACCGAGCGCACTTCGCCGGCGAACTGGTCGGCCTGGATCACGGTGGACTGCGCCGCGGGGGCGCGCGCCGACCCCGGTGCTCCGGTCACCACGATCTCGACGGGCTCCGCCTCGGGCCTGGGCTCCTCCCCGCGGGCACGCAGCGGGACCACGGCGACGACGAACGCCGTCAGGGCGGGCGGGGCGAAGCGGATGGACCGCCGGAGGGCGGCGAAGGCACGCGGCACGGATCTCCCCTCTTTCTCGCGAAGAGGTGGATTCGCTGCTTTCGCCGCCAGGCAGGTTTCCTGGCTCCCGGGTATGCAACGAGCCCCGCTCGCTGCGCGCCGTCCCGCCTTCCCCGGGCCCTCTTGGGCCGAGTGGCTACGTGGGACTGGCTCCCCGGCTACAGTGGCGGGACCGCGCCGGTTTTCGACCGGCTTCCCTCAGAGGCCCTTTCGGGCGCCACGGCGGCGGGTGAATCTGTCGGGGCCCTCGTACGCCCGCGCTGCGCGCAGGTCAAGGCCGCGCATGTCGCATCGTGGGACCCCGTCTCGTTCTGGAACGCCGTTGCGCGGCGATGTGCAGAGGGAAAGGTCCTGGCACGGCGCGTGCTCCGGGAAAGCGCGTGCCGCAACGGGGCGGCCGGCGGGAGGAGAGCGTGGAAAACCAGGCGGGCGCGATGCCGATGGAACCGGTGGGGCCGACCGCGAGCGGCGCGTGGAAGAAGCCGTGGATCGCCTACAACGTCATCGACAAGCCGGGGCTGCGGAACCGGATCTGGAGCCGCGTGGGCATGGCGTGGCTGAACCGCGACGGGTCGATCAACGTGGTGCTCGATTCGCTGCCGCTGGGCGGGCGCATCCAGCTGCGCGAGGACGACCGCGAGCGCCGGACCGAGCCGCGCGCGCCCGGCCCGCTGGCCGTCGCCGCGCAAGACGCGCAGGAGTAGCGGAGGTGCACCTTGCATTGCTCTTGGGGTTGCTCGCGTCTGCTCCGCAGGCGGCCGCGCAGCCCGGGCCTGCGCTGGAGGTGCGGACGGCGCGGCCGCGCGCGCACTCCGCGAAGCCACGCGTGGAGGGCGTCCTCAACGTGAACCGGGCCAGCGAGGCGGAGCTGCGGCTCCTGCCCGGCATCGGCCGGGGGCGCGCGCATGCCATCGTCGAGCGCCGCAACAAACGTCCCTTTTCCAGCCTGGAGGAGCTGGCGCGCATGAAAGGCATGAAGGGAGTGGTGCAGAAGCTCCGCGCGCACCTGGTGGTGCAGGGCGACACGACCCTGCGCCCTCTGCCGCCCTGATGGCCGCGATGCAGCCACACGGGGTCAAAAAGATTTCGCCGCGGAGCGCGCAGAGAGGCGGAGAAAAAGACTTCTTGTTCCTCCGATCGGGCGAGACACCCGATGCGTCGCCACCCAGACACCTCTGCGTCCTCCGCGCTCTCCGCGGTGAATGCTTTTTGCCTGAGTCCGGCCCGAAGAGCGGCTTGAGTGTCGCCGTCAGTGCACGGGGAGGAGGTGCGGAGCGGGGCCGGAGACGTCGATCTTGCCGAACTGCGCTTCGTACTTCGCGACGTTGTCCTCCAGCGCGAGCAAGAGCCGTTTCATGTGCTTGGGGCTGTTGATCACCCGGGCGCGCACCACCGCCTTGGGCCCCTGGGGCTGCACGTAGATGAAGTCGATCACGAATTCGGTCTCGTTGTGGTTCAGGAGGGCCATGTTGACGTAGGCGCCGTTCGCGATCGCGTCGTCGATCTGGAGCTGGATCTGCACCTGCTGCGGCGTGGGCCCATGCGGATTGTCGGCCATGCCTGCTTCTAGCACGTCCATTTGCGGCCCCGGCGCGGACGTGCTACCGCGCCCTCCCTCATGTCCGGTCCGGCGGCTCCGTTCAGCCTCGGCGAGGGCGACGACGCCTGCCTGTTGCTGCACGGGCTGACGGGCTCGCCCGCGGAAGTTCGTCCGGTCGGGGAGGCGCTGGCGCGGGCGGGGTTCCGCGCGGTGGGGCCGCTCCTTCCCGGCCACGGCACCTCGCCTCGAGATCTGGAGACGGTCACGCGCTCCGACATTCTCGATGCGGCGCAGGATGCGCTCCTGTCGCTGCAGGGCGCGCGCCGCGTGTACCTGTGCGGCCTGTCGATGGGCGCCCTGCTGGCGATCCGGCTGGCCGCGAAGGGGTTCGTGCGGCAAGGCGTGGCTCCAGTTTCCGCGCTGGCTCTGCTCGCCCCGGCCGTCGAGCTGGCCGGGCTTACCTGGTTGTTCACGCAGGTGGTCGGCCGGCTGCCGGCGTTCCCCGGCGTCGTCGGGAAGGGAGCGCGCGACATCCAGGCGCTCGCGCGCGTCCCGCCGCCCGATGACCGAGTCTCGCAAGGCGCGCCGGCGCCGCGCCCCGCGGTGCCCGAGGATGGCTCGTACGGCGCGATCCCGTGGCGCTGGGGGCGCGAGCTGCGCCTGTTGTCCGAGGAAACGATGGCGGTGGCGGGACGGGTGCGGGCGCGCGCGCTCGTGTTGCAAGGCGGGCTCGATCGGACCGCCTCCGTCCGCGGAGCGCGTCGCCTCGCGCGGGCGCTGACCGGCGGGGCGACCGTCCAGGTCTTTCCGCGCAGCGGGCACGTGCTGCCGCTGGACGTGGACGGGCCGGCCGTGTGCGACGCGGTGGTCTCCTTCTTCCAGGAGGGGTGAGATGCCGAAGTACGTGCTCGCCATCGACCAGGGCACCACCGGGACGACCGCGCTGGTGCTCGACCAGCGGCTCGCGGTCAAGGGCAAGCGGAACGTCGAGTTCCGGCAGATCTTCCCCCGCCCCGGGTGGGTGGAGCACGACTTCGAGGACATCTGGGACTCGACGCTGAAGGCGGTCTCCGGCGCGCTGCGGGAGGCGGCGATCAAGGCGGCGCAGCTCGAGGCCATCGGCATCACCAACCAGCGCGAGACGACGCTCCTGTGGGACCGCCGCACGGGGCGGCCCATCCACAACGCGATCGTCTGGCAGGACCGCCGCACGGCCGACGTCTGCAATTCGCTCCGCGCGGCCGGCAAGGAGCCGTGGGTCCGCGAGAAGACGGGCCTGGTCCTGGACGCGTACTTCAGCGCCACCAAGGCGCGATGGATGCTCGACAACGTGAAGGGCGCGCGGGTGCGCGCGGAGCGCGGCGAGCTGGCGTTCGGCACGGTGGACGCGGCGCTCCTCTGGAAGCTGACCGGCGGCGCGGTGCACGCCACCGACGTGACGAATGCCTCGCGCACCCTGTTGATGGACCTCTCCCGCAGGCAGTGGGACGACGAGCTGTGCCAGCTCTTCGGCGTGCCGCGCGCGGTCCTGCCGGAGATCAGGCCGTCGGCGGGAATCTTCGGCACCGTGAAGGGCGTCCGCGGGCTTCCGGACGGCCTGCCCGTGGCCGGGATCGCCGGCGACCAGCAGGCCGCGCTGGTCGGCCAGGCCTGCTTCGCGGAGGGAGAAGCGAAGTGCACCTACGGCACCGGCGCCTTCCTGCTGATGAACGCCGGCAGCGCGCCGGTCACCTCGCGGCACGGGCTGCTCGGCACCGTCGCCTGGCAGGTCGGAAGCGAGGTGGCGTACGCGCTGGAGGGCAGCGCGTTCATCGCGGGCGCGGTGGTGCAATGGCTGCGGGACGGGCTCGGGCTGTTCCGCAAGTCCAACGACGTGGAGGCGCTGGCGAAGAAGGTCCCCGACTCCGGCGGCGTGGCCTTCGTCCCGGCGCTGGCCGGGCTCGGTGCGCCGCACTGGCGCCAGGACGCGCGCGGCCTGATCAGCGGGATCGATCGCGGCACCACCAAGGCGCACCTGGCGCGCGCCGCGCTGGAGGGGATCGCCTTCGAGATCTACGACCTCGCCCAGGCCATGTCGCAGGACATCGGAAAACCGATGCCCATGTTCCGCGTCGACGGCGGGGCCTCGACGAACGACCTCCTGATGCAGTTCCAGGCCGACCTCCTGCAGACTCCCATCGAGCGCCCGCGCATGGTGGAGACCACCGCCCTGGGCGCCGCGTTCCTCGCGGGTCTGGGCACGGGCGTCTGGCCCGGGATCAAGGAGCTATCCAAGGCCTGGCGCGCGGGAAAGCAGTTCCGGCCCCGCATGAAGCCCCAGGATCGGGACGAGCACCTCGCCCGCTGGCGCAAGGCCGTCGAGCGCGCCTGCCAGTAGTCGCTGCGTCCGGGGCGACACCTCGCCCGCGGATGCGCAAACGCCGGTCGCTGCGTCTTCTCGAATACAGA
>Ga0209488_10005194_pt1 | contig 10032 bp, 8 predicted proteins | sample Rivendell_Oct201_8_FD_188349 | JGI IMG/M metagenome (GOLD analysis project Ga0209488, IMG submission 188349) | Vadose zone soil microbial communities from the Eel River Critical Zone Observatory, Northern California, USA -... | ecosystem: Environmental > Terrestrial > Soil > Vadose zone >... | reverse complement strand
TGGTCGTTCCGCTCGGGGTCGTATTGAGCCTCGCGATCGCCATCGTGATCGACAGCGGCGCGATCTGGACGCTTTTGATCTATGTCGCCCTGACCTTGAGTTATTCGCTGTACCTCAAGCGCGTGCCGATTTTCGACGTGTTCGTGTTGGCGATCCTGTTCACGCTCAGGCTGGTCTATGGGATCCAGCTTGCGGCCGTCCCCGTGTCGCCGTGGCTGCTGGTGTTCTCCATGTTCATCTTCACGTCGTTGTCGCTCGCCAAACGCCAGACCGAGGTCGGCCGCAATGGCGCGCTCGGCCGTAACCAGGTCAACGGCCGTGGCTATGTGGCCAAGGATGCGCCACTCCTGTTTGGGCTGGGGCTGGCGACCGCCGTGGGTGCCGTTCTCATCATGGTGCTCTATCTCATTCACGAGGCCTTCGGCGCCATGTTCTACCGCAGCCCGATCGTGCTGTGGTGTCTACCGGCAATCCTGTTTCTGTGGCTTGGTCGCATTTGGCTCCTGGTCGGGCGCGACGAGGTCGACGACGACCCGCTCTGGTTTGCGTTGCGCGACAATGTCAGCCTGGGCATGGGCGTCGCCATGGCGATCGCCTTTCTGGTGGCCTGGCAGGTGAGCCTCACCCCGTAGTCCTCTCGCGGGTTTCGTGCGGGCTCACGCCACGCGGGAAAGCCAAAATCCAACATTTTGATTCCGGCGTTTCAGCAGGTCATGGTCGAGGACAAGCCGATGATGGCGCGAGCGCCGTGGCCCATCGGCCATCCTGCTCTCGTCTGCCTGGCGTTGGCGCTGTTGGGAGCGGCAATCCATTTTGCACTGTGGCAGATCTCCGAGCCTGCCATTCTCTTCAGCGACTTTTTCAAGGCCTACTATTTGGCCGGCGAAACTGTCCTGACCGATGAGGTCGCTTCGCTGTACCGCGAGGGCGCGGAAGTCACCTTCGTCAACATGCCGATCCTGGCCTTCCTGTTCGCCCCGCTGGCGCGGCTTGACGACGTTGACGCAGGCTGGATCTTTCTGGCGCTGGGCTTCACCGCCGCTCTCGCCTCCTGGGCGCTGCTCGCGCGCATCGGCCGTTATCGCGCCAGCAGCGCCGCGTTGCTGGCATTCATCTTTCTGATCAATGGCCCGATGGTGAACAGCCTGCGCGAGGGCAACACCACGCACTTTCTGCTCCTGCTGCTCGTACTGGCGCTGCTCCTGTGGCGCGCCGGCTGGGACTACGGCGCCGGGCTTGTGCTCGGCTTTTGCGCGCTGTTCAAGCTGCCGCTGCTGCTGTTCGGCGGCTACTTCCTCATTCGCCGCCGCTGGCGCATTGTCGCCGGCGGCGCCACCATGGCGGCCTTGATCATCGGGCTCTCGCTCTGGCTCTTCGGGCTCGCCACCCATATCGCCTGGTATCGAGTCTGCGTCGAGCCGTACATGCTGGGCGTGGTACCGGCCTTCAATGTGCAATCGATCGATGCATTCCTGCTGCGGCTTTCGACCGGCGCAGCGCTGCTGCAGGATTGGGCGCCCATGCCGTTGCCGCCAGTCTACCGTAACATGCGTACCATCCTGCTGCTCGCGATCTACGGCGCGGCCGTCGCATTGATCTGGCGCGCCGGGCGGAGCGAGCCGCTCCCGCGCATGGGCGACGCCCTGAGCACGCGCGACCTCACCGAATTCTCCCTGGTCCTCACCGTCGCGCTGGTGTCGAGCCCGCTCGCATGGACGCACTACTATCTGTTGCTGTTGCTGCCATGGTCGCTCTATCAGGGCGGCCTCCTGAGCCTGCCCGACGATACGCGCTCGCGCTTGCTGATGGGGGGCGGCCTCGCCCTGATATCGCTGCCGGTGCTGATGCCTGACCTGTCGCAAGGCGTTACCGCCGAGCTTATAGCTCGTACGGTCGTGTCGATGTGGCTCTTCGGCGGCCTCCTGATGCTGATCGCGTTGGCGCGCGGTGCCTGGTCAATGGGCGAAGCGTCGTCGCGCGCCGTCATGGCCGCCGCATGACGCCATGGCTGGACGCTTCATGGCCGCTTCACAATGGTGCCGTCATCCTGGTATCCACCTTATTCTGCGGATGGAACCAGAATGACCCGGGCCGGTTGACGTTGTCGGTGTCCAGCCACATGCTGCCGCGCCAAATGCTGACCGCCAACAGGAGCCGCAGGTGAGAACGGTGAGAGGTTTGTTGCGCTCTGCCGGTCTCGCAGCCGCCATCACGCTTGTCCTTTCGACCGTATCGATCACGCAAAGCGGGGCGCAGAACGCGCAATTCAAAGGCTGGGCCGCCATTTCGCGGGAATTGTCGACGCGTCTCGCCGCGCCTGGCGCATCGTTCGATCTGCACAAATTCGTCCCGGCCGACGACCTCGACGAACTGCTCGGCACCTGGAATCGGTTTGGCGACGAGCACACGCTGCAGAATGGCTCGCCCAATTCGGTCAGCATGGTGATCTGGCGCGTCGCCCTGTCGGGCTTTGCGAAAAGCGTGGCAGGCTCCTGCGGACAGCCCCGCCTGACCTTCCACGAGCGCTTCCTCACGAACCTGCGGAAGCTCTGCCGGTGGCCGGCCGCGGAAGCCAAAACGGATGCCGTGCTGCAGGAGTTCTGGTTCAGCGTGATGGGGTACAACGCCCCACAGAGCGAATATGCGGCGTGGCGGGAGTTCTTCCTGACGAGCTATGCGAGCCGGCCCGCGGCCGAGACGATTGATGCCATGACGCTCGCGATCACCATGAACCCCCATTTTCTGCTGCACCGGTAATTGATCAATGACCCCCACACGTCGCGACATGCTGAAGATCAGCCTTGCCGGCGCCGGCACTCTGATCCTGCCGGGCAGTGGATTGCTTCCGGCTGCCGCGCAGTCCGCGGACGAGCCGCACTTCTTCCTGTTGATCGTGCTCAACGGTGGCGCTGACTGCTCCTACATGTTCGACGCGCGCCCGCTCTCGATGACCAAGGCCGGCAAGATTCAGAACTATCTGAAGCAGGACCCGGCTCCCTTCAGCGGGCGCAACGGCACCGGCACACTTGCCACGTCCCTGGTCAAGCCGCTCCTGCCGTTCCGGGATCGCTTCAGCATCCTCAATGGCGTCTACATGACGCCGAGCTTCGACGGCCACCTGCAGAACATGAACTTCCTGTTCACCGGCAATGCATTCGGTGGCGATTCATTCATCCCGCACCTGAATCTGCCGGACACCGGCCGCGAGCCGCAGTCGCTCGACGGAGTCCTGTCGAGCGATCCGGTGGTGGTGACCGTCAACAATCACTCGGGCGTGGTGCCGCTGATGCCTCGGGCGGTGGCCGGATTGGCCAATTCGCTCAAGCAGACCCCGCCGCTCGCGGGCGGCGAGCTGACCGAGTTCATTCGCGGCCGCATGACGGCGAATGCGACCGGGCCTGGCCGCCTGTCCGCTGCCGCTGCACTCATGCAGGCCGGGCTCGACAAGTCGCCGCGCGTCCATCGGCAGCTTGCGCAGCTGACGCCGGCTTCCAATCGCGATTCGCCCGAGCAGCAGACGCTTGCGCTGATCACGCAATGCTTCCGGTTGTCGATCTCGCGCTCGGCGATCTATTCGCCGTCCGAGTTCTTCGATGTGCACGCCACCGAGCAGGCCAAGACCCAGCCCAAGATGTTCGCGTCCGCCATTGGCAAGGTCGTGACGCTGCTGAAAGGTCTGGTCGACACGCCGTTCGATGACCGCCGGTCCATGCTGGACGTGACCACCGTCATGGTGGCAAGCGAGTTCGGCCGCACCATGCGCTCGCCCGACGGCACGGTCGACGACACCGGCACCAACCACAACCAGTTCTCCAACTCGATCCTCATCGGTGGCAAGGGCATCCGCAGCGGCCTGGTGATCGGGGCTTCCGACCTGCGCGACGAGGTCGAGGAGCCGTCGGCCGCGCACCTGCAGCTCGATCCGCTGCAGGAAAAGACGATGGGGCTGCCGTTCGATTTCGCAACACTCACCACGCGTCCCGATATGCCGGCCGCCTTCGATATCAAGGACTATCTGACCATTGGCTCGGTGGTGAACACCATCTACGCGCTGTTCGGCGTGCCCAAGGAGCACTATCGTGTGCTCAGGCGCGAGCTGCCGACAGCGCAGGTGCTCAAAGGTTTGCTCACATAGCTTTCCATCTGCCGCTAGAGCGGGATGAATTTAGGTTTGCACCGCCATTGAAGCAATCTCCGTTCGTCCCCGCGAAAGCGGGGACCCAGACTGTTATGACAGGATTTGTGAGAAAGGCTGGATTCCCGCTTCTGCGGGAATGAGCGGAGAATGTGGCTGCAATCCTTGCCATACTCACCCCTCACTACTCACTACTCACGGCTCACTACTTCTCTCACGCCCGCAACAACCGCCGCGGATCGGGCTCGAGCTTGTGCTCGATCACCCAGCGCGCGATCTCACCATAAGACGCAAACCAGACCTCGGGAAACTGTGCCATGTATTTGAACAGCTTCTCGAAGATCGCCGAGATCATCGGCCGGCCGCCGAAATGGCAGTGCATCGACAGCGCCAGGAAGCCCGGCGACTCATGCTGATAGAGAAAATCAAACGTCTCCTTGTGCACTTCCCACAGGTCGAACGAGCTTGAGCGCAGCACACGGTTGTCGGTGAAGTCGCTGATCGGAATCTGCGCGATCGGCCCGCTTTTGGTCGTCGCCATGCGCGGCAGGTCGGTATCGCGCGCATCGCCGCTCCAGATCAGCCCCTCGGCGGCGAGGAAATCGCGCGTGCGCTCGGTATAGGCCATCACCGGGCTCACCCAACCCTGCGGCCGCATGCCGGAAGCTTTCTCCAGCAGATCGAGACATTGCCGGACCGTGCGCTGCTCTTCCTCGGGCGTCATGTAGGCCATGAGCTGGTCCTGCAGATAAGCATGGCCGGCGACGTCGTGGCCCGACTTGACGATCTGCGCCACCGCTTCGGGAAAAATCTCGGCGCAGCGCCCGTTGACACAGAACGTGCCGCGAATGCCGTTCTGTTTGAGCAGATTGATGATCCGCCACACCCCGACCTTGCCGCCATAGCTGCCCCAGGCAATGCCGCCGAGATCGATCGCGCCAGACTTGATCGGGCTCGCCTGCACGCCATAGGGCGGCGCCTTGCCCTCGGACCAAGTCTCCAGCATCACCGTCACTCCGACAGCGATGCGCTTGCCGTTCGGCCAATTGTACGTCGTGCTCGTCATGGGAATTCCGCTTGAGGGAGGGGCCGTATTATCGCACGGACTACCGGCTTTGACAGCGACCTGCTACGGTTTTCGTGAAACCATATTGCGCCGTCGCGGAGCGAAGCCATGCCGATGAACAAGCCCCACCTGGAGTTCCTGCGGGTCGATATGACCGAGGGCTGGGCCACGCCACCCGGATACCCGGCCGGCATCAAGCAGAAGATCTTGGCGAGCGATCTCGACGAGACCGGCAAGATGGGCAGCCGCACGCGGCTCCTCCGCTTCGATCCCGGCGTCTACACGATTGCACCGTTTGTGCATGATCACTGGGAGGAGGTCTATCTCATGTCCGGCGATCTCATCGTCGGCAATGATACGTCGGGCAAGGGCGGCGAGCCGTTCGAGGCGCCCACTTATGCGTGCCGGCCGCCCGGCGTCTACCATGGGCCGTTCAAGTCGGAGCGCGGCTGCCTGCTGTTCGAGATTCACTATTACGACGAGAGCAAAAGGTAGCGGCTCTCGATCATATGGAAAGGGCACGACCGAGCAACGGCTGCGGCCTGCTCCCTCTCCCGAAGGGAGAGGGGTGGGGTGAGGGGTTACAAACTATCGGCAGGTCCGAACCCCCACACCCCAACCCTCTCCCCTGCGCGGAGAGGGAGTTCCGCCGTGCCGTGATGAGAGGCCGTGCTTACTAGGAGAGTCCATGGCATCCGGCGACAAACATATATTGATCTCTGGCGGCGGGCCTGTCGGCCTCTTGTGCGCCTGGCTCTTAGGGCGGCGCGGCTTGCCGGTCGTGGTGTTCGACGACAACAGCGTATTGCAGAACGATCCGCGCGCCGCCACCACCCATCCGGCAACGCTTGATCTGCTCGAGGAGGGCGGACTCGCCGACGACATGGCGCGCATCGGCCTGGTCGCGCCGATCTTCCAGTTCTGGGATCGGCCGAGCGGCCAGCTCGTCGCCGAGTTCGACCACGCCATTCTCAAGGACGACACGCGCCATCCCTTCGTGGTGCAGTGTGAGCAGTTCAAGACCGCGAAGCTTCTGCTGGAGCGGCTGCGCGGCCTCTCCAATGTGGAGGTCAAGTTCAGCCACGAAGTCATCGACGTGTCGCAGAACACTGATTCCGTCAGCATCGAGGCGCGCGGTCCCGACGGCGTCAGCCGCCACACCGGCGCCTATCTGATCGGAGCCGACGGCGGCCGCAGCATCGTGCGCAAGCAGTGCGGCATCGCGTTCGAGGGCTTCACCTGGCCGGAGCGGTTCATTGTCTTCACCACGCCCTATGACTTCGAGACGAACCGCGGCTATTGCCCGCGCAGCTATTTCGCCGACCCCGGCTCCTGGTGCAATTGCTTCAAGGTCTCGGCCGACGGACCGCCCGGCCTGTGGCGCACGGTGTTCCCGACCGATTCGTCGCAGCCGGAAGCCGACCTCACCAGCGACGTCGCCGTGCAGGCGCTGATGCAGAAATTTTTCCCCTCCTCCGAGCCCTACGAGGTCGTGCATCGCAACCTCTATGTCACGCATCAGCGCGTCGCCGCCACCTTCCGCCTGGGCCGCGTGCTGCTCGCCGGTGACGCTGCCCACGTCAACAATCCGATCGGCGGCATGGGCCTCAACGGCGGCATTCAGGACGCGGCCAATCTGTGCGAGAAGCTCGCCAAAGTTCTGCTCGACGGCGCGCCGGAGCGGCTGCTCGATCTCTACAATCTGCAACGGCGCACGGTCGCGATCGAGTTCGTGCAGGAGCAGTCGATCGCCAATAAGAAACGTCTCGAGGCAAGCGATCCGGAGGTGCGCAGGCGCAATCTTGACGAATTGCGCCAGATGGCGGCGGACCAGGAACGCGCGCGGGCGTTCCTGCTGCGCACCGCAATGATTGCCAGCCAACGTCGCGCGGCGGGATTAGAGCTGATGGAGGCCTGAGTGAACGCACCAGTGGTCGGCAACCCTCGCATGCGCTCCTATCTGGCGCATGCCGCGCAATTCAAATCGGGCGCGGAAAGCCCGCGGGATTTTCTCGAAGCCTGTCTCGCCAATCTCAACACCTGGGAGCCGAAGGTCGGCGCCTTCGTCAATCTCAACATCGAGGGCGCGCGACAGGCCGCCGATCTCGCGACGGCGCGCTGGCGCGCCGGCGCTCCACTGTCCCCGATCGACGGCATGCCGATCGGGATCAAGGATATCATCGAGACGGCCGACATGCCGACGGAGATGGGCTCGCCGCTCTTCGCAGGCTGGCGCTCGCAGAAGGACGCCGCCAGCGTCGCCGCGCTGCGGCAGGCCGGTGCCGTGATCCTGGGCAAGACCGTCACCACCGAGTTCGCGGCCTCGGAGCCGCGCAGCACCTGCAATCCCTGGAACCTCGCACACACGCCGGGCGGATCGAGCAGCGGCTCGGCCGCCGCGGTCGCAGCCGGCATGATCAGCGCCGGCCTCGGCACCCAGGTGATCGGCTCGACCATCCGGCCCGCGAGCTTCTGCGGCTGTGTCGGTTTCAAGCCAACGGTCGGCGCGCTCAACCGCGAAGGCAGCCACGACTATCAGAGCCAGAGCTGCACCGGAGTTCTCGCCGCAACGCTGCCGGATGCCTGGCAGGTCGCCTATGAGATCGCGCAGCGCGTCGGCGGCGATGCGGGCACGCCCGGCCTCATGGGCCCCGAGCACGCGCCCGCGCCGGTCAAGCCGCGCCGGCTGGCGTTTCTGGAGACCTCCGGCTGGGCGGTCGCAAGCGAAGCCGCCAAGGCCAGCATGCAAGACACGCTGCGGCGCCTGTTGGAGGCGGGCGTTGAGATCCGCACAGGCCGCGATGACGCCGACGTCTCAGCAATCGAGACCGAGCTCGCCGACGCCTTCACCCTGTCGAACCGCGTCAATTCCTTCGAGACACGCTGGTTCATCGACGGCTGCGCCGCGCGCGACGCCAGCCTGCTCAGCCAGTCGATGCGCGACCGGCTCGAGCAGGCGAAAGGCATGACGCTTGCGGACTATCGTGGCTGGCTCAAGGAGCGCACCAGCGTGCGCGCGCTCTACGCCGAGCTTGCCGACACCTGCGACGCTTGCGTCACGCTCTCCGCTCCGGGCCCCGCGCCGCAAGGCTTGCAGACGACCGGAAATCCGCAATTCGCGGTGCCGTCCTCGTTGCTCGGCATTCCGGCTTTGTCGCTGCCGCTGTTCATGCTCGACGGCATGCCGCTGGGATTGCAGGTCCTGGGCTATGCCAACGGTGACGCCAACGCCTTCGCCATCGGCGCCTGGCTTATGAAAGAATTCGGCAGCGAGTCTGGATGAGGTCCACATTCGCTAACAGCAACCAGGGCCCGGCGTTAACGACGTCACGGTGAACAGTGGCTAACCATTCCGGGCAATTTGTGCTGCCCTGGTGCGCCTATCGTGATACCGGTTGCATTCGGCCCGGTGGCGGAATGGCGACGCAGGGATGACGCATCATCTCGTATCCTGGTTCAAGTCCAGGCTGGGCCTCCATCAACCCAACTCCGTTAACCCCTCCTGCATCCCTTGCTGAAAAGGCCCGAGCATCACTCAGACGTCCGCACGCTCACTCTGCCAGTCACGTGCGCCGGTGCGAGTTAATGTTAATACATCAGTTCAATTTTGTTTCACCCGAGAATTGCGTAAGGACGTGAGGTTTCGCAAGACGGGCACGGCCAGGCACCGCAAGGACACACGTTGCGGTGCTGGGAGCTGTGCGGCGACACCGTGCGGCGCGCGTACACGATTGGGAATTGCATGAGTGTTGGGAACGATGGACTGGCGTCACCTGGGTCCGTGTGCACACGATCCCCGTCGGACATGAACTGACGGACGCCTCCTGATGAGCTCGATCAGCCTGGTAACGACGGCGTCCCGGCGCGATGTGGAGCTTTGCGCGCTTCAGTGCGAGAGCGTCGATCGTTATCTCACCTGTTACGTCAAGCACCACCTGATCGTGCCGGACGACGAGGTCGCGCTGTTTGATCGGTTCAACGCCGCCCGCCGCGTGGTCGTGCCGGCGTCCCAGCTGCTGCCGGCGTGGCTGCGGCCCATGTCGCGCCTGCTGCAACACAAGGGCCAGCGCTACTGGTGGTCGCTGCGCACAAGGCCGGTCAGCAACTCTCATCTTCAACGCATTCTCAAGATTGCGGCGGCAGATGCATTTCCGGAAAGCCGTCACTGCATCCTCGATGCCGACGTGGTGTTCTTCAGGCGATTTGACCTCTCCATGCTGCTGCGCCCGCGGCATGCGCCGTTGTTCGAGCAGATGGGCGACACGGACTCTCCCGACCTTGTGCAGCGGGCGCGCACGAGCCGCCACCTGCTGGGACTTGAGCCATCCTCGTTGCCGGCGACCGATTTCAGCGCCGGCATCGCGGTGTGGGACCGGCGCGCCACCCGGGCCATGATCGAGCGGATCGAGACCGTCACCGGCGTTGAATGGGTTGAAGCGCTCTGCCATGCCCGCAACGTCTGCGAATACATGCTCTATGGCCGCTTTGTTCAGGACAGTCCTCGACATCGCCTGGAGCATGCCACGACCTCGCACGCGCGCTGTCTGCGCTTTGGCCTGCCTGCACCCGACCGCGCGACGATCGAAGCAATGCTGCGGACTGCGGACGACAGTGATGTGGCATGCTCAGCTGCTGGTCTGACCGCAACATCCGTCGACAATCTCACCGTAGTGCTGGACGCGCAGGCGCGCGCCGAGATGCAGGTCGCGTAGCGATCGCAGTCTTGATCATGGCATCGCGGCCGATCGCTCGCTGGTGTCCGTACGAGCCAACAAGGCGCGCCAGCTGAGGAGGTGCCGGCCCAGCCAGCTCGCCGCGATCGAGAGCACAA
>Ga0209488_10005193_pt1 | contig 10034 bp, 5 predicted proteins | sample Rivendell_Oct201_8_FD_188349 | JGI IMG/M metagenome (GOLD analysis project Ga0209488, IMG submission 188349) | Vadose zone soil microbial communities from the Eel River Critical Zone Observatory, Northern California, USA -... | ecosystem: Environmental > Terrestrial > Soil > Vadose zone >... | reverse complement strand
CCGGAACAAAAGAATCTGAATCTTAAGCGATAGCGCGGGGGCGTTACAAGACGCAGCCGCGTTCTCTTCAGTACCGCAGCAGGTAACTCACCTTGACAAAGAATAGACGGCTGGTGGAATTGTTTGGCGCTCCCTGTACGGTGATGGGCATCGGCGCTCCCGCACGCAGGTTCAGATCGCTATGCCCATTGTTGTAGCCAAGATAGACGGCCGTCCCCGGATGCAGCAGATATGTCAGGAGCACGTCGGTGGTGAATTGCTTCGTCGGCGCAAAAGGCCCGTTCACGTCATCCGAGCCGCCAAGGCTCCTTTGCAGATCAAACAGTTGTGTGTTGGCAATCGTCGCGTTGTAATCCAGGATCAGCCGCAAGGAAAGTTCCTTCGTGAACTGATAATTGAATTTCGTGCGGTTCAGGTAGTTGTTGAAGATGCTGTGCCCAGGCGAAAACGGCGGTGGCACCGAGCCATCACGCGTTCCCAGTCGATAGTAAATCAGCGTTTCATCCAATCGTAGCCGCGACGAGGGCCGCAGCGTAAATCCGAAATTCACGCGCTGCACGTTTCCCAGGAACGGCGGTACTCCCGGCGGCGGGAAGAAATTCTCGCCAGTTCCCCGGGCGTAACGAGCCAATAAGGAGATCCATTTGTAGGGCTGTGTCGCAAGGAAAAGGGACGTACTGTGCTTCCGGAACTCAAAATTGCCCAAGCGTTCGTAAGCCTCTCCTCGATTGATGCTGAAGGTTGTTTGTTTTCGCAGGTCCACCTGGAAGCCTAAACCCGCCCCCCAGTCCTGCAGAACGCCGTTGTGATTCCAGTCCACCGTTTCGCTGATGGTGGGCCCAAAATCGATGACCTTTCCAGTGTTCGGCCGCCAGAAATACGCTGCGAAAGCGTTGTTCTGGCGGATATCGATGCGGTTGACGAATCCCAGTTCGGTGCAGAAATTGGGCGAGAAATCGTTGTAGTTGGTGGTGAACACAAAATGGCGGCCACTGTACGACGCGTCCGCCCACAGCGCATTCCCATGCTGCGATCCGAATCCTTGCGCGTTTTGCTGAAACGACAGGCAATTTTGTCCCGGCTGAGCATTCTGCCGCGTCCAACTGTGCACCCCTTGAACATCGGCGACCCAGTTCTTGGAGAATTTCAGCCGCGCATCGATTGAGGCCACGCGGTTGCTGGTGTCGGCAAAATCACGGCTCGAGAAAAAGCCGCCAATGTAGGACTGATTGCCGAACTCGCGTGTCACACGTACCACGCCGTCCACCGCTCGCGTATCGTACGGACCGCTTGTAAATCCCTGGCCCGGCTGCCGGTCGTCAATGGCCAGTGCGCCCAGCGTCCATTTCCCCAGCTTTCCCGTCATGCGACTACCGAACTGCGGGTGGGCAATCTGGCGCGAGAAAAAAAGATCAATCGGGGTGGCGAAAAACCCTGCGTTCTCGATGAAGAAAGGGCGCTTCTCTGGGAAAAAAACCGCAAACCGCTGATTGACTGTGACCTGCGGGTCGTCGGATTCCACCTGGCTGAAGTCCGGATTCAGCGTGAAGTCAAACGAGAGCGAATCCTTCACCACGAATTTGGCATCGAGGCCGGCGCGGTGTTCAAATTTGTCCAAGAACATAGGCGGTGCGCCGCCACCCGGTTGATTCAAAAAATGATCGCTGGCAAGAAGGCCGTACGGAATGAGCTGAATGTTGCGCCCCGGCGACACGTTTTCAATCCCGCCGACCGGCGCGAACTGCTGGGTCAGCCCTTCCACCCGCTGCGTCACGTAGGGCCAGTAGTCGTACTCGCTCTTGCGCAGAATCGTGCGATACAGCGCCACCCCCCAGGTTTGTTCAGGACCGTGCGAGAAACGCAGACTCTTGAACGGAATGGCGAAGAAAACGACATAGCCATCCTTTGTCACGCGACCGGAACTACCCCATAACGTGTCGAAGCTGAGGTCGTAGCCCTGGCCTTCGGTGTAGATCGCGTCGGTCTGCACTCCCAGCGGATTCGAGAAAAAGAAATACGCGCGGTGAAAATCCCGGAAGGTATCGAGCAGAACACCCACACCGTCGTCCTGATCGGATCCTTCGCGCCGGGAAAGATGCGCGCGCACGGCGCCGCTTTCATCCTGGCAAACGAACACCACATAGAGATTTTTGTCGTCGTAGGAAAGGTAGGCCGTCGTTGGTTCGGTGGCCGGTGCGCCGTCGCCGGGCGAGTTCTGCCGGAAATCGGTCACCGTAAGTTCCGACTCGCGCGGCTGATTTTCAAGGAAGTCTTCGAGCTTTGGGGCCCGGTGAACGCGCGGAATCCTGGAAAGTGGGATCTTCGCCGTGTCCGGGGCGGGGCGTAGCGGTACCTGCGCGGAAACCCCCGTTGCCGCCGCGAGCACCAGCGCAATTCCAAGAAGAGTCGTCCGGATGAGAGGCCCCATTAGGGAATACTTTGTATAGCTTCTATTGTTTCTTCACGCAAGCGCTAAATGGTACAGATTCTGTAAAGTATCGCGCGAGTACTGCGAGGGTTGAAGGACTCTCGCCTCGGTCATCAAGAACCAACAGGCTGGATTTCATATCGCCATGAGACGGCTGCCGTTTTCTTGAGCATGGCCGCCACCGAGCAATACTTATCCTCGCTGAGCTGAATGGCGTGCTTCACTGCCTTGTCCTCGAGCTGCCCGCGGAGGAGGTACACAATTTCCAGTTTTGTCCAGACAGTGGGCGGTTCCGCAGCACGCTCCCCCGAGCAGATCACTTCCAGTGACTCCAGCTTTTGCCGCTTCTTCCCGAGGATGCTCACGATGTCCGTTGCCGTGCAGGCCCCCAGGGCCATCAGCACAAGTTCCATCGGTCCCGGGCCGGTGTTCGAATGGCGATCCGAATCAATGTTGATGGCGTGCCCCGAAGGGCTGGTCGCGACAAATTTTTCTTCACCAATCCACTTTACGGATGCAGTCTGCATGGCGCCCCCTGCAGAAAGAATAGCAGGCGGAAGCGAGAGGAACGATCTGGATATGCTATACAAGCCGGCACGCAGCAGCATGTTAGCCCCTCGCAGGAATTGTCGTTCGTCGGGGCCCTACGACCCGTGGCAGATTTCAGCGTATGATTCGAAGCGCATCAGAGAAACTACGGAGGGCGGCGATGCAACTGAAAAGGGCAGCAATGCGGTGGAACGGGGTGCTCATTTTTGCGTTGGCAGCGGCGTTGTTGACGGGGCACGAACTATTGAGTGCGAAGCAGAACGCGATGGCTGCTGAAGCGAAGGAACAACCCTATGTGATCGAATATTACTACAAGGCGAAATGGGGCCACGCCGACGAGTTCCTCGCGCTCTTCAAGAAAAACCACTATCCCGTGCTCAAGAAAGAGATGGAACTGGGGCGCATGTTGAAAGTAACCATGGCCGCGCCGCGCTATCACGCCACCGAAGACGGACGCTGGGATTTCCGCGTGACCATCGTCTACAGGAACGCCGCAACGGCCAACGACAATTTTGACAGCGCCGCTCTGATCAAACAGCTCTATCCCGACCAGGACACTTACAAGAAAGAAGAGCAGCGGCGCTTCGAAATCCTCGATTCGCACTCCGATGTGCCCATCAAGGACGTGGATTTGGACGGGAAGTAGCGCTTATCCTGAACCGGCTCTTCAGGAATTGCGCGGGCCGGTGGTGGTCGCCACTTCGATGACTGGGTTGGGCAGCGCGCGCAGCGTTCGAACGAAAATTTCGACGATCGCGCCATCGAACTGCGCGTTGGCACATCGTTCCAGTTCCGCCAGGGCGTCGCCTGCCTTGCGCGCCTTCTTGTAAGTGCGGTCGCTGGTGATGGTGTCGTAGGCGTCGGCGATGGCGATGATACGCGCTCCGAGCGGGATTTTTTCGCCCGCAAGGGCTTCGGGGTAACCCGAACCGTCAAAATACTCGTGGTGATGCAGGACCATCTCGCGAATCCGCGCCAGCGGTGTGAGCGGGTCAAGAATCTTGGCGCCAAACTTCACGTGGGACTTCATCGTTTCCCATTCGTCCGGATTCAACGGGCCGCTCTTGTTCAAGATGTTTTCTGGAATGCCCACCTTTCCGATATCGTGCAGCACCCCGCCCAGCCGGATTTCCTCGACTTCCGCGTCGGACATTTCCATGGCCTCGGCGATGAGCGCGGCGTAGGCGGATACTTTCTGCGAGTGCCCTTGCGTGTAGTGGTCTTTCGCGTCGATCGCGAAGGCCAGCGACGTTACGGTATCAAGCACCGCCTGCGGCAAGGCCTGGGGTCCTTGCGCCGGGATCGTGGCGGGCTTGCCGCCTCCGATTTCGGTGGCCGCGAGCGATTCCGTGAACTGCGTGAGGCGCTGGTAAATCTCCTCGAAAGCCTCGGGGCCCGTGGAGAAAAGCCTCTTTAGCGTCACGCCCAGATACGCTTCGAGCACGTCGCGCTTCCACTTTTTCGCTTCGTTGGGATCGAAGTGATCCGCGGTGGAGACCGCATTGCCGCCCTGATGCTTCGAAAGATACATCGAAGCGTCTGCCACCTGGATCAGCTCCTGTGGCGAGGAGCCGTGCAGCGGATAGCAAGCGATGCCGAAGCTCGCGCTTATGTTTTTCTCGCGCAGCAGCGGATCCGCGGACACCCAGCCGCGCAGTTTACTGGCCAGCTGCCTGGCATGCTCCATGTTGGTTTCCGGCATCAGGATCACGAACTCGTCGCCACCATAGCGCGCCACGACATCCGAGCGGCGGCAATTCGTTTCCAGAATGTGCCCCACGCGTTGCAAGACCAGGTCGCCTTCCAGATGCCCGTAGAAATCGTTGACGAATTTGAATCGATCGAGGTCCATCAGCACCAGCGCAAATGCCCGGCCCGCCCGCGTCGAGCGCTTCCACTCGGCCGACAGCGCTTCCATGAAGAACCGGTGTGTCTTCACGCCGGTCAGTCCATCGGTGATGGCCTGCTCCTGGGCTTTCTGGAACGAAAGTGAATTGTGACGTGCTCCTGCGATCAGATCGGCCAGCGTCCGCAGAAGCAGTATTTCCTCCTCGGAGAAATCGATGGGCGTTGCGGATTCGACATACAAGATGCCGTGGAGCTGCTCCGCGTAGAAAACAGGCAGCGCGATCGCCGCCACCGAATCGGGCAGGACAGGCTTGAGCGCGCTGTCCGCGTGAGACGCTGCGTGATATGCCGCCAAGTGGCCATTGCGGGCGACTTGTCCGATCAGGCCCGCACCCAGCGGGATGCGTTGCCCGAGCGCACCGCGGCGCTTGCCAGCTTCCGCCTGGATGACAATCTCGCGCGTCGAATACTCGAGCACGCCGATGCCGATGTGATCGTAGGTCAGGCCGTCTTCCAGTTGCTCCGTGATTTTCGCGAGCATCTCATCGGGATTCAGAGTGGCGATGGCGTTGCGCGAGATGGTGTTCAGCAGCGAGAGGTGCCGTGCTTTCGTGCGTTCTTCCTGGAAAAGTCGCGCGTTCTCGATAGCGATACTCGCTTCGCTCGCCAGAACCCGCAGCAGCTCGAGATGGCCTTCGTCAAAGGTCCGTTCGTGGTTGGAGAAGACGGCCATCGCTCCGATGGCGTGGTCGTAGGCCACCAGCGGGACGCCGCAGAAGCATCCTTTGTCGCGCATCGGCTCAACACCAAGCTTTTTCACCTCGGCCACGAAATTGTCGCGGATCAGAACAGGCTGCCGCGTGCGGATGATGTATTCGGTGAGGTGATTCCCAGCCGGCCGCGTGCGCTTGGGCACGCGCGAGCCGTCGATCATTTCCAGATCGAAGCGCATTTCGTCGCGCAGCGGATCGAATTCGGCAATGTAGAAATTCTCCACGTCGAACAGGCGGCGGAGTTCTTCCCACACTTTGCGCATCAAGTCTTCTTTGTTGAGCGTCGAGCTCAGCGCGCGCCCGATTTCGTTGAGCACGTGGAGTTCTTCGGAGCGCCGCGAAGTTTGCTGGATCAAGTAGCTGTTCTCGACGGCCATGCCGATCTGATGTCCCAGCGCTAAGAGCAGCCGCAACTCCGCGGGAGTGAATCGCCGGCTGTCTTGCGTGCCGAGGAGCAACACGCCAAAAGCTTGCTCCTTCGCTTGAAGGCTGATGGCCACCACGCTGCGAAGCCCCTGGGCCAGAGCCAGGTCGCGGAATCGCCGGATGGATTGTTCTTTTTCCAGCGCGGAAAGCGAATCATCGCGCAGGTCGCGGAAACCCAGCAGCCCGCCGAGGCGCGACACCAAATTCACTAGGTAGTCGTCCAGACCTTCGTTCTGCGCAGCGCGGCAAAAATCATCGCTGAGTCCCACGGCAACGACGGATGTCGGTCCTTGCGGATCCCCGTGATGCAGAAAGAGCGCCCCGGCCGGGAGCCGGACCACGCCGAGCACGCGGTCCAGCGCCTGCGATAGCATGCGCTGGATTTCGCCGCCGACGAGACTGGAAGTCGCCAGGTTCAGATTCGAAAGCGCCAGCATGTTGCGCTCGATGCGCCGCTTTTCTTCTTCGTACAGCGCCATCACCATCAGCATCGCCACGAAGGCGCAAGGCGCCGCCGCAACCACGTTGATGCTCGCACCTTGCAGCTCCGGCGAGCCGTTCAGGAAATGGAGGGAGACCCACAGAACTCCCCACGAAGCGAAGGAGACACCTAACAGCCGGTCCGCCAGCGTTTCCTGCCGCCGGCTTTCTTGCCAAAACACGACGGCCACGGCGACGTACAGCATGGAGGCAGGAATAACTTCAGAAATGGCGATCACGTTGACGGCGTTGGCCGCGGCCCACAGCCCCAAAAACACAGCCAGCACAAGCGCGGGAATTCTCCATGGCTTTCGCTGCGAATAGATTTGTGCGCCTAGGAAAAAAAGCAAGCCGGAGAGCGTGTACAGCCAATGATCCAGCGCGTTTTCGAGCGCGCTCGACGGCGTTCCTTGGGCCAATGCCTGTCCCAGATAGTGAAGCCCGAAAACGCTCCAGCCCGCAGTCCAGAGAAGCAGATAGGTCTGGCGCTTGATGCTGTAAATATACGCAAAAAATCCAGCCACCAGTGTGGTGGCGAGCAAGAGTGCCAGCGAAATGAAATTCTGGTGCATTAAGGACGCGATCGATTCCCCGTCCACCATCCCGACGGCTAGTTCCCCGGACACAAAACCACGAAAAAACAGTCATACCCCTATGTGAATCGACAATTCCGGGCCGCCCAAAGACAATCGCGCGAGCGGGCGGAAAGCCCGTCGACACACAGAACCAAGTACTTGCGATTATGAAGTACCAGTTTTTCTGGAAGCAAGCGTACCAGCGTACTGGTAGCCAAAGATACAGCAACAACACCGGGGGTAACGGATTCAATACAAATGGGGTTGCATCCTTATCCCACTTGTTTAGGCATTGGCGCGCGCTCCCCCGGAGCAGCGCCTTTTGATAATGCAATCTGCCCGCAAAAGCAAAGAGGCCCCGGAAGTTCCGAGGCCTCTTCGGGTTGAACGGAATCATCTTGTTGGTTCTATGATCTGGACGTGATGGTGCTCCAACAAATCCCCCGTCGCGTGGTCCAATTGGGCTACGGCAACCTGGAAATTAACCTGGGCCTGAATGACATTCAGCTCTGCTTGGGCGAGTTGAGTTTGGGCATCGAGAACAAAAAAGACCGGCTCGGCGCCCAATTCGTATTTTCGTTCGTCGGCATGAAGGTTTTCCCTCGCCAGGGCCACAGCGACTCTGGCTGCTTCCATGGTGAGTTTGGCCTCTTCGAGTGCGTGCACTGCATTCGTAACCTCCAGCGTAATGCTCTGATTCGTCTGACGTTCCTGATACTGGTCGCGCCGCCGGCCGACAAGCGCATCGGCCAGATTGGCTTGTGCGGCGTGATTTCTCACCGGGAGGGTCAGCGAAAGCGTGGCGCCGTAGGCTGGATACGTGAACTGGAAGACCTGGCTCAGGCTGCTGCTTAGGCCTGTGTTGCCTGCCGCCGCGCTATTTCCTGCGAGTCCGTTACCGGCATAGAAGCCGGAAACCTCGAGGTCCGGTTTCAAGTTGTTGTGCGCGAGACGAATCGTCAGCTCGTCGCCGGCGAGCTGCTGCCGCGCGGCTTCGAACTCCGGGCGGTTCGCCAGAGCGCGCGAAAGGGCCGTGGCGATATCCATGCTCGGCAATTCACCCAAGGGCTCAGGTTGGTCCGTCAGTTCAAGGTCGAAAACGCGAATCGCGGGATCAAGATCGGCGCCGATGCTCCGCCGGAACTGGTCTTCGGCCTGTTTGAGCGAATACTCTGCTTGTATGACCCCGACGCGCCTGGAGGCGACTTGAGATTCAGAGCGATAGATATCCAATGGAGGCAGCGCGCCAAGGCTCAGGGCCCTCTTGTCGTGAGCGTAACTCTTCTGCGCCCCCTCCAGTGACTTCCGCTGTACCGTAAGATTCTCTCGCGCAAGAACAACGCTCCAATAATTTCCCGCAGTTTGGAGAATCACGCGGTTCACTTCTGCCTGAAAAGTCGCGCGGGCCTGTTTCAGGCTTCGCTGCGCGATCAGAATGGGCGCGCGATTCGGAAAGAGCCCGCGGTTGCGCAACAGCGGCTGCGTAACCGTAAATTGGAGGGCGGTGGCGAGAGAAGGATTCAGAAAATTAAACGAGCTGTTGGTTGAGAACTTGTTGGCGTTGAAGGAAGTTTGGAAATTCGTGCCTGTCAGGAAAGTTTGTGAGTAGCCGATCTGCGTGGTCTGGTTCAAAGTATTCAGAATCGATGCGCCCTGCAGCTGGGTGGACGTGGGCGATTTCGTCCGTTGATCGGCAAAACTCGATGTCAACAACGGATCGAACGGTGCATGCACGCGACTAAGATTGTTTTGCGCGAACTCAATCTGCGAGCGGTCGATACGGACATCCGTGTTGTTTGAAAGCGCCAGGCGAATGCTGTCGTCCAGGGAGAGCACGAGTTTCCCGTTTGCAGCGTGATCTTGCAAGCCCTGGGGCGCGGGGAGCGGCGCCGCCGGCTTTTGATGGCTGCTGATCCCTAGAAACCTCTCCCGCCGCGGCGCTTCTTGCGCAAGTGCTGAAAAGCTGAAGGTCAGCATCAAAACGATAAGAGCAAACCAAAGGCGCAGCACATTCATCAATCACCCCCAAGGGAATTTCTCGCGGACGGTCGCGTCTATTCGTAGCGGATGGCTTCAACGGGATCGAGTCGCGCCGCTTTGACCGCCGGATAGATGCCGAATATCAACCCCACTGAAATGGAAACCACGAATGCCAGAAGGATCGAGCTGATCGTGACGATAGTGGACCATCCGGCGAGCCACGCAATGAGTTGCGACATGGCGAAGCCCAAGACGACGCCCAGCAGACCGCCAGCGAAAGAGATCAACACGGCTTCGATGACAAATTGCCGGATGATGTCCCATCGCCTGGCACCGACCGCGCGGCGCACACCGATTTCACGAGTGCGCTCAAGGATGGCGGCCAACATGATGTTCATGATGCCGATCCCGCCGACGAGAAGAGAAATGGACGCGATAGCTACCATGACGGTATTGAAAAGCTGCTCCGTGCGTTTTTGCTGGGCGAGCAGCTCGGCGGGGACGATGACGTTGAAGTCCCCTGCGCCGTGATGCGAGGCGTTCAAGACGCCCTGGACAACTTCGGCATCGGTGGTGCTTGTCTCGGGCGAGGCCAGGTGCAGATAGAGGCCGTCGATCTCATCCTTCAAATAGCTCTGCGAGTCCTCGAGACGATACATCACTGCATTCAAGGGTGCGTAGACGAGATTGTTCATGTCCTCGGTGCGCACACCAGAAACCTCCGTCTGCGGCGCCAGTTGCGGCGCGACGATTCCGATCACGTGGCACCATTGTTCGTTGAGCTTGATGTATTCGCCGATCGCCGCGCTCGCGCCAAACAGGCTTTCCTTGGCGGCCGCTCCCAGAACGCAGACCGGCGCAGCGGCGGCATTTTCCGGGCCGTCGAAGAAGCGGCCTTCCGTGACGCGGAGATGGCTGATCTCCAGATAGCTTGGTTCCACGCCGTAAACAATAGGCGTGTCTTGCTGCGGCTTG
>Ga0209488_10005192_pt1 | contig 10034 bp, 11 predicted proteins | sample Rivendell_Oct201_8_FD_188349 | JGI IMG/M metagenome (GOLD analysis project Ga0209488, IMG submission 188349) | Vadose zone soil microbial communities from the Eel River Critical Zone Observatory, Northern California, USA -... | ecosystem: Environmental > Terrestrial > Soil > Vadose zone >... | reverse complement strand
TCAGGAGCATGATTCGCGCAGAATATGATGCATGAGGTTTGACTAGATGATCTTATAGTCCATTTTGGGTTTCTAACTCGGATGTCAAATATTTTAGTCCTCCCAACAACAACAGCACGAACGAATTATTTTCCGTTCCCATTCTGGAACTTTGTTCCAATCTCGTTCGGGAAGAAATTCAAGAATAACCCCTGAAGGCAGGCATGACGCGAAGCCATTGGATTATATTACTTGTCTTTCAACACAGTCAGTGAAGAAAGGAACGTTGGAGGGTCGGGCAGTCATCATAACCTGGATGTTAAGATTCAGAGATCGTAAAAAAATAAAAGGACGTGGTCACTAATCTTGGTGCGGACGCGACAGCTTGGCACGTGAAGCAAACTACGGTCCTTGTCGGCATCGACGCGACGGTATCAACGACTTGGAACAACTTGCTCCTGGCACGTAAACCCAATTCTAAGCGTCGCCGTCTGTGGCAATCTGCGTGACGCCTACCTCTTTCCTGACCTCTGTCGATGCCGAGTCGACAAGAGGTCGAACGGCCACGGTCATGATGGAAAGAGGTGTCGTGTCCATCATTGATTTGAGGACGCCGGCGCCAGGCTGCAGGACTCGGCCAAGGCGATGCACAACGTCCTGATCTACGACGAAGCCGAGCCCACACCAGACACCGTCCCGCAAGGCATGCCCTCCGCGAGCCACCTCGACGCCCGCGCTATTGCTATTTACACTGGCTCGGGAAATTTCGTCACGTGCAACCCATCGCCGGATGGGCCGGACCGAAGACACCGCGAGCGCCTTTTTCCAGAACCCCATACATGAACGGGATGTGTGTTACTCTAAGCGTAGATCCTGACAAACCGCGAGCGCTTTAACGCTAGCACACAGCTCTCTCGGGCTACTGTAAGAATTTCAGATAAGCCAAAATAGGTTCGAGCAGCCCTAGGCCAAACGCAAAGTTATAAAATTACTGAACAAGCGGACATTCTGATAAGCGTTCATGTCACTAGATCATAAAAAGCTATTCCGTATGAAGGTTAAGCCCCATAGGGCGTATATTTGCAAACAGTCCCACTACAAAACGAATAGCCTTGTCGACGAGGCCAAACTCGACATTGTTGACAACCCCTCTCCACGCCATTGGCTACCGCAGCCCTAAGGGAAAGTATAAGCCATTCTCCTGGTCATGAAGGTGATGCGAAGCTGCGCACCGCATATGTTCGTCACTGCACCACTCCCTGTATTCATTGACACGCCTGTCATAGAACACATACCTGTTACAATAAGGATATCGACAACGTCGCGCTAGACGAGCTCATCAAAATAGAGATGTGACGTCAAGTTGCGTGCCTTACGATCACCGGATGAAGGAGGGTTGGGGGGACCTCTCGGGCGTATCTCACTTTGCCCCATGTCATGAGCAGCGTCATTCCAATCCTGAAACTGCATAGCATCGGCGGTGTAGCCTGGAATAGATTGAGCTCCAGGATGCAGATCAGTGCGGCGAGTAACCGAAGGGTTGCCCGGATGCGGATGGTGGGTACCGGAATAAGGATTAGAAGATCCACCAGAGCTATCTCGATGTGGGTGGGGATGTGAGCCTACGGACGGATCGTATGATGGCTGTTGAGGGGATAAGTACGTTTCCGGAGCTCTAGTAGGGTCGTGTTGAGAGTGACTTGGCGTCGAATGTGGTCCTGGAAAGGATCCACGTCCATCCGGGTAAGGCGGATAGCCACTAGAGGGACCCGACGGCTGAGGTTGTTGTGGGCCTCCCGGATAAGTTGGGTACGCTTCAGAAGAAAAAATCAGTCCTTCAATCGTTCGAAAGCAGAGGACGAGTTACCTTGCTGGTTCGGATAATTAGGATAGCCCGGAGCGGTCGGTGAGGACGGGTTGGATTGTCTGGATTGTTGGTGTGTATTCGAGTTGTAGGTTTGATATTGACCGGATTGATAACGTGGGTCTCGGTTCTGGTGACTCATGGTAGAGCGTATCGAAGAAGAGTTGAGGGAAGGTGATAACAAGGAGGATTCTTTCTCCGTACTTTCGCGGGCGTAAATACTTAGAAGGACGAAATCGTCGCACGAGCCGCCTTAATATAACAAGACTCCGTCCTCCCACAAGTTGTGCGTTATTTGTCATGTGAGCAAGGGGTTCTCGAATTGATTGATGTATTGATGCCGAAGCTCGCCTGATCACTCATTGCAAGAATTATAGTTTACCCCTTGTACCTGCCGGATGACTCGAAATGACATGATGCGCGCAGATGTAGAACACATACCATTCCTGTATACTCTCCACCTGCATGCCCGGCTGGATAAGAGCAACCACACAACTACCTCTATAAGGAGATGCGCCTCGTGCACTTGCCTCAAGACGCCCTGAAGACTGCGCATCTAAATGACGTTTCCCATGGAGGTAAGAATATTCATGATCTTTCGAATGCGTCTCGAAGCCGTCGTCCTGGAAAATGGTACGACTATGCATTGTGTCGCGTTGTGCCGCGGTCTCCCATGTGGCCAGCCATAAAAAACTGCCAAAATAAAGAAATTGAAGAGCGATGTAGGCTGTGGCCACTGGGTGGTGTCGGGGGGTCTTGTTTCGTTTCATTAAGGCCTGGTCCTGGCTTCCTACTGAGAGCGCAATCAATTCCCGAGAATGGCATGGCTACAGTGGTACCACGAGGAATCACAAGAAGTTGCGCCCATTTGAGCGTTCCCGGAACGTTCCCGGGCGCTGTATGCCAATTGAAGTCTATTTGCGAGCACCGCTTATCTCCAGTCAATCGGAACTACAACTACATACTAAGGTTTCTATTGACCAAAGAGGATATTCGGTGAGTAGAAAGGCGCATCACGGCTACAATCAATGACAGGACGAACGCAAGCCAACGTCCTTCTTGGGTGTTAATTGGCTACAGCCTACTGGCGTATGATTACGCCACTACAGCACCTTTCTGCTGAAGTATGCGAGAGATATGCACACGAGTTCGGAGGAAGGCCGGGAGGAGAAAAGTGGTCTATCTCGTTTCAAATTACGATGGAGGGGTTTCAAGTTTATACAGAAGAGTAAGAGTGGAGGAAGACAAAAGACTTCACAAAGAGACGAGGGCGGTAGAAGACAAAGAGGATGCGGATGCGATACAACAATAAAGACGCGATGTCTCGTGATCTTGCGCTTTGCTTCAAATTTCTGGGGAATTCCCGTCGACAGCCGCCAACACCACTACAACCAGCGGTGACGCTCACTCACACGGCGATGAAATGACACCTAGCAAGTGCCAACACCCCGGAAAAGGGTAAGGGTCCTTGGGAAGTGTCCAGTGCCTAAAATTCTGTGACGTTGTTTACCCCCACGAGAAGGTCCAAAGACAATCGAATGCTTTACTTTCTGGCCCTGCGGTATCCGGAACATGCATTTCCTCCCTGCCGGTGCGAAAACAAAGTGAGTGGACGACATTCCCATTGGAAACGCACGTTCTCCGCTCCCATATCGGAATGTCCAGTGCGGTGTCGGTGTTTTCGGCGACTCAAGCTGGCACAGAAAACAGAGGTACCGATGAGGACTCGGTATCGTTCGTGGTTGCCGGGCCAGGCCGGGTTCAGTGGATGAAAGCAAAGCGGGTCATTACAGGAAGCGCTGTGAACCCGTGGGGCGTGGGGCGATATTGGAACGGAAAAAGCGCAAAGCTGAGAACGCCGTTCCCAGTCAAGTGGTTCAGTTCAGGTCAAGTTGCGGTGGGTTGCGCCACGTGATAAACCCCAACGCAATTCTCGGCCCGCAAAACGCCTCAGACCCGTTGACGCCATCCCAAGGACTGACAAGAGATCGTCCAACCCACTTGCGACTCGGACCATCTCACGCCAGCCGCTAACTGCGCCTTGTCGACGACAAATTGCATTACCAGCGGTTTCCACTGTCCACAGCGTGATCGAGCTGCTGATCCTCCCCACATAGCACCAGCGTGAACAAGTTAGGCCACTCATCTCAGGATCCTAGTTTCTTATATGATTCATAAGACGCAGCCCGAGAGATGGGTATCGTGGGTCTATGTACGGTGTCCGGGAAAAATGCCTCTTGTACCCAAGGACCGGGTACTGGGGACGCACGTGGCCGAGCAAATGCATTTTGCCACGAGGGGCTTACTGTACCTTGCTAGGCAACTCAGAAATACAATCGAAATTGGGAAGGGGGAACGAGAACTATGAATGGAAATGACAAACTCTGTGACGTCGTGGGATCATCTGTCCAGTTACCGGAAAATCAAATCAGCTCTGAGGGACATCTGATCACAAAACCAGTCGAGCACACTTGAAATTTACAGAGCTACTAGATGAGCGGACACTGGCAACTCCAGTAAGGGGTTCGCGTCACCCGATCGCAAAGAGTCATTCGAAATGAAGCTAAGACCCGTAACGCGTGTATTGACAACGATCACCACCGCAGAACCTACAACCACTTTGACGAGGGTATATCCCACATTGTACGCAAAGATTATTCGCTACAGAACTCCTAAGAAAAAGTGAGCCAGTGCCAAGTTATGAAGGTTCGCGGACTGCGTACGGCAGATGTTCGTGGCACCACTCCATATATGTATTGACACGATGGTCATAGAATCCATGCCTACCGCAATGGGGATATTGACAAAAATGAATAACCGCTAGATGGCCTCATCAGAAACAGCGACATGAGGTTAAGTGCATGGCTTACGACGACCATTTACAGGAGGACCTCTCGAATAAAGGCGGTCGTCGTAGCTCGAGTCACGTCTGGCAGTCTCCCAATCTTGAGACCGACCACCTATGGGAGTGTAGCCCCCTGGATGTGACTGAGCACCAGAATACACGCCTGCGCCGCCAGTGACTGAACTGCTGACCGAAGATACACTGTTGCTATAAGCAGATCCACCAGCGGTATCCCAGGTCTGGTATCCTGCGTTTGAATAATGATAGCCGCCATAGGGATCAGACGACTGCGCTGGTTGTGGATCGGCGTGATGTGGGCTCTGGGCGGCAGGAAAAGATCCGCCGGATATATCCTGATGTGGAGTTGAAAAGCCTAGTGACGGGTTATGCGTGGCCGGTTGGGGGGAGTAATTTGCTGTGGGCCCAGTAGAACTGTGATCGGACAGTTGATGGGATGGCGGATAAGGTAGTCGTCCTCCCACGTAAGGCGAATAGGCAACTTGCGTGGTCGATAAGGGTGGAGTGGGTTGTTCTGATTGTTGGGCGGTGGAGAAGCCTGAGGGGAATTGCGAGTGATAAGTACTGGGTCGATCATGCGGGTCTTGGTCCTGGCGACTCATGGTGTCGAAGAAGAGTTGGGACTTCGGGGGATCTCTCTGCTTCTGATATTGAGGGAGGACCTCTTTATTATCCATATCTTCGAGGGCGCGCACGAGCCGCCATACTGTACCCAGACTCCTATATCGTTATATGTCAGCTGGGCAAGGCGCGCTCACTTTGACTGATGTATTGATATCAAATCCCGCTCTATCATGGGTTCAGTTACCCCTCGTACCCGATGAAGAAATAGGGATGCACACAGAATACATACCCCCACCTACACTCCTAGTCGTCTCCATTCTCCAAGTACCGCAACACCTCGTACACATGCCTTGAGACGCTAGGAATGTTGCACGACCAGATAAATATCCTCATTAAGGTATTTAATACCTGTGAGAAGCTTTTTTAACGTTCTATCTAGTGGAATCTTGTCGGTCGGTGTATTGATTTGATTTGACATGTGATTAGTGATAGCCATAAAGGGAAAACATCAAGGCAAGCTGTGCAACCAGGCCACGTGGTCGAGTGGTGGATGGAGTCGAGCCTATGCTTGCGGCCACACAATTCAGTACTAGTGCCACGGGGGATTACGCCCATTTGGGCGTCCCTGGCGGGCATCTTCTAGTATTTGAAAATCCCCCGGCTTTATCTCACACCTAAAAGGATTGTCTATTATGGGAGGCAAGGCACCTCAGTTAAAGGTAGTAACTTAACTGTGACAGGAAAAATACTGCGTAACAAGCCATGCCCTGGACCCTGGTCGGTCATGGGCTGGCGGAATATGATAAAATTTGTCAAGCGACTTTCAACCACGAAATGATGCCCGTCAAGTGCCCACCATCCACGAGAGCCCTTGGGGAGTTTCCAGTGCCTACGATTCTGTGACGTCGTTTGCCTCACAGATCGAACCTGATCACATCAGAGAACATCCAGCCTGATTTACTATCTGGCTCTGACCTATCTGGATTTTACATTGTCTTCTCTCCTCGTACCCAGTCCCCAATCCCTACGGCGCAAAGACCTGTCAAAGACTGGTGGCGTATGAGATCAGGTGAACACGAGCGCCGCGATAAAAGAGGAGAACAAAAGCCCATATATTAATATCCGACGTCGGACCCGTACATCAAGAGGCACTGAGTACGGGGATGTGCCTTAGGGCGCGATCTAGGCGCAAATGGCCAGCCAAAACGAGATGCTCGCATGACTTACCTGAGGCCCCACTTCCAGACACATCTCTGAACGTTGTTTCGGCGCTAGTTGGCACCAGTTCCAGAACGAGTCAGAAAACACGGATGCGTCGGGTGGTGTTCTGTGGCTGACGTCTACCCGGTTTATACCAGTTCTCGACATCGCGTTGAGGAAAATTTGCTCCTGCAGCAAGATTGACTTCAGAAACCCAATTGTTGACGAATCTGATAAGTCTTGGCAATGATCACTGAGATGGGACGAACTCGGCGGGCGATGACTCGTCCTGGAAGGTCCTGCTGTTAGCTACCGCAAATATACTTGACTTTGCACCAGCGACTATTAGGCAATTGAAGAGTTTGTCAGTGTGAGAAGCGTTTCATGGCTACCTTGGCGCTGAAGTGCCGATATCCGTCAGTCGTATCATGATCCGGGATTCCTTCCAACCGCAGATCAATTGCCGCGTTTGACGCGACTGGTCCCATCAACGCGAGTTCGGTACCTGACTAGGACAGGTGTTAGATCGATTCTTCAGGTTGGACCTTCTGCTCTGTCATGAGTGTTCATTCTCTCACCTCGGTGTGCACCGACAATAATTTGCCAGATTCTGGTACCCCCGAAATGCTTATGCGAGGTGGTCATCTTACCACCATCGTTAACAACAGCATGTGTATGTGTTAACTACTCACAGATATCCCGAGGGTTCGCCCCGGTCAAGGCCTCACCGAGGAAAAGGTGCCAGCCGTTTTGAGTGGCTGGCCTCGTATGGCTGGTCGATCTGAGCGGGCGCGAACTGCGCGCTTAAAGTCTAAAGTGTTGGATGGGCCGGAACAGGCACCACGCGAACGCCATGAACCACCAAACCGCCGGGAGTGGGAGCGTTAATTCGTTCCTGTCGTACCCCACTTCGTTGCATGTACCGGAAACGACTACTCCGACGTCTTGATCTGTCGTTCTGAGTCTGGAATGGTCTCCGTGCCGACCACTTACGGAACACAGCGCGAAGAACGCAAAAGATCACAGTAGAAAGTTGCAATTGGCATCATCAGTTGATTCCTCATATTCCGTGGTGTAGGGGTAGCAATAGAGGAAGCAGCGGCGGCGCAGGGGTATGAGTCGGAGCTGATGCTGGTGATGGGACTCGATAGAAGAAGCGGGAGCTTGATGTCCTGATGTCTGCGAGAAGCGTGGGCAACGACAAGCCTTTGGGAAGACGGAATTGCTATCTGAAGAGTTGATGGCCTCCAAGATTAGTATCAAGGTGTCAAGTGATCTCCAAAAGTCAGTCATACTGTGAGATTGCGACCAGAAATGTTCGGAGCCTGGGGTATCACGCGTGTTCCAAGAATCGGCCTAAGGGTCCGGGAGGATGCTGACTAGCCAAGAAAAAGAAAAAGACTAAGAGAAAGAATGTGCCTGAAGAAACAAGATGAAAAGACTGAGTGGCGACAGAGCGAGAGGCAATGGAGAGGGACAGTAGGTGCACGAGACAAGGCAAATACGTCGAGGTCGGAGGGCTTCAGGGCGATACGTTAATGTCGTTGAAAGAGAAATGAGTCGGTTCTCCACACATACGCATTATACCGACTATCGAGGGTGTGAGTAAAAACTTGCAATACGAGTAAAGGAGTCCTTAGAGGGAGTAAGGGCGAGCCAAGATATGCCTGTGAAGGAAGGGGTGGGGGTGCGAGCCGAGGAGTTTGATTGTGAGGGCATGTGTGACAATAAGGATGAGATAAAGATGGTGCAGGCGATGCAGAAAGAAGCCAGGAATGCCAAGGAAATTTGAAAGCGGCCATAGGTGAGAAATGTCTGCGTATTAACATTGGGACTTGAGAAAAGGATGAATCGGAGGGAAAGTAAAAAGCGGAAAGATATGAAAAGTAAAACATTCCGTCTATGGGTAATCTGAGACACGCTGCGTCGAGTCGATTCGGGCTGTCAAGGGCGGGAGCAAGCCTGAGCTATGGCACGTGGGGCTAGCGAAAGAGAAGGAACAAAGTGCGTAAGTTGGGCTGAACGTTTCAGGATGCGTGTGGTGAGCGACTGGTGAGCGCTCCGACAGGAAGCGGTAAGAAGTTGACGCATTCTATGCAATTTCGTTACACATCTCTCTGACGACCGCGACCAAAATAAGGCATCACGTACAATTGAATGCGGAAATAGGGCGTTCGTTTCCGTCGTGTACTGGTAAACCGAAAGACGAGGACCCATGGCATTGATTTCATACAAGTTGAGAGTAGCGAGGTCTTCGCCGATGATATCGATGAAGTGGTCACGCATTTGGCGGTCGGCCCTTTCACGCGGGGAAATATTCTTGGAATGACTGAGAGGATGGATAAAAACCACCGGGCAATGCCACTTACAACAATGAACACGGTGTTAGAATTAGCTCACAACTGACCGACGTGGCCGGCTACAGCGCGCCGTGCAGGGGTGATGTTCGTCTCCAGGAGAAGTTGAACTGGAAAAGTATGACAAAACTAGAAATAAAACCCTGAGTGGGCCGTGCAGGGCTGATGTTCATCTCCTGCTGCATGGCACTCATTTCTAGGAGTAGTTAAACTGTAAAGTAAAACAATCGAATAAACGCTCCTCCACAAAAAAAAAAAGAAGGAACAAGAGTAAAATTGGGTCGTGTAGCAAAAAATGTTTGGCGTTCGGCGTTCACACTGTAATTACTTGCAAGCTTAAAATACATTATAAGGCCTTATAATACCATTATATAGTCATTATAAGTAAGCCTGTCAAACTTTTCTTGCGACGGACGTAACGGGCCGCAAATGCATCATGTCCTTATATCCGAGTCACGCTGCACATACACCCATTTCGCCTTCTAATAGCTCTTCTAATCTCCAGTTAATTATTAATGCTCTGTCTGACTATTCCAAAACGACCGGTATTGACCTCTCAGAGAATCCCTTCGCCAACAAACTTCAGCTCGCCAAAACCCCCGATGACATCCTTCAACTTCTGCAAGAAAGGGAGAAGGCTTTTAAAGAATATCGCAGTAGGAATCGGACTCTGATAAACTGCCTCAGTCAAGCAGTGGGCGTCCTTCATGCGTTCTCTTCCTGGGTTCTCTCTGAACCTTTCAATTAACCCCCCCCCCGCGCCCCAGGTTCCCTTCCCACCAGCGAAAGCTATCTTCATTGGCTTTGATGCTCTTCTTGCTGTGCGTCCTTGTTCCTGGCCCATTCACTAGATCCCGTGCGATGAATGCGTATTCCAGGCTGCCAATGGTGTCAGTACAAGCTATGACGCCCTTCTCGATCTCTTCGACTACTTGGGCAATTTCCTGAAACGCCTCGAAATATATACCAACATCCCTCCCACCCCGCTTATGATAGATATGATTGTCAAGATCATGATTAAAATACTCGACGTGCTCGCCCTAGCCACTAAACAGATCAAGCATGGGCGGTTCGGTAAGTGGCTCACCACGTCTCATTTCCCCATCGGCTCAATGTGAGATAGTGAAATTCGCAAAGAAATTGTTGGGAGAGAGCGAGGTTGAGGCCGTACTGCAGAGATTGGATCGATTAACCCAGGAAGAGGCCC
>Ga0209488_10005191_pt1 | contig 10036 bp, 6 predicted proteins | sample Rivendell_Oct201_8_FD_188349 | JGI IMG/M metagenome (GOLD analysis project Ga0209488, IMG submission 188349) | Vadose zone soil microbial communities from the Eel River Critical Zone Observatory, Northern California, USA -... | ecosystem: Environmental > Terrestrial > Soil > Vadose zone >... | reverse complement strand
CGTCGCGAGCCTTGTAAATTACGCCCAACTGCCATCCGTTCAATACCCAGGTTGCAGGTCCGGAAGTCGACTTGAGCCCCGGAACCTGCCAGATGGCATTGATCACCAGGGTCCGGCCGACGTTGAAGTCGGACACACCGCGGCTCCGTCTGGCATCGAACCAGTCCAAGGAAGGAATCCCATTCCCGAACTGGTCTCCCGCGATGGTTGCGGAATTGTTGTCAATGCTCTTGGCCCACGTGAACGCGCCCTGAACCTGCAAGCCGTGGCTCATTCTATTGGCCAGTTGCAGCTCGAGGGCATGATAATAGGAGTCCCCCATATAGAACGTTGCATTCTCTCTACCAAAATTAGGGTTGATGGTGGCGGGCGGAAAGCATTGATTTGGGTCGGCGTTGCATGCGGTAGTCGGAATGTTTCCGTTCTCATCGACTTGCGGCCAGAGATATCCGGCGGAGGTCTTCGTCGGAAGAACCTCGTTTACATCATCAACGCGGAAAGGCAAGTGGACGCTGCGCGAGCCTACATAACCAACCGACGCCGTAAGGTTCGGCAAGAGTTCCCGCTGGATGTTCGCGTTCCACTGCATCACGTAACTTCGATGTGGCGAGTGTTCGACGTAAGTTCCCCTCAGCGAGGAATTGCCGAGCAGCGGGAACGCGTCACTGAGAAATGTGCCGGCGAGTTTCTTGCTCTGCACATTACCCAACTGAAAGAACGGAGCCGCCGAGGTCTGCGTCAGGTTGAATTGATAAGTCAGGGGCAACATATCAAACACCCCGAACCCTCCGCGCACCGCTGTCTTGCCGTTGTGGAACGGATCCCAGGCAAAACCGACTCGCGGCTCAAAATTGCGAAGGGTAGGATTCAGGAAAAAGGAGGATAGAGGGGTAGGATCGCACTCCCCCGGGAAAAACGTGATGTTGGCACAGTGGGGTAGAGGGTCGTTGACGTTGAGCAAGTTAACCAGCTTGCCCTGAGCTTCCGTCGGAACGGTCACCATCTCGTAGCGCAATCCCAGGTTGAAGGTGAAATTCGGTCGCCAACGCCAGTCATCCTGAAAGTAGGCGCCGAAGAGCGTTTGACGCAGCCCGCGAGGTGTGAGACGACCAGGCAGCGCCGAAGCGAAACTTCTCGGTTTGTTAGTGAGGAAGTTGGTTAAGTTAGCGAAACCCCAAGTGCCACCGGGGGTTGTATTCGCGAGGTAATTGAGTTGCATTCGCTCCACACCCACGCCGAATTTCAAGGAATGTGTTCCGTGCGTGAGAAAAGCGTCGTCATAACCCTGGAACGAGTTCCAGTAGTAGAAGTAGACGTTGGCCGAGCCTAGACCTCCCAGGAATTCCGGAATTCCTCCACCAATCCTTACGTCGGCCGCAGCTTTTCCTGGAACAGAACCCAGGGAAACGTCCTTTGCAAGGGGATCGATCGCAGACAAAGGCTCCTGATTGGCCGCAACCGCGCGGTTGTAGCCCGCCCGAACTGCGTTGACCAAGGTCGGGGTGAAAGTATGACTCTCCTCCAGGGTGGCGAACTGCCGGCGCGTGTGCGATCCGATCTCTTGGACGGCATACCTGTCGGGGTAGCGGTACGATGTGTCGTCGTACAGATACGTCCCGACCAGGCTATCCTTCTCCGAAAAACGATGATCCACTCTGGTGGTAAAGAAGTTCTCGCTCGCGACCTGCTGCCCTGCAAAGGCGAAGGTGCCCAGGTCTCCGTTGCCGATCAGACCGGCATTCGGCAAGTGGTAGAGCGGCAAAAACTTCGCGGCCGAATCATCAACGCACACGCTCGCGTTAGGATCCAGTTGTTTTGACGTGATCGTTCCTGTGAAAGGATTGGTCGGGCACACAGAACCCGCCGGGAGGGGGGGCCCGCCGCTCAGGATTCCTAGGCGCGCATTGGGAGATGGCACAGAATTGCTAAACGTTTTGCCCTTGGATCGCCGCAGCCCTTCGTAATCACCGAAGATGAAAGTCCGGTCTCTGCGGATCGGCCCACCCCCCGAGGCGCCAAATTGGTTGTTCCTGAAAGGCGATTTCTTGAGATTATTGGCATTATCAAAGAAATTTGCCGCGTCGAGCGCATCGTTGCGCAGGAACTCGTAAGCGCTTCCGTGGAATTGGTTCGTCCCCGAGCGGGTGATGGCGTTTACCACTCCACCCGAGGTCTTCCCGTACTCGGCCGAATAGTTGCTGGTCAGAACTGAGAATTCCTGAATGGAATCCACGCCCAGGTTCCCGCCTAGCACACTGCCCGGGCCCCCGTTACCATAGTCATTAATGCTGACCCCATCCAGGCGATAATTGTTCTCTTGCGGGCGCGCTCCGGAGATCGATAGCTGGGCCCCAAAGCCCCGGTTCCCCCGGTCGGTGCCGACCTCGAACGTTGGCTGGAGCATCGCGAGGGCACTGACCCCTGGCTGGAGAGTGGCCAGATCAGTCCAGGAGCGGCCGTTCAGAGGCAACTCGACAACCGTCGTGGCGCCCACGACGGCGCTGATCGCCGAACTGGCCAATTGCACAGTGGGAGCTTCGGTGGTGACCTCGACCGTTTGAGTCATCTGGCCAACCTGCAACGCGAAATTCAGTACTTGCTGCTCCCCCACGGTCAGCGTGATGCCAGTTTGCACCTCGGTAGAAAACCCCTGGGCCGCGGCTCTTATCTCATAGGTTCCGGGCAACAAATTCGGGGCCGAATAGAATCCGGCAGCACTCGTCGTGCTACTACGTGTGATGCCGGTAGCGATGTTCTTGATAGAGATCGCGGCTTGAGGCACAACTCCGCCGGATTGGTCTGTTACTGTGCCGGAGAGCGTTGCTCCGGCCACCTGCGCGTGCAGCGGGAGGGACACCATCACACAAAACCCGAGAATCCATGCGAAAAGCACGAGACTAGCAGTTTTTGGATTCATGTTGATACTCCTTATCCACAGGTGTCAAAGCACCTCAACAATCTCTACCCAGCCTGAAAAACTCCGGACGCTGAGAATCTTTGGTCTAAACCACGTTGTGTGGCGAGAATGTTTTTGCTTGCGGCTTGGCTTTTCGAGGAACCCGATGCTGGAGGGAAATGAGAATCGCCACAACTGTATTCGGACCGTGCCCGGAACAAAAGGACCGATCCTGTGCCCGACGGGATCGAACGTGCTGAACCCACCATAGCACCGCCACGACACCGGCTTACCTCTGAACTAGCAAACAGCCGGTTTCGCCATATACAAACAGACTTGAAAGCAGGGCCGACCGTGGCAACCGCAGATGGGACAGCTTTTACTTCCTCATTAGTAAGGATGTCAAGTCATTTCTCATATTTTGTCAAAGCTTGTCGACATGATTAGTGAAACATCTGCGACGCTTGAGGAATTCGTGAGGCGTGAGATAAGCGAGCGCCTGATGAGGGCGCACGGTGTTGTAGCTGTGCTCCCAGCGTCGGAGCTGGGGGTTGAGATGCGCGACGTTCCAGTTGTCGGGGATCACCTGATAGAACTCCTCGTGGTGCGTGCCACGGGAGCGTTCGAGGTGACCGTTGAGTCGGGGCGAACGGGGCGGAAGCACGAAGAGCGGTAAGCCTCGTTGCTGACAGACTTGTTCAAATCCGCGGCGAATTCGCTGCCGCCGTCGACCACATCCCAACGAGAGACCCTATCGCGAGCATCAATACGTTCTTCTCGCTTCTTATGATGTGGTTCTGACCCACCACTCAAATGCGGTTAATTGCTAAAGCGAGTTTTAGATTCATGTCGTGTCCGCCGCCAGCAACAAGCCAAGCAATAATTCCGCCCGGAATCACAAGGGCAACAGCGACGTACTGAATTGTATTTCTAAATAAAGAATAGGTAGCAATGTGGCGCAACATTCTAAGCAATGCGTAATCAAGGGCAACTATGGTAAGCGCCAAAATCAGACCACCAAGGATCAGAACTGCGCACATGCCCTCTGCTTTTCGGGGCGAGGCGGAGGCTTTCGATCCACTTCTCAACCGCTAGAGGCTTCACTTTCGCGAGAGGAACATTGGCCCACTGAGGTTTAATGTGATTCTTGATCCAGGATCGATACCGGCTCTGAGTCACACGCCTCTTGGCAATGGCCTCACGCTTACGATAAAGCGTGGAGGCAATTATGCGACGCGAGCCAATCCGTTACCGATGAAATTGCCAAGTTGCATGATCCGATCTCGCCACGTGTATGGAAGACGATCAATGCGGACCTGGACGGTTTTGAGGCGGAGATAAAGGGTGCCGAAGGGGACATGGCTTACGCGGTCAATCCAAAAATTCGTTGTGTCGTCGGCTAGAGAGGCGTACGATGCGCAAGTCTGAGGGCCAAGTCGGAAATTCCCCGTTTCAAATTCAAGCCAGAAGGCGCATCACGTACCAAGGAGATTTTCAATATGTACAGCAAAACGTGGGCCCGTGCGGCCGCGGCAACCGCAGTATTTAGCCTTACACTTGCATTCTGGACTTTATTGCCACGTGAGGTGAAAGCTCAGTCCAATCAGCAGGGCGTCGGCGCACCAAAGTTCAAAGTCGATCCTTTCTGGCCACAGCCTCTGCCGAACCGTTGGTTGACTGGAGGAATCGGTGGCGTGTGCGTCGACGCGCAGGACCACGTGTTCATCTTGACCCACGGTGACCCCAATGAGGCCGAGCAGAAGGTTGCGGTCGCCGCACCAGGAGTTATCGAATTCGATCCAGACGGCAAGGTAGTAAATTCCTGGGGAGATAGAAACGTACTCCCTACAAGCGAATTGCACGGTTGCTTCGTCGACTATCAGGGCAATGTGTGGATTAGTGGTAGCCGGGACGGAATCGTCCAGAAATACTCGCATGACGGAAGCAAGATGTTGCTCGAGATAGGAACTCGGGGAAAGTTCGACACTTCGGACGGCACGGAAAAGGGAACGCCCACGAGCTCAAGCCATACATCTATGAACGGCCCCACGAGCGTCACGGTGGATCCCGCGAATGGCGACGTGTACGTCGCGGACGGTCTCCGCAACCGTCGTGTCGTGGTCTTTGATCGCAGCGGAAACTTCCTTCGCCAATGGGGACGGCAGGCCACGCAGGCAGAAACGAACGCGCGGGCGGGCGGGGTGTTTCAGGCGGTCGTGCACTGCATTGCCATGGGAAACGACGGCCTGGTTTACGTGTGTGACCGGTGGGGCGATCGAGTCGAAGTCTTCGACAAAATGGGTAATTTCCAGAGGAACATCCTTCTCGAAAGTAAGGACGCTCCACCTGCAGGGCTGGGTTCAGATTGGGTAGCCTTTTCACCGGATAAAGCTCAAAAATTCATGTACGTTGTCGAGTATGGGCACGACGCGATTAGGATCATCGACCATGAAAGTGGACAAACCCTCTCAAGCTTCGGCCGACCAGGCCATCAAGCGGGCGAATTCTCCGATCCACATATGATGATTGTCGATTCGAAGGGAAACATCGTCGTGGGCGAGTCAGTGCACGGGCGTAGGATTCAGATGTTCAGATTTGTAGGAAACTAACCTCTCTGTGAGAGTTGGTTTTTTGCCGGATGCGCCTCGGCCCAGTTCCCGATAATTTTATCAGGAGTTGGCCGACAAAATCTCGCGATCCCCGCACGAGTTTGCCTTGCTGGCAAGTTCGTTGCGCCTAAGTCAGTAGAAGCGTAAGATGCGCACAAGCAAGAGCTCCAAATCGGAAATTCTGGATAATGTTCCCGCTCTTTGCGGAGTAAGAAAAAGGGAATCCCGACAAGGTACAGAGGAGGTATTTATGAAACGATATGCGTCTATGCTCGTGCTTACTTTCCTGGGCGCCTTAACGGCTTGGAGTCTGTTTGGCCAAACTAAGTCAACCACAGGCGGGTCGCACGATAGCTCCAACCAAGGTGCGAACTACAGCGTTCGCACCTTGCCGCTCCCCGACAACGGCGCAGGCGATGTTTCGATGGACTACATCGCTTATGACCCCAGCACGAATTCGTTGTGGGTGCCGGGCGGAATCACCGCTGCCGTCGATGTCGTTGATGTCGCCACCGGTAAGGTGCGACAGATTCCGAACTTTCCGACCAAAGAGGTAGAGGTCCGTGGTAACAAGCGCACACTCGGTCCTAGCGCCGTCAGTATCGGCGATGGAGAAGTTTACATCGGGAACCGCGGAGACTCGAGCGTCTGTAGTTTTAACGCAAGGTCTTTGACGCGTCGCGCCTGTGCCCACTTCGACTCGGTGACCGATGCTGTGGTTTATGTTGCGCCGACGAAGGAAGTCTGGGTGACCATCCCGAGCGACAAGTCTATCCGTATAGTCGATATCAAGACGATGGAGCAAAAAGAGAAGCTTACGTACGATGGCGCCCCCGAGGGATTTGCGGTGGACGCTATGCACGGCCGCTTCTACACCAATCTGGAAGACAAGGACCGCAGCCTCGCAATCGATCTGAAGACGCGAAAGACGCTTACCACCTGGAATCCATCATGTGGCTCAGAAGGTCCTCACGGCTTGGGCTTGGATCCAAAGGCGGGTCAGCTCTTTGTCGCATGCAGCACGCTTGTGGAGGTGCTCGACGCCGGGCATGACGGCGCCATTCTCTCCAAGGTGGACACAGGTGACGGCGTCGACGATATTTACTATTCGCCTGCCTCGCACATGCTGTATGTTGGCGCCGCTAAGGCTGCGAAACTGACCATTGCCCGCGCGGACGACAAAGGCAAGCTTTCTCTCATTGCGCAGATGCCCACTCGCCAAGGCGCTCGCAACGGCGTGCTGGACAAAAACGGCAATCTCTACTTGGCGCATTCGGCGATTGCAAAATATAGTGATCTCCTGGTCGTCTCGCCCAACGGGAAGTAAGTTCTCTACCAAGAGGATCGCCCCGGCGGCGTGGCCAGCAATGTGCTCGTCGGTCGTTTTGAAATGGCTGTGAAGGCCTGTTCCCGGCCACGCCAAATCACATTTCCGTGTTCAAACGTCCATTCCAGGCCATCAGGGAGCCTTGTGACGGGAAGGCATTCCATCGGTTCGATGAAATAGGATCTCGCCCTCCCGATTCGCAGTTGAAAAGCCACATTCCGAGAAGACGTGCCAGCTCAACCGGTCCATGCAACACCATCTGCTATAAATCTTTTCTCTAAAGGTGGGCGGGTGGCCCAGCCTTTGAGCGGCTTTTGCACTTCCGGGTGGCCGATCCTTCGCGGCTGTTCGGAAGGGACGGATGGTCTGGTTTTTCCTCTACAGTTCATCCGCAGCTTCGCGAAAATTCAAAACGGTTGTGGCAACAATCATGTAGGGACTGTAGTGCTGCCTGCCCTGCCGGGGATGGCTCAATCGATGTGTACAAACAGTCGGACCCTGACCACTATGTATCCCTCGGCCAGGTCCCCAGCGGAACTGGGGCGCGGACTGGGGAGTTAGTGACTGCGCTCGGACGGTACTATGTGGCGGTGCCCCAGCATCCTGCTACAAACACACAAATTCTTGAGTACCAGATCCAATGAGGCGTGCTCGTCTTGCTCCAGTTCGGGGACAAAAAATTCGGCAGCTAGGGCGGATTCCCGGCACGTAAAAAATTGGTACGCGCATAGTAATTCTTAGGCTCGAACAGAATGGACGATAAAACGGATTCTTAAGGTTCCACTTGGAAAACTAACAGTTCTGCCTCTTTTTGCCCTTCACTCGGAGCCGTGACAAAAAAACGGCCCAGCTCCGGCACGAAAAGGGAATTCCTCGCGCCAGGCCTTGTCTTGAGCTTGGCCATCGGTTCGTAATGGTCGGCGTCGGTCTGCGCGATGACGCTGATAAATCCTTCGTCGCCAGTAACGTATATTCGCTTGCGCGCCTCATCGTAAAACATGTCGTCGGCCTCGCCAACACAAGGAACTTTAGCAATGACCTTCCCTGTATCAGTATCGAACACAACTACTTCCGCCGGTTCGCGCGCCCCGACGAAAAGTCGATGGTGCGTCTCATCCAGCGCCAATGGTGTGTTAACTCCAGCTTCCGGGATTGGCCATGTTGAGACTACCTGAAGTTTGTTCCGATCGACGATTCCAACCTGCTTCAACGTTTTCATATTTACAAATAGCCTGGTGCCTGAGCGCTCGACGGCCATAGCTTCCAGCTCCGCGCCATTCACTCGAATATCGCCGATGCTTTTCCGATGCGCCGTGTCAATGACGGAGACCAGGCAATATTCGTTATTCCCGGCATCTTTGCCTCCATTTTCGATATAGACATACTGGGTAGCGGGATCAAATGCGATGCCGTCCGCATCAACCAATATCTTGAAAGTGGCGAGAGTTTCAAACGTGGTGCCGTTAAGGATTTTGAGCGCGCCCTCCGCTTCATCACCAATACTTACCAGAAGCTCGTTCGAAGCGGGAAGATACCTTTCGGCGTGCGGCTCGCCGATATTCCCAATGCTGTGAATTCTTTTCCCCTCAGCCAAATCAACAACCTCAACAGTCCTGTGTTTTTGTGCCGCAAGAAATAGGCGTTTACCCTTGAGGTCAACGGCAAGATGGTCGAAACGGCCTTCTACCCCTGGTATGCTGATAGTTTGCACGAGCCGAAGCGGGTCTGGACGGGATTGGCTGTGACCAGGAACCGGTAATATGAACAGCAGAATATTGAATGCAACGGCTGTCAGAGCATTTTTTATAGTTCTACTCGGCGTCACTTGCTCGGAAAAACGGAACATGAAAATCAAACCGAACACTTTGAGCAGCACGCGTACCTCCTAAGAAAAAAGTGCAAATGAGGTTATGTTGTCCAGTAAGTTCGATGCTCGTCGAGAATTTCCGATTTCAACCCAATTTTTCCAAAAGCGTGTTCTCCGACTTACGACGTGGCCCACTCGCTTATCTTGACGGAGAGGCAGACGAAGCAAGTTGGCCGGACTCTACCGCTATCGAATTCACGCTGTCAATGATTTTCGTCTGTAGTAAACACCGGCACGCCGCGCGATCAACCACCTCAACGAAAGAGTAGTGTAGTTCCAAAGGTCATCACGAATGAGAAACTATGTATCTCCACAACCGTAGTCGATTTTGTAACCTTGAACCGCCAAACTTCAACAAGATTCAACAGAGTTCAACAAGCGAGCCGCAAGAAATTCAATAAGAATCACTTAGAATCAACAGAATTCCATAAGTTTCAACAAGGCTTGGCGACTGGTTCGGTATACAGCGTCCGTGTCCCCACAATCGCAAGCCACATCCGCAGTTCCTTCGCCACAAACTCGGGACCGTTGTCAGACCGAATATTCTCCGGAATTCCTCGCCATACCATCGCGTCAGCCAGCGCCTCAATCACCTCGTAGCTCCCGCAGTCTTCGAGCTGCTCGAATCTATACAGCCACTGAAATGGATTAAGTTCGGATGCCCTGAGCGAAATATCGTACAATTTGCTTCTCCAAGGCGAAAAGGTTACTGAAGGTTGTCATGGCGGTACTTCTGCTGGTCCTTCAAACCAGCCAAAATGAAGTTGTTTACAGTGCTTGGACGAAAAAACTGAGCAACAGGTTCGTATCCCATGTTGTCGTAAGCGGTATGAGATTCTCCCACTGGTGGGATTGCCCGGAATTTGGCGGAAAGGGAAGGACATTACATGTCTAAGAGGAAAGCTGAGCCTTTCGAGCGTCGGAGATTTTTGCGCGGGATGACCCTGGCAGCTGGAGCAGCGCGCTTGTCGCCCCAGTTTTTTGGATCTACCGCAGCGGCGATTGCGATCCCGGCAAAAGTCGAAGCGGCGGCGAATGACGCGGGCCAAACGACACGACTTGCCGAATACGCGGTCCGCCTTCGCTATGAGGAGATCCCGGCAGAGGTCTTGCAGCGTGCCAAGGATTGCATTGCCGATACGGTGGCGACAATCCTGTTTGGCTCACAGTTTCCCTGGAGCAAGATGATCATCGCCCAGGCCCGGCGAATGGGCGCGGGCGGGACTTGCGCCATTCTCGGCACCGGCGCAAAAGTGTGTGCGCCCGCCGCTGCGCTGGCGCATGGCGCAATGACTCATGCATTCGAGCAGGACAATTTGACGTTTCCCGATTCAGGT
>Ga0209488_10005190_pt1 | contig 10037 bp, 15 predicted proteins | sample Rivendell_Oct201_8_FD_188349 | JGI IMG/M metagenome (GOLD analysis project Ga0209488, IMG submission 188349) | Vadose zone soil microbial communities from the Eel River Critical Zone Observatory, Northern California, USA -... | ecosystem: Environmental > Terrestrial > Soil > Vadose zone >... | reverse complement strand
CTGGAATTTCGTATGATCGAGCCACGTTCGCATCTGGCTCAACTCATGGGCCAAGTTTCCAGCATCGATAGCTACCTCGACAATGTAAAGCATGCCAGACCCTCCGCCTCAGCCTCTAGTTGTTGCGCCACATGCCGAAGCTCGCCTGCTATATCCGGGGCTTGCTCGGCAATCCGGCGCAGTTCAATCGCTGCCATTCTCAAGAAAACCTGCGTGTCCTGCACCCGCTGGACCAGCTCGATCACCATAGGACTTGTCCGCCACGCCTCGATCACGACTCGTGCCTCCTTGAGAAATCCCCTTCCGATTCCGGCAGGCCGAAACGCGTGATAGGGAGGAGGTACGCCATGGTCAGCCCAGAAGGTCCTTGGAGCTGGTGACGAGAAGACAGGTGCAGCCCGTTTCGCTCCAGACGCGCTCGTCGCCTGCGCCAGGCGCACCGTAGTTGTAGTCGCCCGGAAAGAGCTTGCGCTCGTCGATCCACAGTTCGCCGTCGAGGAGATGCAGCTCTTCTGCGCCCGCATGGGTATGCGCTGGGTAACTCGCGCCCGGTGCGAGGCGTACCAGCATGCTGACCCGGTGCCGTTCCGTGTCGGTCGCGAGCAGCTTGCATTCAATCCCAAGCGCGACCTGTTCCCATTCCGGCTCGGACCAAGTTTGTTCTCCCGGGCGCGCCGGAGGCAGCACTGGTTCTTTCCCGGTCTCCTCGGCGATGCGAAGCACTAGGCGCGCCTGAAGCGATGTCGTCGGACGCAGCACATCGGTGGGCCAGGAGACGAACCTGTCAACCACCGGGCGGAGGCTCTCCAACTCGCGCTGGCAATCCAGGCATGAGGCGATATGGGCTTCGGCCGCCGCAACCTCGCTTGCAGGCAGGACCTGCAGGGCGTAGGCGCACGCCAGCTCGGCCCTTTCGCAGCGGTTCGATTGCCCGATGTAGGAGGAATGCGAGGCTTGCATACCCCCTGAAACGTCAAACGCGAGCTTTTGGATTGGTCGGAGGGGGTGGCGGGGCGAAAGGAACGCCGTCAGCCCGGCCGGCGGCGTTCTCGACCTGCCAAGCACTTCCTACGCGTGGGCGAGGCGCTTTTAGCGAAGGGTATCTTTCGTGCTGGTGACGAGGACGCAGGTGCAGCCCGTCTCACTCCAGACACGCTCGTCGCCCGCTCCAGGCGCACCGTAGTTGTAGTCACCCGGGAAGAGCTTGCGCTCGTCGATCCACAGCTCGCCGTCGAGGAGATGCAGCTCTTCGACGCCGGCATGCGTATGCGCCGGGTAGCTCGCACCGGGCGCGAGGCGCACCAGCATGCTGACCCGGTGCCTTTCCGCGTCCGTCGCGAGCAGCTTACATTCGATCCCGGGCGCAACCTGTTCCCATTCCGGCTCGGACCACCGCCCTGCCGGCGGCAACACTGCATCTTTCCCGGTTTCCTCGGCGATACGGAGTGCAAGGCGCGCCTGCAGCGATGTCGTCGGACGCAGCACATCGGTGGGCCAGGAGACGAACCTGTCGAGCACCGGGCGGAGGCTCTCCAGCTCGCGCCGGCAATCCGGGCACGTGGCGATATGGGCTTCGGCCGCGGCCATCTCGTTCGCCGCCAATGCCTGAGCGGCGTAGGCGCAGGTTATCTCGCTCTTCCCGCAGCGGTCCCCATGGAACGTACTCATGGTTTCCTTTCCGCGGTCAGCGTGTGCCGCAGCTTGTGCAGTCCCGAACGAATGCGCGTCTTGATGGTGCCGAGCGGCTGATTCAGCCGCGCCGCGGCCTCGGCATGCGTAAAACCGGCGAAGAACGTCATTTCGATCGCTTGGCGCTCGTCCGGCGTGAGCGCCGTCAATGCCGCGCGCAGCGACTCGCCCTGCTCGCGCAGTTCGAGCACGTCGCGCGGATCGGCAGCCGCCTCGGTCAGCGGTGGCACATCGTCGCCGTGGTTGCGCTTTTGTCGGCTCTCGAAGCGCAGGCGGTCGATCGCCCGCGAGCGCGCCTGGTTCATGATCCAGCCGAGCACCGTGCCGTTCGCGGCGTCGTACCGCGACGCTCGCCGCCAGACGTCGTGGAAGACATCGACGGTGAGCTCTTCAGCGGTTTCCCGGTTCGCCGTGATTCGCATGATCAAAGTGAAGACGATGCGATGAGCCCTCTCGTAGAGCGCATGCAGCGCGAGCTGGTCGCCCGCGGCAATCGATTGGACGAGTGTCGCCCAGTCCTGTTCCGGCACCAGAGCCTTGGACTTGGCATACAGCACGTCGCCCAGCGTTGCCGGCGTGGTTTGTGTATCTTCCTTGGCCATTACATTCGCCATTGGCCGAGATTTTGCAAAATTCTCCGCCGGCCAATCAAGAGCGGCGATGGAACCTTTTCCCTTACCTGAAGCCGCCAGCGCATCTGCGGCTCTAGCACCCAACCCGGTCCCCATCCATCGGCGTGGCCGCAGCAGACAGCATTAGCCGGCGCAGGTCGGCATCAATACAACGTATGTTAATAACATCGGCGGATGCCGGATGCCGCCTACCTCAGACAGAAGGCGCAGAGCTGCCGCGAGGTGGCCGCGCACTTCCGCTCATTGGCCGATGTTGAGCCGGCGGAGAGCCTTCGCCGGCAGCTAGAGCGGCTGGCCGCGCGGCATGACCAATTGGCTGCGGACCTGGAGCCGCCGCTATCCAATGCGGAGGAAGCCCACGAGGCGCCCTTCGCTCGGCCACCGGATGGCTAGCCGTGCAGGGGGCACCAAGGCCCTGCTTTCCTTCACGCTGAAACCCGAAGTTGGCCCAATACGATGCCCAAGACCCCCGAGACTACCCCCGACCGCTACGTCGCCCAGCAAGCACGCAATTTCGAGTGCTTCGCGGCTCGTCCGCCTGTTCAAGGAGGGCGCACTGGCGCAGATAGTGACCGACCCGGCGATCCGCACGTTGATGGAGCTCTACGATCTGAAGCCGCCCGCCGGCGCCGGCCAGGTGCCCGACTTCATCACCGGCTTCCCGCCACCACCATTTCCGAACGACGAGGACCCAAGCGGGTGCCGATCCCGCACTGGGTACCTGTGGGGGACGCAGAGGCGTTCGCTTCCGGCGAGGTCGTACACCGCGTCGTCGAGGATCGCGAGATCCTGCTCTGCAAGGTCGGCAGCGAGGTGTTCGCTCTCGCCGCCGCGTGTCGCGAGATGCCGCATCGCTGGTAGGCGCCACCCTCAACGGCTATACCCTGACTTGCCCGCCCCACGCCGGGTGCTACTGATGTCCGCAGCGGCAAGCGCGTCGGCTCAAGCGGGAGTTTGGCCTGCTTCCCTATGAAGATCGACGCCAACGGTCGGGTTCTGGTCGGCTCCGACATGCCGTTCACACCGCGTCTTGCCCAGCTTCTGAGATGGCCGAGGCCGCGCACCGAGTGCCGCGCATCCTCGTTGCCCACGTCGCCAACATCCTGCGCGGCGATGACGGGTTCGGTGTCGTCGCCGCACGGAAATTAATGGCGCGCGACGACATTCCGGAAGGCGTTACCGTCATCGAGACGGGAATCGGCGGAATCAGCCTCGTCCAGGAGCTCATGACCGGATACGACGCGCTCGTCCTCCTCTGCCCCCGGGGTGGCCCGTCGGGAGAAGTTTATCTTCTCCAACCGGAGGTGCTGGAGCCGGCGAGACTGGAGCCGAGCGCGCGCCGCGACATCTTTGCCGATACGCATTATGCGACCCCGGCGCGCGCACTCGCCCTCGTCGCCGCGATCGGATCGCTGCCGCAGACCGTCCGTGTCGTCGGCTGCGAGGCGGAGGACGTCGATGAGTACCGGCTTGGCCTGAGCCCGTCAGTAGAACTGGCGATCGAACGAGCCGCGGAGATGGCAATCGGTCTCATAATAAAGGAAATCCGCGGTACATCTGGCCGCCCATCTTGAATGCTCAGGCAGCAGCTGACGCTTCGAGAAAAATGAAAAAGCGCACGCTGCCTGTCGAAGTCGAAGGACGGCCGTTTAGGCAGCGTGGTGAAATGCCTGGAACGGGGCACGCGCTGTCATGCTGGCAAGAGGGGAACGGCCGCTTGCCACCGAACGGGAAGCGCAGCGCAACATCGAGCTGATGTGGCTGACCGGGAAGCTCGCGCCCGACTTCAAGACGATTGCTGATTTCCGGCGGGACAATGGTGAGGCGATCCGCGAGCCGCCGGCTCGACTGAACCTGGTTCAAATAGGCGTACAGATAAATCTTGAGCAGCGTGACCGGATGGTACGAGGGACGACCGGTTGCTTCCGGCACCACGCCTGCAAATCCCAACGCTGCCAAATCCAACTCGTCGATAAAGGCGTCGACCACGCGGACCGCATTGTCTTCGGTCACGTAGTCGTCAAGACAGTCCGCAAGCAATGCTATTTGACGATGCGCCTGGCGTGTAGTTCTTGTCGCGGGTATTCACCGCCTTGAAGCGGCTGCCATCCACCGCCACCATTGCGCCGCCGATCAGGCCGATCCCGCGGCATAGCAGCACGAACTGCCGGCAGACGGTCCGAAGTCCTGGAGGTTGGTATGCCCCGATTTGTCGAAGGTTGTGACAATCCGCCTGCGGATGGAACAGTGGACGCCAGCATTACGCGATACCTGGGGATGCTCGATACGGCCGACCGCCAGGAGGATCGGGTGGCGGAACTGCGCATCGGCCGGCTGACCGAACATTTGGAGGCGCTGCGCCGTCAGATGCGGCAGCTTCAGGTGATGGAGCGAGTGGTCGCGGATGCGCCAGACCATCAGGTCTCGCTGACCGATCCGGACGCACGGGCCATGGCCACCAACGGCAAAGGCACCGGCATGGTCGGCTACAACGTGCAGACGGTGGTGGATGCCAAACACCATCTGATCATCGCGCACGAGGTCACCAACGTCGGCCACGACAAACACCAACTGGCCAACATGGCGCGGCAGGCGAACGAGGTAACCGGCGCGAATGGCCTGACCGTCCTCGCCGATCGCGATTACTTCTCCGGCGAGGAAATCGTGGCCTGCGAGGCCGCCGGTGCAACCCCGATCGCCCCCAAGCCTCTGACCTCAGGCGCGAAGGCGGACGGGCGCTTCGGGAAGCAGGACTTCATCTATCAGCCCGAAACCGACACCTACCGCTGCCCGGCGGGCGAGCAGCTGATCTGGCGCTACACCACTGTCGAGCACGGGCTGACGCTCAGCCGGTACTGGTCCAGCAATTGCGGCGCCTGCGCGATGAAGGCCATGTGCGAGGCAAAGGAGCGGCTTGGGACGCGGCGCAGCGGGGACGACCGTGGGCATGCGTTCGAACATTCGATCTATCCTCGGCCGCGCTACGCGCGGGCAGTCAGAGGTAACCAACTGCCAGGGTTTCAGGCGCCGAAGTGTTCGCTCAGTTCCGCAAACCCGTCGACCACTATATCGGTCGCGGGGTTGGGTACAGGATCGGGCGGTCCGGCGGGTCCCCACTCGTCGGGCCGGCGCACAAAGGCGGTGCGATAGCCGACGCCGCGCGCCGCGTCGAGGTCGAAATTGTGGCATGCCAACATCAGGATTTCGTGCGGCTCGACGGCAAGAAATGCGGCGGCGCGTCGATAGGCATCGGGGTGCGGCTTGTAGACGCGCAGCATCTCGCACGGGATCACAGCATCCCAATCGATGCCGTTGCGACGCGAGACGTCGACGATCAGCGACAGCCTGAGGATCGTGAACGAGACGCAGATCCGGTGTCGGCGCAGCCGGCGCAGCGCCGCGGCAAAATCCGGCCACGCATCGAGCTGATGCCAGCGCCCTGCGATCGCGCGCCGCTCCTCCGCCGAACCGCCCAGCCCGTTCTCGTCGAACAACTCGTCCAGCACGTCGCGGTGCACGTCGTCGATATTGAACGCGGGATCGATCGAGCCGGTCATCCGGCGCAGCGAGCGGCGGCGATGCTCGTTCGCCAGCGCATGCCAGTCGCGCTCAACGCCGTGCGAGGCGCCCCATGCGGCCATCGCCGCGGTCAGGCCCGCATGCCAGTCGAGCACCGTACCGCCAGTATCAAAGGCAAGGACCTTGATCTGTTCCATGCGCTCCCTCAGCCGGCACGCACCCGGGCGGCCGGCACTATGAAGTTGCTGACGATCAGTCGCAGACGCTCGTCTTCATGGGCCTGCAGCACCTCGCGCAAAGCATGGATCGCTGCCCCGGTCGCGGTTTCGTTCCAGAACCAGTCGGTCAGTTGGCGGCTCGACGGCTTCGCTGGTCCAGCACCCGCCGCTTCCAAGCCATACGCTTTCAGATCGTCAACCGCAAAACGCAGGATCAGCGGTGCCGAGAACCCGTCGCGCGGACTTGGCGGCGCCTTGCCGCGCAGCCAGTCCGAGACATAGCGGGCGCAGTCGCCGATGACGAGTCCGCTCAGCCCCACCGTGCTGCGGCCGTGTTGCTCCATCCAACGCCGATGCGCTCCCTGCAGCAGCAAGATTTCCGCCTCCATCCGCGATGCGAGCGATTCCGCATCGCCATTGGCGACCGTCCTCGGCACAAACGGTGGCTGCCATGCCGGATCAGGCTGCGCACGCGGATCGTCCTCGGGAAAATCGACAATCCGCACCGGGCCGCCGCCCTCATTCAGCATGCCCAGCGTAGCCAGGACGACGCGCTTCTGGAATGCCGGGTCGTTCGGCGGGCCGAACGGCCGCCCCAGCTCGAAGGGCACCCACAGCGCGCGCGGCGGCTTTGTGTTCTCGGCCTGCGGCCGGATCAGCACGATGGCGACCGTCGCGATGCCCTCTTCCTCGAGATAATGGCCCAGCGCGCTCACGGCGCGCGTGCAGACCGGTCAGACGGGGGCGAGAAGGACGCTGTCGACGTTATCCTGCTTCAAGCGGCCAGCGAGTTCGCGGGCATGCGGCTCCATCTGCAAGGGATCGGTCGCGCCCATGAACGAGTAGTGGGTATCGGCCATCGAGCCGATCGTCCCATCGGCGGCCAACTCCCGCAGCCGGTCGATCGGAAAGGCGACGTTCCAATCTTCCTGCAGCCCGGTGCGGTCGAAATTGATCGAGATGTGACTGCACAGCAGGTCTTCGGGCCGCGTCGTCGCCGGAATCGCATGATAATGCGGGTCGCGCCCGCGGAACGGCTCTTCGCCGCGCACGACGAGGCCGGCGGAGGAGACGATCGCGACCCGACGCTGCGATAAAGCCGGACCCGTCACCCAAGGCCGCGTTTTGAATTCCGGGCATTCGACCTCGGCCAGGCGTCTGGCCTGGTCGGGGGGCAGGTCGGTTAGTCTGGTCACGGAGCCTCTCCTCGCATCAGCTCGCGGCGATCGCTCGCCTCGTTCCTGAAGAGCTTATCACATGTTTTAGATCGTTCAATCTAAAATGGTTAGGGTGCTTTGCCGAGAAGCGCCAAAGCCCCGTTGGCTGCGCCTTCCAGCACCTCGCGCTGCGGGCGCGTGCGCGCCAGGACACGAATGCCGAGGAGCACGCTCAACAGCAACTTGGCGAGTTCGTCCGCGGGACGGGTGTCCGTGATCGAATCGTCTTTCTGCCCTGCCTCGATACAGCGGCGAAAGAAAGCCTCGATGAAGACCATCTCTTCGGTGACAAGGCGCTGGAATTCGCGGTCATAGGGTGCCAGTTCCAGCGCCGCGTTTACCAGCATGCAGCCGCGGCGTTGTTTGTCGTCGACCGATCTCTCGATGATCTCCTCAAAAAACGCCCGGACGGCCATGGCCGGCGGCAGCTTCTCCAGCCGCGCAATGCGATCCCGTACCGTCCGGGCGAGGTAATAGACAAAGGCTTGACGATACAGCGACCTCTTGTCGCCAAAGGCATTGTAGAGGCTGGCACCGGTGATCCCCATCTGCTCGGCGAGATCGCGCACCGAGGTCTGCTCAAATCCCTGCGCCCAGAAGCAGTTCATCGCCGCCTCCAGTACCGTCGTCTCGTCGAACTCTCTCGGTCGCGCCATCATTCGCCTCGCGTCGCCCGCCGCAATCGTGGCCGCTATCCTCATGATCGGTCGATGAAATTTTAGAGCGGCCGAGCCAGAACGGCAAAGCCATTGTCAGCGCTCGCTTGCGCCGTCATTATAGATCATGTGATCTAAAACACGCGCGGCGTTTTGAAGCCGCCTGAAGTCTCCGTTTCGACGAAAGGACTGACGATGATCCGCTTCTACTATCACCCGACGCCGAACCCCGCCAAAGTCGCGCTGTTTCTCGAAGAGACGGGGCTGCCCTACGAAGTCGTGCCGGTCGACACGGCAAAGGGTCAGCAACACACTGATGCGTTCCGCGCCATCAACCCGAACGGCAAGGTGCCGGCCATCATCGACACCGACGGACCGGGCGGCGTTGAAACCCGGGTCTTCGACTCGACGGCGATCCTGCTCTATCTCGGCGAGAAGACCGGCAAGCTGATGGGCTCGCCATCGGACCGGGGCGAGTTGCTGTCATGGCTGTTTTTCATCGCCACCGGGCTTGGGCCATTTTCCGGCCAGGCGGTGCATTTCCAGCGCGCCGCACCGGAAAAGCTGCCCTATGCGATCAACCGCTACCGGCGCGAGGCCGAGCGCCATTACACCGTGCTCGACACCCACCTTAAAGGTCGCGACTTCATCGTCGGCAACGCATACACCATCGCTGACATTTCCGGCTGGGGCTGGATCGACCGCGCGAGTTTTGTGCTGCCCGGTAGCGACGACCCGCTCGCGGCCTATCCGAACATCCGCCGCTGGTTCCGGGCGATCGACGCGCGGCCCGCGGTTGCCAAAGCGCGGGCTATCGGCAGCGCGCACAGCTTCAAGAAAGAGGTCGACGAGGAGACGCGGCGTGCGCTGTTTCCATCGAACTACCCGCCGGCGGCCGCCTAAAGATCAGGTTGTTCTGATCCCCGGCGCCCGCCAAAAGCGCCGGGAATTACCACGGCGGAGGCTTGGCAATGAGTGATCCTGTTCCCGCGATCGCCGAGGCCTCCGCCACCGGCGCCGTCGCCGAAATATTCGCGGATATCCGCCGGGTACTAGGCGTCGAGGTGGTCAACCTGATCTGGCGCCATCTTGCGACGATCCCGAATGCGCTGCCCTGGGCTTGGGGAATGCTTCGCCCGCTTTATGCTCGCGGCACGATTGCCGCAGAGGCGCATGTCCTACACGACCGGCTCTCGCTGCCGCGCCTGCCTCCGTTTCCGCCCGACCTTCTTTACGCGATCGAGTTGTATGGTGGCGACGTCGTTTCGATCCGCAACATCCTCGCCGCCTATGATCGAACCAACGCGATGGCGCTCGTCGCATTGTCGGCGCTGCTCTGCCGGCTGGAGGGGCAGCCTGCGACAAGCGAGCCGATAGCCGAGCTCGGTCGGAAACCGTCGCCGCAGCCACTTGCGGGAATTCCATTACCACCGCTGCCCGGCCTCGACGCGTTGCCAGAGCCGGTCGCCAACCTCGTGTTGACGCTGAACCGGCTCGGTACGCGGCGCGACAATCCCGTTCTTGCCAGCATGTATCGTCATCTAGCGTATTGGCCCGCCTACCTGGCGCTAGGCTGGGCGCTAATCGCGCCGCTCGATGCGGATGGGTCTCTCGAACGGGCGATCGCGGATGCGCTGGTCAAGGCGCAGGCACAGGCCGGACGTCTGGCGACGCGGCTTCGGGCACCGCCGCTTGATGCCGCAACTGGAGGCGCGATCCGGGCGGCCGTCGAGCCTTTTGCCGGCGACGTCATAGCCAAGATGGTCGTGATCTGTGCGCTTTTGCGCGCGGCCACCTGTGGGCCGAACGAAGAAAGATCTGCATGAAGCTTGGCGCGGCGATACCGACGATCGATGCGGTCGTGGGGCCAATTCGGCGGCGACGATATCGGTATCGGCTACTGGCAAGAAGCAGGTGCGGGCAAAACGAGAACGGGGCATGAGTCTGACGACGTTCGCCCGGCGCGAGCGGTTGCGGGCGCGGCTCGCGACGGTACTGGACCTCAGCGGAGCAGCCGAACGAGCGGCGGCCCCGGTCGTAGACCTTTTGGTTCGCCTCGCTCTCGCAAAAGCTTTCTTTGCCCCGGGAATGTTCCCCGGCGTTGGT
>Ga0209488_10005189_pt1 | contig 10037 bp, 9 predicted proteins | sample Rivendell_Oct201_8_FD_188349 | JGI IMG/M metagenome (GOLD analysis project Ga0209488, IMG submission 188349) | Vadose zone soil microbial communities from the Eel River Critical Zone Observatory, Northern California, USA -... | ecosystem: Environmental > Terrestrial > Soil > Vadose zone >... | reverse complement strand
CGCGGCAGGAACGGAAACTGTCGGAGCCGCCACGCAGGATCACGGCGTTGCCGGACTTCAGGCACAGCACGCCGGCGTCCGCTGCGACATTGGGGCGGCTTTCAAAAATCACGGCGACGACGCCGAGCGGCACCCGTACGCGTTCGATGACCATGCCGTTCGGGCGCTGCCAGCTTTCGGTCACGGCACCCACGGGATCCGGGATCGCGCGCACGATGGCGACGCCGTCGGCCATCGCATCGATGCGCGCTTGCGTCAGCGTCAGGCGATCGATGAAGGCTGAGGTCGCGCCGGTGGCGCGCACTTCCGCGACGTCCTCGGCGTTGGCGGCGAGGATCGCCGCGGCATTGGTGCGGATGGCGCGCTCGATCGCCTCCAGCGCGGCGTTTTTCTGTTCGGCCGAGGCAAGCCCGAGCACCCGCGCGGCGGCACGGGCGCCGGCGGCCAGCTCGGTCATCAAGGTGGGCAAATCGGCGTTGCCGTCGATTGCCTTCAGCGCGGTGGTCATGGAAATCCCGGCTCTTGGATAAGGCCATGTCCTAGCATGGAAATCCCGACCTTGCGAGGCGCGGAACCGGCATGGCTGGTGGGCGGGAGGGCGGATTTGCCAACTCGGCCAATGGCCTACTTTGCCGGGATGATGCCGCTTCGACCCACTACCAGATCGTCACGGTGGATCATCTCGGCGCGGCCGCTGATGCCGAGGATCGCCATCACGTCAGGCGAGGAGCGGCCTTTAATCTTCTCGGCATCCTCGGCGTCATAGGCGACGAGGCCGCGGCCGATCTCATGGGTATCCGGACCACGCACCACCACGGCGTCGCCGCGGGCGAATTGCCCGTCGACCCGGATCACGCCGGCCGGCAGAAGGCTCTTGCCCGCGCGCAGCGCGCTGACCGCGCCGGCGTCGATGGTCAACGTGCCCTTCGGCTCCAGTGAGCCGGCGATCCAGCGTTTTCGCGCGGTGACGGGATTGGCGGGGGTCAGGAACCAGGTGCAGCGGCCGCCCTCGGCGATCGCGCGCAGCGGATGCTCGATCTTGCCGGAAGCGATCAGCATATGCGTGCCGGCGGTGGTCGCGATTTTTGCCGCCTCGATCTTGGTCCGCATGCCGCCGCGGGAGAGCTCTGATTCCGCAGCGCCTGCCATCGCTTCGATCTCCGAGGTGACGGATTCCACGATCGGGATCAGCTTTGCGTTCGGGTTGCCGGCCGGCGGCGCATCGTAGAGGCCGTCGATGTCGGACAGCAGGATCAGCAGGTCGGCGCTCGCCATGGTGGCGACTCGCGCGGCGAGGCGGTCATTGTCGCCGTAGCGGATTTCGTTGGTCGCAACCGTATCGTTCTCGTTGATGACGGGCACCGCGCGCCACTCCAAAAGTTTGGCAATGGTCGAGCGCGCGTTGAGATAACGGCGGCGCTCCTCGGTGTCCTGCAGCGTCACCAAAATCTGCCCGGCGCCGATGCCGTGAGCGCCCAGCACCTCCGACCAGATCCGCGCCAGCGCGATTTGGCCGACCGCGGCCGCACCCTGGCTCTCTTCGAGTTTTAGCGTGCCGCGCGGAAGCTTCAGGCGGCTGCGCCCCAGCGCGATCGAGCCCGACGAGACGATCAGGACTTCGCGGCCCTCGCCATGCAGTTTTGCGATATCGGCGGCGAGCGCGGTCAGCCACGACGCGCGCACCTCGCCGGCATCGGAATCGATCAGCAGCGACGAGCCGACCTTGACGACGATGCGGCGAAAATTTTTGAGCGCGGGACGTTTCATGGACGTGGTCTTCGAATGCTCCGGAAGAGGGATGTTTTGCAGCAGGATGGAGGCCGGTGCAAGCGATCCCGGGCCTTGGCGGTCTTTGGCGGTACGACTTAGGCAGCCGTTTCAATGGCGGCCGCAGTCTGTTGTAATGAGGCAAATCTGGTGGGGAGAAGCCGAATGGATCGCCGGGCATTTCTTGGAGGATGCGTGGGACTGTCATTGGCAGTGCGCGCAGGCGATGCGTTCGCCCAATCCGGCCCGCTTACAAAAATCATCTTTCCCTTCGCGGCCGGCGGCAGCGGCGACATGCTGTGCCGTCAGTTGGCGCAATATCTCGGTCCCGCGCTCGACCGTAATTTCATCGTGGAGAGCCGCACCGGTGGCGACGGGCTGATCGGCATCCGGGCGGTGAAGGGCGCGGCTCCCGACACCACCACCATTTTGGTGACGACGGGCCCGACCATGTACCTGCTGCCGATGGTGGAAAACCAACCGAGCTTCGACTCGGCAAAGGATTTTGTACCGGTCTCGCAGCTCGCCCGTTTCGAATTCGTGGTGGTCGTGAGCCCATCGATCGGCGTTACGGATTTCAAGCAACTGGTGGCCTGGATCAAGGCGAACCCATCGAAAGCCAGCTATGGCGTGCCGTCTAGCGGCACCATTCCGCATTTCACCGGCTGGCAGCTCGAAATGGTGCTTGGCCTTTCGATGACCCGCGTGCCGTATCGCGGCTCGGCGCCGATCATCACCGATCTCATCGCCGGCCACGTGCCGCTCGCCGTCACCACGCTCGCGGACACCATCACCCAGCATCGCGCCGGCGGTATCCGCATCGTCGCAGTGAGCGGCCCGACGCGTTCGCCCTTCCTGCCCGACGTGCCGAACCTGAAGGAAGCCGGCGTCGATCTGGTGGCGGACGGCTGGTACGGCATGTGGCTGCCCGCGGGCTCCTCGCCCGAGTTCGCCAAAAGACTGAGCGCTGCCGCGGCCGAAGTGCTGGCCAAGCCCGACGTCAAGGAGAAGCTGAACGCCGTCACGCTGATTCCGGTCGGCTCGACGCCCGAGGATTTGACCAAGGCGCTCGCCGCCGACACCGCGTTCTGGGAGCCGATCGTGAAAGCGACCGGCTACAAGATCACGAATTGAAAGTTAGTGGATGTCGTGAAAGCGACGTACCGGAAGCGATCGTTTTCGATTACATGAAACCCGGATTGCGCGGCAGATAGCGGGACCAGTCGCCAAAACTGCGCGTCGACATCAACAGCATCGGCAACGTGATGCGCATCCCATGCCCAACCGCAATGCTTAGAGCTGCCTCGCTTGTGCCAGGAAGAAACGCCGACACTCGCGAGGAATCGCTCGCTGCGGCCAGGTTGAGCGCAGTCTCAAAAGCGGCGCCGAGATCATTGGGTTGCGCGACTGCAAGCGGTCCGATGTGGCCGGAGCTGTCGATATAGACGTAGCCGACGCAGTCGTCTCCCGCGTAGAGACCGAAGCCTTTCGTCAGGCCGTCGTTGATCAGATATCTGTGATGCTTCTCGCGAGCCACACCCAAGGCTCGGGCATCAATCCGGGCAAGGTTGAGCAGATGTGGCGCCGCTTCCTCGAGGCGGACGTGGCGAAATTGCGGACTATCCAAGCGCCCCATCAGGCGCTCGCGCGCAACGCTGAAATTGTAGATCGGAAACTGGGGAAACAGCCCGTTCCGAATATAGAGTCCCTGCGATACGGTGTTGAAGGTGAACGTAATCAGCGCCTTGTTGGCAGCGCCCGATCTCTGCGCATGTCCAAACGTTCGTCTCAAAAGCTCATTACCGATGCCGCGGCCCTGATGACCAGGCGCAACGAATAACTGCGCGAGAAACCACAGGTCGCCGCAGACCCAGCTCCAGGCGAAGCCGAGGATTTCGCCGGCGTCTTCCGCTACCCACAGGCCGCCGGCATCATCCTTCAGGGAAAACAATTGAAAGTTGGGCGGCCGCGTGGCGGCGATCGGTCCAAAGCCGTGACGTTCGGTGAGCTCGTTGATGCTGGCAACGACGATCTCGTCGGCTCGCCTTAAATCCTCCGCGCGGGCGGGTCGGCACAGGACGGGCATTGGCAACTCCCGGTTTCTCAATGAGGGGACGACTGTCGTTCGATCCGCTGCCGGATCGCGGCCAGCTCCGCCTCATCCCAGATGCCGATCAGGATGCCGCCTTTGACCTGCATTTGCCCGCCCGCGTAGGCGGCGATTTTTTCGTTGGATATCGTGATGTGCATTTTTGGATGCAGCGCCCAGTCGAACAGCGCCGCCTGCAGCCGGGCGATGACATCGGCGCAAAAGGGATCCTCGCCGCGGTCGGCGAACTCTTGCGGATCGCTCGCGAGGTCGTACAGCATCGGCCGAAAACCGGAGGAGTGGATGTATTTCCAGCGGCCGTCAAACACCATGAACAGGCGGCATTGCTCGATCGGCTGATTGAGTTTCAGCCGCACATCCTGCATCGCATAATCGTATTCGGAAAATATCACCTTGCGCCAATCGGCAGGGCGCGTCCCGTGCAGTAGCGGCATCAGCGAGCGCCCTTCGAGGATATGGCTTGCGGGCGTGCCGCCGAAAAACTCGATGAAGGTTGGCGCCAGATCGATCGCTTCCACCAGCGCATCGTTGACGGTGCCTCTGGTGCCGTCGGCCGCATTGGACGGATCGATCACGATCAGCGGAATTTTTGCGGACTGGTCGTGAAACAGATCCTTTTCGCCCATCCAGTGATCGCCGAGATAATCGCCATGGTCCGACGTGAACACGATCATGGTGGTGTCGAGCAGGCCGCGGCTCTCCAAAAACTGCATCAGCACGCCCATCTGGTCGTCGATCTGCTTGATCAGGCCCATATAGGTCGGGATGACTTTTTCCCGTGCCTCGTCGCGCGCCATGTTGCGGGAGTAGCGCATGTCCATGTAGGCGGCGAAAACCGGATGCGCCTCCTGGCGCTCCTTTTCCGAGCGGATCGCCGGCTGCACGTCTTTTGCGCCATACATGCTGGCGTAGGGCTCGGGCGCGATGTAGGGCCAATGCGGCTTGATGTAGGACAGATGCAGGCACCACGGCCGCGCGTCTGCTTCCGCTTCCGCGATGAAATCCATCGCGCGGCGCGTCATGTACGGCGTCTCGGAGTGCTCTTCCGGAATCCGCGCGGCCTTGTCGGCGTGAACCAGCAGCCAGCCGTTTTGCATCGTGCCGTCGTCGCCGGCGGCTGAATTGGCCCAATGCTCCCACGGATTGGGCGCGTCATAGCCGCGTTCGCGCAAGTAAGCGTCATAGCGGGGACGCGGCCTGCCGGTCGGATGCAATCCGTCGTCGCGCTCATAGGGCTCGAAACCGCATTCCGCCACATGCACGCCGATGATGGAATCCGGCGCGATCCCGAGCGCCTTCAACCCTTCGAGGTCGGGCGCCATATGGGTCTTGCCGACCAGCACGTTGCGCACGCCGATTTTCTTGAGGTGATCGCCCAGCGTCGGCTCGCCGACGCGCAGCGGCCAGCCGTTCCAGTGCGAGCCGTGCGAGCGCATGTAGCGGCCAGTATAGAACGACATCCGCGACGGGCCGCAGATCGGCGACTGCACATAGGCGTTCGAAAAACGCACGCCGCGCTTCGCCATCGCGTCGATGTTCGGCGTCTTCAGCGTCAGATGGCCAGTGCAGCCCAGATAATCATGGCGAAGCTGGTCGCACATGATCCAGAGAACGTTTTTCGGGCGCGGCATGTTTTGCACTTCGGCGATTTCGGACGATTTGATGCTGCAACATCAAATCGCCGATTGCAAACGGGCTGCGGGAAGCAAGTCAGCCTTGCTGCGTCGCCGTCGGTGTCCACGGCTCAGCCTCCGCCGCACTCTTTGCCTTTGCGGATACCGGGGCTTCGCCGATCACCTCGACCAGTGCCTGCAGCGCTTCCTTGACGCCCTGGCCGGTGGCGCCCGACATCAACAGCGGCGTCTTCTTTGCCGCGCGCTTGAGGCGATCTCTTTGCTCTTTCAGATCGTCCGGCATCACCGCATCGATCTTGTTGAGCGCGACGATCTCGATCTTGTCGGCGAGATTTCCCTCATAGGCCTCAAGCTCGGTTCGCACTGTCTTGTACGCCTTGCCGGCATGCTCGCAGGTGGCATCGACCAGGTGCAGCAGCACGCGGCAGCGCTCGACATGGCCCAAGAATCTGTCGCCGAGGCCGGCGCCCTCATGCGCGCCTTCGATCAGGCCCGGAATATCCGCCAGCACGAATTCGCGGCCGCCGGCATTCACGACCCCGAGCTGTGGATGCAGCGTGGTGAAGGGATAGTCGGCGATCTTCGGCTTTGCGGCGCTGACCACCGAAAGGAAGGTCGACTTGCCGGCGTTAGGCAGCCCGACGAGGCCGGCGTCCGCAATCAGTTTCAGCCGCAGCCAGATCCAGCGCTCCTCACCGGACTGGCCGGGATTGGCGTTGCGCGGCGCGCGGTTGGTGGAGGTTTTGAAATGCGCGTTGCCAAAGCCGCCATTGCCGCCTTCGGCGAGCACGAATTTCTCGCCGAGTTTTGTAAAATCGTGGATCAGCGTCTCGCGATCCTCGTCGAAAATCTGCGTGCCGACCGGCACTTTCAGCACGATCGGCTTGCCATTGGCGCCATGGCGATCCTTGCCCATGCCATTGGTGCCCTTTGGCGCCTTGAAATGCTGCTGGTAGCGATAGTCGATCAGCGTGTTCAGCCCATCGACCACCTCGATGATGACGTCGCCGCCGCGGCCGCCGTTGCCGCCGCTGGGTCCGCCGAACTCGATGAACTTTTCGCGGCGAAACGCCACGCAGCCGTTTCCGCCGTCGCCGGAGCGGATAAAGACCTTTGCTTCGTCAAGGAATTTCATGGCTGACAGGTAAGCCAGCAACACCGCTGCGGCAACCCTCGGTGGCCGGGAAATGCGCGAAAAGCCTTAATTTTCGGGGCTTTTGCTGGCTCCGGGTGATGTTCCACCGCGGCGATCTGATATAGCCTCAACCATGGCGCGGGGGGACCAATGAGGCGGCGCGATTTTGTTGGGCTGATCGGCAGTGCCGCGGCGTGGCCGCTGGCGGCGCGCGCGCAGCAGGCTGCGATGCCGGTGGTCGGGTTTCTCAACCCCACTTCGTCAAAACTCTACGAGTTCAACGCCGCGGCGTTTCGCAAGGGCCTTCAGGATGAAGGCTTCGTCGAAGGCCAGAATGTCCGGATCGAATATCGCTGGGGCGAAGGCGACTACAGCCTGCTGCCGGCGCACGCCGCCGAACTGGTCGCGCTCAAGGTTGCCGTGATCGGCGCCACCGGCGACGTCGGCTCGGCGCGCGCGGCCATGGCTGCGACCTCGACCATTCCGATCGTCTTCACCATCGGCGCGGACCCGGTGAAGGTCGGCCTGGTCGCGAGCTACAACCGCCCGGGCGGCAATGCGACCGGCATCAGCGCCATCACCAGCCAGATCGGCACCAAGCGTATCGAGGTGCTGCATCAGCTCGCCCCGCGAACCAAGGTGGCGCTCCTGATGAATCCGAACAATCCGAGTGCGGCGATGGAGCAGCACGACGCCGAGGCGGCGGCGACGATCCTCGGACAGAAATCGCTCGTGCTCAACGTGGCGAGCAAGGACGATTTTCCCGCGGCGTTCGAGACCTTCGTCCTCGAGGGCGCGGATGCGATCTTTGTCGCCACCGACCCGATGCTGCTGAGCCAGCGCGAGGCGATCGCGGCCTTCGCGGCAAAGCAACGCGTGCCGGCGATCCATTTCGAGCGGCAATATCCGCTCGGCGGCGGGCTGATCAGCTATGGAACGAGCATCAGCGGCATGTACCGCCAGGCCGGCGTCTACAGCGGCCAGATTCTCAAGGGCGCAAAGCCTGCGGAAATGCCGGTGTTGCAGCCGATCAAGTTCGAACTGGTGATCAACCTCAAGACCGCCAAAGAGCTTGGCATCGAGGTACCGCGAAACCTGCTCGCTATCGCCGACGAGGTGATCGAGTGAGGCGGCGTGAATTTGTCGCCGGCGCGATCTCTGTCGCCGCTGGCACCTCGCGCCTCGCGGCGCAGCCGGCCAGTCGACGACTCGCGATCTTCAGCCCGTCCGAGCCCTCGGCGCTGATGCATGAGAAAAGCGACAACCGGTATTACCGGGCGCTATTCGAGGAGCTTCGCCGCCTTGGCCATCTTGAGGGACAAAACCTCACGGTCGAAACATATGGCAGCGAGCAAAACGGGTCCGGCCCCGTGGCGTTGGCGGCTGACGTGATCCGCAGCAATCCGGATATCGTCTACGTCGTTGGACCCGGCGCGAGGATATTCAAAGAAGCGAATGCAAAGCTTCCGGTCGTCGCCCTTACGGGCGACCCGATTGCGCAAGGAATCGCCCAAAGCCTGGCGCGACCGGGCGGGAACATCACCGGGGTCAGTGTCGATACCGGCCCGTCGATTCATGGCAAACGGATCGCACTGTTGCAGGAAATGTTTCCCGCGATGTCAAAACTCGCTTTCTTGACAATACGCGTCGGGTGGGACGGCATCCAGAGGCCGGCGGTGCGCGCGGCTGCCGAGACGGCAGGCATTTCCGTCATGCCGCTTCTACTGGAATTTCCGGCCAGCGAGGCCGACTATCGATCGGCAGTTGCGCAGGCTTCGCGCGATGGCGCCGACGCCATCATGATTGGCGATACCCCCGATGTCATGCGGAACCGCTCGCTGATCCCCGAGTTAATCGGCGCGGCGAAACTTCCCGCCATCTATCCGTTTTTCGAACTGGTCGAAGCCGATGGTCTGATGGCCTACGCCTTCGACCTGGTGGAGTTGAACAAGCGGGTAGCGAACGACATCGACGCTATCTTGCGGGGCGCAAACCCCGCCGATATCCCGTTTTATCAGGCGACCAGATTCGAATTGTCCATCAACCTCAAGACCGCGAAAGCGCTCGGGCTTACCGTGCCCGCGACACTGCTCGCCAGCGCCGACAAGGTGATCGAATGAGGCGGCGCTCCTTCACGCGCGCCTTCGCCGGATCAAGAATTTCTGCATGCCTTCCAGCACCAGTTCGCGGCGCTGGTTGTGCACGCTGCTGCGCAGCGTGACCACGCCGGTGCTGCGGCCGGGCACAAGCTCCGTGACCTCCAGCGCGGGATAGATGGTGTCGTCGGCATAGACCGGTTTCAAGAATCTGCTCGACTGTTCGAGAAAGCCGACCAGCGATTCCTCGACGAGATAGGGAAACAGGCCAGCGCCCGGCGCGGTGTGGGCCAGCGTCTGGAAACCATGCGCGAGCAGGTTCGGCATGCCGCGGGCACGGCAATATTCGACGTCGTAGTGGATCGGATGGGTATCGCCGCTCGCGGTCTGAAAGGCCGCGAACACTGCCGAGGTCTGGGTCCGGCCCGGGATCACGAAGCGTTCGCCGAGCACAAAATCCTCAAACCAGCGCTGCTCTGGCACCATGCGGTGCTCGGCGGGATTGAATTCGGGCATGCCTGATTTCCTGCGCGCATGTGAGGGTTGCCGATGTACGGGTATCGCAGAGTGCTGCACCTGCGACAATTGGTTGAAATCGTCATGCCTGGGCTTGTCCCGGGCATCCACGTCTTTAAAACCGGCACGGCACAAGAGACGCGGATGGCCGGGCATAGGCGAGCGGAAGCGACGCCGTCCTTCAGACGGCTATGCCCGGCCATGACGGAATAGCAAGAAGCAGCCCGCCGGCAACGAATGACCCTCTTCGCAAGAACATCGACCTACGACGAACGCTCCGCGCGGCTTGCCGGCATCGGCCTGATGCTGCTCGGCGTCTTCATGTTCTCGTTCGGCGACGCGCTGGGCAAATTCATGGTCGCGACCTATTCGGTCGGGCAACTGCTCTGGCTGCGCGCCTGCGCCGCGCTGCTGGTGCTGGCCCCGATGATATGGAAGCAGCGTGCCGCGTTCTTGCAGCTGGAGCGGCCGTGGCTGCAATTGCTGCGGGTGACGCTGTCGACGATCGAGGTCGCAGCGTTCTTTATCGCCACCGTCTACCTGCCGCTCGCCGACGTCATCACCTATTACCTCGCCTGTCCGATTTTCGTCACCGCGCTGTCGGGAATCGTGTTGCACGAAAAAATCGGCTGGCGGCGGTGGAGCGCGGTGCTGATCGGCTTTTGCGGCGTGTTGATCGCATTGCGGCCGTCGTCACAAACCGTGAGCTGGCCGGCGCTGATCGCGCTTGCCGGCAGCACGTCATTTGCGCTGTTGATGCTGATCACCCGTTCGCTGCG
>Ga0209488_10005187_pt1 | contig 10037 bp, 13 predicted proteins | sample Rivendell_Oct201_8_FD_188349 | JGI IMG/M metagenome (GOLD analysis project Ga0209488, IMG submission 188349) | Vadose zone soil microbial communities from the Eel River Critical Zone Observatory, Northern California, USA -... | ecosystem: Environmental > Terrestrial > Soil > Vadose zone >... | reverse complement strand
GCCGGATGATGCGAGAGTATCACGTCCGGAATCTGTGAGAGGCTCGGGGTGAAATTCCCTGGGCCTACTCGGCAGACAGAGACAATTCAGCATGTCCGCGGCGGTGGCAGCTTTCCTCGAAAGCAGCCACAAAGCGCCTTCCGCACGACCGGGCGACTGTTAGGTTCCGGATTGTGGGGCGACATGTTCCATTTGGAACAGGTGACGTAGCAAGCCACGCGCGCATAGTCGTGCGGCCTTAAACAAGTCGAGCAGCACTTCCGCCGATCAGCGGCACAAATTTTGGATTTAGATTGCGAAGACATCGCGATTGCGGAATATCAGTTTCGAATGCTGGCAGCGTCATTTGGACCATGAGAGGCACAGTGGAAAATATCTTGCGGTGGTTCGCAGGGATCGGTGCGATCTTCAAGACGGCGACCAAGTATTTTTCACAACCAACGCGTTCTGCGGCGGCTATCACGGTTGAACCTCCCACCGAGAGCGCGGCGGAGGAAGCCGGGGCCATCGCCACAGCGACCGAGAGTGCCGTTGCAACTCCGACCGCGACGGCCACTCCCCCTGCCGTTACGGCAGATTCGAAGATCGGACAGGATGCCGAGGTCTGCCGTGTCGCCCCGGTTACACCTAATCAGCAGGAAATCCTGCGCCGACGCGAGTTGGTCAGGAAACTGTTCAACGATTTCTGGAGCGGCATCGGCGACAAGCCGACAGCGTTCGTGGATCGGCTGGACGAGTCCGAGAGTTATCTAAACGAACAATTGACCGCGCGCGGCGAGTTCTGGCAGCTTGACGCCAATACCCGGAAAATGCTGGGCTTGCCGCCGCGATCGAAGTCAGGCAAAGACGGCGGCGGCGCAGCTCGCCGTTGAGGCGATTGGCCCGCGTGCTCTTCTGGATTTGTGAACCTATTCGGCGTAAAGCAGCACGATCTTGAATGCTGCGCTGCACAGGCGACGGCCGTAACGGGTCATCTGCAGCGGATTGCTGGTGCCGGCGCCGTGTCCGGTTCGCCACCGATCGCTACCGAATTGGCGTTCGGCGGCAAAACTATGGCGGCAGCAGACCTATGGCGGCACCGCATTGCGAGCGGCCGTTGCTATCGCACTGGCACGGGGTTGGTCGATGTCCTCAAGCGCGTTGAGCGCCGCGATGGACAAAGTCGGCTCGGCTCGGGCAATTCGGCCAAGCTGCACCATGCATTCTTCATCAGCGATCGACGACACCGCAGCGATCACTTCTTCTGACGGCTCCTCCCGCAATAGCTTTGCCAGCATCGGGCGAGCTTCGATTCTGCCCATTTGTCCAAGCGCGCAAGCAGCCGACCTCGCTACGCCTCGGTTCAGGTCATCGAGAAGATCGATCATCATGGAGATAAGCTCAGGGCGCCGGCGGGCGCAGCCGCACACGCCGGCGCGGATGTCGGGATTGGGGTGCCGAAGGAGGGACCGCAAGACCTCAACCGGCAGGGACGAGCCGATCCGCGCGGCCGTGCCCACCGCCAAATTCAGCGCCGGTCCCTGCACGACCCCTTGCACGATCAACCGCGATACCGCCTGTGCCGCCTCACGGCCGCTGATCACCGCAAGTGCTTGAAGCGCTGCGGCTTGCTCCGGCACCAGGCGGTCATTGCCAAAACCGGCAAAACGTCGGCATAGCGCCTCAAGGCTGTGAACGGCCGCTGTCAGTCCCCGCCTGCCTGCCTCAGTCGCTAACGCAATGCTGTCAGCAAGGTTTGACTCCGGGATGGCGGCAATCAATGCTTGATCGTCCAGGGCCGTGGCCGGCGGGCGAAGTTCCATGCTCTGCCGCAGAGGACGTTCCGCCTGGATGCCGGCTGAGGAGAACAGATCGAGTTGTTGGTCGCACATGCGGCCATGATGAGCAGACCAATCGGCCTGTCAAACGCAGTCACCGATGCCGTCCACTTTTCCAGACCAAGAATTTGCCGATCGACCGGAGGGTCGGGAGTCTCGCGAAAAACGTGTGCAATTGATATTTGCTCGTGCACCCAAGCAAAAGATCATGAGGGTCAGTCGCGACGATTTGACGGCGCTCGGGAGATGTCCGGTGTACCCCCCGATCATTTCGGAATTTGTGCGCCGCACGACGGATCAAAGGGCCAGCGCAGACTCTTGCACCAAAAAACAAACGCTGGGGGCCTTCATTATCACCAGGACCTTCCGCCGTGCTTATTGGCAATTGAAAGCGAATCAGCTGTCTTCGGGTAATGATGCGAAATCATTGGACAGCGGAACGTGACGAAGAGCTGAAGCACCATGAAGCCGCCACCCGGTCAGTGCATTGTGGCGTGCGCCGGCCATCACCAGCTGGGCCGATGTTGCCATGCGAATGATAGGTATTGGATGATAGAAACGGTGCCGCCTAACGATCTTTGTACGGATTACGCAGGTCCGGTCCAGCGACTGCTGACCATTGGCGAAACTCGAAGTTATGATCCGGCTGAATGGCCTGATTATGCGGTGGAGTTCGGACTCGGGCGCGAGCATATTGCCGAGTTGAGCCGACTGGCCTGTGACACGGCGTTGAACTGCGGCGACCCGGACAGCCGCGAGGTTTGGGCGCCTCTGCACGCTTGGCGGGCCTTGGGGCAACTCCAGGCTGAGGCATCGGTCGCGCCTTTGCTGGCCTTCCTGAAGACGGCCGAGGGCGACGAAGCGGTAGGCGAAGAATTTTCGAAGGTGTTCGGCATGATTGGGCCCCCCGCAATTCCGCAGATTGCGAGATTCCTGTCCGATCGATCAAATCCAACATGGCCAGTCGCCACGGCAATCGAAGGGCTCAAAGAAATTGCCGAGCGGCATCTCGATTGCCGCAGCGAATGTGTCGGGATTCTGGCGCGGACGCTGGAACAGCATGCTGACGCAGATGGGTCGATCAATGGATTCGCCGTATCAGCCTTGATCGATTTGGCGGCCGTCGAGGTCATTGATGTGATGCGTGAGGCGTTCCGGCGGAATTCGGTTGATATCTCGATCGCCGGTGACGAAGAGGATGTGGAAATCGCGCTGGGGCTCAGAGATTGCCGTTCCACGCCCGCACCAGTTTATCAAATTGTGCCCACCGGTTGGTTGGCACCGGATGCAGACCGTATCCAGCGGGATAGTCGTGCGTCGCCTCAACACATCAAGGTCGGTCGTAACGATCCGTGCCCGTGCGGCAGTGCAAAGAAATATAAGAAGTGCTGCTTACAATAGTGCCTGAAGCGAATAAATGTGGGCTGCATGATATACAACCTCGCTCTCGTTCGGCACACCAACTACATTCGACGTCTATGACCCTCGACGAGATCACGTCCGCGCTCAAGTTACCGGATACTACACCATTGGCGGCATTGAGGGCGGGTGTTGCCAAGACCGACGAGTTGGCGCCGCTCGTCTTCGCCATCGCTGACAAGCTCTGTCGTGGCGTCTACCTTCTACCGGAAGAAAACGACCTGCTGTTTTACGGTCTGCACATTCTTGCCGCCGCAAGGCACCCTGAGCTTTTCGATCGTGTTGTAATGATTGCCCGACAATCCGAAGAACAGCTCAATCAGATTTTTCCTCATCACATCCCGACTACCCTGGCTCGGCTATTACTCAGTGTTTGGAATAATGACGCCGATGCGCTGTTTGAGCTGATCGAGCACGGTGAGATGATATCCGATGCCAAATGGTCGCTGTTCGACGTGCTTTCCCGCCTGACTTTCGATGGCCGCATCCCGCGCGAGCGCACGATTGCCTTTCTCGAACGCTTGGAACGCGAGGAAGCGTTTGAGGCCGGCGATTCCGTTTGGTGGGGCTGGGAAGACGCCGTCGCCAAGCTTGGCATCAAGGAACTTGAGCCGGCGCTGCACCGCGTCTGGTCAAAGGTCATCAATGAACTTCATACCGAACAAGACCATGCCGAAAAACTTGAGCAACTTAACCGGGCGGCGGCTGACCCCGCGGATCGAGCCTTGTTTGACGAGGCAGATGTGAGACCGATTGAGGATCCAGTCGAAGCAGTCGCCTGGGTCGAGCGGCGGGCTAAGATGATTGCGGGCTGGCGGGCCGAGCGCGAAGCTGAGGAGGGCGTTGCCGAGAAGAACGACCCGGCCAAAGCCATTTGTCTGACTGACGACGAGCGCGACTGGTTGGCAGGGTTTCTCGTTAGCCACCAAGTGCCTGACAATACGATGACCTTCGAGATGCTCGACGGCTTGTTCACTGCCCTGGTGATTGGTCCAGCGACGGTGATGCCTTCGGAATATCTTCCTGTGATCTGGGGTACAGGTGATGGCGAGGGACCGCGCTGGGATAACGTTGGGCAAGCTCAGTACTTTATGAATCTCTTGACGAAGCATTGGAATGCGATCGCCGTTCGTCGGAATTCCGACGCACCCCACGTCCCGTTCATTGTCGAATTCGGCGATGCCGAGCGAGGTCATGTGTGGGCCAAAGGATTTTTGGTGGGTGTCGAGTTGAGCCGGTCCGGTTGGGAGCCGATGTTCAAGGACAGGCGCGCGGCTGAGATATGCAGTTTGATCTTCGCGCTCCTGCAGGATGACCCAAAATTTTCCGGAGATCGCATTACGCCGAAGATGCGCGACACGATCGTAGATCAACTGCCCGTCATTCTCCAAAGCATCGCCGCCTACGGGCGCGACCCGAACCGGCCACTGCCGCAGCGCGAACAACTTCTGCGATCAACGAAGGTTGGACGAAATGACCCCTGTCCCTGCGGTTCAGGCAAGAAATTCAAAAAGTGCTGCGGCAGTGCCGCGCTGCCGACATTACACTGACCCCCGCACGGAAGCTTCCGGCTGGTGTGGCGGTTCCGCTGCGCCGAGCATCCGAATCAACGCCCGTCCCCTCCCCCGAATCTCACGCATGATAACGTCCTTATGTTACACAAAAAACATCCCCTTGCAGCGATCCGAGGTGAAACGGACTCTCAGCCGTCGATACAAAATCCTCTTCTCAACTGATTGTAAAGGCACCCTTGGCCGATCGGGCTCCGGCGAGGCCCAGCCTCCCCCGCAGCCGCCGGAACACATTCTCGTCGGTTTGCAAATTGGGGCTGCGGCCGTTCCGTTCTGCCTGAATAACAAGCGACTCGACGATCTCGCGGCCGTCCGGGTCCTTGACGGCATCGATCGGCGTGCGGCCTCCCAAAATGGGGAGCGGCTCATTCACCCAATGTTCCCAGTGCGCCGCCATCATTTCGGAAATCTTTTCGCGCACCTCTGGAAGTTGGGCGAGCCGTTCGCTCTCCTCGGAGGCAGCGCCACCGCGTGCGCCGCCGGCCGCCCGCCGATCGGCAAGCATCTTCTCCAGCGATTGGATTTCGCTCGCACGATAACGAATGCCCGCACCCAGTGCTTTTTCTATCTTCTTGCGTATCGCGTCGGCACGCGCCTTCGAGTTGACCTCCGCGATGAGGCGCGCACCGTCAATCTCGATCCACCCGAGCACGGTGTTGTCCCATCCGGCATGCTTCTTGTTGCCGCGCTTCTTCCAGCTGAAACGCACGCCCGTCAGCTTGTCCTCGGAATCGCGTGTTGCATCCGCCAGAAGGTCTTCGTCCGGTTCGTCCAGCGCGAGGTGCTTCAACGCATCGAACGCGGCTTGTGGCGGAGCCTTGAGGTCGAACACCAGCTTGTGCAGCGACAGCGGCTCGCCGTCGGTGTTCTGCAGTATAGGCAGACGCGGATTGAACAGGCGGTCGGAAATTTCATGAAAGAGATTGAGCAACTCGATATCCCGGTCCCGCAGGACTTGATGGGTGATCGCTGGGTGCGCGGAAGCGATGCGAGTCCGCAATTCGACGATCGGCGCTTTCTCCATCGGTGGAATGGCAAAGCCACTGAACGCTTCAAGCATCGTCAACCCGTCTACCGACGCCAGTTGTCCAAACAATAAATCGCCAGCCTGCATCCCCTGCGACGCACCGCGCTCGGTGACCGCGTGCTCCTCCTGCGTCATGACATCGCGCAAGGTCATTCCGGTTCCGGGCTCGCAGGCCAACACTTCGAAGAACGTAAACGGGGCGGTCAAGAGCGATTCGAGATAGCGCCGAAGAAGCGGATCGAGCCGGCGCCCTTTGGCTGCCAGATAAGCGTTGGTGGGGATCACGCCGTACAGAGACTTATTCGCAACCTCGGTGGCGACGGGATCGGGTGCCCAGCAATGAAAGAACCAAGGCATGAAAAGCTGCATGAGCGGTGTATTGGAATCGAATTCGAGAGTATCGAGGCCCGTGAATTCATCCCAGGCCTCATGCACCGCCGACGGCCCGTAAGCTTGAGCGGTGAAGCGCAACATTTCGTCTGGAATACCGTCGAGCAGTCCACGCATCCTGCGCCAAGTAAGGTCCGCGGGCGCGGCAGCCTGGGCGGTCCCTGCGTTGAGACAGCAGTGCTTGTATTTCTTGCCGCTGCCGCACGGGCAGGGGTCGTTGCGGCCAAGTTTCATTTGTCGGTCTCGCAAATTGCGCTCACAGATTACGGAGACGTTGACCTGTTCTGAGATACGCCCTTTGAAGCCAGCTGTAAAAGACGGGTGTGGACAGCTTGTCGCGGAGCGGTCGTCCGCTCACTGAGGCGGCGCGGCCATCGCCGACTGTGATGTTACATATTCGGCCCTTATGCGAATCACAACGCAACAAAAAGTCATTCGTTATCCACGAGGCGCGGCCCGAGTTCGACGCTACGGCCCGGACGAGCGGCTGCTGCCGCCATCGCAGCCGCGAGCGCATCGCGAGGTAGGGCGACGGTGACGTAGCGGCCCTTGGTGGGATCGCCGGGGTCGGCGGCTGTCATAGTGATCTGGACAGTGGCCGCGCTCATCGAGACCTTGACGATGACGGGATCCTCATTGAAATCAACTTCGTGGCGCCGGCCATTTGCGCCGCGCAGGATGGCGAACATGATCCCCTCCATGAAATGAGAATGACAAAAGCATTCACTGTGATCGCCGCCAGTCGTCTGCCGTGAGCCGTTCGAGTGCCGCGAAATATGGTGCGTTCGGCTCGGCACCTGATTTCGGCGCGGTCATCAGAGCGTGGATGAATGTGGCGAGCACCGAGCTGATGGCGTGGATCGCCTCATGGCGGTCGAGGCCCTCGTCCATCAGGCGTTGCGCGGTGCGGCGCGAAGGCGTTTCGTCTGCGAGCGCGATTTGGTTCTCGACAATCGCGTGGAAGGTGGCGTGCAGCGTTGCGTTCGGTGTGCGAATACCCGCGATGCGGTGATATTCTCGCGCAAGATCAATGCGCTCTTGCTCATCTAGCGCGAGCCACTCTTCCGGGTCGGGCGCCTCAAGAGGATCGTAATGCTGCATTGGTTGTCTCCGCGCCGCGAATTCGAAAAACGGGGGCTGAGGTAGCCGCCATCTCGAAATAATGTCCCAGCGAGCTTCCTACGAGGACGAATCTTCCGATTCAGGTTCTTCGTCTGTTTCGAGCGTGGCCTGCACGAAGGCCAACGAGGCCGTGTTGACGATCACGTCTTCGTTCGACGGTTGCTTAAATTTGATGAGAGGCATCAGAATTTCGATGACTTCGCAGTTGTCGTAATCGGCGAGCGTGCCGCCATCCTCGCTATCCTCCCACATTCTGATCGTGTAACTTTTTCCAACTTCGAACATCGTTTGTTCCTTGTTGCCAGAAGGCCGTCATGCTTGTCCCTTTTTGAGGGGCGCGGTCAACGTTTTCAGCGTCGCGATTGCGGCCTTGAAATCCGACGCTTCGCCTTGCACCATTTCGCGCCGGAACGTGGCGCAGCTGCCCGCGAAAACTGGGGTCCGTGGCGATGCTCTCAACCGCGCGCAGCATCTCCACCAGTGGTTTATCTCGAAAGGCCGGGAATTTGTGGCCGTAGGCAGCGAGGTCGGAAATCAACAATGGTTGCTCGTATTCACGCGCGGCGAAGATGCTCGTACGTCAGCGTCCTTGGCGGCTGACGCCAGGGATAAGGGAGATTTCGAGCCGGCGGCGTCGCCCTGTCCAGTATCGGTCGAACGGAGAACGCCATGCGCACCCAGGCCGTGCCTCCCATAATAATCGCTCCGATCAGCGCACAGGCCTGTCGCCATCCCTTGGCCGGTACGCCGATCTGGGCAAGGCCAAGGGCTGCGTGATAACCCGCGATGGTGGCCGGCACGGCGAAGAGAAGCGCGATCGCGGTGCGGAGAAGCGGCGAGCGGAGCGTTGCGATGGCGATCTGCCCGGCCGCAAGGGTGACGGCGCCAGCGATCAGGCCGACAAGGATCGCGCCGATTTCACCCGCGCCGCTGTGGTAGGCAGCGAGCCCCGCGGTAACGGCCGTGAGGCACGGGAGCGCATACACCGCGAGTGTGAAGAGCAGCCAACAGATAAATCCAAGTCCGACAAAGCTGAGAACGATGCCGACAATAACCATGGTGGTGGGCTCCCGTGACATAGGTCTGACGGCTGCGCCTTCCACCACCACCATGGCGCAAGCATCGAAATTGCAAATCCCTGTCGCATTTGGAATCCCCTACTGTTGATGGCAGTGTTGGGTGCAGCGTGGCTGCTGCAGATGGCATCGCGGCACGGCAGCCGCGGTCGTTCGAACGATTGGTGGGCGCTTCGTGAAGCTGTTCACGGATCGACAACTGGACCTGATGAAGAAGGCGCTGGCGATTGCGATACTCGCGATCGAGCTTCGGCCCGCCCCGTCCCGGTCGACTTCGGATCACGCCGACATGAAGGCACTGCTCAAAGAGATCATCGAATCCGACGTCGAGTTGGCCTATTACGTCCTTCCGGCACGGATCGCGGTCACCGGTAAGCCCGACTGATCCAGGACTGCGCCGCGATCGGCGAAGCCGTAAAGCCGCGGATCCGCATTGGCGGGTTTGCGCCTTTGCGGAAAGCCATGACGGGGCGGCGCTCACGCGCCGCCGTCGCCGAATTTCCACGCCGGGATGCCGAGCTTTTTGGCCTTGTCGGCGAGATTGGCCGAGATGCCGGAGCCCGGGAAGACGATGACCCCGATCGGCATGACGGCGAGCATCTGATCGTTGCGCCGGAAGGGCGCGGCCTTGGCGTGGCGGGTCCAGTCGGGCTTGAAGGCAATCTGGGTGACCTTGCGGTTGTTGGCCCAGGCGGCGGCGATGCGCTCGGCGCCCCTCGGGGTGCCGCCGTGCAGCAGCACCATGTCGGGATGCCGGGCGTGGACCCGGTCGAGGCGGTCCCAGATCACGCAGACCGGTTCGACACCCAACATCCTGAAATGATTTAACTTCTTGAAACGACGCCCGACCACGAGGCGCCGTTTTCATGTCGTGCGTGTCGCGAGTAGCCATGCATTGATATTATTTGCTATTTTCTCTGATTATCTGGATTGTCGGCTAGTAGCCAAGACAGGGTCGCGACATGAAACCGTTGCCAAGCTGCTTAGAATCCGACGATATCGGGTGGATCAAGAACGCCCTTGAGGGTCCGTTGCGGCGGACTGAGAAGGGCGCCGATGCTACAATCCGGGATTACGTGCTGCTGGCGCGGAGGGTCGCCACAATGTCGTTTCCGGATACCGACAAGGGTGCCAAATTGATCGCGGCGGCCGAGCACGAATACAGGATGCTCGATGACGCGCAGCTGATTCCGATCACCACCCCACATCGCTTTCCTGACGAGACGGATCCATCAGATCGATCTGCCCACTTCACCATCACAGTCGGCCAATGGCGTGAGGCAAACGCCTTCATGCGGCGCCTAGAAGGTCCCTCGCCCAAGGTCGATACATTGAAACGCATCATTGCGGAGGTCGCGGCCGGCATGGTGCGGGAATTAGCCGTGAAGCCGCGCAAGGCCTACCGCAAGGTCTTGAGCATCTTCTACGAGGTCGTCACCGGCAGGTCCGCAGAGTTGCACCACCAAGCCAACGCCGTCATTGCCGATCGAAAGAAGTTTCAAAACTGGTAGGGTAAGGCCGGCTCTGCCCTACAACAACGTTTTCGGAAATCTGATTTGGTTCCTTCGACGCAATTCGGAGGAACCAAGCCAATGGCGAAAGACGACGACAATCT
>Ga0209488_10005185_pt1 | contig 10039 bp, 6 predicted proteins | sample Rivendell_Oct201_8_FD_188349 | JGI IMG/M metagenome (GOLD analysis project Ga0209488, IMG submission 188349) | Vadose zone soil microbial communities from the Eel River Critical Zone Observatory, Northern California, USA -... | ecosystem: Environmental > Terrestrial > Soil > Vadose zone >... | reverse complement strand
ATCCGTACGATTGCTGCACTGACCATCCGTGTACGGGCGGCATCGCCTTACTCCCAAAGAACGCTCGCGACCACAGCGATTATCGCCCGCCAGGCAGGACATAGGTAACTGGTTGGGTGCCAGTGGGACGACTTTGACGTGCGCTACTCTTCCCCCCTCGGCAGTCGGGCGTGACGCTCTGAGATTGTGTGCTCGAGCTCGTCCGTGCGTGAATCATTGGCGGCAAGGGCTCCGCATTCATAGTTGTCGACATGATTTGCAGGTGAACGGAAAAAACTGGGGGCTGATCGTTGTTTCTGAAGCGGTCATGGTCATCAGTAGTCCGGATGGACCGCCACGGTCTTAGCCGGGGCTTCGGCAGGACATTTAGGGAATTCTTACCTGCTTCGTTCTCTTGCTATCCACTCCCGTATATAGAGCGAACAATTCTGGACTTGTACTTCTTGGATCTCGCACTCTGCGAGAAAACGGATCGCGTCAACATCCACAAGGGATACTTCCTCGAGATCTAAAATGATCATCGGTTCGCTATGTTGCAGTTCGGCTTTTAATCCCCCCAAATCGGCTAGTTGTATTTGGCCGATCAACTTGATGGTCGTTCCATGCCTCTCTGCGCGCTTGTCAATCTTGAGCGTCATAAGCTCTTACGTGCCACCCAGTCTGTATCAAACATAAGTGCAATGTAGATACCATTGCTAAGCTATTGAAGGGCTTAGGCTAAATAAGCGTCGCCTGACGATATATCATCAATTATGCTGAATTGTCAGCAGCTGCCGACGAATTAAAAGTGCAGACGTTTGGTGAAAGGACGAGCGACTGGGGACCCCACACTCTTTTTGAGCTGAGGTTAATAGAACATTTAGGTCAGCTCGCGATTTTATTTGACCCGCCCAGTCTTGGCGCGAAATCCAAAATGGCCACAATGCCACTATCGTTGGACTTAGGCTGCCACTGCTACACTCTTTTGGTCTGTCGCAACCTTCAACAGAGCCAAAAGCGGCGAGGTCATAAATGTTGTCACAAGAGCCATGATCACCATCATGGTAAAGAGTTTAGGAGATAAGATACCGAGTTCCAGCCCGGCATTCAGCACGACCAACTCGACCAAGCCACGTGTGTTCATCAGGACACCCACGGCAAGGCAATTTCTCCATTCCATCCCGGTAGATCGTGCCGCCAGGGCTGCGCCTGCGAGCTTCCCAAATACGGCAATTGCGATGATGGCCAAAACGTAAGCCCACGCTCGCTCCCCTACGAGCAAGTCAATCCGCGTCCGCAGGCCTGTCAAAGTAAAGAAGAGTGGCAGCAATAGCGCTAACGTTACAGATTCGATCCTCTGGATGCTCTTAGCAGCCCACCCTCCATCTTTCGGTACTGCGAGGCCTGCCACAAAGGCGCCAAAGAGTGGATGAACCCCTAGTCGGTCCGTCGTCCAGCCTGCCGCAAGCATCAGAAGAATCAAAGCAAAGAAAAATCCGCCCTCCGCATCCTTTTCTTTATAATGAGCTTGAAGAAATTCGATTAACCGGCGAACCGGGACCAGCATGATGCCGATAAACGCCAGCAGCCCAAATAGAGTGCCCGCCAGACGAAACCCACTCGCAGCCGAATGCACAATGCCAGTAACAATCGCCAGCAGAAACCAGGCAGTTACGTCATCCACCGCAGCACAGGAGATCACCACGCTTCCCAGATCCGTCGAGAGTAACTTCCTCTCCTTGAGAATCCGGGCCAGCACTGGAAAGGCAGTGACGCTCATCGCCGTTCCTACAAATAGAGCAAAGGAGGCAAAGGCTACGTGCTCACCAGCCAGTTCTGGATATACCGCGCGAGCGAAGACTGCACCAAGGACAAACGGTGCCAAAATGCTTACATTACTGGTCCACACTACCGCGAAGCGCTGCTTCAGGATCAGCTTGATATCCACTTCCAATCCAACAGCAAACATGAAGAGCAGCAGCCCCAACTGGCTCAAGGCCGCAAGTGTCGGCAGGGACGAAGCAGGAAAGAGATGCGTAGAGGCGGAGGGAACAAACACTCCCAGAACCGAGGGTCCGAGTACAATGCCAGCCGCCATCTCACCCATGACCCGCGGCTGGCCGATGTATTGAAAAATGGAGCCGAATAAGCGTGCTACGAGCAGGATGGAGCCGATTGACACGATCATTTGCTCAGTGTTCACGGGCTAACCGCCTTTTCTCAGATTCCTCATCGTCCTCGCATGGCTGGCCGGGATCGCGCAGTTCCAGCGAAAGAGAGCAGGACCTGGCCCCTCGCAGTGGCTGGCGAGCTTAAAAGCCACGGCTGTAGTCGAGTTTGCCATGTTCGAGTTCACGTACATACCGACTTGGAATCGCCATCGAACCACGATGGCGAGTTGGAAATCCGTTCACACCCAGCCACAGTGGAGAGAAGGCCCTGCAGGTCATCAGGGACTGCATCGCCACGCCACGCTATATGCTGATCTGGCCGAACGAGGATAAGGCGCCTTTGATACAGATCGAAGGCCGGCACCTTCGAAAGATTGATGACCTCCATAGGCATACGAAGCGTACGACTAGCTGCCTGGAACGCCGCAGCACCCGGCGCAATATCTCCAATACGAATTAGCGTGAATCCACGGCCAAGGCGGTCAAAGATGGAACACCGCCCGGGATTCGGAGGGCCCATCCAGAGGTGAGGAAGACGTCCCCCAGGAACAGAACTGGGGTTGTAGTTCACCGGGTCATCGGAGGGTGGCGGATCATGGGAGAGGATGATCGGCGAGCCGTCATATCTGGCCCCGAGTTCTATCCCGGGTGCACTGAATTGTCCCGTGAACTTTTGCAGAAGACCACCAAGATTGATGCGAGCGGCGACACCTTCCTCGGTCGAGTCGTCCAGTTCATTCGGAATCCCAATGTCCCCAAGACGGTGGGTGAGACTGCGCGCCGCAACGGTATTACGCACCGCAACCGGACGCCGCTCGATCTCATAGGTTCGAAGGAGATTCTCTCCTCCCCACCCCTGCACCGACGCCGCCAACTTCCAAGCCAGATTGGCTGCATCGTCGATTCCCGTGTTCATCCCCAATCCTCCCGTGGGCGAAAAGAGGTGGGCAGAGTCCCCGGCCAGAAAAATACGCCCTCTGCCAAACGAGTGCGCCACGAGCGCCACTCCGCCATTCCATATCTGCTGCCCGACAATCGTCACCGGAACATTCACGCCTATTGCCACTCGCAGGTATTCAGTCAGTTGGGCGTTTTCTGGCAACGAGGTGTCCGCTGCGGCATTCATCATCATCAGAAAATCAGCTTTTCCATCCAGGCTAAACAACAGCATCCGCAGCTTCGGGTTCAGTATGTTGTACAGCCATGCCTCGCGGCCACGCAGCGCACTTGCATATAGTCCCTGAACCCGTACGTGAGCGGAGATCATTCTTCCCGCCATGAAAGCGGATCTCTGGGCGGTTTCTCCGCTATAGGAGATTCCTAGTGTTCGACGAACAAAGCTCTGGCCTCCGTCACAGCCTATGACATAGCCAGCGGCCCATTGCTCAGCATGGCCGTCGGCGCTCTCCGCGCGGAGTGTGACACAGTCCGCACTTTGTTCAAGACCGCTAACCTGCCAACCGAAGCGCAGCGTAACGCCCCGTCGCATTCCCACCTGCTCGAACAGGAAACGCTCTAGATACATCTGATTGGCGCGCAGTAGCGGCTCAACAATCTGCTCTGTCTCCCCGGCCGTCGCTGCTGCCTGTTGGCGCTCGCGTTCGGACCCCATCGAGATCCGGGCCAGTTCATATCCGTTCAGGCGGGTCAGGTAGAGAACATCGCGGGGATGGCACAGCGGGAGTCCAAGTTGCCGAATCTTGCTCGACAGGCCAAGCATGCGATAGTGCTCCATCGTACGGCTGTTATGCGTACTGCCTCGTGGGCGCCTGTTCGTCGTCTGCTCGGTATTGAAGACCACCGTCTCGACGCCAAGACGATCCAGCAGAAGTGCAAGCACCATCCCAACGGGGCCTCCCCCTACAATGGCAACCGGTTTCTGTAAGATCACGCCGGACAATCCGCTTCCGCCTCAATCAAAGTATGCAGACCATTAGTAGGGATCACGCGCGTAAGCCGGAGTTTTGCGGCTCTCAGAATGTCGCTGTACTCGGAGACCGTCCGCTCGCGGCCCCGCAAAAGCGTGAGCATTGTCAGATCCATGAAGGGAGCAAAACTCGGCTGGTTTGGATCTTTCAACAAGAGTTCAATGATGAGAACCTTGCCTCTGGGGCTCATCGCCTTGCGGGAGTTTTCCAGGATTCTGATCGCGTCGCCGTCTGCCCAGTCGTGAATCACATGCCGCAGAATGTAAAGGTCGCATCGATCCGGAACATTTTTGAAGAAGTCTCCGCCCTCTGTGGAGTATCGATGACCGAGTACCGGCGTCTCAGGCGCAGCCGCCTGTACGATCACCTCCGGCAGATCGAAAAGTATGCCACGGGAACTCTCCGTTGCGGAGAGGATTCCTAACAGAAATAACCCGTGCCCGCCTCCGATATCCGCCATCCGCTTCGCCTGCGAAAAGTCATACGCTTCGACGGCTTCACGTACGCTGGACGAGGAATACGAACTCATTCCCCCGGCGAAGATCTCGCCCATCGCATGATCCGCGGCCAGATATTCGAACAGCGTCTTCTCAAATAGCTTTGGGAAGACGGGCTGACCGGTCATCACCGAGTAGCTAAGCCCCTCGAAAGTACGGTTCACGACATTCGAAGTCATGTACCTGGCCCAACCAGACAACGAACCTGGTATATCCCGGCGCAGCGTGGCGCTTAGCTCCGTATTGCGATGCCGGCCGTTCGCGTCCTGCATAAAGATCCCAATGCTGTTCAGCGCATGCAGCATCCGGCCTAATGCATCGGGGCTCGCTCCGGTTTTTGCAGCCAGCTCTTCCGCCGTCTGTGGTTGAGCTTCCAGCAGGTCGGCTATGCCGAGGTCGGCGGCAATGGCAATGGCATGCACCGCAAGTGCCTGCGCTCCGAGCAGGCTCAGCATCTGGCTGCGGGCAGAAAGTTTCGCTCCTTGGCTCTTCATGTTGGGTGTGTTTCTATTCCGCTGAATCAAACGACTCTTGTTCATCACGCATGGCTTACGCTTTTCATCTGGCTGGCTACAGCTGGATTCTGCCCCCGTCGCAATCCCAAAGGTTCGGTGACAAGGTAAAAACCTCCTACGGTCGTATCCGAGCCGATCAGGTTACGCCAAGGGCCCCAGGTCGCAGTGACGTCCAGAGAGTGCAGACCGTTCGCGCCTTTCTCGGCGGCTTTGGCAACCTGCGCCTCTTCGGCCTCCCCAATCAGCTGTTGATCCAAAATTCGTGTGTCCATCTGCACAGCCTCGCGCATGTCCACATTGCCAATAATGATGTCGGTGAAGGCCTTCACTGGTTCCGAGTAATGCGTTTTTTGGTGCACGAGCTTCTGGGCTCCCCAAAAATAGTCATCCTTGCCATTGTATTTTTGGTAGAGAGTTGAAACGAGCACCAGCATGCGCGTGTATGCGCGTCGGTAGATGTACTCAAAAAACAGAGCGGCCTCCGCCTCTTCTACTTCTCCTTTGGTCGTGCTGATGATAGAGGCTGCCGCGAGCATGGCGCTGTATTGCGCCAGGTGCACCCCCGTTGAAAGCAGCGGATCCAGAAAACATGCGGCGTCGCCTACCAGGAAGTAGCCAGGGCCGCAGAAGCGGTCCGAAACATAGGAGTAATCCTGCTCGGCTTGAATCTCACCGACCAGTTCGGCCCCTTCCGTGACTGCCAGCATGGTGGGAACCGCGTTTAAACGAGCCAGATAATAGTCTTTGAGCGTCGGTGAACCCTGCTTGGCTTCTGCATATTTACGTTTATGCGTAACCAGGCCAACGCTGTAGCGATCGCCGCCGAGCGGGATATGCCACCACCACCCATCCGGCGAAGAGACGATGTTGATTGCCCCCGACGGACTATCCGGAAGAAGCCTCGCGCCTTTCCAATAGCCCCATATTGCTATGTTTTGAAATATGGCGTGCTCGGTGCGCATCTTGAAATGCTGCTGCGAGAGCACGCCCGTGCGCCCCGATGCGTCAACAATGTAGTCGAACTTGACAGTATTCACATGCGACTCGTCGCCACGTTTCACCCACTCGGCGCCGACCGCACGGTCCCCGTCGAAGAGCACGCGCTTGACCGTGGCGCCTTCAACGACTTCAGCGCCCTGCTCTGCAGCGTTGCGCAACAAGATCTCATCGTATGCCGCGCGATCTACCTGCCATGACCAGGCATCCGGATCTATCAGCTTGGCCCAGTCCAATACCCAGACATCCTGAGCCCAATGAAACAGTGCGCCCCGCTTTGTCTGAAAGCCATGGGCCGCGACTTTGTCGTAAGCTCCCGATAGCCTCAAGGTCGGCAGGCAGGATGCAAGAAGAGATTCTCCAATGTGATATCGAGGAAACGTCTCGCGCTCAAGCAAGAGTACGCTCACACCCGCTTTGGCCAGGAGGGCCGCCGCTGTTGAACCTCCCGGTCCTCCACCGATGACTAGTACATTGACCCGTTGCTCGATCGCTTTTGATTGTGGGCTGAGCATAACATCTTCTCCATTCCGGAAGCTTGGCCAACCTTCAAAACGAGCAGTATGTTCTGATATCGCTAGAAGGGCTGCTGAACGAGGCCAGTATTATTGGGGTTGAACAACAAGATCCGAGCAATGACAACGCCTTCGCGGATTTCCGCAGCTACCAAGCCATGAGATTTCTCATCCCTCACACATTTGCGTCTTCCGAAACCCGATCAACCCACTGTTGCTCTTCACGCTTCTCTTAATTGCCGCGCTTGTTCTTGTTGCGGTGCGGAAAGCCTAATTGGCCGTCGCGGCGGAAACCTTGCGCAGCCCTAAATTAGGTTCAGTTATCAGATAGAGCTCATTTACCTCCGTGTCAGAGCCTGTCAACGCAAACCATCCAGAGAACAAGGGCTTCATATCCAACGCTGTAACGTCATGCGGGGCTGAGCCGGCAAGACTTGCGTCCTGCATCTCCTCTGCCTCGGAAATCAGAGATTCATTGAGTACACGTGTGTCTACGTGAGCCGCCTCACGAATGTCGGTCATCCCCGCGATGATCGCCGTGAAATCGCGTACGGGCTCCACCTGTCTTGTCTTCTCGTGCACCAGCTTCTGCGCATTCCAGAAATAGTTGTCGGCGCCCTGATATCGCTCATACATGCGGGAAACAAGCACAAGCATCCGCGTGTAGGCCCGGCGATATACACACTCGAAGAAGGCCCAGGCTTCGCTTTCGCTCACTTCGCCTTTAGTTGCGCTGATGATCGAAGCTGCGGCTAACATGGCACTGTACTGTGCAAGATGCACGCCGGTCGACAAAAGGGGGTCAAGGAAGCACGCGGCATCACCTACGAGCAAGTAACCCGGCCCGCAGAACCGGTCCGATACGTACGAGTAATCCTGCTCTGCCCGTACAGGGCCAACGAACGTCGCGCCACTGGTCACCATCTTCATCGCTTCTGTATTGCTCAGGCGATCCAGATAATATTTCTCCAATGTTGCGTAATCTTGGCGAGCCTGTGTGAACTTGTTCTTGTGCGTCACAAGACCAACGCTATAGCGATTGCCGGCAAGCGGAATATGCCACCACCAACCCTCGGGCGACGACACTACATTGATTCCACCCTGTGGCGTATCTGGCAACAGTTCTGCTCCTGTCCAGTATCCCCAGATGGCGATATTCTGAAATACGTCGTGCTGCTTGCGCATTTTGAAGTGCTGTTGAGACAACACCCCTGCACGGCCTGATGCATCGATCACGTACTCACACTTGACGGTGTTGATCATTGATTCGTCCTTTAGACGAGTCCAATGCGCGCCGATCGCACGGTCGCCATCGAACACAATGCGCTTTACCGCCGCGCCTTCGACGACTTCAGCGCCCTGCGCCACCGCGTTTCTCAATAGGATCTCGTCGTAGGTGTCTCGGTCGACCTGCCACGACCAAATATCGGGGTCAACCATCTTGTTCCAGTCAAGAACCCACTTGTCCGCACCCCAATAGATGACGCCACCGCGCTTCACCGTAAATCCGTGCGCTGCAACTTTGTCATATGCGCCCGAGAGCTTAAGCGTCGACTGGCAAGATGCCAACAAAGACTCGCCTATGTGATAACGCGGAAATACGTCACGTTCCAGCAGGAGCACTTTCAGTCCGTTTTTTGCCAGCATTGCCGCTGCTGTCGAACCGCCAGGCCCTCCCCCGATCACCAGTACATCGACTATCTGCTCCATACCGTTACCCCTTAATCCCTCGCACAAACTTGACATTTCAGGCTGCGCTTGCGAGCTGCCGCCGTTTTTTTCGAAGAATCTGCAAGTCTTCCCGCCGACCCTGTCGGCTTCACATTCCGAGAGAATCTGCCTTCACAGCGAAGACCGGTCGCTTCCCGCTCTTGCAGTTCGCCTTTTTGAAATACCCAAATTGTCTCGTTCTATTTGGCCAACCAACTTGATTGTCATCCCCTTGTTTATGGGCATGGCCATTGACAACGGTATCCATCTCGTGGATCGTGCTCTTGAGCCTCCCAGGGTAGCCAGCGAGCGTACCACGCAGAGTACAGGCAAGGCCGTTGTCCTGGCTACGTTAACGACGATTGCTGGTTTTGGTAGTCTCATGGTCGCTCGCCATGCCGGCATTTTTAGCTTTGGCTTGCTCTTAGCCCTGTCCGTCACTTGTAATCTCGTGGCGGTGTTTACGATCTTGCCCTTGCTCTTACGCCTTGTGCGCCTCGGTACTGCCCCAACCATCGTCGTGGGTATGACACCAACCATGAGGGCGGACTAGCCATGCCTCCCAGCACCACCGGCGTCATCGTCATTGCCCACGGGCAATGGTTTGCTGAGATCGCCGGGATACCCCTCTTACACCGCGTCCTCCTCGGGGGTAGTAAGGCCGGTGTGCGGCGTTGGATTGTGCTGGTGCAGCCCGAGGCACAGTGGGTGCATTCTAGCCTGGCAACGGCCTATAAGCTTCGAGACATCGCCTGGCAGGTGCACGACCTGCACGCCACTGAGCCGGGGCATCTGGCAGCGGTTTTCCCGACAGAGGATGTGCTGGTGGTGACGGTTCCGGCGGTCTTCGATGATCGTTTGCTCGCTGATCTGCAAGACACCCTTGCTCCGACCCTCTGCGTCACCACGGCTGCTGCACCCACCCCGGCAGATATCATCGTACATGACGGTCGTATCGTCGCCGGCGCGGCGCAGGGTGCTCCCGCCTACCGGAGCACCGGGATCCTGCGCTGCTCTGGCACGCAGTTGGGCCAGGTGCTAGACCAGGCGTCAACAGAGGTCCGCCAGTCACCTTCTCCACACACGGTTCTCCTGACCAGGCTGCTCGCCCAGACTACTGTCCGGGCGCTGGATGTCAGCCGGCGTCTGTGGCTCTTGATTACTGAACCACTGGATACCAGTGTGGCTACTGCCGAGGCGCAACTGCTCCGGAGCCTGGGTCGCGAGGGCGACAGTGTGCTGGTGCGGACGGTGGATCGACGCCTCTCCCAGATCCTCACGAAACGACTCATGCGCACGTCAGTGACGCCGAACCAAATCACCTTGGGTTCTGCTGCAGTCGGGATTATGGGGGCCTTCTTCTTGGCGCAACCTTCACAGATGTTGCAGGTGCTGGGCAGCCTGTTATTTCTGTTCTCGACCATTATGGACGGTTGTGATGGCGAAATCGCCCGTCTGACCTTTCAGGAGTCAGCCTTTGGTGCGAAGCTTGATCTCATCATGGATAATGTCGTGCACCTGGTGCTCTTCCCGAGCATTGCGCTGGGTCTGTATCGTCGGGAGTACGATACGCTCTATTTCGTGCTTGGTGGTCTGACCCTGGGTGGTATCCTTGTCTCCATAGCGGTGTATCTGCCGTACCTTTTGCGTCGGCAGAAAATGCATAGCACCCTCGCACGCCTCCATGAGCACCTGGCGAGCCGCGATTTTGCTTATGTCCTGCCCGTG
>Ga0209488_10005184_pt1 | contig 10039 bp, 8 predicted proteins | sample Rivendell_Oct201_8_FD_188349 | JGI IMG/M metagenome (GOLD analysis project Ga0209488, IMG submission 188349) | Vadose zone soil microbial communities from the Eel River Critical Zone Observatory, Northern California, USA -... | ecosystem: Environmental > Terrestrial > Soil > Vadose zone >... | reverse complement strand
CGGCCTGATCGGATGTTCCTCGTCGGCGACGATGTGACATTGGCCGATGGCAACGCGAAGACGCTGCTCACGCCGCGGCCGCGGGACAAGGCAGAGGTCGCTTGGAACACCAGGGCGTTGATGAAGGTCGGGTCGCCGCACTTTTGTGGACCTCCATCATTGCGGCGTGCAAAGTCTACGCCCTGGCAAGCTGCCTGAGAGCAAGCTGGATGGAGGCGAGGGCCGGCACCGCATAACCCACTTTTGGGTCAGGCTGTCATCATCGCGCCCCGGCCTCAATTCTCCGCTATTTCTTGGCGTATTTACGCAGCCCCTTGCCGACATTCTCGGCGCCAAAGACATTGCCAACCGCATCGGCCGCAACCCCTTCGCCACCCGACTTGTCTTGGTCCGGGTTGGGGCGCGGAATGAAGTATCTGACCGTCCCGTCCTTGGCATTGCCGACCCGGATGCCGCGGCGGCAGCCGGGGTCAGGGGTGCACCCTTCCTTGTCCTCGGTCTGCGAGTCCGCGACATAGATCACGTCGTTCTTGTCGATGAACACCGCACTCGGCCGGCCGAACTGCTTCCACTCGGCGAGGAACTTGCCGTCCGGGTCGAAGATCTGGATGCGGCTGTTGACCCGATCGGCAACGAATACCCGGCCGGCGGAATCGAGCGCTATCCCGTGCGGCTCGTTGAATTCGCCTGGCGCCGACCCCTTCTTGCCCCAGCTCTTGATAACCGTGCCGTCGGGGGCGAGCTTGACGATCCGCGCATTCGAATCGCCGCCATGCCCGTCGGCGACGTAGATCGTCCCGTCCGCGGCGACGGCGACCGCGGAGGGCCGGTAGAAATAGCCAGGCGCATCACCGGGCATGCCGGGCTTGCCCAAAGTCATCAGCACCTTGCCGTCGGGGCTGAACTTGACGACGATATGGCCCTTGCCATTCTTGCCGTCGGCATCGGCGACATAGACGTTGCCCTCCTTGTCGACGGCGATGCCGTGCGGAAACACGAACATCCCGGCGCCAAAGCTCTTGAGCAATTTGCCGCCGGGGTCGAATTCGAGCACCGCCGGCAGCTCGGAATTGCGGCAATTCCCGCCGCAGCGCTCGAAGGCCCAAATGCTCTTGCCGTCGCGGTCGGGCGTGACGGCGATCACCCCGCCCCACTGGCGCCCCTCGGGCATTTGGCCAAACTTGACCCCGGCCGCATAGGGGTCGGGCAGATCTATCGCCGGCAGCGCAGCAGTCTCGGCCGCCACCTGCGCGGCAAACAGCATCATCGTCGCCGCAATCCCGGCCGCCAGCGCTCGTGACCTCATAGCCGTTCCTCCCGAGTTTGTTCTTGAGACTTCGCCCCGCCCGGATTGCTTCGGCTCCTGGCAATGACGACGAAGCTCGCCGTCATTGCGAGCGAAGCGCCGCAATCTCCTCGGTTCGATGCTAATCTGGGGCAATGCGCGGGTAAAGCAGACCGCGAGCAGGGAGGACCCAACTGCAATTCGCCATTGCCATTCCGACCGATGCGGATTCCTGGCGGGTGGTGCGGCGCGCCGAGGAATTGGGGTTTGCCCGCGCCTGGTTCTACGACACCCAGATGCTGAGTGCTGACCCGTTTGTCGCGATGGCCGCGGCGGCGATGAAGACGACCAAGATCCGGCTCGGCACCGGGGTTTTGATCCCGTCGAACCGGTTGGCGCCGGTCACGGCGAATGCGTTTGCCTCGTTGAACAAATTGGCGCCGGGGCGGATCGATTTCGGGGTCGGCACCGGCTTTACCGGAAGGCGGGCGATGGGGCTGGGTGCCGTCAAGCTGGCGGACATGGAAGAATATGTCCGTGTCGTCATGGCGTTGTTGCGCGGCGAGACGGTCGAGGCCGAGATCGAAAAGAAACGGCGGTTGATCCGCTTGCTGAACCCGAAGCTCGGGCTGATCAACACCCGCGACCCGATCCCGCTTTGGGTTGCCGCCTCGGGGCCGCGGGCGCGAGCCTTGACGGCGAAGCTCGGCGCCGGCTGGATCGCCACGGCCGGCGATGTCGAGGGTGCGGTCGCCGCGATGGCCGACATGCAGCAGCGCTGGCAGGCCGCCGGGCACGAGCCGCAGGCCCTCGAAGCCGTGGTGCTGACCGGCGGCGCCATCCTGGAGGAGGGCGAGCCCGCTGATTCACCGCGCGCCATAGCCCAGGCCGGGCCGCGGGCGGCGATGCTGTTGCACCGTGCCGCCGATGCGGCATTGGCAGGGCTGCCGATGATGGCGCCGATGCCGCCCGCGGTCGAAGCGGCCATCGCCGGCTACGTCGAGCTCGCCCGCAAATTCACCCCGCAAGGCGCCCATTATCTCGAAAACCACCGTGGTCATCTGATGTTCGTCAAGCCCGAGGAGCGCCCTTTCGTCACCGCCGAACTGATCCGCCGGACGACCTATACGGCCACCGAAAACGAGCTCAAAAGTCGCTTTGCCGCGTTGGCCGATGCGGGTTATAGCGAGATTGCGGTACAGATCGTGCCCGGCCAGGAGCACGCCATCGAGGATTGGGGTCGGATCCGCCGCGCCTTCGCCTGACCGGACCCGCAAGACCCGAAATTAGCCTTAATGAATGGCGTGCAAATGATGGTAACCAGTAGGCGAAAGGAGCCCATGGTCCATTGTTTCGTGTCTGCAGAAGGCCACCACCTGCTCCGGCACCGCCGCCCGCCTTAACAAGCGAGCATTTCCGCGGCGCAGGGCGGCACCCTGCCTGTTTGTCTCTTGTATTATCAGGATGGCTGGTAGACCCGCGATAGCATGCTCGTAGAAATCGGCCACTTTGCGCTCGTCCTGGCACTGCTCGTCGCCGCGGTGCAGGGCGTCGTGCCGCTGATCGGCGCCTCCAGGCGCAGCCGTCCGCTGATGGATCTAGCGCCGTCCGCGGCCCTCCTGCAGTTGGGCCTGGTAGCGCTTGCCTTCGCCACCTTCATGCACGCTCACATCGTCTCGGACTTCTCGGTGCGCAACGTCTTCGAGAATTCGCACACCGCCAAGCCCATGCTCTACAAGGTGACCGGGGTGTGGGGCAGCCACGAAGGCTCGATGATGCTCTGGGTCTTGATGCTGACCCTGTTCGGCGGCCTGGTCGCCGCCTTCGGGCGAGCATTGCCGACAGCCCTGCGGGCGCGCACATTGGCGATCCAGGGCCTTCTCGGCTTCGGCACGCTGCTGTTCATCATCGCGACCTCGAACCCGTTCGACCGGCTCCTTCCTGCCGCGGTCGACGGACGCGACCTCAATCCGCTGTTGCAGGATCCCGGGCTCGCCTTCCACCCGCCCTTCCTCTATTTCGGCTATGTCGGGTTCTCGATCACCTACTCCTTTGCGATCGCCGCGCTGATCGAAGGGCGGGTCGGCGCCCAATGGGCGCGCTGGGTGCGGCCCTGGGCGCTCGCCGCCTGGTGCGGGCTGACGGTCGGCATCGCGTTGGGGAGCTGGTGGGCTTATTACGTGCTCGGCTGGGGCGGCTGGTGGTACTGGGACCCGGTCGAGAACGCCTCTTTCATGCCGTGGCTCCTGGGGACGGCACTCTTGCACACGGCCGCCGTCGTCGAAAAGCGCGAAACCCTGCAGCGCTGGACCGTGCTGCTGGCGATCCTGACCTTCGGCATGAGCCTGATCGGCACCTTCCTGGTGCGCTCCGGGGTCCTGACCTCGGTTCACTCTTTCGCCGTCGACCCGACCCGCGGGGTCTTCATCCTGGTGCTGATCGCGCTGGTGATCGGCGGCGGGCTGCTGCTCTACGCGTTGCGCGCGCCTCGCCTCCAGGTCGGCAATCCGTTCGCGCCGGTCAGCCGCGAGGGCGCCCTGGTGCTCAACAATCTCTTGCTCGTGGGCGGCATGGCGACGGTCTTTCTCGGCACTTTCTACCCGCTCTTCGCCGAGGTGTGGAGCGGCGTCAAATTGAGCGTCGGGCCGCAATATTTCAATGCGACCTTTGTGCCGATCCTGGCCCCCGGCATCGTCGCGATGGTGATCGGCCCGGTGCTCGCCTGGCGGCGCGGCAATCTCGCGGCCGCGGCACGGCGCCTCGCGCCGGCATTTGCCGGTGCCTTGGCGGCCCCCGTCATCGTCTTCCTGTGCAACCGCGAGGCACCGCCGGCGGCGCTGGGGGGGATCGCCCTCGCCGCCTGGGCGATGCTCGGTGTGCTGACCGATCTCGCCGACCGCAGCGGGCTCGGCAAGCAGACCCTCGGCACAACCCGGCGTCGGCTGCGCAATCTGCCGCGCGGCACCTGGGGCTATGCGCTCGCCCATTTCGGTGTCGGCGTGCTGATCGCCGGGATCGTCGTCTCGACCGCGTGGCGCAGCGAGCGGATCGAGACGATGCATGCCGGCGAGGTTTTGGAGATCGCCGGTCGTGCGCTGCGCTTTGTCGGCGTCACCGAGGGCGAGGTTGCGAACTATCATGTCCAGCGCGCCCAAATCGTCGTCGAGCGGCCCGGGGGCGCGGCAGTGACCCTCTACCCGGAGCGTCGCCATTATCCGGTGGCGCGCAGCCAGACCACGAACACTGCGATTGCCACCAATGGTTTCGGCGACCTCTATCTGGCGCTCGGCGATCCCGACGGCCAGGGCGGCTGGGTGTTGCGGGCATACTATAACCCGCTTGTTCCGTGGATCTGGTTCGGCGCCATCCTCGCCGCTCTGGGCGGCCTCGTCGCGCTGATCGACCGGCGCTTGCGCACGCGACCGGCGATTGTCGCGAGCCCCGCCCCGGTGAGGGTCCGACCGGCGGACCGCCGATGATCTGCCGGCTGATTTTCGCGGCGGTTCTGCTCGCCATGCTCGGGGGATCGCCGGTGCACGCGGTCGAGCCTTCCGAGCGGCTCGCCGATCCGGCCCTCGAAGCGCGCGCCCGGAGCCTCAGCAAGGAGCTACGCTGCCTCGTCTGCCAGAACCAGTCGATTGACGAATCGAATGCCGATCTGGCCCACGACCTGCGCGTGCTGCTGCGGCAGCATCTAGCCGCCGGCGACAGCGACCCGCAGATCCTCGATTTCGTCACGGCGCGGTACGGGATGTTCGTGCTGCTCGACCCGCCCTTCGCGGCGGTGACCTGGCTGCTTTGGCTCGCCCCACCTGTGCTGGTCCTCGGCGGCGGGGGGGCGCTGCTGCTCCGGGCACGGCGCCGGCGTGCCGACCAGGCGGTCCCGGAGTTGACCCGAGAGGAGAGCGCCCGCGCCGCGTTGCTGCTCGGCGATCGCCGATGATCTGGTTCTGGGGCATCGCGGCGTTGCTTGTCCTCGTGGCGCTTGCCGCCTTGTTGCGCCCTCTCGTGTCGCGCACCGTCCGCGGCGTCGGCGACAACGAGGCCGTGCTCGGGATGTTCCGCCGCCAGCTTGCGGATATCGACACGGACCTTGCGCAGGGCAGGCTCCTGCCTGACGAGGCTGCGGCGGCACAAGCCGAGCTCACTCGCCGCTTGCTGGCGGAAGCCGACCGGGAAAGCAAGGAATCAGACCTCGCGGCAACCTCGCCGACGGAGCTTTCGTGGCGCATCGGGGCCGCACTCGGAGTAGTCGGCCTGTTGCCCGCAGCTGCCCTTGCCGTCTACTTCGCGGTCGGCGCACCAGCGGCGATAAATTCGCCGGCCGCGGCAAGTGCCTCTCCGGCGGCCGCCCCCCGCGATTCGGCCGAAGTCGCCGCGGCGGTGGATCAGCTGAAGGCACGCCTCGAGCACGACCCCGACCACGTCGAGGGGTGGACCCTGCTCGGCCGGACCTTGACCCGATTGCAGCGATTCGCCGAAGCGCGCGAGGCCTACGGGCGCGCGATCGGATTGACGCCCGACGAGCCGGAGCTCCATGCCGAGCTCGGCGAAGTCCTCGTACTGGGAGCCCGAGGAACGGTGACATCGGCCGCGATGGCCGAGTTCGCCAAATCCGGCAACGATCCGCGCGCCCGCTTTTACGGCGCCGAGGCGGCACTGCAGCGCGGCGATGCCGCTGCAGCCAAGACAACGCTGCAAGCGCTGCTCGCCGATGCGCCCGCGGACGCGCCGTGGCGCAAATTGGTCGCCGCGCGCCTGGCCCAAATTGCGCCGGACGAACCCCAGGCGAGCCCGAAGGCACCCGCCGGACCCACCCCGCAGGACGTCGACGCCGCCCAGTCGATGTCGCCCGAAGAGCGCATGGCGATGATTCGCGGCATGGTGGAACGCCTCGCCGCGCGGCTCGAGCAGAACCCCGGTGACAAGGAGGGCTGGATGCGCCTCGCTCGGGCCTACGAGGTGCTCGGGGAGGCCGATAAGGCGCAGGCGGCGCACGCCCGCGCGGCAGCGGCCGACGCGGCAGCGACCCGCTGAACCCAGGCGCGGAGGACACGCGCCAAAAGCGCGGTTTTCGCGAGACAGCGGCCGGATTTCACGGTACCACCGCCCAGGCGGCTGGAGAGTGCTCGGCAATGTCCCTCGCACCGGGCTTGTGCCTCGTCACCGGAGCGACCGGTTTTGTCGGCTCGGCGGTGGCGCGCGCTCTGCTCGACGGGAGCCATGCGGTTCGCGTGCTCGCTCGCCCGAGAAGCGATCGCCGCAACCTCGCCGAACTTTCTGTCGAGGTCGCCGAAGGCTCGCTCGAAGACGCGCCGTCGCTCACGCGAGCCCTTGCCGGTTGCCGATACCTGTTCCATGTTGCGGCCGATTATCGGCTCTGGGTCCCCGATCCTGCACCAATGTACCGCGCGAATGTCGAGGGGACGCGCGCCCTGATGACGGCCGCACTCGACGCCGGCGTCGAAAGGGTGGTCTATACGAGCAGCGTCGCCACCCTCGGGCTGGTCGCCGGGGGATCGGCCGACGAAGAGACTCCGAGCAGCCTCGAAGATATGATCGGACCCTACAAACGCTCGAAATTCCAGGCGGAGGAAGTCGTCCGCGATTTGGTCGAAAGGCGCGGACTGCCGGCCGTCATCGTCAATCCGTCAACGCCGGTCGGGCCGCGCGACCGCAAGCCGACGCCGACGGGGCGGCTGATTCTCGAAGCCGCGCGCGGACATATGCCAGGGTATGTCGATACCGGGCTCAACATCGCGCACGTCGCGGATGTCGCCGTCGGCCACCTCGCAGCGGCGGAGACGGGCCGCGTCGGAGAGCGTTATATACTCGGCGGCGAGGACATGTCGCTTGCGCAAATCCTCGTCGAGGTGGCGCAAGCGGCGGGTGCGCGGGCGCCGCGGATGCGGGTCCCTTATAGCGTGGCATATCCCGCGGCAATTGGGGCGGAGTTGGTCGCGCGGCTGACCGGCCGAGAGCCGTTCATCACGCGCGACGGCGTTCGCATGGCGAGGAAGAAGATGTATTTCAGCTCGGCGAAAGCGATGCGCGAGCTCGGCTATGCACCGCGACCCGCCCGCGACGCGATCGCCGACGCGGTCGGCTGGTTCAAGGCCAACGGATACCTGCGATGACGACCGGGGCGGCCGATGTGCGGCAAAAGGGGTCCGACAGCGTCGAGACGCCCTCCGGCAAGTGGCGCAGCGGCGAGAATTTTCCGGTCGGTTCCCTGTTGATCCGACGCGGGTTGCGGGTGCATGTGCACGCCTTTTACCGTTTCGCGCGAAACGCCGACGATATCGCCGACAACCCGGCGCTGACCCCCGACGACAAAATTCGGCGACTAGACCGAATGGCGGAAATCCTCGACGGCGCGCCCGGTCACGATTCGCCGGCCGCTGCGGCCATGCGGCAAAGCTTGATCGAGACGCGCGTTTCCGCGCGGCATTGCCACGACGTCCTCCACGCTTTTCGGCTCGACGCCACGAAATTGCGTTATCGCGACTGGGACGATCTGATGGCGTATTGCCGCTACTCGGCGTCGCCGGTCGGGCGCCAGCTGCTCGACCTGCATGGCGAGAGCCGCGAGGCATGGTCCGCCTCGGATGCGCTGTGCTCGGCGCTGCAAGTCCTCAACCACCTGCAGGATTGTGGCGACGATTACCGCCGGCTCGATCGGGTCTATCTGCCGATCGGCGATCTCGCAGCACAGGGGATCGGGGTCGAGGCGCTGGCAGCGCGGGCGTCGTGCCCGGGGTTGCGTCGGGTGATCGATGGCATGCTCGACCGCACCGACGCGCTCGTCGAGATCGCGCGCGGCCTGCCGGCTCAAATCGCCTCGTTCGGGCTGCGACGCGAAAGTGCCGTAATTGTCGGGCTGGCGGTCCGCCTGCGGCGCCGGCTGCGGCGCGGCGATCCGTTGGCAGCTCGGGTCAAGCTGCGAACATCTGATTGCATTGCCGCGGTGGTGTCAGGCGCATCGGGGTTCGCGTGGCGATGAACGATGCCGCGTTCGGCGCCGTCACCAGCGAACTCGGCGATCCGGCGCTGCTCGAGACCATTCGGCGTCGGGTCGAGGCGGCTGGGACGTCGTTCTACTGGGCGATGCGTCTCTTGCCACACCATCGCCGAAACGGGATGTATGCGGTCTACGCGTTCTGCCGCGAGGTCGACGACATCGCCGACGGCGAGCGCCCGGTCCAGCACAAGCTTGCAGCCCTCACCGCCTGGCGCGAGGAGATCGACGGGCTCTATGCTGGACATCCGCGCCACCTTATCACGCGGGCGCTGAATGAGCCGGTGCTACGCTATCATCTGCGCCGCGGCGATTTCCACGCCGTAATCGACGGGATGGAAATGGATGCGCGCGACGCAATTTGCGCCCCCGATCTTGCGACGCTCGACCTCTATTGTGCGCGTGTCGCCTGCGCCGTCGGCCATCTCTCGATCCATGTCTTCGGTGATGAGAGCGATGCTGCCCATGCCGTCGCTGAATCGCTCGGTCGAGCCCTGCAGCTGACCAATATCCTCCGCGATCTCGATGAGGACGCCCGTCGCGGACGGCTCTATCTGCCGCATGAAATTCTCGACCGGCACGGTATCCGCAGCACCGATCCGGTCGCCGTCCTGCAGCATCCGGCGCTACCGGCCGTCTGTCGCGAGGTCGCTGCGATCGCCGAAGAGCATTTTGAGGAGAGCATGCGCATGATGGCGCGCTGCGCGCGGCGGGCCATGCGGCCTGCTGCGGTGATGGCTGCGCTCTACCATGCGACGCTTGCGGCCTTGCTGCGCTCGGAATGGCGGGATCCCGCCGCACGCGTAAGCCTGTCGACCTCGCGCAAGCTCTGGCTGGCGCTGCGGCACGGCCTCATATGAGTGTCGGGCCAGGCACAGCGCATGTCGTTGGCGCCGGTCTTGCCGGTCTTGCTGCCGCGGTCGAGCTTGCTGCCGCAGGTCGTAAAGTATGTCTGTACGAAGCGGGCCTTCATGCCGGCGGGCGCTGCCGATCCTATTTCGATACGGAACTCGGTTGCCGGATCGACAACGGCAACCATCTCCTGCTTGCCGGCAACAATGCTGCACTCCGCTATCTGGAACGGAGCGGCGCACTCGATAGGCTTCAAGGCCCGCAGGATGCGGTCTTTCCCTTCATCAATGCTGCGACTGGGCAGCGCTGGGTCCTGCGCCCGAATCGTGGGGTATTTCCGTGGTGGATCTTGAGCGCGAGGCGACGGGTGCCCGAAACCCGGGCGGCCGATTATCTCGCTGCTGTCGCATTGCGGCGCGCCGACCCCACGGCGACAGTGGCCGACGTCCTCGACCGGGAACACCCGCTGTTTCGGCAGTTGTGGGAACCGCTCGCGGTCGCCGCGTTAAACACCAGCGCCGAGGATGCATCGGCGCGCTTGTTCTGGCGGATCCTCGCGGACACGCTCGGGCGCGGCGGTGCCGCCTGCCGACCGTTGGTACCGAACGATGGGCTCTCGGAAACATTCGTCGATCCGGCACTTGCCAGGTTGCGCGCGCAGGGTGCCGAGATTCGCTTCGGCGCGCTCCTGCGAGCGCTGCGATTTGCGATCGACCGGGTTTCGGAGCTGGTTTTCGACACCGGCTCGATCGGGCTCGGCGACGGCGACAGCTTGATTCTCGCCGTGCCCCCGCGAGTGGCGGCGCGTCTTGTTCCGGCGCTCGTCGTGCCTGATTGCTATTCCCCTATTGTTAACGCGCATTTTCGCTGCGCCGGCCCGTCAG
>Ga0209488_10005183_pt1 | contig 10041 bp, 10 predicted proteins | sample Rivendell_Oct201_8_FD_188349 | JGI IMG/M metagenome (GOLD analysis project Ga0209488, IMG submission 188349) | Vadose zone soil microbial communities from the Eel River Critical Zone Observatory, Northern California, USA -... | ecosystem: Environmental > Terrestrial > Soil > Vadose zone >... | reverse complement strand
GGGGGTGGTGGTGGTGTTAGGGGTGGCGGTGGTGGTGGTGGGGGGGGTGGCGAAAGTGGAGGAGACGGATGAGGAAGATGCAACGACAGCAGTTGTAGACGGCGAACTTGAGTCAAGGCACGAAGTATCGTTACTCGATTGTGAGACCATGAGGTTTGAGACAATACTCGGGTGACCCGCTGCGTCGGTCATAAAAAATATCATCGAGGTGCCTGCTGCTACATTGGCTGAGGACCATGTGTAGTGGTTTGTCCCATTGGTAGGTTGGAACACGGTGCCTGTTCCATCCGGAACTACGCCCTGGAAGACATAAATCAGCCATGGGAGCCGAGGTAGGAAGAGGATTGCGCGCACATAGATCGTCGCGGGTTGGGAAGCATTGGCGAAGGAAAAATAGTACGGCCTGATCAGTCCGGTGTATCAACCACGTTTGACTATTCCAGATATAGGATATGTCTCGACTAACTCACGTACATTCCTCCAGCGTTTTAGCATAGATTGCACTGATGACGTCGGTAGCGGGGCCGCTACTATCGCATGATGCACGATCTGGAGGTGCTCTCATTGTCGTGAGAGGGGATACTCCCCCGGCTGCGAAGCCCGTGCCATCCGACATGATTAGTACGAACTGTTGGTTTTCAGGAAGCAACGGGTAGAAAACGAATGACCCGACGCCATTTTTGGAATAATAATCGTAAAGTTCGTATGTTGTCTGGTGCCCGGAAACCTGGGAGTACTCGTGAGTAGAAAGAGGTCGCACACATCACAATAAGAAGTGCTCACGGGGACTATCGTCAGAGAGAACGGCTCTTGACCACCTCCAAGATATTGCTCAGTGATGTCGACGTGTCTCAAAAGGATCTACTCACCAGTCCACGAAACGTCGACTGGCCCACATTGATACGCTGTTGTGGTGTTAAAAGAGAAACCGGCGCGTACATTAACGAATGTACTGAAAATAACGTGAAACAAAATATATGCACGCATGCAGTGGGAAGGACTGGGGATGACAGTTGGGGGAAGCGGGTAAAAAACAGCACGCACAAAGATAGGTAGCGAAGGAGGGACACGGACAGAATAATTATAACCCTCTTTACTCGAGGCGGCCTATTGAGGGCCAATCTCACTACGATGGTCCGAGGGGTTGCATCGTTACCGCATAATGACAATAAGACGACTCAGTGCATGGCAGCACGCAGTTTGATGTTCAGCTCGAGCACCAGTAAAAATATAGTGGTATGAAGAAATCACTTGAACTGAAGACGTCGAACAATACTGTAAGCATGAGAATGATGCACCAACAGTGTCCAAGCCTGAGATCGCGTCGGTGTTCTGAGAGTATCATGGCCATGATTTAGCAGAGCAACAGCAACTGAAGCGAATCACCCGACGACGCTCGATCACAGCCATTAATTTCTGGTCATCCGCGGGGTGGGTCATTGATTACAAATACGTAACCCACAACTCTAAATGAAACGGGTACGACCAAACAGTAGGTGATTGCTCTCAGCAAGGCCTTTGTACTGCGATCGCGCGATCTTGAAATTAAAGTTAACATGCCACGCAATCCCAAAAATCGAAGACGTCTTAGGTACCTACATATTATTCAGGTCGGTATGTACATGCGAAATAAAGATTGGGATTGTTGTAATTATAGCAAAATTATTGACTTATCCCTCAAAACTGGATGGCGGAGTTCGAAACTAACCCAAAGTTTCTGTACTCCAGGTACCGTTAACGACAGTCAACGTCCAAAACGCTTCCTCCAGGTCAGTGTTCTCAATCCACTCTTAGATAAATCGTCTGGCTATGTGTCTAGGGTGTTGTGAAGATCGATATCTACAGACTCAGTCTGAAAAATGGGTTGATTATCCACCGGATGGAGTCCAGATACTGTGGATGCACCTAACATCTGCTTATTTTGCGTCCCCGCCAATCTCGCCGCTGATATCCTCTTCGCGTCCCCTCAGACTAGAAAGACCATGGGTTTTGGAAAAAATAACGTTCTTCACGGAAATCACTTCCGCAAAGACTGGCAACGCCACGTCAAGACATGGTTCGACCAACCCGGCCGCAAGCTCCGCCGGCGAAACGCACGCAGGGCCAAGGCCGCAGCCCTTGGCGTGCGCCCACTCACTCTCCTCCGCCCAGTCGTGCGCGGACAGACGGTGCGGTACAACAACAAGACACGCGAAGGCCGTGGTTTCACTCTCGGCGAGTTGAAGGAGGCGGGTGTCAGCCGTAAGACTGCACTAGGACTCGGCATCGTCGTCGACCACCGGCGTCGGAATCTATCCGTCGAGGGGAAGGCGATCAATGTCGAGCGGTTGAAGGGATACAAGGAGCGTCTTGTTGTGTTCCCGCGTAAGGCGGGCAAGCCCAAGAAGGGTGACTCCTCTGTGCGTTGCTTTTTGTTTTGAGTGTTTGGCTCACAAAACTAAAAAAAAACCATAGCCCGACGACCTTAAGGCCCTTACTACTCGCCAAACCCTCCCTCTTCCTTCCTCTGTTTCCGAACAGCCTCGCAAGATTACCCAAGAGGAACGGGAATTCAACGCTTACAAGACACTTCGCAACAAACGCGCTGAGGCAAGGTTTGAAGGTGCACGCAAAATTCGCGCAGCAAAGGCTAGTTCCTGCTCACTTTATCATCCTATTCATTTGCTCAAACCCCAATCATGGTTTTACAGAAGGAAGAAGAGGAAGCGGCAAAAAAGAAGTAGTTTCGTACTCATTGACCGTTCCCTCTTCATTCATGTATGCATTACAAAACCTGGGGTATGCCCAGATCACCCAATACATGACAACATGCGTCAGGTTCCAGGTCGTAGTGATGACTGCTAAGTTAACATAATGAATTAGTGGTCTAAAAGCGAACAGGTGAACAGGTATCAATTTGTGTGTTGTGAAATATTAGTCAGTTTTTGTCCTCATTGCCTCTTTAATCTCCGAGTCCGCAACTATCTTCATAATCCTTAATTGGTTCGCGACGCCTCTAAGGGTATCTCTTACTTCACCATTCCCCTCGACAAAACCGAACTCGGCGTACTCTAACCCTTGCTCTTGTGCGAATTCCTTGACGAGGTAGCTGGCCTCTTTGAGATTATGGCGCGGAAGCCGGGGAAAGAGGTGATGAGTGACCTGCAAATGCAGTCCGCCATGCAGAAACTCAACGAATGGATGACAGATAACGTCAGTCGTGGTGCGGAGCTGGCGATGTGGGAAAGACTCCGTTGGACCGAGATCAACAGTGGAGCGAGAGTAGTGAGAAAGGACGATCTGGGAAATGCGGTCAGGTTGACGGTCATCGAGAGTGTGGATCCGGAGCTACCTGGACGTGCAACGGGCTCGAAACGATGTTGCTCACAAAGAGATACATCAAAGCTGTCTTCCAAGAGCCGCATCCACGGAGAACGTTCGCGTACCAGGTGAAGAAGCCAAGGAGGGCGAACACCTCAAGCCACCAAGCCCAACGACCACCACGAGCCTTGCTGGGCTCATTTCGAGTGATCCAGAGGTGGCGGTATGACAGGCGATAGAGGTTAAAACGCGCGAGAGACATGACGACATAGAATAAGCGATGTTGGACGGCGATCATGGCTCGCGAAAACCAATCAAACGTGAGCTCGCGTTTGTAGTACGAAGAATAAAGCGATTTGAAGAAGGCAGGTGTTATGGCAAAGAAAGGTAGATGTTGGATATCTGGGTCACTGGGAAAGCACATGAGGAAGTGAAAATAAATGGGGCAATAGACAGCATACTGAGATGGATGGTTGGGGACAACTGTGTAAAGCTATTTTTGAGCTAGAGGCAATCGTAAAATGAGGAAAGCGTACTGTGATGGACGTTGTGGTTCTAGAACGTCGTAAAAAAAATCAGTAGAAGCGCGAGAAGAGATACGGAGATGGTCATACATGGACCCACCAGCCAATACTGAGGCCGCCTACAAAATCGGCTAAGAAGATGGCGATTAAGCGGTCTTTGTACCAATTGTGGGTAACGCCGAGGTGACCAAGGTCGTGACATACAAATGTGAGCTGGTGCCAGAGGATGCCCAAGAAAATAGCACTAAGGAAGAACAAGTGGCGGTGGTATAGGAGGTAGGACGATAGAGCAAAGAAGATGTACCGGGCCACTTCTGGACCGTAGCCGGATATGTAGCGAGTCTGGTACAAACCCGCGGCAACTACGCGGTTGTGAAGTTCCTTGTACGCGGCGGAATGCTGTGCTTGAACTTTGAATGACAACGTGGTAGGCGGAGGTTGTAAAGAAGCTGGAGAAGGGCTAGATGCGTCAGATGCGTCAGACTTGCTGACGAGGAGAATTTGTGAGGATGGGGAGTTCTCCGAGTTGTCTAGAGTGGCCTGGTTGTACCAGTGAAGGGAACCATCTGGAGAAGATTTCCTGATCCAGCCAGTGTATATAGGAGGTAAAAGTGGGACCCAGCCATCTTGTGAGAGTTGCACAGGGCCTTGGGAAAACGCACGCATCTTCTCAAGAACGTGCTTTGGGTGATAAGCTTCGACCTCATCTGTGGCGTCGCGGCCGATGAAATGAAGGATGGTGAGAGCACCGCCTGGGTGCGCGGAGAGCCATTGCTGAGGGACGCGGATTAGATGACCGTTGAGGATGAAGAGAAGTTCACCGTTAAGGATGCGAGCGGCAATGGACTGACGGGTGTTGACGGACATGTGGGTTGGAGAGAGCACTGACCGGGTATTGCCGGGTGTTGCGCCACGCATTTGTTGTTGCCCCAGTTGGTCTTTCCTCCTCCCGCCCCTCGGTCCTACCCATCTTCACCACTCTCCAGTACATTCCCTTCCGCGTGGCCATGTCCACTCCCTTCCCAGATAACCCTCCTCCTCCCCCTCCGAAACAGACTACCTCCTCCCGTAGGCAAACTCACCAATCGTCCAAACCAAGTACTCGCAACGATCCCTCTCACACCCACCATCATTCCCGCTCAGCTGATCCCCCTCGTACTCGTCCCAATCGCAGTCAGACAACAGGTCCATCGTACGTTATCTCCTTATCACTCTCATATTCCCTTTCGTTGACTTACTCTACCCCCAGTGCAACTACCAACGCGGCCTCTCGTCCTCAGCCTTCACAGCCGAGACGTTCCCATTCTTCAGACTCGGCTCCCTCTGATAAAGCAAAAGCCAATCGCTCGAAAGCAAAGAAGGGCTCCGTACACGCCGATGTCATTGATCGTCTTGATTTCACCGGCGTTGGTCCGAGTACGCCCTGTTCGGTTTGATTAATCATCTACGCCCTTCTCACCCTTAGTATCTGACTAGTGTTTCACCACGATGGACCATTTGACGCTTGTGCTCCATCTCGCAACAAGCATCGCACTAAGGCCCCCATGTACGCGTGGACGTCTATCAACGCCGAAGATGAAGAGGTCGCTGCCCGCTACCGGGACAAAGAGGATGCCTTGAATCCCGTTTCTCCCTCTCTGTCATACGATGCCCCTTACCCCGAGGAAGCTCGCTCACCCCCAGTCACCGCTAATTACACCACCTACTACAATGAAGCTCCGAAGAAAAAGGTTGATGCCCTTGCCGAAGCATGGGGTATTCATGAACCTGAACCGTACGAGGAATTCTCTGCCGGTGGCGGTGACCCCGAGGGCGCTACTAATGGTGGCTCCGGGAGAGAGACACGCTCCAATGGCAGGCGAACCCGTGACAACTCCACCTCTCGCCCACGTGGTTCCAATCGCATCCCTCCCCCACAGCCAATTTTCATTGGCGACAGACCAGAGCCTGAGACCTACTCTTCCTCGACCTCCCCTAACCCTTCCGGGGCCAACGTTAGTCGCAACAAGTCCATCATGCAGCGCATACGCAGAATGCGTGATTCTCCTAATGTGCCTGTCGGCTTCGATGAAAAGACAGCCTCCCCCACTGACAGTGCGCCATCCCCCGTCTCCTCCACTGAGAGTGGCAGCCAGGAGCGGCCTCCTCACCGTCGTGGTCAATCAATTTTAGGTCGTTTCCCTCGTGGTGGCCGCGGGGACACTTCTCCGGCCGAACGATACGTTTATGTCGAAGCCAGAGGCAAGGAGCTCCCGCCAACCCCTACCGCTCCTGCGGATGGCGATTTTGACGGTCCCAGCAGCCCAGGCAGTGGTTTGGGACGTAGGGTCAGCCTCATGAAACGGGTTGGGCGCGCCGTCCGTGGCGGTAAATAATACGCAAGGTCACCATCCCTTCCTTCAATCGTCAGAATCTGATTCATTCTTACAACGCCTCTCGAAATATTTTTCACTTTCTCCACTTCTTCAGATTTACTCTTTCGCACCCCACTATACCTCGATTTTGACGTGTTGCGTGTGTCCGGTTTTATTACCAGATCGCCTCCGTCTTTCCGATATTTTCCAACCTTCCATCGTTTGTACCTGTAACCGAATTTTTCACTCTTCATCTGTTCCATTATCCGACCGTTTTGCCCTCAAGACGTGACATTGTGTTCGGAATATGTGGGCGTACGTTCCATGTAGGTTTCGAGCTGTACGTCTCGAGGGCGATTAGTATAGTGTCTTGTATGTGCCGCCTCATATCAGTGCTGAAACCAATCTTGTTTGGGACCTGGCACGAAATGAATGAATCTATTGTTATTTTACATCTGTCGCCCGTCTCGCGTTGATCCCCCCTTTAATGAGAGCCTCCTTGACCTCATCTATTCCTACCTCGCCCCGATGAAAAATTCCTGCCGCCAACGCCGCCTCAACGCCTGTCTTCTCAAATACATCCACAAAGTGCTGCACGTTCCCCGCTCCGCTGCTCGCCACGACAGGGATGTTCACGGTGCGCCGCACGAGATTCACGAGGTCGAGATCGAATCCGCGTCCTGTGCCGTCCCGATCGATGCTATTCAACAGGATCTCCCCTGCACCGAGTATCTCCACGCCGCGCGCAAGCTCGACGACGGACAAGTCTCGCGCTTCTCGTCCACCAGAGACGGTGCACTGGTACCACCAAGCCTTGCCCGCTTCTTCCCCAGAGCCCAGCACGATCTCGTCCTTCCGCGGCCCATCGAGCGCCTCTGCGTCCTTGACGTACACCCGCCTAGGGTCGACCGACACGACGACGGCCTGACGTCCGTACGCACGCGCGATCGTCTCGATGGCGCTGCTCCCGTCTCCGCGCGCGCCCCCGCCGGCGCGCAGGCGCTCGACGGCGTACACCGCCTCGCTTCCGATGCTCACCTTGTCGGCGCCCGCGCGGAAGTACGCACCGGCGACCTCGAGCGCGGGCCGCGGGGTGCCATCCGGGTCGACCGTGTCGCGGATGCCGCCGCCGATGGTCAGCGGGACGAAGACGGTCGCTGCAGCTGCGCGCACGACGGCCAGCATCGGCTGGTCGCGCAGCGGCGAGTGCCGGAATGACGTGATGTTGAGCAGGGCGAGTTCGTCTGCGCCTGCGGTGTAGTATCGCGCAGCGAGCGCTACGGGCTTGCCGAGGTTGCGGACTGCGCCGGCGACTCTGACTGTGGTGGTAGGTTGCGGGGACGAGGTGGGTGCGGATGAGGTGGTCGTGGTGGGTGGTTGTTTCTCGCGTACGTCGTATTGGTCGCCTTTGGTGACGACGAGATCGCCTTGGTCGTTCGCGCGGACGTCCATGCACGCGATGATGCGCTTCGTGAAGCCGTCACGGGGCTTCGGTGGGAATGGGACGCGGGGCGCGGGCGGAGGACGCTGTGAGGTAGCGGTGGATTGACGCAGCCACGTGTCGAGAAGGCGCATGCCTGCTTTGCCGGATTTCTCGGGGTGGAACTGACAGCCAAAGACATGGTCCTTGCGCACGGTGGAGACGAACACTTCTCGGCCATACTGCGTGACGGAATGGGCCCACTGAGCCGCATCTGGCTCGCACTCTGGATCGTAGGAGGCGCGATAAGAGTGCACAAAGTAATAGTGGAGGGCTTCGTCGAGGTCCTCATCGTCGTCGTGTTGACCATCGAGGAGATGGACAGAATTCCATCCCATGTGAGGGACGGTCTTGTCCTTGTTCGTAAACGTGTCGATCTTGCTCGGAATGATGCCCAGTCCCGGGACGGAGCCCTCGGACGAGGACTGGAAGAGGATCTGCATGCCGATGCATATCCCAAAGTACGGCCGACCCGAGATGATGTATTGTCGTAGAGGCTCAAGAAATCCGCGCGAGATCAGGCCATCCACAGCAGTTTCGAAAGCTCCGACGCCGGGAAAGATGAGATACTGCAATGACCCAGATGATGAAACGCCCGCGGGGAAAGAAGCGGGCTGCAACACTCACGGTGGCATCGTCAAAGTCTGCGGGTGATGTGATCCATTTGAAAGTATGACCAAGCCTTTCCAGAGTGTTTGCAAGGCTCTGAACGTTACCTGCTCCGTAATCTAGGAGAAAGAGACCCATCAGCGTGGGAAGGTCTGGAAAACATATCTCGCCATTAATTGACGCCCCCTCATGAAATTTTTTAGAATAAAACCGCACTGAATTGACGAGCCTGACTGTCCTGAGACCTCCCAGACATGTCATCCATTCCTATTGCGATCCCTACCTCGACCTATTCACCCACCCATGCCTCGGTCTCCATTTCCCCGCCAACAGGCACATTGGCTCACGAAAATCTTCGCCGCCGCTCTTCGTTGACTGCCTCTCCAAATGTCCGACAGCCAAAAGTACTACACCCGATCGACAATGAAGATTTGCGCATACTTTTATTAGAAAATATTAGCCTAGACGCCGTCAAAACGTTTGAAGCCAATGGCTGGCGAGTCGATCACCACAAAAAGGCATTGAGCGAGGATGACCTCGTTCAACGGATTGGCCAGTACCACGCTATCGGTATTCGCAGCAAGACCAAGATCACCGGACGGGTAATAAAGGCTGCCTCCAAGGTATTTGATACTCGTATAGATAGACGCTGGTTTCGATATTAATGTGTCGCACGACCCTTAGCTCCTTGTTATCGGGTGTTTCTGCATCGGCGTAAACCAAGTCGATCTGGTCACTGCCGCGAAGTCTGGCATCCCCGTCTTCAACTCTCCCTTCTCCAACTCGCGTTCCGTGGCAGAGCTTGTCATTTCCGAGATCATCGCCCTGGCCCGGCAGTACTTCGAGCGTGGCTTCGAGATGCGCCAGGGCATCTGGAACAAGCAGTCCAAAGGCTGCTGGGAGATCCGCGGAAAGACGCTCGGCATCGTTGGCTACGGCCACATCGGCTCTCAGCTCTCCGTCCTTGCAGAGGCGTTCGGCATGCGCGTCCTGTTCTATGACGTGATTAACCTCATGCCGCTCGGCTCGTCGCGCCAGGTCGAGTCGATGTCCGTCCTCCTCTCGCAGTCGGACTTTGTCAGCCTTCACGTGCCAGAGCTCCCCGAGACGAGGAACATGATCTCGGGCATTCAGCTCGCGCAGATGAAGCAGGGCTCCTACCTGATCAACAACGCGCGCGGCAGCGTCGTGGACATCCCCGCGCTGATCGGGGCCATAAAGTCGGGGCACATATCCGGCGCCGCTCTCGACGTCTTCCCTCACGAACCGGGCGCGAACGGTGCACCCTTTGACGACCAGCTGAACGCGTGGTCGAGCGAACTCCGCTCGTTGAAGAACGTCATCCTCACCCCACACATCGGGGGTTCCACCGAAGAGGCACAGAGGATGATCGGCGACGAGGTCGCCGGTTCGCTCACTCGCTATCTCGATTTTGGCTCGACTCTTGGCGCCGTGAACTTCCCAGAGGTGGACTTACGTGCCATCACGGCCGAGCAACCCGATCACGTTCGGATTTGTCACGTCCATGTCAACCAGCCCGGTGTACTCAAGCAAGTCAACGAGGTGCTGTCGCCATACAACGTGGAGAAGCAATATTCGGATTCCAAGGGGGACGTTGCCTACCTCATGGCCGACATAGCCGATGTCAGCCCTCAAGACGTAAATCGACTGCGGCGGATGATTAAGGGGACGAGCGCAAATATACTGACACGCCTTTTGGCATGATTGGTATGCCTTTTCCTTCGTGGTTCTTTTTTTTTTCCACAGGTAAATT
>Ga0209488_10005182_pt1 | contig 10043 bp, 12 predicted proteins | sample Rivendell_Oct201_8_FD_188349 | JGI IMG/M metagenome (GOLD analysis project Ga0209488, IMG submission 188349) | Vadose zone soil microbial communities from the Eel River Critical Zone Observatory, Northern California, USA -... | ecosystem: Environmental > Terrestrial > Soil > Vadose zone >... | reverse complement strand
TGTACCGGGTGAATCCGGCGACCTGGAAATCGAAATCGCCGACGTGCTTTTGCCAGGCGAGGATCCCGAAATGGTTGATCTGGCGCTGGTTTTCGTTAAGCGCCGCCGAGGCAAAGTCGCTGATGCCGTCGACGGCAAGCCCGAGGCCCGGGGTCTGGCCCGCAACTTGCGGGATCTGAAACTGACTCCGCGAAACGCCGAGCATGGCGGTCAATCGCGACGTCGGGTCGATGATGCCGGAGACGTAGGCAAAGCCGCGTGTCTGCTGGGTGTTGTCGTGGATCGCGTTGAAGGTTGGCGCCGGGTTTTCGATCCCCAGGGCATTTTGCAGGTATTCGCCGGTGACGTAATAATCGATCTGGCCGACCCGACCGCCCCATTCCGCACTCGGGTAGATCGTCGACTGCGAGCCGCCATACATCGTCACCGAACCCCCCGGATCGAGGGTTCCGGTCTTCGTCTGGATGTCGATGATCCCGGAGGTGCGCAAGCCGTACTGCGCCGGCAGGCTGCCGGTGATCAGCGCCACGGAATTGGCAAGCCGCGTCTGCAAGGCCTGTCCGAAGACATTGATCCCCTCCGGCAACTGAACCCCGTTGATGCGGAATTGCGTATTGGCGTGCTCGTTCCGCACATGCAGCTGCCCGAACGAATCCTGGGTAACCCCGGGAGCCTGGAGCAGGAGCCGATTGAAGGACTGGTTGTCGCCCTGCGGCTGAGTTTCGATGGCCTGACGGCCGAAATCATAGACGGTGGCGCCAAGGCTCGGCTGGATCTGCTGGCGCGCAATGTCGAGTTGCTTGGCGACGACGTCGAGGTCGAGCGCGACGCCCTCTGCGGCGGGCGAGGTCTCCTGCGCCGTGGCGGCGCCGGCAGTCAGAAGCGTAGCAGCAACGGAAAGCATCGTGGAGACGCATCGCGTCCCCGCACGTATCGGTTTCGTCATCGAATTCCTCACGTCAACGTGCGCCGCAGCGGTGCCGCGGCGTTCGGTCAAGTGGAGCCGACCTCAAGCGCGAGGAGGTGCGCGGGAACGGAAAAGGAGATAGGACCCGACGGGAGTGACGACCGCCTCGAGCACTCTCGGGGGGAGTGCTGTGTGAGTTGGCGGGAGTGCTGCAGCGAAGTCGACCGGTGCGGCGCTGTGATGACCGAGCACAAAGCAGGTCTGGCAATCGCGCTCCGCCGCTCCCGGGGCATCATTCCCGGTTGCCGAAGCGGCCATCAAAACGGCAGGCGTGCCCGGCGAATAGAAGGGAAGCCGGTGATGGTGCTCAGCAAACAGCGTCGCCCGGAGGAGGATCGCAAAAACGCCGAGAAGTGCAGCCGTGCGGCGCCGCGTCAGCAACCTCGGCGTTTGTGCTGTAACCTTTGCGGCGGATCTCGGACGCACGTTAATCCTATACCTCGGGTAGTATAACCCCAAGGACCCAGGTGATACGGTATAACAATTGTCCAAGCCTGCGAACCCCTTTCGCGGTTCCGGTCCCTGTCCTATGCTGAGATTATTGACCGGGGGAAACCTGATGAGATCCGCCCTTGCCACTGTCACCCTGCTGGCTCTTCTTACTTATTCCGGCGAGTTGCGCGCGGCCGACGCAGACCTCCAAATCGTTCTCGCCGCCGATGTCTCGCGCAGCATTGACGATGGTGAATTCGACCTGCAGCGCAAGGGCTACGCCGCCGCTCTGACCGATCCGCGAGTCTTGACGGCGATCCAGGGCAGAGCGAATGGAGCGCTCGGCGTGTGTTACGTCGAATGGTCGGGCGAAGAGGAGCAGCAGGTTGTGGTCGACTGGACCGAGATCCGTGACGAGGAGGATGCCGCCAGCGTTGCCGCGGCCATTCTGGCCGCGCCGCGTTCCTTCATGGGGCGCACCTCGATCAGCGCCGCGATCGATTTCTCGATGGCGCGCTTTGCCGAGGCGAAGTGGCAGGCGGCCCGGCGCATCATCGACGTCTCGGGCGACGGCACGAACAATTCTGGACGCTCCGTCACTGACGCGCGCGATCAGGCAATTGCGAGCGGGGTGACGATCAACGGGCTGGCGATCGTCAACGACCGCCCCAACCTGGGCTATTCCGCCCACACCCAGCCGCCGGGAGGCTTGCCGCTTTATTATAGCCAAAACGTGATCGGCGGACCCAACGCCTTTCTGATTGTCGTCAAGGATTTCAATTCCTTTGCCGATGCTATGGCCAACAAGCTGGCCAAGGAGATCGATGTCGCCGGCGGCGGCGGCAAGCTGGCATTCTCGCTAAAGTGACCGAGCCGAGGACGCGATGAGAAGCGCAGCGGCATGCGTGGACATGTGAAGGCCATCGGCGACGAGCGCCATCGACCGAAACAGAATGCCGCCGACGATCTCCGCAACCATCATCGTGCAGCATAGCGCGATAACTATTCTGGTGCGGCGCTCGTTGCGGGCATGATCGGCGCCTAGGAACACGTGGTTATGTGTCCCACGGGTTTACCTAGCGCTTCCGGGGCTCGCGCTCCCCGTAGAGGGAGGTGCGCGGCGGCAGCGACACGCCGCCGCGCGAGCGGTCTTCGAGTTCAGGGGGACGTCAGTGGACCGTGGTCGTCGCAGTGGTCGCCGTGCGGGTGATGCAGGTGGCCGCTGACGTGATAGTCCACGTGGTTGCCGTGCGGCACCGCCTCGTGGCCGCAGCCGGGGCCGTGGACGTGGCCCGTCTCATGGCCGCCGCAACGATGGTCGGACGTGCACATGTCGGGGTTCTCGCCTGAAACCTCGATCACGTGCTCATCGACATGGCCTTCGTGCGGATGGTGGAGGTGACCGTCATGCAAGTAATCGACGTGACCGTCGTGGCGAACGGAAGGGTGGCCACAACCCGGTCCGTGCCGGTGAGCATGATCGGGATGGGTCGGCGCCGAGCAGGTCGTCATGGGGCGATATTCTTTCCGTGGCCGAGATCCGTGGACACTCCGGTGGGGTCCTCGGCCGCATGTTCGATGGCTTTGCGGAGCATCGGCGGCAAGTGCTCGTCAGCGAGAGCGTAGAAAACGTGCTTGGCCTCGCGCCGCCGCTTGACCAGACGCACCACGAACAACGTCTTCAGCCGAGCGGATACGGTCGTGATCTTCTCACCCTCGTCTTCAGCCAGCTCCGACACGCAAGCCTCGCCCGCAGCGAGCCGCACGAGAAGCCGGAGCCTTTCAGGATCGCCGAGCGCTCGGAACATCTCGGCAGCGGCTTCGATCTGTACCCGCGTCGGGAGGCGAACGAGAGGGCGCGGCGGATGCCCACCATGCCGGCTTGCCAATTCGGGGTTCTTATTTGATCGATCCATGGAATGATCGAATCTAGGACGCCAGGATGGAGCGGCAACGTGATTTCTTCGGCCTTGAGCGCTGTGGTATGGTATTGACAATATAACAATAACGTGCTATGTACCGAATTCCGCACGATTCCGAAAAAAGGCCCTCGGTACCGTGCCGGGTTTTTACCTAATTAGGTGGCGTGATGCACACGATTGCTGATGGTTGGCGTCTCCAGGTCTGGACCAGGTTGCGGACCAGTGAGAATCTGTTCCAGCTGAATTATCAGCTGGCGGGGAGCGCGGGATCCGTGTGATGAGCGAAACGTACGCTCAGGCTCGGCATCGCATTGCCATGACGCCGATCCCGCTGGAGGCCGTCAGGCGGCGGCTGTTGAACCGCGGTAGCCGCAGCATGACGTGGGCGGAATATGCCGAGCGCGGACGGAGCAGCATCCGCGGGAAGCAGAATAACGCGATCAGCAACCGGGCTGATTGGGTGCGCGGCAAAAGCGGGTGCTTCCCGCTGTGGCTCGGAGGCGATGTCCCATAGCAACAAAGGCTGGGCTCGGGGGTTGTCCATATACGATGCATGGTACGGGCGTTTTTAGGGGTACATCGCCTGATCTCGACCTGATTAAACAGGAGGAACAGGAGTGCGGTTTGTGCCGTGCGGACATCGGTTGCCCGTGGTTCGCGGCATAACCTTAAGAGGAACCCGATCAGGTTGTGGCGCAGCCTGTTTCTCTCCTGCAGAAACAGGCGGGAAGGCACCCGAGGGCCGCCCCCGGGGCGGAGACGCGGCGGGTAGATTTCACGCCTATGTAATCGCCGCCGGGGCTTTTAGACTGGCTCCTTGATGACGAACCGCCGTGACCTCTTTCCAGCGATCGATCCTTACCGGACGGGCAGCCTGCGGCTCGATGCCCGTCACACGATGTACTGGGAGCAGTCGGGTAACCCGCGCGGTACGCCGGTGCTGTTCCTGCATGGCGGTCCTGGCGCCGGCGCCACCGCGGTGCACCGCAGGTTCTTCGATCCCGGGTACTGGCGAATCGTGATCTTCGATCAGCGCGGAGCCGGGCGGTCGACGCCGCTCGGCGAGGTCAGGGACAACGCGCCCTCGCACCTCGTCACCGACATCGAGCACCTGCGCACCACGCTCGGCATCGAAAGATGGCTCGTGTTCGGCGGTTCCTGGGGCTCGACATTGGCGCTCGATTATGCCGCCACCTATCCCTCGCGTTGCGCTGGGCTCATCCTGCGTGGAATTTTTCTTTGCCGGAGGGAGGAGATCGAATGGTTTCTCTACGGCGTGCGCAAGGTCTTCCCCGAAGCTTGGCGCGCCTTCTCCGAGTTTCTTCCCGAGTGCGAACGCCGTGACATCCTCGCCGGCTACTATCGTCGACTGCTCGACCCGGACCCCGGTGTCCATCTGCCGGCAGCACGTGCCTGGAGCATCTACGAAGGAGCCTGCTCGACTTTGCTGCCGAACCCGGAGACCGTGGCAGCGTTCGGCGAGGACAGGCTGGCGCTCGGTCTGGCGCGAATCGAAGCCCACTTCTTCAGCCATCATCTGTTTTCCGGCGAGCGCGATCTGATCGCTCGGGTCGGGCATATTCGCCGGCTACCCGCGGTCATCGTCCAGGGGCGCTACGATATGGTCTGCCCCATTCGCAGCGCCGACGAGCTCGCCCGCGCCTGGCCGGAGGCGCAGTATGTGATCGTTCCCAATGCCGGGCACTCGGCGATGGAGCCCGGCATCCGCGAACAGCTGGTGCTGGCGACCGAGCGCATGAAGAACGCCTGATGTCGGCACATATAGTTTTACTTGCGAGTAGCTGTACGACTTTAGGATGATCGGGTACTCGGTGCCTGATTGATGCGCGCCGAAGGAGAAAGGAAACGAAGCATGCGGCGATCGCCAAACCGCGCCGGGATCGGCCTCCTGATTGCGCTCGGCTTTGCGATAGCGTTTCCTGCTGCTGCGCAAGTCACGTTTGGCTCGCCAGCCGATCCGCCACGGATCGCGATCGGCGGGGGCGCTTTCGACGTGCTGCCCAACCGCAATCGAGCGGGTAGCAGCCCGACGGGTTTGGCGCTTGCCGAGTACCGCTTTGGCGACGTGCTGTGGATTGTGGCCCCCTTCGTCGGCGTTTTCGGCACCGGCCAAGGCGCCTTTTACGGCTATGGCGGTTTCGGCTTCGATATCAATTTCTTCGAACGAGTCGTTCTGACGCCGACTGCCGCCGTCGGCTACTTCACCCACGGCACGGGGATCGATCTCGGGGCGCATACCGAGTTTCGCACCGGCGCCGAAATCGCCTATCGCTTCGAGAACCTAACCCGCGTCGGGGTCGGCTTGTACCACATGTCGAACGCCGGCATCGGCTTGCATAACCCCGGTGCAGAGCTGGCGACCTTCGTTCTGACGATGCCGTTTCGCTGATCGAGAACCCGACGGGCTCGACCCGCCGGCGGCTCGAGCCAGGGGGACAATCGCCGTCGGCGAAACCGGATGCTGCCCCTAACCCGAACTGCGCCGCAGCTCTCGCCGATTACCCGTGCGGCCTTGTGGATTCTGCTCAGCGGGATCTGCTCGGTGATGATGAACGTCTTGATCCGCGTCGCGGCGCAGGAGATGCACCCGTTCGAGGTCGCCTTTTTTCGCTGCCTGTTCGGGCTCCTCTTCGTGCTCCCGTGGATCGTCAGGGGAGGGGCCGCTCAGCTGCGTCCCCGCAGAATGGGCTTCTACCTGCTGCGGGCGGCGATCGGCCTGGTATCGATGGCGACCTGGTTCTACGGGATCACCGTGGTCCCGCTGGCGACGGCGACCGCCGTCTCGTTTACCGGCCCGCTCTTTGCGACCCTGGCAGCCGTCCTCGTCCTTCACGAGGTCGTTCGCCTCCGCCGCTGGAGCGCGGTCGTGCTCGGCTTTGTCGGGGTGCTCGTGATCATGCGGCCGGGCAACGAGCGGCTCGATGCGAACCTGCTGATCCTGTTGCTCTCCGCCGCAACCGGGGCGATGAACAACATCACCGTCAAATTCCTCGCCCGCACCGAGCGGCCGAGCACGATCGTCGCCTACTTCATGATTTATTTGACGCCGCTGTCATTGGTCCCGGCCTTGTTCGTCTGGCGCACGCCGGATCTATCCACTTTTGGCGCCCTTGCCGGCCTAGGCTGCCTCGGAACGATCGCCCACATCTCGGTCGCTCGGGCATACGCCGCGGCCGACGCGAGCGCCTGCGCGCCCTTCGAGTTTGCCCGCCTGCCTTTTGCGGCACTGATCGGCTTTCTGTGGTTTGGCGAGGTCACCGATTTATGGACCTGGGTGGGTGCAGCGATCATCGCCGGCTCGGCGGTCTATGTCGCTCATCGCGAGGCGCAGCTGTCCCGCCTGAACCGCGCCGCCCTCGCCGCGCGCCCTATCGCTCCGCATCCCCAGGATGCCGGCGCGTCGGGATGCTCTAATGACAGCCGCGGCGCAGCTGAGCCGACGCGAGTTTATCGGCGTGAATAGCCACGAGGAGGAAAGCCATGCAGGTTGAGGGTCAGGCGGCGATCGTCAGCGGTGGCGGGTCCGGACTGGGTCGAGCGACCGCTCAAATGCTCGCAGCGGCAGGGGTCAAGGTCGCGATCCTCGACATCAGCGAGACGGCCGCAGGCGAGGCAGCCCGAGAAACCGGTGGGCTGGCGATCGGCGCCGATGTCGCCGATGCCAAATCGGTGGAAGCCGCCTTCGCAAAGGCACGCGAGCGGCACGGCCCGGCGCGTATCGCCGTCAACTGCGCCGGCATCGCAACCGCCGGGCGCATCGTCGGACGCGAAGGCCCGTTACCGCTCGATGCCTTCCGGCGGGTGATCGAGGTCAACCTGATCGGCAGTTTCAACGTCATGCGGCTTGCCGCCGCCGAGATGAGCGCGCTCGACCCGCTGGCCGACGGCGAACGCGGCATCATCGTCTCGACCGCCTCGGTTGCCGCATATGAGGGACAGATCGGACAAGCGGCCTATAGCGCGTCCAAGGGCGGCATCGTCGCGCTCACCTTGCCCGCGGCGCGCGAGCTCGCACGCTACGGGATACGCGTGGTGGCGATCGCCCCCGGCATCTTCTCGACACCGATGTTGCAGGGCCTACCGCAGAATGTCCGCGACAGCTTGGCGGCCAGCATTCCGTTCCCGAACCGACTCGGCCGGCCCGAGGAATATGCCGCCTTGGTGTTTCACCTCTGTCGCAACACGATGATCAACGGTGAGACCATCCGCCTCGACGGGGCGCTGCGCATGGCCGCTCGCTGAGGCTTGTCGTCGTCACGGCAAGGGCGGTCGCCGGTCCCGTTCGGGTGCGATTTCGTCGATCGCCTGCGCGAGACGGATGTCAAGTTCGCTGAGCCCGCCCGCGTCATGCGTCGACAGGACGACCTCCACCCGGTTGTAGACGTTGAACAACTCGGGGTGGTGGTCCATCTTTTCCGCCAGGAGCGCCATTCGCGACATGAAGCCCCAGGCCTCGGAGAAGTTGCCGAAATGATAGCTCTTGCGGATCGCGTCGCGGTCTTCGACCTCGACCCAGCCATGGATCTCGCGCAATGCCGTGTGTCGTGCGGCCCCGACCAGCCTCTCGACCATCTCACCCTCCATGTTGGTCGGGTTTGATACCATGACCGAGCATCTGCCGCCATCGCTCGCCGATATCGAGGAGTTGGCGCAGCGAGCGCTCGCCACCATTCCGCGCCGGCTGAAGGTCCATTTGGGGCCGGTCGTGATCAGGGTCGAGGATTTCCCTGACGAAGAGACCGAGGAGGCAATGGGCCTCGACAGCCCGTTCGACATTCTAGGTCTCTACCGCGGCGTTGCCCTGCCGCATAAAAGCGTCAGCGACCCGCGGCCCGATCTCGACATGGTGTTTTTGTACCGCCGGCCGATCCTCGATTATTGGTGCGAGACCGGCGAGGACCTCGCCCGCCTGGTGCGCCACGTGCTGGTCCACGAGATCGGCCATCATTTCGGCTTCAGCGACGAGGACATGGCGCGGATCGAGGAGACGGATTGATTGCCACGGCTACGCGGGCGCGCAGCTCAGGCAAGGCCTCTCTCTCGAACCATGAGTTGTCGCGCAGCCAGCGTGTGGTGCGCCAGCTTGGATGCGGCAAAACGAAGATCTCGGGCAGGAACTCGCGCCAGCGTGCGATGACTTCGGTCATTGATCCTGCTCGGGCGCCGGGGAGGTAGTGGCTGATCGCGTAGCTGCCGACGAGCAGGGTGAGCTCGACGGCCGGAAAGAACGCGAGCAATCGCGCGTGCCACCGCGGTGCACATTCGCGGCGCGGCGGCAGATCGCCGCCTTTGCCATCGCGGCCGGGATAGCAAAAGCCCATCGGCGCGATCGCGATGCGAGTCTCGTCGTAAAAGGTTTCGCGATCGAGCGCCAGCCACGCACGGAGTCGGTCGCCACTGCGGTCGTTGAAGGACAATCCGGTCTCATGCACCCGTGTTCCGGGGGCCTGGCTGATGATCAGAAGCCGTGCGGAGGGCCGTCCCCGTAGGACCGGGCGAGGACCAAGCGGCAGATCGGGCGCACAGAGCGTGCATGCGCGGATCTCGGCGATGAAGCGATCAAAGGCTAATTCCGCGTGGGGGTCGCCCGGTTCGCGGCACGACCGGTCGACGGAGCCTTTAGCGTGGCTGGCCGGCATCGGCCGCGATGCTTGGCGGAGCATGAAGCCCGGCGAATTCCTCGATGCACCCGGATTGACGGCGAGGCGGTGATTCGTACCCTCCTCGACACGGCCTGGTGACGCGTCCACCCTGAGCGCAGGGAGAAAATTCGATACGATGCCGAAAATCGCCCGTCCAATCGACCATAAGGCAATGCAAATCAAACAGTAAGCTGCCCGAACCAGCGCCCGGGTAGCAGGGAGCCGATTGGCGTTCCTGAGGGAGGCAGCAGGGAGAATTTGCGTCGGCATTTCGCACCGGCTTTTGATGAGTTGATCGTTGTGAAACCCACACGTTCATGTTGACAAAGTAGCACAAGCGAGCGACAAAGTCAAGCTCCCGGAGCGGTGCCGAGATCTGCCGCACCGGAGATGCCCACGGTCGACGAGACCCATCCACGATCGGAGTGCCCGCCGGCGTCTCCCCATATCTGGGCAATCACCGTACAATCCACGGAAACCGGCGAGCATGTGCCGCGAGTCGTGGGTGGCCGGGCCAAGTCAGGCCCAGCCCGGCCACAAACGATAGAGTGAATCATCTGTCTGGGTCTGAACACTAGGCGCTGTTTAAAAAGTGGGCGACGCGTGACTCAGGCTTTGATTCAAGAATGCCTCACCGGCGAAGCGGCGGACTGCACCGCATTCGAAGAGGTAATCGCCCTGGCCGAGGAGCGGCCCGCCTATCTTCTCGCCGACAAGGGCTACGATTCCGACGCCATCCGCGCCAGCCTGCATCAGGCCGGCATCCGTTCCTGAATTCCGCCCAATCCAATCGCAAGGCCAAAATCCGAGGCGGATGCATCGCGAGCGCAACCGCATCGAGCGCATGATCGGTCACCTGAAGATCAACCGCGCTATCGCCACGCGATACGACAAGCTCAGCCGACGGAGTGGCCCCCGTGGCCTGGTCAGGGTCGAGGCCCGAGAAAGCCGGGCAACGCAGCGGCCTGCTTCACCCAGTTCGCCATCTGCGCCTCGTCGAGCTCGTCGCCTTCGTGGATGTCGATGTAGCGCGTGTCCTTGCCCTTGCTGGCGCCGGGC
>Ga0209488_10005181_pt1 | contig 10045 bp, 7 predicted proteins | sample Rivendell_Oct201_8_FD_188349 | JGI IMG/M metagenome (GOLD analysis project Ga0209488, IMG submission 188349) | Vadose zone soil microbial communities from the Eel River Critical Zone Observatory, Northern California, USA -... | ecosystem: Environmental > Terrestrial > Soil > Vadose zone >... | reverse complement strand
GACCGTTCGGTCCCGATCGGCAAACCCCGTTTGGGCCTTATTGCCGGCTAGTTGAGCCGGTTTGGCAAACGGCTCCGGGAACAGCGGATCCAGCCTGATCATTGCTTCGAGTAACCAGGGGCTTTCCGTCGAGAAAACACCTATATCGGTGCGACCGACAGCCAAATGGGAACCCGGTCTCTCCGGGGGAGTTAGGAAAAAAAAGCCGGTGCCGAAGAATACGCCGATAATCCAGGTCGCGATGAGTCCAATCGAGATCAGGTAAAGGATAGGGCCGAGTGATTTGCCCCGCGTGAGTGTTTTCCGGGTGCTCGTTTGGGTTCGCCGGCCTTTGTGGAGCCGTGCGAACACCGATGAACGATCGGGGCCGACCACAGACATGCGGCAATTCTACGCGGCTCTTCTGGGGCGTCCGAGAAATTCGCCCTGCAACACGCAATCCGCGGGTGTGAAACAGGCAACAACACGTATTTAGCGTCCCTATAAGTCTTGTCGCTAATCCAGACTATATTATGCTCAATTTATCGCATAGGGGCGCCCCGAACAGATAGACGAATCGCACCGCGAGAGCGGTTTTCCGACTCAACCTGCGAGCGACGTCTCCAGGTCGGCAAGGAGATCCTGCGGGTCTTCGATCCCTACCGAGAGGCGGAGCAGATCAGGTGGGGCGGGGCTGTCGGGGCCTTCGACCGACGCGCGGTGCTCGATCAGGCTCTCGACGCCGCCGAGGGAGGTCGCGCGCTTCCAGATCCCAACGCGAGCAGCAGTGGCGATCGCCGCTTCGGCGCCACCCCGGACGCGCACGCTGAGCATGCCACCGAAGCCGCCACTCATCTGGCGCGCCGCGACCGCGTGCCCGGCATGGGCCGGGAGCCCTGGGTACAGCACCTCCAGAACCCCGGGATTGTAAGACAGCGCCTCGGCGATCTGCTGCGCTGATCGGCAGGCACGCTCGACACGCGGGAACAGGGTGCGCATGCCGCGCAGCAGAAGATAGGCCTCGAAGCTGCCGAGGATCGCGCCACCGCTGCTTCGCGCCGCTCGCAGGCGCGCCCAGAACGCGTCTTCACGCGCAGTCGTCAGCGTCCCGGCGATAACGTCGCTGTGACCGTTCAGGTACTTTGTGGCCGAATGCATGACGAGGTCGGCCCCGAGCGCCAGCGGCCGGGTCAGAACCGGCGTCGCTGCGGTGCCGTCGACAGCGAGCAATGCGCCGGCAGCGTGGGCGATCTCGGCAGCGCCAGCAATGTCGGTCACCGACCACAGCGGGTTCGCCGGAGTTTCGATCCAGACAAGCCGCGTCCGGCCCGTGTGGACCGCGCGGCGCAACGCGTCCAGCGAGGTCGCATCGACGAACTCGATCTCGATTCCCCAAGCCTCGGCGAAATTCTTCAACCAGCTGCGCAATCCCCAATACATCACCTGCGGCGCCACGACATGGGCATCCCGCGGAAGGCACTGGAAGATGGCTGCAGCCGCTGACATCCCAGAGGAGAACACCAGGGATGCAGCGCCCCCCTCGAGCGCGGTCAGCAGCGCTTGCGGCTGGTCGTAGCCGGGGTTGTCGGCGCGTCCATAACTACGCCCGCGCCGGTACTGGTTGTCGGGATCACGCAAGAACGTCGTCGCGGTATGCATCGGCAGCACGACCGCGCCGGTCGACTCGTCTGTCCAGCCCAATCCTTGAGCAGCGAGTGTGGCCGGGTGAAGTGATTTACGGCTCATCGAGCGGGTTCCCTAACCGGTTTCGGCGGCGGCGATGCGCGACTGAGCGACGGCATGAATTTGATCGCGCAACGCCGGCTCGGTGCCGAAAAGGCGGCGCAGATCGCGCGCCGCCAGGCTCAGAAGCTGGCAATACCCAAGAGCCACCACATCGGCGTTGCGGCGATCGGCGACGAGCAGGGCGAGCTCACCGAAAAAATCGCCGGTGCCGAGCTGCACGGAAGTCGAGGGGATCCGTACTTCGACCGCACCGGAAGAAATGAAATACATCGCGTCGCCGCGGTCGCCCTTGTGGACGATGACCTCGTCCGGGACCGCAAGGCGAGGCCGCAACAGCCGGGCGACAGAGCGCCGAACCTTCGCGTCGAGGGCCGCGAACATCGGCACGCGACTGACGAGATCTTCTCGCTTTAGCCCGAGATCGAGGGTCGGCCTCACCTCCACGCTGCGCCGGCGGGGCCGCAGCTTGCGCTGCAGATCCTCATAGATTTCCTGGTTGATGATCGATTCGGAGCGCAACCGCCGATAGCGCTCCTCTTCGAGCCGTGCCGCCATGCGCGCCAGGATCTGAATTTCGAGCTGGCGTGCATAGGTGGGGTACTGCAGCTTCAGCGCCGAGATCGCGCGTTCGATGGCGCGAAATCGAAGATCGAGCTGGGCTGCCATCACTGTGCTCGGCCCGGTGCCGAAAACTTGCTCGATCTGGTCGCGGTTGAACGCGATCACATTCTGCAAGACAAAGCGGGCGGCCAGCTGCACCTCGAACCGATCGGCGAGCTGCCGGGCGAGAGGGCGGGCGATGCCGACCCGGTGGTGGATCGCGAGCGACAAGCGCAGAGTTGGCGTAAAACCGCGGATGCGCCCGGCCGCCTTCTGGTAACCCTCGACGCCGTCGCTGCGTGCCCCGTCCCGCAGGCGCGACGCATGAGCAAGCAAGCTCGCGGCGACGCGCCGCGATACGGTTCGACTCTCGAAATAGTCGAGACAGAATTCCTGCTCGCGGTCGACCAGGACCGACAGGGCAGCCCGCTCCCTGAGTTCGGCCGGAATCTGGGCGTCCTCTATGCCGATGTCGGCCGGATCGCGGCTGTACGCGTTGTAAACCTTGGCGACCTCGGCGGCGATCTCGGGCGAGATCTGATGCTGGCGACCTACGGTTTCGATCTCCTGCGGGATCGAGGAAAGCGACAGACCGATCACCCGCTGGCTGAGCGCAACTTCCGCCGGCGGCACGCTGCTTATCTTGAGGAGGCGCATCAGCGGCCGCATTGTCGGGGCCGTCACCAGCAGGGTAAACAGGACAAACCCGGTGGCGAGTATCCCGACGAACTGACGGACCTCCGGCGGCAGCGACATATTTTCGGTGGCGGCGAGGGCGAGCGCGAGAGAAACCGCGCCGCGCATTCCTCCCCACAACATGACGAGCTTGTAATTTGCCTCGATCGGTTTCGCGATCCCGGCAAAACTGAGCATCGGGATCAGCCCGTAAAGCGTCAGCGCCCGCGCGACGAGGGCGGCGACGATCAACGCGCCGAGCAACCCGAGATCGCCCCAAGTCGCTTGCGCCAGCAGCTCCGGCGTTTGCATCGCCGCGAACAGAAAGATCAGAGAACTGGCCCAGAACGCGAGCTGTTCCCAGGTAACGACGAGGCTCTCCCAGTTCGACGGCGCCAATCTGCGCCGTCCCCCGGCGCTGACGGCGAGGGCCGCGGACGCAACCGCCACGACCCCGGAAAAGCCTAGATAATGGTCGCAAACGATAAAGATCACATAGGCAAAGCCGATGGTTGCCGTCGCCTCGGCCAAGCGGCTCGCGCGCAGGATCGGTAGGAACAGAGTGATGACCCATCCGGCGAGATAACCGGTAACGAGACCGCCGCCGAACTGGCGCAGAAAGGTGAATACCCCGTCGAGCGGGCTCGATGGCCGGTCACCGACGAGCATGGCGACAGCAAGCGAATAGATCGCGATCGCCGCGGCATCGTTGAACAGGCTCTCGCCCTGGACCAAGGTCGAGAGGCGCCGCGGCGCGCCGATGTCGTGAAATATCGCGACAACTGCGACCGGATCGGTGGTGGCAATGATCGCGCCGAGAATAAGACAGGCAAGGACCCCGACCGGGGAAATCGGCCACAAGGCGAGGCCAACGACAAAAGTGCAGACGATGACCCCGATAATGGCGAGCAGGAGGACAGGCGCCACCTCGTCGCTGAGCTGCCGAACATCGACGTTGAGGGCAGCCTCGAACAACAGCGCCGGCAGAAACACGTAGAGCAGAGATTCGGCACTGAGCCCGAAATCGCGCAGCCAGCCCACGATATCGCCGAGGATGCCCCCCGGCTGGTAGGCGAAGGGAAGATTGGCGACCCCGCCGATCGCGATCCCCACCAAGGCGAGCAGCACGGCGTAAGGAATGGAAAACCGCTCGGCGAGCGGCAGCAACAGGCTGACCAGCCCCAGGAGGGCAGTAACAGTAAATACGGTCTGGATCGTGTTGGTCATGGCGGAGGCGCCGAGAACCTACCGGCGGCGGTTCCCGTTCACAAGGCGCGCGGCATTTCGGCGAACGGTAATCCGAGCCCCTCCATCATTGACCGGCGCCCAGAATGCTCGATAACCGTTATTCCCTGACGCGGGCGTTGCCCTTGCGCCATCCCGGAATGACGTCCCTTACGTGAGAGCACAGATCGCCCATCATGATGATCGCCCGCCGAGCGCTTCTTGCCGGTCTGCCTCCGGCTCTTATGAGCCTATCGCGGTTTTCGGTCGCCGCTGAGCTCCAGCAATTTCCGACATCCGAGCTGACCATCGTCAGCACGACCGGACCGCATCGGTTCAAGGTTGAGGTCGCCGAGACACCAGAGCAGATGACGCAGGGCCTGATGTTCCGGCGCAGCTTGGCGCCGGATGCCGGGATGCTGTTCGATTACAAAGAGCCGACCGCGGCGACGATGTGGATGCGCAATACGCTGATCCCGCTCGACATGCTGTTTGTCGATGCGCAGGGCCGGATCGTCAACATCCATCAGCGCGCAGTTCCTCAGTCGCTCGACGTGATCGCCGCGGCCGCGCCGGTTCGCGTGGTGATCGAGCTGAACGGCGGGACCGCGGCGCGGTTAGGCATCAAGCCGGGGGATCGGGTGGTCCACCCGATCTTTGGGAACGCCGCTTGACCGCGCGGGGTTCGTCACTTGTGCTTCAAGCTTTTTGAGACCCTTCGGCCTGATCCTGCTCGAATGACGTGCTGTGGTCGGGCCGAGTCGCCGATCCCGTCGGCAACGCATTGGTCATTCCGTGAAAAAGCCTCTTTCGCAGGCGTGACGATTCGACCACTGATGTCGGACCAGTCGCTCAAAGGTATCCGCGCACCAGATCGAGAAACGCATCGAGCCGGTCGTGGTGCACCCAGTGGCCGGCATTTTCGATCGCGACCACCTTGGCCTCCCGGAAGTGCCGGGCCCGGCCGTCGTTCAGCGGGTCCGACGCCCAGCTCTCCTTACCGTAGACGAGGAGGGTCGGGCAGCTGATCCGCCGCCACAGCTCCTCGATTTCGGTGACTGTCATTTCATAGGGCGGTTCCGCTCGGACGTAATTGTCGAATTTCCAGCTGTAGGTGCCATCCTCGTTCTGGTTGACGCCGTACTGGGTAAGATGCCTCGCCTGTTCGGGCGACAGATGCCGGTTCTCGTCCTGCATGCGTTTGAAGGCGTCCTCGATAGAGGCATAGCGGCGCGGTATGCGCCCGGAAAGAGCACGCTGCTCGGCTATCCAGTCCTGCATCCGTTCGGCAATAACGCGCCTCGATCGCTCGGCAAGTCTCTTCGGGGATGCCCCCAGCCCCTCGATGGCGACGAGCTTTCTGACGCAATCGGGATAAATGCCGGCATAGCGGAGCGCGATCACGCCGCCCAGAGAATGCGCGATTATCGTGACCGGGGCGAGCTCCTGCTGGTGGATCAGCTGGGCGAGATCATAGACGTAACCGGCCATCGTGTAGTTGCCGTCGGGCGACCACTGACTGTCTCCGTGCCCGCGTAAATCCGGCGCCAGAACGTGCCAGTCGCGGCGCAGCGCGTCGGCGACCCAGTCCCAGTTGCGGCAGTGATCCCGCCCGCCGTGGACGAGCAGCAGTGGGGGCGCGCCCGAATTTCCCCAATCCACGTAGTGCAACCGAAGTCGTTGCGAAAAATAAATACGTGAGGTCGGTCCCGAGCTGTCGAGCATCATCCGTGTGGTCTCGTCCTATTCATGATCGCGGATGCGAACCTATCGCGCGAAACGTGGAACGCAAAGTAGTGTACTCGATTTGCGTGACGCACTGATCCGCTACAGATGAAGGCGGCACACGGCCCCGCTATACAGCAAGACCCCCGCGCGCTCAGAGGCGTCAGGCGGGGGCCGAATTTGCGAAGCTATGCCTTCGCGCTCGGGAATAAGCCGAGCCATATCTTGGACTTTGACTTTGGTTGCCGATGCCAAGTGGTCGGCAACTGGGTTTCCCCGGGTGGCGTCATGTCTGTGGCACACCCTCCCGCTAGTTGACGACAATGGGGATTTAAGGACCGTCCTTACCCGGCGTCAAGGGGAAAATTTCAACCGAAGGGGATTTTCGTAGGCCGCCGGCGGACGGCCGCCGGATAAGTCGAATCCTTAGGTGCGATCGGCTGTACTAGTGCGATGACTACCGAGGTTGAAGGGGACACCGGTTCGGCTCGATCGGAAAATCTGGCGAACACTATAGTCAACAACCCAGTCTATCGCGGACGGCAGACCTCGAAGCACCGACAACGCTTGTGTCACGGGGCTTTTTTCACGGCGTTCAATATCCATCTAATCGAGATTACCAGCAGCCGGGAACCGTTCTCGTCTGTGTATTGGTAACGAAATGAAATGGAGAGAACACATGCCGATCATAGCCGATGTCACACAAGAAAAGCAGCGGATTTCCGATCAGCTTGCGAAAATTGACGCGGAGCGCTCCAAGCTGCAGGACCGGCTCAACGAGTTGGAGATTGCCGAACGGGTTCTGTCGCGCTTTGGAAAACAAAGGGGGGAGACGCAGAGACGCGGTCGCACAGCGGGGTCCCAGTCGAAACAAGCCAGTGGCAACGGGGAGAGCCCGGGAATAATCCCGGCGAGACGGCAACGAGCCGCACGTCCCGAGGCTCAAGTGGTGCCGCTCGGTGAGGCGGCGTTGCGCGCCGTGCAGGCGCATTCCGGAGGCGTCTCGGCAGACGCAGTCAGGGATTATATTGCGAAGCAATTCGGGCTGACAGTGAGGCCGAACCACCTCGGGATGGCCCTCCAGCGCCACCGGCGGGCCGGCCGGCTCGAAATCCGGGATTCGCGCTGGCACGCACTTTAGTAATCGGCGGGCGAGGTGCCGTGACGCTCGCCGGCAGAGCATAGCGGCCGAGTTCCAAACCAAACCGGACCGCCCCTCCGCGACGGGGCCCGAATGTGCGGCGCTTGAAAGCGACGGCATAGGCGTCTATCTTGTTGGCACTCTCTAGAAGAGAGTGCCAATTGAGCATTCGAGCCTTTTGATTCTTACGGAGGGGTCCAGTGAATTTTCGACCGTTGCAGGATCGCGTGCTGATCCGCCGCATCGAGCAGGAAGAAAAGACGGTAGGCGGGATCATCATCCCCGATACCGCCAAGGAAAAACCAGTGGAGGGCGAAGTCATCGCTGCCGGGCCCGGAACCCGCGGCGACGACGGCAAGTTGCATCCGCTCGACGTTAAAATCGGTGACCGGGTGCTGTTCGGAAAATGGTCGGGCACCGAGATCAAGATCGACGGCGAGGATCTCGTCGTCATGAAGGAGACCGACATCATGGGCGTAGTCGCCTAAGGGAGGAGATCATGGCGGCAAAAGAAGTACGGTTTCATACCGATGCGCGCGAGCGAATGCTCCGCGGTGTCGATATTCTCGCCAATGCAGTCAAGGTGACGCTGGGCCCCAAGGGCCGTAATGTCGTTCTAGACAAATCCTTCGGCGCACCGCGCATCAGCAAGGATGGCGTGACGGTCGCCAAGGAAATCGAGCTCGCCGACAAGTTCGAGAATATGGGCGCGCAGATGGTGCGCGAAGTCGCATCGAAGACGAGCGATCTCGCCGGCGACGGCACGACCACTGCGACGGTTCTGGCCCAGGCTATCGTGCGCGAGGGCGCCAAGGCAGTGGCTGCCGGCATGAACCCAATGGATCTGAAGCGCGGCATCGACCGAGCGGTCGATGTCGTGGTGGCGGAGATTGGAAAACGGTCCAAGAAAGTCTCGACCAACGATGAAATCGCGCAGGTCGGCACGGTCTCGGCCAACAATGACCGCGAGATCGGCCGGATGATCGCCGAGGCGATGCAGAAGGTCGGCAATGAAGGGGTGATCACTGTCGAGGAAGCCAAGTCGCTGGAGACCGAGCTCGACGTGGTCGAGGGCATGCAGTTCGACCGCGGCTATGTCAGTCCCTATTTCGTGACCAATGCCGAAAAGATGGTGGCTGAGCTGGAGGAGCCTTACATCCTCTTCAATGAAAAGAAGCTGTCGAGCCTCCAGTCGCTGCTGCCGCTGCTCGAGGCGGTGGTCCAATCGGGTAAGCCGTTGCTGCTCATAGCCGAAGACGTCGAAGGCGAGGCCTTGGCGACTCTGGTAGTCAACAAGCTGCGCGGCGGTCTCAAAGTCGCTGCTGTCAAGGCTCCGGGATTTGGCGACCGGCGCAAGGCGATGCTCGAGGATATGGCCATCCTGACCGGCGGCCAAGTCATCAGTGAAGACCTGGGCATCAAGCTCGAGAATGTGACCCTCGACATGCTGGGCAGAGCGAAGCGCGTCAGGGTCGAGAAAGAGAACTCCACGATCATCGACGGCGCCGGCAAGAAGGAGGACATCCAAGGCCGCATCGCACAGATCAAGCAGCAGATCGAGGAGACGACCTCGGACTATGACCGCGAGAAGCTGCAGGAGCGGTTGGCGAAGCTCGCGGGCGGCGTCGCGGTGATCCGCGTCGGCGGCGCCACCGAGATCGAGGTGAAGGAGAGAAAGGACCGGGTCGACGACGCCACCCACGCCACGCGAGCGGCGGTCGAGGAAGGCATCGTCCCGGGTGGCGGCGTCGCCCTCCTCTATGCCGCCAAGGCGCTCGACGGGTTGACGCCCGAAAACAACGACCAGAAGGTCGGGATCGACATCGTCCGCAGGGCGCTGCAGACGCCGGTCCGGCAGGTCGCGGAAAACGCCGGCACCGAGGGGTCGATCGTCGTCGGCCGACTGCTCGACGCGAACGACCCGAACCGCGGCTTTGACGCCCAGAGCGGCGAATATGTCGATATGGTCAAGGCCGGCATCATCGACCCGACCAAGGTCGTGCGGCTGGCGTTGCAGAATGCCGCCTCTGTTGCAGGCCTGCTCGTCACCACCGAGGCGATGGTGGCCGAAAAGCCCGAGAAGAAACCGATGCCCGCGATGCCGCACGATCACGGCATGGGCGGGATGGACGATTTCTAAACCACAACCGCCGGTAGCGATTTTGGCCGGCACCCGTATGGGTGTAGGCTTTTTTTCGATCGGTTCCGACGTGAGGCGATGGCTGCTATCGTTGCCGCAAGTTCGTGGCGAGGGGCGAAACGCGCTCCAATAATTTAGAGCCGAGGTGAGATGATCACGGACGACCCGCGAGCACCCTATGACCTGGTACTGACCGGCGCGCATATTTGCGATCCCGCGACCGCTCAAGATCGCCGCGGCGATCTTGCGGTGAACGGCGACCGGATCGCCGCGATCGGCATTGGCCTGGCGTCGCAGGCGCGTCAGGTGATTGACTTGGACGGCAAGCTGGTGACGCCGGGCTGGGTCGACCTGCACGTCCACGTCTTCGAATGGATGACCACCTTCGGCCTGCCCCCCGACGACGTCGGGGTTCACTCCGGTGTCACTACCGCGGTCGATCAGGGCGGCACCGGCGCTTACACGATCCCGGCCTTCAAGCATTACATCGCCGATCGCGCGATGACCGATATCCGCTGCTTCCCTTCGATCAATTCCGCCGGGACCCTACGGGGCGGACTGGCGGGACCGATCATTCATACGCCCGAGATCGTCGATGTCGAATTGCTCGTCACCGAGGCAAAGGCCAACCCGCGCCTCGTGCGCGGCTTCGGCGAAATCCACGCCGAATCCGGCGCCTATTCGCGTTGGGGCTTTGACGTCGTTCGCATGGCGCGGGAGGCATCCGAGCGCACCGGCTTGCCGCTCTACTTTCATACCGGAGAGCTGTTCGAAGTCGACGAGGCGCGCCGCCCCGAGCCGCGTTCCCTGCTGAC
>Ga0209488_10005178_pt1 | contig 10047 bp, 12 predicted proteins | sample Rivendell_Oct201_8_FD_188349 | JGI IMG/M metagenome (GOLD analysis project Ga0209488, IMG submission 188349) | Vadose zone soil microbial communities from the Eel River Critical Zone Observatory, Northern California, USA -... | ecosystem: Environmental > Terrestrial > Soil > Vadose zone >... | reverse complement strand
CGTGTTGCACACACGTTACTGAGGTGAGCATAATACCTTCATTATTTCCTACCTACTTACTGACCTGTAGCCAGTCCGCATTACAGGTGAATACATACTTAGTGATCGTGTTGCACACACGTTACTGAGTCCGCATTACAGCTTAGTCAGCGTCAGCCACTCCGAAATGTCACAAGGCCGCCTGAGTTCGGGTCATCGTTGGGATTGGCAGCTTCGATGGTGACTCCGAGTCTAGGTCAACCGAGCTCCCACCGCTGCATGGCGCGATATCAAACTCGCCTAAATAAGCCCTTTTGGTTAATCACATACTCGTAAGATTATGCTATAAGCGATGCTATAAGCGATGTCAGGAATTCCTGGTTATGCCATCTACGTCAATGGCCATGCCACCGCAACACACTGGCACGTGATGCGGACTGTTGGTCCCTCAGCCGTGTGCTCTCCATTTCTCGATTCCCTCCCGCGTATGTTCCGTGGCCAGGAATAAGACACCAAATGAGAAGACCACTTTCTATCGGACCGTCTGTGAGTCCGAGTCCGGGAAATTGTCTCACAACATTTTTCGCTGTTCTCGTCCGAAGTCTCCATCTCCATTTCATTCCCTGTTGGGGCAGCCCGAAAAAGATAGTTGCATGAGGCCCCAATGCGGCCTCATCCAGAGACTGCTCCCAACCCCCTATTTTCGGAGATTATGCCTTGTCCCTTGTCGGTGACTGCAATATTTCCGAAAGTCCGCAGCCCCATGGTGCGCATATATCAGGGCGATGAATATATCTTCTCCCTTCCTGCTCTCTCTATCTCTCTGGGACGAACCTCAAATCCACGGCTTTCTGTGCTCCACTCTGGTGTTAACCAATACTGGAGGGGTCCTCCAGTTGGTTAACACTCAAATGCTGTCCCTATCAGGCGGCGATTTCTCACAGTGCTATGCTCGTTCAATCAAAAATGGCATTTGGAATTCGTACGACGGTCACGGAGAAATGTCGGACATTTCTCCAGATTTAGAATGAAAGCACCGTCATTCTTAACCCCAACACATCGTAGTGCAACACCCCTCGGGTGGCCAAGTGCTGCCTTTGAACGCATCTCGTCGAAACAACAAAACTCCTATCGGATAGGAGTTTTGTTGTTTCGACGAATGAAATGACGATGTGAAAAGGTCATTAATGACATTTTCACATCGTCATTTCATTCGCCAAAGCAACTCCAAGGTACTAGGATAGGAGTTGTTATCAAGATGCCTACGAAAAACAGACACCAAACGTATTGGTGTCTGTTTTTCGTAGGCATCTTGATAAAAACTCCTATCCTACCCATCTATCTATAAAAAACCAACTTCAACCGCTTTCGAATGCACCAACAACTTAATCATTATCCGCCACCACCTTCTATTGCATTGCGTCGGCCGTTACTCAATTACCCAGTCAACTAGGCGCCGAGAAATCGGCACTGGTTGACATCGCTCTACCCCCCACCGCCGCAATGCCTTCGTACCCCGCGTCAGCATCCCACCTTCTCGGTCAGACCATCGACAACGGTGCCCTCGCCATCGAGGCAATTCTCGGTGCAGGGTCCTTCGGCATCGTTTACCGCGCCAGGGACACTCAATCTGGATCATATTATGCCGTCAAGTGCGTACAGAAGCGCGGCTCGGACTACTACCTCACTCGCGAAACCCAGCTACATGCGCGAGTCTCATCCCACCCCCATGTCCTCACTTTCCATCGCGAGATCGATGGTGGTGACTGCGCCTTCTTCGTCTACGACCTCTGCGCCGGGGACCTCCACTCTGTGATCCGGAAGCTCACATTCTTCCGAGAGGATGAGCTGATCAAACGTGTCTTCGTTCAAATCATCGACGCACTTGATTACTGCCATTCTCGTGGAGTCTACCACCGGGATTTGAAGCCAGAGAACATCCTTGTCTCTTCGCTGAGCGGAGATATAAACGTCCTTGTTGCGGACTTTGGTCTTGCGACGCCGAACAAGATGACGGTATCTTCCTGTGGAACGCCGTGCTTCATGAGCCCAGGTACTTACCCCTTTATCATCGCAAGGCATGACCAGAGTACTAATCTGCTTGCAGAGTCGCTTGTATCAAATCATAAGCCATACTCCACCGTCGAAGGAGATATCTGGGCACTTGGCTGTATCCTTGCAGAGATGATTGCCACCGTTCGTCCATGGACATACGCATCCCCAGAGGACCGTGACTATAGCGATTACCTCGTGGATCGCGCGATCTTATTCGACGCCTTACCCCTATCAGACGCGGCTTACTCGCTCCTGACGAAAATTCTCTCACCGACGGCAGAGCGTCGTCTATCGCTGGCGTCAGTCCGTTCGGAGGTGCTCGGGATTGAGACCTTCTTCCTCACAGATGAAGAAGCTGCTCGATGGGGATGGGGAGAGGGAGTTGAGAAGAAACTGCGACAGATGATGGCGAAGTGCGAAGCTCAGTCAATGACGTCTTCGAGCTCCTCTGTGGATACGTCCTCCAGATCATGCTACTCCTCCACATCGGACTGTTCGTCCGAATCGCACTATTCATCCGGGTCATCGTCTTCTGCATTCGAGTCGGTCTCATTGGAATCGAGTCCGTTACCCGTTACCCCTCCTTCTCCGGCAGTGGAGGATTTTGCATCGATGGCCAAGGCGATTAGCCAGGTCGAATTGCCACTGCGCGCAACCATCGCCTAGATTTTATCCGATTTATTTATTATCTATCTAAGACAGACATTGGAATCCTTGATGGACATTTACGGACATTTGCGATACGATATGATACGTTACGTTACGACTCGATACGATATAATACGACACGAACCCCTGTCTGCTACTAAAAATTAAATTATACTAAAAACAATTAAAATTATTTGTCCAACAGAGGTCGCGTGATTTAACATAGCACGTGCAGTCCTTCCACTTGCCGCGTACCCGTCGATGTGGTCAGTCTTCCATTAGGTATTTTGGCGGGGCATCGATACTTATCTATCCTTCACCAGCAAACACATTTTGAACGCCCAGGTCTCCATCCGTGCTCCTTGCTGCAGGCAGTGGTTCGACTGTTCAGAATGCCACGCCGAGGCACAGACGCATCCGCTCGCACGAACGACGGAAATGACGTTCGTATGTAAGAAGTGCAAGAAGGCCTTCCGCAAGGACATGACCGCCTATGAAGAGAGTGATGAGTACTGCCCTCATTGCGATAATCACTATGTGAGTCCCCATCACCTTCATGCCGGATGACCCGTCTGTCCGTTTTACCTTTACTCTGACGCGCTTTTTTCCTCGGATGTGATGCGATGCGATAGGTTATCGAAGCGAAGACGCCACAGGCTGCTATTGGGATCGAAGGGGAGGACGCACGCATGGATGCACGGTATGTCGCTCAATGGCGCCACTTTTTTTTACCGTTCCGAGTCTTTTTTCTTCACAGACTTTTGAAGGATGAGAGGGTGAGGTCGGATCATTCCCGAACGTTATTCAGACAAGACCCTTCCGACCTCCTCGGATAGAGGGTGGATTCTCGAGCCGGTGTCCTCTATATACAGTACGACTACATCGACCCCTTCATTCTCAGGGGTCATGCGATCTCCCCTTCGAGTCATCCCCCAAAACGCCATCCCGCGCGTCCACTACTTCCCGAACTACAGACGGCGCACAATCAGTGACTTCAATACTAGCACGATTGCGCCTTTACCCATACCCCATACCCGTCGTGAACGCCAGAGTGTCCTCTCAACTCGTGAAAGAGTGTCTGGGAATTCAGCTGCAATTTAACTTTTGACGGCTAGGCTGGTCCTGGTCCCGTGTAAACCATGTTTGTGGTTGATGACTAACGGTGGTTATCAAAACCGACGTTCGGCTTCCGCGGGCGTAAATCATCTGCGTCTGCCATGAAGGTGAACGGAGTGGTGTATGCAGTCGCGTTCCGCTACCTGCCGAACCGGCGGCCCCTATCAGAACATCTTGGCATGACCACATGACATAAAGAGCCATCTCCAAATACACGTGTTCTATTGAAAGACGATCAATGCAAGTAGAGGCTCTCCTCGCATTGATCATCTTTCACCTAGGCCTAGTATTAGTTCCGCCTGACAGTCCGAGTCTTATTATGGCCGCTAGATTCGTCGTGCTCAATTCTGACCCGGACATCGGCGATTACACCTGGTGCGAGCCTTGGGCGAAGGGACGGCACGGAACTAAAACAACGTGCGTCATGCGGGTAAGCATCCTATTCTGCTCTGTCCTAATCGGCGCAACGGATGTCTCCTATCCCTCACGCTGACATATCATAATGGTCCAGACGAGCCCCCACTTAAGGGGTAGCTTATAAAAAGGAGAATGGCTGGAAGCCATCCTTCACCCAGACCATTTCTCTAAGTACCCATCATGGCTAATCCTATTCACGTCAATCCCAGTGGTGCCGTTCGCCGCCTCACGATCGGGTGCTCCGACTGGCTGTGGGTTGTGACTGGGATCATGGGTCTCTCAGCCTTAGTTGTCCTCGTGGGGTCATACCTTGTATGTTTGTGTTGAAATGATTTACGTTGGCGTTGTTTAACATAACGCCCTTGATTGACAAAAGGAACGACGTGGAAGACGAGCGTTCCACCATATCGCCGTAGTCGCCCTCTTTGTGTCCACTATAACTTATTTCACCATGGCTTCTGACTTGGGCCAGACTGTCGTCCGAGCGGAGTTCCGGACCGGGAGTGGACAAACACGCAGCGTCTTTGTGGGTTTCCTTTTCCTTTTTCTTCTCCACGTTGTAGGTTTTCTGATCTTGAACAATAGTACGTGCGATATATACAATGGTTCATCAACGCGCCCCTCATCCTTCTCATGTTACTCCTCACAACCGGCCTTTCCTTGTCTGAGATTTTCCTCACCTTGGTCATGATTGAAATCACGGTAGTCAGCGGCCTCTCCGGCTCGCTCATTCCGACGTCGTACAAGTGGGGTTTCTACGTGTTCGGCGTTTTGGCGCTTTTATACGTTGTGTGAGTCCTCGATAGCCTTTCACTTCTATCCTTCTATGTGCTAACTCGCACTCTACCGCATAGCTATTCGCTGCTCTTTGACGGACTCAGGTCGCGCCTCGTCTCGCACAAGCCTACGTACGGCGGCGGAGCAGTTTATGTTTCAGTGCTCTGGATAATCTATCCGGTCTGCTGGGCCTTCGGAGAGGGGGCGAACGTTCTCACGTTAGACCACGAGATGATCTTTTATAGCATCCTCGACATCTTCGCCGGGCCTGTCTTCCTCTTCTTTTTCCTCGCTACGCTGCGGAGCGACGATTATGACGACTACGGACTTCAATCCGGCAAGGCGTCTGATTATGTGGGGACGGGTGTGGGGACGGGGGCCCGCCGGACTGAGAAGGCCGAAGAAGCCGGGACTGCGTAAAAATTATGATTCCTTCTTTTCTGTTGATTGATCTATGCGTTGTCGTTAATGTTCGTGTATGTTCGTGTATGGTCTCTACATCCGTATAATGTATCTGTTGTGTGCAGATGATGTGGTGATGATGCGGGGCCAGTTACTGGCTGTGCAAGTCATGCCACCTACCATATTCGGTCATCGCCGTCCACTTTCCCACCTCCACCCAACGTCCTCTGTCCTGGAACATCATCTAGAGCTTGTCAAGAACCGTGTTCCTGATAAATGAATCTATCGTTATTTGTGGTCAACGCGTTCATCGTCCTCGATACGGACGGGCATCGCGTCCTCGCCAAATACTACTCGCCTAAAGGACGGACGCAATTGGGAGAGCGAGATCCCAACAAGGGCTTGCAGAACCTGAAGGAGCAGAGAGCGTTCGAGAAAGGCTTGTTTGCAAAGACGAAAAAACCTGGGGGTGCGTTTTGGACCCTTTGTGGTTCTTTTCTGTGCTCAGGCTGACACACGCACGGACACGGCTCGCTTCCTGCAGGTGATATTGTGTTGTACGACGGACACCTGGCGGTGTACAAGCACTCGCTGGACCTCATATTTTACATGTTAGGGGGACCACAGGAGAACGAGCTGATGCTGCACTCTGCGCTGCTCGCGTTCATGGACGCGATACATATACTCTTGCGGAATCAGGTGGAGAAGCGGGCCGTATTGGAGAATTTGGACTGCGTCATTCTCTGTTTGGACGAGACGATAGATGATGGGTGGGTGCCTCCATCTTTTTTTTTTTCTTCTTTCGCTCTTTTTTGACGGAGATTTTTGCCCGTGTTCTCGTGATGCAGGATCATTGTGGAGACGGACCCGACGACGATTGCGTCACGAGTGAGCCGACCGAGGGCGGACACGACGGAGATTGTGATTAACGAGCAAACGATTATGAACGCGTACCAGACGGTGAAGGAGAAAATGCAGCAGAGAATTGGGCAGTTTTAGCAGTTTATGTGTCCCCCAGCATAAATTAGATCCTGATGGATGATGTGATTTGTCATCAATGGCGGCAATTGCCGAGGGGCGTTTGGGCGCGTTCGGTGGTCGTCGGTTGAGGGTCGACCTTGCCCTGCCATCAGCCATGTCTGCTAGGCGACAGGCATCCACTACATCCCTTTCAAAATATGCCAGAGATGGCTCACCAGACCCCACTTCCAGTTCTCTTGACTTTTGCAACGCTTTCTGGGGCTCAAATGATGCCGGTGTTGACGTACTACTCGCGAGAATGCGCGGCGCCGCCAGGACTATGGAAGAACTCCGTAATTTTTGGAAGGAGAGGTACCTCAATTTTCAACCATCTCTCGTTCTATTTCTTTATTCATTTCTCCAGGGCCGCCATCGAGGAGGACTACGCGAAGCGACTTGCTAAACTCGCAAAGCTGACCATGGGAAGAGATGAGATAGGGTACGTGTCTAGCGGGCCTGGCCTTGATGACCACGGGCTCTATTGACACGCAACATCAAGCGAATTCCGCAACTCGCTCGATACCCTGCGACAAGAGACTGACAAGCAGGCGAGCTTCCACATCCAGCTCGCACAGCAGATCCGGAACGAACTGGAAAATCCCGTCTCTGCCTTTGTCACTCGTCAAGCACAACACCGTAAATCCTATCAGGCAGTAATTGAGAAACAGTTCAAAACGAAGCAGGCGCAGGAAGCCCACGTCAACAAGGCCCGCGAGAAATACGAGCAGGATTGTCTTCGCATCAACGCTTACACCGCCCAGAGTACCCTTGTCCAGGGCAAGGATCTCGAACGCATCACCGTCAAACTCGAACGTGCTCAGCAGACCGTCCATGCCAACGAACGTGAATATACAAACTTTGCCCGGGCCCTCCAGGATACCATCGCCAAGTGGGAACAGGAGTGGAAGCAGTTCTGTGACAGTTGCCAAGATCTTGAAGACGAGCGCATGGACTTCTCCAAGGATAACGTGTGGGTCTATGCCAATGCTGTTTCCATCGTCTGCGTGTCCGATGACGAGGTATGTCGTCGGCTATCTCTCTTCTTACACGCGATCTCACCTGACGGTGATACCGATCGCCGTGCTCTCTAGTCATGCGAGCGACTGCGTCTCGCCCTCGAGTCGTTTGAGCCAGAGAAGGATCAGGAGGGTTTCGTTCGAGATTACGGGACAGGGAGCGCCATGCCAGATCCTCCACCATTTGTCAACTATTCCTCCGCAGAAGGGGCTCTCACCTCGTCTGCATCAAAAATTACAAGTCGCCCCGCTCAGTTCACCCGTGCTACACAACGCGTGAATCGACTGCCACCTGCACCACCTCCGGCCGACGACGAACCTTTTGTCAACACGGCGGGCGTTGGTTCCGGTAATCGCGCGCCTAATCCTAGTGAACCAGCGCCCATTCGTGGCGCCAACCTCTCCAGGGCAAGCACACGGAGGAATGCCAATCCGCCTGCCCCTGTAACGACGAACGGTAACGCTAACGCCAATGCACCCATCAACGGATTCTCGCCCAGTTCCTCACCAGTCCGCCGTCACACCGCCAATGTCGCTTCTCCAACGCATATACAACCGATCAACCCTACCCAACATGAGCTTATTATAGGTGAAAATTCATACAGGGTCGATCTTTCGAAAGATCAGACCAACACTCGTGCTCCCGCCACGCCCTCGAAGGTCGGGGATGATATGGATCCCATGGTTCAAGCGATGGCAAATCTGCGAACGGCGGCCAGCGCCACTATCGGGCGCAGTGGAACGCGCAGAGTCACAGCTCCGGACATCCCTGGGACCGGCGGCTCTTCTTTGGCTGCGCCCGCCAAGGCGCTCACACCACCCGCACCTCTTGCCTCTCCAACCAGAAATGTTGATTATCGCAATTCGGCGGAGATCGTTGTTGGCGTTCATCCAAATATGCAGGGTCCCCCTTCGCGCTCAACGTCGCCCGTGCCGCCGACTGCCAGTTTCATGCAACCCCCTGCACAGGCACCTGTACCTGTCATGGATTCAGCGATCGATTCGTACCATCAAAGCTTCCCCGGCGAGCATCGAAGCCGACCTAACAGTCGCCGCGCGAGCTTCAATGCACCACAGCCGGGAGTTACCCCCTCGCAGGTTCTGGGGAATCTTTTGGAGCGCCCAGTTAGCAGGGACGGGCATGCCGGCATTGGCGCCAATGGGCGTTCTCGCAGCCCATCTATCAACCATCCCGCGTCCCGTAGCACCTCACCCATTCCGCCCGGGCCCGCCCGTGGTGCTAGTATTAACCGCTTTGATCAGGGTCCAGGGCAAGGTCACCATCGCGCTACGACGCCTAATAGCGTAGGCATCACCCTCGACCCTCATGGGAATGTCGCTATGGACGCTATGGCAGATGTGTATCGCCAGCAGCAGCAGCAGCAGGTCGTCCAGCCAAGGCAAGTGCCACAAGCGCAACCGCCACCGCCAATGCAACCGCCACCGCCTGCACCAGTACAGTACCAGCAGACCCCGGCCCAGCCCCAACAACTACAGGCACCCGGAGGTGCCCCCGCACGGCCAGCGCAACGTCAGACAGGCGCCAACAATACATACGTGGCGCCGGTTAATTGGCAGACCCAGGCCCCCGCTCCACCGCCACAGCAGTACGTCCCACCACCACCAGTGCAACAGCAGCCTCCCCAACACACGCCTGCGTACGCGCAAGCTCCCCATCCATATGCAAACGCGCCGCCGTCTCAGGTATACCACCCACAACAGCTGGCCTACGGCGTCCAGCAGGCGCCACTGCCACCACCACAGCAGCAGCAGTCGAAGCAGCAGACGGTGCAGCACGGCCCGACAGCTTCAAGTGGTGGAGACTATTACCCGCCGCAACACCAGATGTACGCGCAACCGCCCCAGCAGCAGCGGCAGCAGTATCAGCAACAGCACCAGCAGCACCAGCACGTCGCGTATGGAGGCGCCGGCGGATACAGGTCGCTCAGTCCTGGTCCGGTGAACAGGAGTCCGTCGCCGCAGCCGATGGCACTCACCCACCCGCAACCGCAGACTTTGACGGAGCCGCCCACACGGCAGTATACGGAGACCGGACAGCCCGTGCTTTTCTACGGTGCGTTTTTTCTGTTCTAGAGGTAGGATGTAACTGACAGTTTGTTTTTTGTGACTTTGTGCTTTTTTTTTTGTCGATCGGTCGGCATCGATATCGACGCAGTGCGCGCACTTTACGATTACACGGCATCGATACCAGAAGAATTCGATTTCCAGGCGAGCGATATCATCGCCGTCACTGCTACGCCCGAGGACGGATGGTGGAGCGGGCAGCTGCTCGATGAGAATCGGCGCGTGCCGGGCAAGCACATCTTCCCGAGCAACTTTGTGCATCTGTTCTGAAATTCACCTCGTTCACACCTCACCGCAATGATTCGTCTCTTTCTATTCTTTTTTCTGGAAGGAATCCTATCATGACGTGCTCCTCCTGTGAAGTTTTGTTGTGCGACGTATTTATATATGCTCTCTCTCACACACATTGTTTTTCTTTTGTGCCTTTATGTGCGCGTGTATAGTGCCATGCAGGCTGCGAATGATGGCTGGGCTGGCTGTGATGGACTGAGATGCTTGTTGTAGGAGGAATTGACCCATTCCCCCCCCCCCC
>Ga0209488_10005177_pt1 | contig 10049 bp, 8 predicted proteins | sample Rivendell_Oct201_8_FD_188349 | JGI IMG/M metagenome (GOLD analysis project Ga0209488, IMG submission 188349) | Vadose zone soil microbial communities from the Eel River Critical Zone Observatory, Northern California, USA -... | ecosystem: Environmental > Terrestrial > Soil > Vadose zone >... | reverse complement strand
CATGACGGCAGTCCGGTAACTGCCCGCGACGTCAAATGGACGTTCGATCGCGCGGTCACCGTCGGCGGCGTGCCAACTTTCCAAATGAAGGCGGGCTCTTTGGAGAAGCCCGAGCAATTCGTCATCGTTGACGACTACACCTTCCGCATCGATTTCCTGCGCAAAGACAAACTCACCTTTCCGGACCTCTGCGTCCCGACCACGGGCGTGATCAATTCAGCCCTCGCAAAGCACCACGCCACCGATAAAGACCCTTGGGCGATGGAGTGGCTGAAGAACAACGAGTCGGGGGGTGGCGCCTACCGAGTTGAAAAATGGGTCCCTGGCCAGGAGCTTACCTACCGCCGCTTCGACGATTGGAAATGCGGGCCCATTCCCAAGCTCCAACGAGTAATCTGGCGGACCGTGCCGTCGGCGGGCAACCGGCGCGCCCTGCTTGAGCGCGGCGATGCCGATATCTCGTTCAACTTGCCGCCGAGGGACGTCACCGAGTTGGTGGAGGAGCGAAAGCTGACCGTCGTTGGCACGCCGATTGACTGCTGCCTCGTCTACATCGACATGAACGTCAAGACGCCGCCCTTCGACAACGTCAAGGTGCGCCAGGCGGTGGCCTATGCGATCCCCTACCAGAAGATCATGGATGCGGCGATGTTCGGCCGTGGGGTTCCGATGTTCGACGGCCCGGCCAAGGTCACGTCGACCGACTGGCCACAGCCCAGCCCCTATCGCTTCGACCTCGCCAAGGCAAAGCAGCTTCTGGCGGAAGCGGGAATGCCCAACGGGTTCGAAACAACGCTCTCTTTCGATCTCGGCGTTGCCGTAACCAACGAGCCGATCTGCGTGCTCGTCCAGGAAAGCCTTGGCCAGATCGGCATCAAGCTCACCCTCAACAAGATCCCCGGCGCCAACTGGCGAGCCGAATTGGCGAAAAAGACGCTGCCGATGGTGGTCAACCTGTTTGGCGCCTGGCTGACTTTCCCCGAATATTTCTTCTATTGGAACTATCACGGACAAAATTCGCTGTTCAACACGATGTCCTACCAGAACCCGGCAATGGACAAATTGATCGAGGCCTCCCGGTTTGAAAGCGATCCGCAGAAATACACAGAAGCGGTTGAGGGCTATATCACAATGTCCTTCGCCGAGATCCCGCGGATTCCACTGTTCGATCCGTTCCTTGACGTGGCGATGCAGAAGAACGTGACCGGCTACCGTTATTGGTTCCACCGTCAGCTCGACTATAGGCAATTGGCCAAGGCTTAACTGCAGGGAGAGGCGGTTGAAATGAGCGCGCTTTGTCAGGCCGCATCGGGATTGGCGAGGTGGTGCGCGGCGCCGCTCGCGTTCGAGCCGCCGTGCGGCCTGGCCGCGAGCCTGGCGGCGCTCGGGCCGGTCGCGACAACCCGGCTCCGGGCGCGGCAATTACTCGAGGCACTCCGCGGTAGGAATCGCAAGCACCCCGCCGGGAGCGGTGGCCCGAACGAACCGCCGGACACCGACTCCTCCCCGTACAGTCCATGGGACGACCCGGCCCTATGGATGCTGATGATGCATTGAAATGATCGTCCTGCGCCGCCTTGCCACCGCCCTGCCGAGCATTGCCGGCGTCATCGTCGTGACGTTCCTGTTGACGCGCGCCCTTCCGGGCGATCCGGCGGCCTATTTCGCCGGCGTCGCGGCCACCCAGCAGGCGATCGAGGAAATCCGGCATCTGATGGGCTTCGACCGGAGCCTGCCGGTACAGTTCCTCGACTATCTCCGGTTGCTCGCGCAAGGGGATCTCGGCACCTCGCTCAGCACCGGCCAGCCGGTGCTGAGCGAATTGATAACGCGACTGCCCGCATCCGCGGAGCTTACTCTATGTGCGCTGACGCTATCGGTAGCGATCGCGCTGCCGCTCGGCATCACCGCCGCGATGCAGCCCGGCTCATGGATCGACCATGTCTGTCGGATCGTCACGACAGCCGGCGTGTCCTTGCCGGTCTTCTTCACCGGTCTGCTGTTGGTCTATGTGTTCTACTATCTCGCGGGGATAGCGCCGGCGCCGCTCGGCCGTCTCGATGCGTTTTCATCGCCGCCGCCGCATTGGAGCGGGTTCTACCTGGTCGACAGCTTGCTGGCGGGCGATCTCGGCACGTTCCGCGCTGCGCTGGCGCAATTGCTGCTGCCGACGGCAACGATGGCGATCTTTTCGTTGGCGCCGCTGGCACGGATCACCCGGGCATCGATGCTGGCCGCGCTCGGCAGCGAGTTTATCCGGACCGCGCGGGCGAGCGGCTTGGCGCGCGGCCGTGTGGTTTATGTCTACGCGTTCCGCAATGCCGTACTGCCCGTCATCACCACGCTGGGCATGGTGTTCTCATTCCTGCTTGGCGCCAATGTGTTGGTCGAGAAGGTGTTTGCCTGGCCCGGCATCGGCTCCTACGCGATCGAGGCGTTGATCGCGTCGGATTACGCGCCGGTCCAGGGTTTCGTGTTGACGATGGCAATGCTTTACGTGCTGCTCAACCTGGCGATCGACCTCGTCTATGGCTTGGTCGATCCGCGCGTAAGGCTCAGCGCATGACCGAGGCGCTGCGGCATGCCCGATATGTGCTCGCCGAGAACCCGGTCACGCTCTTTGCCTTCGCGCTGTTTACGTTTCTTGTCCTGTGCGCAGTTGCGGGTCCGTCATTGGTGCCGTACGACCCGCTCGCCAGCGACACCGCCCGGGCGCTGACCGGGCCGTCTGCGTCCCATCTGTTCGGCACCGACCAGCTCGGCCGCGATATTTTCAGTCGGATCATCGTCGCCACCCGGGTCGATCTCGGCATCGCCGTCACCTCGGTCGCGCTCGCCTTCGCCATCGGGACCCTGCTCGGCATCTCGGCCGGGTATTTCGGCGGCTGGACCGACCGGATCATCGGCCGGGTCGTCGACACGATCATGGCCTTTCCGCTTTTCGTGCTGGCGATGGGGATCGTGGCTGCGCTCGGCAACACGCTCGCCAACATCGTCTACGCTACTGCGATCATCAACCTGCCGATCTATGCGCGGCTCGCCCGCACCGAGGCCAATGTTCGGCGCGAGGCCGGGTTTGTCGAAGCTGCGCGGCTCTGCGGCAACAGCGAGGCGCGCATCGTCCTGGGGCAGGTCCTGCCCAACATCATGCCGTTGATGATGGTCCAGGTGTCGCTGACGCTCGGCTACGCGATCCTCAACGCCGCCGGCTTGTCGTTCATCGGTCTCGGGGTGCGGCCGCCAACCGCGGAATGGGGCATCATGGTCGCCGACGGCGCCAGCTTCATCGTTTCGGGCGAGTGGTGGGTGGCGTTCTTCCCCGGCCTCTTTCTGATGGCGGCGGTATTCTGCTTCAACCTGATGGGGGACGGGCTGCGCGACATCGTCGACCCGAGGATGCGGACATGAGCGTCGATCGCCGCGCCGTCCCGCTGCTCGCGATCGAGGACCTCAGCATTGAGTTTCGCACCCGCAGCGGGGTCGTGCAGGCGCTGGATAGCGTTGGTTTTGCGATCAAGCGCGGCGAGACGATGGCGCTGGTCGGCGAGAGCGGCTCGGGCAAATCGGTGACCGCCTATGCGGTGATGGGGATCCTCGACGCGGCGGCGCGGGTGACCCAGGGCAGCATCGTCTTTGGCGGGCTCGAATTGCTGACCGTCGAGCGCAAGGTGCTTGACGAGGTGCGCGGCCGCGAGGTCGCGATCATTTTCCAGAACCCGCGGACCGCGCTCAATCCGATCCGCCCGATCGGCCGGCAGATCGCCGATATCCTGTTGCGCCACGGCAATGTCACCGCGGCGCAAGCCCCCGCACGCGCCATCGAGATGCTGGCCCGGGTCCGCATCCCCGATCCGAAGCGGCGTGCCGCGGCCTATCCGTTCGAATTGTCGGGCGGGATGTGTCAGCGGGTGATGATCGCGCTGGCGCTGGCCTGCGAGCCGGCCCTCCTGATCGCCGATGAGCCGACGACGGGGCTCGACATCACGACGCAAGCCGTGATCATGGATTTGATCGCCGAGCTCGCATCGGCGCACAACATGGCGACGCTGCTAATCACCCACGATCTTGCGCTGGCCGCCGAATATTGCGATCACATCGCCGTCATGCATGCTGGGCAGATCGTCGAGATCGCGCCGAAGCAGCAGCTTTTCGCAAGCCCCCGCCACCCGTACACGGCCAAGCTGATCGCCGCAACCCCGGGAGACACGACGCGTCTCGACACGCTTGCCGCGATCCCTGGCGGGCTGCCCGATCTGCGCCGCGTCGATCTGCCCGCCTGCCGCTACAGCGCGCGCTGCGAGAGGCAGAGCGATGACTGCCTGGTGCCGCCGCTACCGCGCCACGGCCATGGCGACGGCCGCCTCGTCATGTGCCAGCACCCGTTGTGAGCCCCATGCTGACAGCGCCGCTGCTCGAGGTCTCCGGGTTGCGCAAGCTCTACCCGATGGTGGCCGCGAAGGGCTGGCGGCGAGCCCCGGCCTCATCGCTGCACGCGGTCGACGGGGTGGGCTTGACGATCGGGAAGGGCGAGACGGTCGGGCTGGTCGGCGAGTCGGGTTGCGGCAAGTCGACCCTGGTGCGGCTCCTCGCGCGCCTGATCGATCCGAGCGCCGGGACGATCCGCTTTGCTGGCGCCGATATCGGGACGGTGCCGGCGCGCCGGTTCGGGAGGGGCAAAGAGCGGGCGCACATCCAGATGGTGTTCCAGGACGCTACCGACAGCCTCAACCCACGTTTTACCGCCTTTCGCGCGATCGCCGACCCGCTGCGACGGCTGAGCCGCCTCACCGGGACGGCATTGCGCGCTCGGGTCGAGGAAGTCGCGCGGTTGACCGGGCTACCGCCTGAACTGCTCGGCCGCTTTCCGCATCAGCTGTCCGGCGGGCAGAAGGCGCGGGTCGGGATCGCCCGGGCGATCGCGGTCGAACCGCGCCTCTTGATCCTCGACGAGCCGACCTCGGCGCTGGACGTGTCGGTCCAGGCCGTGATCCTGCAATTGCTCGAGGATTTGAAGCAGCGGCTCGGCCTGTCCTACCTGTTCGTCAGCCACGACCTCAACGTCGTGCGGCTGTTATGCGACCGCATCCTGGTCATGTATCTCGGCCATATCGTCGAGAGCGGTCCGGCCGAAGCGGTCTTCGCCGCCCCGTCGCATCCTTACACGAAAGCCCTGCTCTCAGCGGTACCGAGCCTGGGCAACAGCGCGACGCGCGAGCGCCGGCTCAAGCTGCCGGGCGAGCCGCGCAGCCCGATCGATCCCGACCCGAATGTCTGCCCGCTCTACGGGCGCTGCTTTCAAGCGACCGACGCTTGCAAGACGACGATGCCGGCGTTGCGCGAGGTTATGCCGGCGCGCCACGTCGCCTGTCATTTACCGGCCCTTGAGGCCGTGCCGCGGGCGGGCCCACCGCTCGAACCTGTTGCGGCGGTAGCATTGCGCGGATGACGCGAGAACAAATGGCCGATCGCCCATTTGACGTCCATACCTAATGTCGATGTTGCCGCGGAAACGGCGGGTTCAGGGTCGGGCATCTGGCGATTCGGGATTCCGGTTTTTTGTCGATCTGTGCGATGGGGTGGTGGGTCATAGGCGTGGGGCGGTCCCGTAGCGTTGCCATCGCGGCGCAGCAGGCTCACATCGTTGCCGCGCGACTCGCCGAACCCCGCCGGGCTCGAGGGAAATCGCGCTGCATATCGATGATCAGCAGCGCCGCTGCCGCCGGCTCGAAGGCGAATTCATAAGGCTCGGCATCGACCAGCGGCATCGGATCTGGTCGCGAATGAGGATGCGGCCCGGCCAGGCAAGAAGGTTGCCGGCGGCACCGAGATGGCTCAATGCCGACCGACCAGGCTTGCTCGCCACGCGCGCCAGCCGCCAAAGAGGGTGATGTCGCGGGCGCCTTCCACCGCATTAGGACTCGCCCAGAATCCCGGTCACCTCGGACCCGTCGGCAAGGCTGATCGTGCCAAGGCTGAGCGGCGGCCGGATGCCACTCAGAAGCGCGCCGACCCCCGCGATCGGCACGTCCCAGACCTCGACCTCTACGGTGCTCCCCGCTCCCGGCATGCGCACCAGCCCGGAGCGCCTGCCGTCCGGCAGCGCATAGAGCCGGTATTCGGAGGCAGCGCGCGTCGTCTGGCGCAGCCGTGCACCGAGTGTCAGCAATTCGCTGTTCAACGGCTGCCCTGACAGATGCACGCCGACCACGGCGATCGGGACATACGGAAACACGGCAGTGGCGGTCGGCGACTTGAACGGCGACAAGGGCGCATTGGTCGCGCCAAGCGGGAGCCCGGTCTGCGCCTGGAACGCTGCAGCGAACGCGGCCAGCAGCGGATCATGGAAAGCCGGTGCAAGCAAGGTCACCCCGGCCGGCAGACCGTTGGACTGGAAGCCGTTGGGAACGGCGATTGCCGACAGATCGAGCAGATTGGTGAAGTTCGTGTAATGGCCGAGCTGCTCGTTAGATCCTAACGGATCGGCCTCGACCTCGGCGATGCGATGAATCGTGCCGGTCGTCGGCAGCAGCATCACGTCGATCCGCCGCCACGCTGCCTCGGTCTGCCGGCGCAATTCGGCTAGACGGTGCTGGTCGCGGAACGCCGCAGCGCCGGAAATGGCATCGCCGTTCGCGATGATCCGGCGGATGACGGGGTGCAGGATGGCCCGATTGTACCCGATGGCCTCGTCAATTGCCGCCGTGCGCTCGGCGAGCCAGGCCCCCCGGTACAGCAACGTCCCGGCTTCAAGGAATGGGGCGAGATCCACCTCCGCCGCCGCGCCACCGAGTTCGACGAGGCGCGCGATCGCGGCCTCGAACAGCGCGGCGGCATCAGCGTTGCCGAAGAACTCGCGCTGCTCCGGGCGCGGCACGCCGAACGTGAAACGCGCCGGCATCGTGCCGAGACACGCAAAGCCGGGCGGCGCCGGGCGCGAGTACCCGTGCTCCGGATCGGCGCCGCGCATCACTTCCAGCACCGCCGCTGCATCGGGCACGGTCAGCGCGAACACCGAAACGCAATCGAGCGAGCGGCAGGCCGGGACGACGCCACGCGCGCTGACGAGGCCGCGGGTCGGCTTCAACCCGACGATGTTGTTGAATGCCGCCGGCACTCGGCCGGAACCGGCGGTGTCGGTGCCGAGCGCAAAGGAGACGAGGCCGGCGGCGACGGCGACGGCCGAACCCGAGCTCGATCCGCCGGGAATAAAGGCGGAGTCGAACGGGTTCGGCGGCACACCGTATGGCGAGCGAGTGCCGCCGAGGCCGGTCGCGAACTGATCGAGATTGGTCTTGCCAATCAATAATGCGCCCGCCTCGACCAGGCGCTCGACGACCGGTGCCGAGCGGCTCGGCCGATAGGCAAAATCGGGGCAGCCGGCGGTGGTCGGCAGACTGGCGACATCGATATTGTCCTTGACCGCGAAGGGTAGCCCGTAGAGCGGCATCCCTGCGATGCCCTCGGCTGTGGCACGGCGCTCGAGCGCCACGGCCGCCGCGAGCAGCGTGTCTTCCGCAACTCGGGAGATCCATACCGCGTCCTCGCCGCGCCTCACGATGCGGGCGCCGATCTCCCGCGCCACCGAGATCGGGCTTGCAGCACCCTCGGCATAAGCCTGCCGCAATGAAGCGAGGTCGAGGCTGACAGGCATCGGAATACCGGGATCCTGCGTGGGCGCTGAAGGGTAGGACCAATGCAAGAGCGCCGCCAGCAAACCCTCTCGCCCAGCGCGGCAGAATGCGGCCATGTCGGCCAATTAACTGGCAGCTCGCCGCCAAACTGCACATCATCTAGGCGATTGGCGCCGCCCCTATAACGGCAGTGCGTAACGGATTGGCATAGCGGTTGCTCCGATTGCTCCCGGATTGAGTGAGATTGCGCCAGGGCACACGCGGTGCATGCCATTACCTCGAGTGCCGAGCCGGCCGGTAGTGCCAGCAGCCGGTACCCGCGACAGCCTTAGGAGCCCAGCATGGCCGAGCGATCCTTCGATGCCGAAGCTTATGTCGACGCCGCGGCGGCATTGATCGGCTTGCCGATCGACCCGGCACACCGTCCCGGCGTTGCGATCAATCTCGAGCGCCTCGCGCAGATGGCGGCGCTGGTCATGGAATTTCCACTGCCCGACGAAGCGGAGCCGGCGCCGGTGTTCCGGCCATGAACGCCGACGATCTCGCCCGGGCGGATGCGACGGCGATCGCCACCGCGGTACGGACCGGCGCGACCACCGCTGTCGCGGTGACCGAGGCGGCGCTAGCACGCATCGTACAGCGCAATCCGTCGCTCAACTGCTTCACCGCGATCACCGCCGAACGCGCGCTCGCGACGGCACGCTCGGTCGATACACGGCGCGCCGCCGGTGCCGAGCAGGGCCCGCTCGCCGGCGTGCCCTTCGCAGTCAAGAATCTGTTCGACCTGCAAGGCGTCGTCACGATCGCCGGATCCAGGATCGACGCCGAACGTCCGCCGGCCATCGCCGACGCGACGATCGTCGCGCGCCTCGTTGCCGCCGGTGCGGTGCCGGTCGGCGCCCTCAACATGGACGAATACGCCTATGGCTTCACCACTGAGAACAGCCATTACGGGCCGGTGCACAATCCGCATGATTTATCGCGGGTCGCCGGCGGCTCCTCCGGCGGCTCCGCGGCGGCGGTGGCGGCCGGGCTCGTGCCATTGTCGCTCGGCTCCGACACCAACGGCTCGATCCGGGTCCCTGCCTCGCTGTGCGGCATCTTCGGGCTGAAGCCGACCTATGGGCGGTTGAGCCGCGCCGGCGCGCGGCTGTTCGCGACGAGCCTCGATCATGTCGGCCCGTTCGCCCGGACCGTCGCCGACCTCGCCGCCGCCTATGACACGATGCAGGGGCCGGACCCCCGCGATCCAGTGTGCGCCGAACGTCCGGTCGAGCCAGCCGCAGGCGAGTTGCGGCTGGGTGCGAGCGGATTGCGCATCGCCGTTCTGGACGGCCATTTCGCCGGCACCGGCCCGGCCGCAGCGGCGGTCGCGAACGTCGCGAACGTCGCGAAGGCGCTCGGCGCAAGCCGCCGCGTCGAGATCCCGGAAGCGGCGCGCGCCCGCGCCGCGGCCTTCGTGATCACCGCCGCCGAGGGCGGCAATCTGCATCTCGCCGATTTGAAAACCCGGGCCGCCGATTTCGACCCGATGACGCGCGATCGTTTCCTGGCGGGTGCGCTGGTGCCGGCGGCCTGGGTCATCGAGGCGCAGCGGTTCCGCAGCTGGTACCGCGAGCAGGTGCTGGCGCTGTTCCGCGACCATGACATCCTGCTAGCGTCGGCGACGCCGTGCCCGGCGCCATTGATCGGGCAGGAGATGATCGAGATCGACGGCGCGATGGTGCCGGCGCGCCCCTATCTCGGGGTCTACACCCAACCGCTGTCCTTCGTCGGATTGCCGATCGTCACCGTGCCATTGCGCGATCCCGGTCCGATGCCGATCGGCGTGCAGATCATCGCGGCGCCATGGCGGGAAGCTGACGCCCTGCGTGTCGCCTGGGCGCTGGAGCGCGACGACGTGACGACCGCAATGACGATAGATTGTTGAGGTTAGCGCGGCTTAAGAACTTCGAGCGGCCGGCAGTTCCGCTGACAACGGATGTGCCGCGCAAGATCGTCCAGACGCCAAACACGAGTGCGAGTTCTCTCGGGGACTGGGCATGCACGACGACGGTCACTTACCACCTTGACCCCATCCCCACTGGCACGCGCCCGCTCGCCGCACACTACACCTCCGTCCTGATTTTCGGTGAAACTGCCCGCATGTATCGCCTCAATACGCGAGAGGGTCTCGGTTGCGGTCATGCTGACGTCGAATCCAGCCAGGGGCCGGATAGGTGGGGTCAACGCGTTTCCGGCCCGGTTCTTTTCAAAGCCGGTCTTCTCAAGGCTGGGTTTTCAATCCAGATCGCCGAACGCCCCGACAAAGCGGTGCGCAGCAGGTCGTCGAGCAGCAGGTTGAGGGCGGTGATCCGCTGGATGATCCCGGTCTCGATCTGTTGCCACTCGGCGGCCGCGATCACCCGCGGGATTGCG